>FPHK01000100.1_pt1 | contig 27780 bp, 29 predicted proteins | sample 1057251 | NCBI WGS metagenome assembly FPHK01 (sample SAMEA4473311, study PRJEB15554) | hydrothermal vent metagenome | biome: marine basaltic hydrothermal vent biome; feature: marine hydrothermal vent; material: water | place: Pacific Ocean | collected 2011-06-14/2011-07-23 | depth 1155 m
CGATACTTCAATTACTCGTAAATATGGTGGTACAGGTCTTGGTCTTACGATTTCTGCACGTTTCATTGAACTTATGGGTGGACAGCTTGATTTGCATTCTGAACCGGGAGAAGGAACTACTTTCTTCTTTACTCTTGATTTTGAAGAGATTGCAGCTCTTAGTGAGAGTGCAAAAGGAGCTTTTTCAAGTATTAATGCTCTTGTCTTGGAGTCATCACATAAAACAAAACGCCAAGATACATATTTACGTGAGTATTTAGATTTCTATGGAGTAAGTTATACAACATTTAAAGATGAAAATGAACTTGCAATACTTCAAAAACAAGTGAGTTATGATCTGTTATTTACTGACTATGAATACGCAACAGAGGATGAATTACAAGCGTATAGTAAAATGCCTGAAGAACTTATTTTGTTGACAAAATCATATTTTATGAGAAAAATTGATTCGATGGCACTTGACATTTTTAAAACAATCTATGAACCACTTAACAGTACAAAACTAAAATCTGTACTGGATAGTTACAATAATGAAAACTTTAAAGCCGAAAAAGCTAAAAAAGCAAATCGTAAAAAATACAATGCGGAGTCTTCAAAATTTGATGCGAATGTTTTAGTTGCTGAAGATAATATTATCAATCAAAAACTTATTAAACGTACGCTTGAAGATTTAGGTCTGCATGTCGATATTGCTTCAAATGGTCTTGAAGCTTTCCAAAAACGTAAAGACGGCAATTACGATCTTATTTTTATGGATATTCAGATGCCATTTTTAGATGGTACTGAAGCGACAAAAGAGATTTTAGAGTATGAAGCAGATTATAATCAGCCTCATGTACCGATTATTGCGTTAACAGCCAATGCGCTTAAAGGTGACAGAGAAAGATTCTTACGCGCGGGGCTTGATGAGTACACAACAAAACCACTTGTTCGTGCAGAGATCGTTACACTCCTTAATCATTTTCTTTTAGATCATATTGTTGATGCAGAGGAAACAGTTCCTGCGAATGTTGATGCTATTAAAGAAAAAGTACAAGAACCCGTAGCAGAGAGTCAAAAAGAAGTTGTTGAAGAAAAAGTTGTTAAAGAACAAGAAACTCAGGAAGAGAGCACAAAAGAGGTAACTATAGAAGAACCATTGAAAAAGGTAGAATATAAAGCAGATATTTTGCTTGCCAAGAGAACTCCTTTTGAAACAAAGCTTTTTGCAAAGATTCTTGATACTCTGGGTCATAGCTATGAAATTGTTTCTACTGCTGATGAACTAAAAGAGAAACTTGCGCATAATGCTTATAAAGCCATTCTTTTTGATAAAGATTTAGAAAAGCTTGATCTTGCTACTTTTACAAGTTTTGTTCAGGAACAAAATGAGCAAAAAGGTATTAAATCTGCACTTATACTTATTACAAATGAATCTATACCTGAAGATACAACAGCTCTAAGTTCTATTGATGAGGTTGTAAAAAGTGTTGTCAATAGAGATAGCTTAGAGAATGTAATTAAAAAATTTATATAAACAAGGAAAAGAAAAATGACAAGAACAGATTTAGTTGTACTCGCAGTTGACGATGATATTATCAATCTTAAGCTTTTAAAATCAATGTTGCTTAAAAGCGGGCATGTTAAAGAGGTTATAGAAGCAAAAAATGGTTCTGATGCAATTGGGGAACTTAAAGCACGTGATGATATAGATCTTATTTTATTAGACATAATTATGCCTATTATGGGTGGTATTGATATGCTTAAAGTTGTACGTGCTGATGACAATCTTCGTCAATTACCGATCATTGTTCTTACAACAGATGAAACAAAAAAAAGTGAAGCTTTAGAATATGGAGCAAATGGTTTTTTAATGAAGCCTATTAGGAATGATGATCTTATTAATAAAATGAAAACAGTTATTGTTTAAATAAAATTTTATTGTAACAAAAAAAATTAAAATAGAATTTGCAATAAAAATGAATAAATATATGAGATTAGCTATCAAAGAGGCAGAAAAAGGAATAGCTCAAAATGAAGGTGGTCCTTTTGGCGCTGTGATCGTTAAAGATAATAAAGTTATAGCTAAGACACATAATACAGTTTTAAAATCTCAATGTGCTATTAATCATGCAGAGATAAATGCTATAAAAAAAGCATCAAAAAAACTTTGCACTTTTAATCTAAGCGGATGTGAACTCTATACTACATGTATGCCCTGTCCTATGTGTATGGGAGCAATCGAGTGGGCGAATATTACTACTATATACTACGGTTCGACAAGCGAAGATGCAGATTCTATCGGATTTAGAGATGCAAAGCTTTACAAGAGTAATTCCATCAATTTAATAAATATAGAGAGAGATAAAACACTTAAATTATTTACAATATGGGAAAAGAAAGAAGATAAGATTATATATTAAAAACAAGTTCTATATAAGAACTTGTTTTAATACCTCTTCAACTCGTTTAACAGGAACTATTTCTAAAGCTTCTTGTACCTCTTTTGGAATATCATCCAAATCTCTTTCATAATTTTTTACAGGAATCAAGACTTTGCTCATCTCTGCTTTGTATGCGGCAATGAGTTTCTCTTTTAAGCCACCTATAGGTAACACTTCCCCACTGAGTGAGACCTCACCTGTCATGGCAATTTCAGAACGAATTTTACGCGAGCTGAGTATAGAAGCTATCACACTCACCATTGCAATACCTGCACTCGGTCCATCTTTTGGTGTTGCACCGTCTGGAACGTGAATATGCAAATCGTAACGTTTATAGACTTCACTGACATCTACCGTTATTTTCTCCTCTTTCTCTTTAAAAGTCATTGGAATATTATCTTGTGAAATTTTTAAAGTACGTTTGTCAATTAAAGTTTTTACAACACTCATAGCAATACGTGCAGACTCTTTCATAACATCACCAAGACTGCCGGTAAGTTGCAGATTGCCTTTACCTTTAATGCGTATGCTCTCAATTTTTAGCACATCCCCGCCGACTGCAGTCCAGGCAAGTCCGTTAACCACACCGACAACAGGAATCTTATCTGTCTTCTCAATCTCAAAAACAGACTTATCAAAGAACTCTTTGAGGTTTTTAAGCGTGATAGAAACCTTACTTATTTGCGCATCTTTAAGGAGCTTTCGCGCTGCCTTACGACACATCTCTGCAACTCTGCGTCTGAGATTTCGCACACCTGCTTCACGTGTATAGCTGTGAATAAGCTCACGCAGTGCAGGTTTTGAGATCGTAAGCTCTGATTTTTTGAGTCCGTGTTTTTTCAGCTCTTGGGGTATGAGATAACGCTTAGCAATTTCAAACTTCTCCTGTGGCGTGTAGGAGCTAAGTGTTATAAACTCCATTCTATCACGCAGTGGAGCCGGAATGCGCCCGACATCATTTGCCGTAGCGATGAAAATGACATTGGAGAGATCTAAATTAAAGTTGAGATAATAGTCTCTAAACTCAGAATTTTGTTCAGGATCAAGTATCTCTAAAAGAGCCGCTGTAGGATCACCACGCTGTGAACGCGAAACTTTATCAATCTCATCTAACACAATAACTGGATTCATCTTTTTCGCATCAATAAGCCCCTGGGTGATACGCCCCGGCATTGCGCCGACATAGGTACGGCGATGGCCGCGAAGTTCATTGACATCTTCAAGTCCGCCAAGTGCGATACGTACAAGTGGACGTTTCAGTGCTGTTGCAATGGAATTTGCAAGTGAAGTCTTTCCTACACCCGGAGGGCCTGAAAAACAGAGAATTGCCCCTGCGCCTTTTTTCAAAGCAACACCACGCAACTCCAAAAGCTCTTTAACTGCAAAATACTCCACTATGCGTTCTTTTGGTTTTTTCAGTGAATAGTGATCTTTATCAAGCTGTGATTCTACATTTTCAATCTTGAGCAGTTTTTTTGCATATGATCCAAAAGGAATATCCAACACCCAGTCCAAATAGGTCTGTGTCATAGAGGCATCGGAAGAGTCTGGATGCATACGGGCAAAACGCTCAAGCTGTTTTTTTATCTCTTTGTAGGCATCTTCGCCCATCTTCTCTTTTTTCGCTTCGAGTTTTTTGTAGTACTCTTCTATCTCTTCTTCACGGGCAGTATCAGTGCCAAGCTCTTTTTGGATCTGCTTGAGCTGCTCTTTTAAAAAGTACTCTTTATTGACTTTTTCAATATGCGTATGCACTTTTGAGCGAATCTCACGCTGCAGTTTATTTGCCTCAATCTCATCAATGAGAATATCAATGAGATCTAAAAATCTTTTCTCTGTATCGGTCTCGACAAAAAGTTTATACGCCTGCTCTTTTTTAAGCTTAATTGTTGAGCAGATAAGATCAATTATGCGGTTATGATCATGATTTTCTTCTATGGTACGCAACAAGTCCGGCGGAAAATAATTACTCACAGCAGAGAGTGCTCTTACTTTCTCACGTACAACTTCCAAGATAGCATCAATTTTCAGAGAATTTACCTCTTTTGCTTCAAGAATATCAACATGTGCTACAAGTGGATTATCTGCAACTTTATAGAGTGATTTTGCACGGGCAAGTCCTTGAAATAGTACTTTTACTCTGCCATCAGGCAAAGAAACCTTACGCATGATAGAGCCGACAACGCCGGCATCATATAAAGACTCATAATCCCGCTCTCCCTCATGTTCTGCTTTTGTCGCGCAGACAATGACTAAAGAGTTCTCATCGATTGCCTTTGTTGCCGCTGCAATGTTGCTCTCATCACTTAAAAAGAGCGGTGATATCATAAATGGATATAAAAAAAGCTCATCCTCTGCAATAACAGGAATATCTGCTGGAAATTCTCCATAATTACTTAATTTCATAAATAGTTATCCTTATTTATTTTGTTTTATTAGTTTCGTTTGTATCTTGTACTGTGTTGCGTGAGACGACACTTTGTGTATCAGGAATTAAAAATGCGTACCAAGATGCTTTGCCGTCCCCCTCAAACATCTCTCTGTACCATGGTGTATTTGCACGTTCCACCTCATTCCAGTTTATCCATTTTTCTGGCATAATCGCTCTATAATATGCTGCTGCTTTTGGTTTGTCTATACGTTCATACAAGGAGGCAATGGTCTCATTAAGTACGGCATCTGCGAGATAAAGATTTGTAAGCATACTATCTACTAAAGAGTAGTACATGGAATTTGGATAGTGTTGTTTAAAAGTATTTGCTTCTTTGATGGCTTCAGAGATGAGTACCTGATCTCGTCTTGGATTTGGCAATGCCATATATTTTGCTTTTACCTTTAAAAACTCTGCAAATTCTATTTCGTTGTCATTGGCATAACGTTTTACATACTCATTTAAAAAATGCTCTGCTAGGAGATACTCTTGTGAGTGCATATGTGCAATGGCTAAGATCATCGTTGCTTCAGGTAATAAGGGAGAACCAATATGTTCACCTTGAAGTGATGAGTAGTAATCATCTGCTTTATCTACATCTCCCTCTGAAATAGATTCGACGATCTTTCCATACCAATACACTGCCGGTTTATTGTATTCATCGATCTCTTTTGAGCATGAATTTATCATTAATGTGAGAAATAATAAAGAGAGTAAAATAGTGAACCGTTTTTGCATAAAAAATCCTATATATAATTAGAATAGTATTTTATCTAAAAGATATATAATGATGTTTAAACATTGTGATTTTTACTAAGAAGTGGTGGCCTGTCTCGGAATCGAACCAAGGACACAGTGATTTTCAGTCACTTGCTCTACCGACTGAGCTAACAGGCCAAGTTATGTGCGGATAAAATTCTACAGTTTTGTATCTAAAAAAGAGCTTATAGTGTTGTCTTACTGACTAAATCTCCTCAGCCTTCCAAGCTTCTATGGCTTCATTTAGCGTTTCAAATTCATTTGATTTTCCAATGATAAAAATCTCATCGAAGATGTAACAAATCACACGTCTGCTTAGCGGTTCTAGTAGAAAAACAGCATACTCTTCAATACTTTTCATATCGACAGAAAGGATACGCATACCATCTATAATATCATTGATTTGTGGGATAAGATCATACTCTACACCTATAAGTTTTTTGCCGTCACTTTGATAAACAGCCATATCACAGCCTTTTTTAGTATAATTTTATCAAAAAAAGTAAGCATATTCTATGAAATATACGATATAGAAATAAATAATAGAGGAAGAGTAGAATGAATATAGCAAATGATGTATCACAGTTGATTGGCAATACCCCCTTAGTGAAGCTTAATTTACCTTCACAAGAGAGTGGGGCGACTATTTTAGGAAAGTGTGAGTTTATGAATCCTACTTCATCCGTAAAAGATAGAATAGGTTTTAATATGATACGACGGGGTATGGAGTCTGGAGCAATTACACAAGAGACAACAATCATAGAGCCGACAAGCGGTAATACCGGCATTGCTCTAGCCTCTATCTGTGCTGCAAAAGGTTTGAAACTTATCTTGACTATGCCTGATTCTATGAGTGTTGAGCGTCGCAATCTTTTAAAAGCTTTGGGTGCTGAGCTTGTGCTCACACCGGCAGCAAAAGGGATGCAAGGCTCTATAGCAAAAGCACAAGAGTTGCGTGAGGCTACACCAAACGCTTTGATACTGCAACAGTTCGCCAATCCTGCCAATCCTGAGATACACAGACTGACAACGGCACGTGAGATATTGCGTGACACAGAGGGAAAAGTCGATGCTTTTGTAGCCGCTGTGGGAACAGGAGGAACATTAACAGGAACATCACAAGGCTTGCGTGAGGAGCTTAAAAATGTTGCTATATTTGCAGTTGAGCCGGAAGCTTCGGCAATTCTTTCCGGAGAAGTTCCTGCCCCACATAAGATTCAAGGCATAGGTGCAGGTTTTGTGCCGGATATTTTAGATACTTCTCTTTATGGTGAGGTTATTAAAGTGAGCAATGAAGATGCCATAGCAACAGCGAAGATGCTTGCTAAGAAAGAGGGACTGCTTGTCGGTATCTCTGCAGGGGCAAATGTTTATGCTGCGATGCAGGTAGGCTCACGCAAAGAGTTTCAGGGCAAGAGAATCGTGACTATTCTTTGCGATACTGCAGAGCGCTATCTCTCTACAGAACTTTTCAGTGAAGCTTGAATTTTTAGAAACAATTAAAGCTCTTGATGGTGTTGTTTATAATATAGAGTACCATCAAAGACGCTATGAAGCTGTTTTGAGCTCCTATGGCATAAAGCAGTTTGTAGAACTCAGCACGCTTGTAGATGCACCAAAAGAGGGTTTGTACAGATGCAGGCTTGTTTATGATTTAGAGGGGAATGTTGCGTGTAGTTACTACCCGTATGTCAAGCGAAGAACAGCCTCTTTGAAGCTTGTTACAGCGGACAAGCTGGAGTATTCTAAAAAATATGCTGACAGAGAAGCATTGGAGGCACTTTTTGCAAAACGAGCAGGGTGTGATGATATTTTAATTGTTAAAAACGGCTTGTTGTGTGATACGAGCATCGCCAATATTGCTCTGTTTGACGGTAAAGAGTGGGTTACACCGAAAAAGCCGCTTTTAGCCGGTACAACACGAGAGAGACTACTTGAGAGTGGTTTTTTGATACAAAAAGATATTCGAGTAGAAGATTTAAAAGAGTATATGCAGATGGCAGTGATGAATGCAATGATAGATTTTGATATAATTGCAGATAAAAAAATAGAGGAAATAATGTGTTAGAGAGTTTAATAGAAGATAGAGATTTTGCAAAATTGATGAAAAAGAGTATGCAGGAGTTGATTGTTCTGCTTTTTGAGAAAGAGCAAAACTTTGGAATTTTATGTAAGATAGAAGATGTCTCTTTTCATCCTGAACTTCCAGATGACATGTATGCAGATTTTCGTCCTTTAACACTTTTCTTTCTTGCCGGTTATACTTTTGAAACAGCACATATAGAAGATGGAATGTTGATTTTTGAAGCGGGTTTTGGGAGTGAAAATTTTGGGAGTGTCGTTTCTGTACCACTCTTGAGTATTTTACAGATTATTGTAGATGAAACACCTGTTTTTATTAATGTCGCTGTGGAGAAAGAACCACAAGAAGTTCCTCTTGTAAAAGAGGTGGATAAGAAAGGCGTGAAAAACTCCATGGCATCTTTTCTCTCCAACCCTGAAAATGCAAAGTTTATAAAAAAATAGATTTTTTTAAACTTTGTGTAAAGAGAGCAGATAATTCACAACATTATCAACAAAGGCATCATGCTTTCGTTCTTTAAGGTAAGCGATGTAAAAATGACGTAAAATTTTATGGTTTTTAAGTCTTGCTTCGTAGAGTGTACCGTTTTCGATTTCAGCTTTAATAACGTGGCGCGACATTATGGAAACAAGCGGGCGCTCTGTATTTTTATCGGCGTGTAAAATAGACTCTTTAATCGCGGTAGGACTTGCAAGTACACCGATAACATTAAAATTACTACAATTCACACCGATTTCTTCAAATGTTTCCGAAGTTAACTTTCTCGTATGTGAATCTTCATTTCTGCAGATCCAGTCAAAATTGAATAGCTCATCTGTAGGGAGATGTTTTTTTATTGGTTGATTTGAAAAAAGAACAAGTTCATCTTCAACCCACTCTCTATAGATCACTCCCTCTTTAAAGACGGGTGATTCGATGAGCGCTACATCTATTTTTTTGTTTTCAAGTTGCTCAATGATGTTTGCAGAGAGGTCAACATTCATAAAGACTTCATTGTCGATGCGCTTTTTAATTTCGCTAAGGTAGTTTGGTAGTACATAGTTGCCGATTGCAAAAGAAGAACCCATAACAAAAGTAAACTCTTTATTAATGATTTTTAAAAGCTCTTTTTCAGCATTATGGATTGCTTTTTCAAGTCTGACGGCGATACGATAGAGATCTTCACCCTCTTTTGTTAGCACGATACCATTTTTTTTGCGCTCAACTATTTTTGTATCTAAATACTCTTCAATAAATTTTATCTGTTGTGTAACAGCAGGTTGAGAAATTCCTAATTTAGCGGATGCTTTAGAGAAACTTTTCTCTTTTATGACCATTAAAAAGGTTTGTAATTTGGCAAAATCTTTTAACATAATAATTCCTATAAGTTATAATAATAATAAAATTATAACTCAGAATTATAATTATTGCAATAGTTTTGTAATAATTTTCAGATTTTTTTGTTATAATAATAAAAAACAGTGGTCTTTTATGGAAAAAATATTTAAAAATTTAAACAAGTCACAAGCTGATGCAGTGAAGCAGACAGAGGGTCCCGTGCTTATTCTTGCGGGTGCGGGCAGTGGGAAGACGACAACAATCATCTCTCGTTTGGCATACCTTATAGAAGTAGTAGGTATTCCAGCTGCAAATACGCTCACGCTTACTTTTACCAATAAAGCAGCACGTGAGATGAAAGAGCGTTCTATGGCTATGATGCAAGAAAATGGTGCCTATCCTCCACTTTTGTGTACCTTCCATAAATTTGGTCTGCTTTTTTTAAAATTTCATATTCACCGTTTAGGCAGAGAGAATAATTTTGTCGTTATTGATACGGATGATAAAAAAAGAATCATTAAAAAGATAAATTCAGAGCTGCCGACGCCACTTATTGCGAGTGAAATATCGCGTTATAAAAATTCTCTGATGACTCCTGATGATGCCTATAAACAGGCAGAGCTTTTTAACTACCAACAGATTGCAGAAGTTTACAGAGCGTATGAGGAGTATCTTAAAGAGAACAATCTCGTAGATTTTGATGATTTGATTGCACTGACATATAAACTGCTTGATGAAAATCCCGAGCTTGCTAAAGAGACTTCACAAAAGTATCAATATATTATGATCGATGAGTATCAAGATACAAATGAATTACAGTTGAAGTTGATCCAAAAACTCTGTACGGCACATAACAACATCTGTGTAGTGGGTGATGATGACCAGAGTATTTATGGTTGGAGGGGCGCACATATTCGCAATATTATAGAGTTTGATAAAGATTTTCAAGGGGCAAAGGTTTTTAAACTTGAGGAGAACTACCGTTCTCGTGCACCTATTTTAAAAACAGCAAATGCTCTTATTGAACACAATCGTTCTCGCTTAGGAAAGAGACTGCTTGCAACACGGGGTGAAGGTAATGATGTAGTAACACTTAACTCAAATGATGAAAATGAAGAGGCAAGAAAAATTGCAATAAAGGTGCAAAAACTTTTAGACTCGGGTGTACGTGCAAATGAAATTGCAATTCTCTACAGGGTAAATGTGCTTTCACGTTCTATTGAAGAGGGACTTAACCGTGCAGGTATTGCCTATAAACTTGTCGGTGGATTGCGCTTTTATGATCGAGCAGAGATCAAAGATCTTATCTCTTATATTCGTGTGATTACAAACCATCATGATGATTTCTCTCTTAAGCGCATTGTCAACAAACCAAAAAGAGGTGTTGGAAAAGCAAGTGTTGATAAGATTGAGATGGCCGCTCACGTAAATGGAAGTTCGATATTTGAGTATCTTAAAAGCGTTGATTTTGCAGAATTAGAGTCACTTGTGAAGAAGAAAAATGCTACAACACTCAAAAAATTTGTTACAGATCTTGAGAATGTTGCACATGTGGCAAAAGAGTCGACCTATGAGTTCATAGATGTACTTGAGGATACTTTTCATCTTAAAGATATCTATGTAAATATGCAAGATGCTCAGGAACGCATCCTTAATATGGATGAGTTCTATGGACTTTTTCGTGATTTTATAAAAAACAATCCCGATGCTTCTTTGGATGAGTTTTTAAATGAACTCACACTGCAAAGCGAACAGGATCAAGTTGAAGGGGAATCTATCTATATGATGAGTATTCATGCCTCTAAAGGTTTGGAGTTTGAGCATCTCTTTGTCATTGGAATGGAAGAGGGGTTTTTGCCGCTTGTGGGTGACGGCAGTGACTTGGAAGAGGAGCGTCGTCTTGGGTATGTTGCCTTTACCCGTGCAAAAGAGACGCTGACACTCTCCCACGCAGCAAGTCGTTTTTACAAAGGACGCAGAAGTGACTTGGCAAAAAGCCGCTTTTTCAATGAAGCAGGGCTGTGTGACGGCTCTTTGATCGTCGAAAAAAAGACCGCTTATAAAAAAGGCGACCTAGTGCGTCATAAAATATTTGGAACCGGTCGTGTTACCGGTGTGAGCAAATCAGGACGTGAATTTAAACTACAGATAAACTTTGCAGGAACAAAGCGAGATATTCTTGCATCTTTTGTAGAGAGATTATGAATCGTTTATTTGTTGCTTACAAACCGAGTGGAATCGGATCGAACAAATTTCTTTCTACATTAAAAAGAAAGTACAATGACAAAAAGGCCGGTTTTGCAGGTACGCTGGATCCCTTTGCAAAAGGGGTTTTACTTGTCGGTTTTGGGAGTCATACAAAGCTGTTTCGTTTTTTAAATAAAACACCTAAAAAATATAGAGCTACTTTGTGGCTTGGTGCACAGAGTGATTCACTTGATATTGAGATGATAGAGCGTGTAGAGGATATTGCTCCACTATCTTTTGAGCGTGTAGAAGCTGCAGTGAAATCCCTAGAGGGTGAGCTGGAGTATGAACCGCCTGTCTTTTCAGCAAAACGCATCAATGGACAGCGTGCCTATGATCTTGCGCGTGCCGGAAAAAAAGTAGAGTTAAACAAGATACACTCCACAATCTATGAGATGCGGTTGCTGCATTACTCTCACCCTTTTGTTACCTTTGAAGCTACTGTGAGTGAGGGGACATATATCCGCTCACTCGGGCGGATGATTGCACAGCGTTTAGGCGTAAAAGAGGGGAGCCTCTCAATGCTTGAGCGGTTGTGTGAGGGGCAGTTTGTTTATGAAAACGAAAAAGCACTCGATATTAAAAAATCTTTGAATATCCCCCAGAACTATTATCTTGGTAATCCCGATAATGTCAAATATGGAAGAGTTCTTGCTTTAGACGATCTAAAGATCAAAGATGTAGGAACATACTGGCTTGACAATGGTGAGACGATTTCTATAGTTACCGTCAGTGAAGATAGTGTAAAATATGAATTAGGAAGAATAGAATGTTAGTACTTGCAAGAAAATTGGGAGAATCTATTGTTATCGCAGATAATATTACGGTAAAGATCGTCTCTGTTGAAAATGGTGTTGTAAAGCTGGGTATCGATGCACCGCGAGAGGTCTCTATTATTCGCAGTGAACTTATAGAAGAGGTTACCGAGTCGAACAAAGCGGCACTGCAAGCGCATGGTGTTAATAAAAATGATATTGACTCTTTGAGTAAGTTACTCGGAAAATCATAAAGTTATGAAAAAATATAAAGCCTTTGCAAAAGTCAATATCTTTTTAAAGATTACCGGAATACGGGAGAACTACCATGAGATTGCCTCTCGTTTTATGCAAGTGCAAGATCTCTATGATGAACTCTTTTTTATCTCTAAAGAGCATGTTGTCTCAAAGGCGAACGAGTTTAAAATCATAGGTGATTTCTCTTGTGCAACAGAGCAAAACACTATCTATAAGGCTTATGTAGCACTTAGAGATGCAACAAAGTCAGAGGCTTTGGAAAAGCTGATGCAGACACATGCCGTGCAGGTTGAAAAAGCTATTCCGGCCTTTGCAGGTCTTGGTGGAGGCAGCAGCGATGCTGCAACCTATCTGAAAATGTGCAATGAAGTGCTGCATCTTAATTTAAGCCTTAATGAATTGGCTGCCATAGGATTGCAGGTGGGTGCAGATGTGCCTTTTTTTATCTATGGCTACAAAAGTGCCAATGTCAGTGGTATCGGCGAGGTTGTTGTGCCTTTTGATGAGGAGCCGCTTGCATTTGATGTTTTTACTCCTAAAGTGGAAATTTCCACACCGAAGGTTTATAAAGCATACAGAGAGAACTTTTATGATCCAATTGATGGTTTTGCAGCACAAAAACTACTGCAGACACCTTCAAGAGAAGTTTTGGAGACAATGAGTGCAGAGGAGGCAAATGATCTTTTTGCTCCGGCAATGCAAGTTTATAAAGAGCTCAAAGATCATTACAAACAGGGCTACTTTTTTAGTGGAAGCGGCAGCAGTTTTTTTAAACTAAAGGATGAAGTAGAAAATGGGTGAGACAATAGCAAAAAATAAAAAAGCCTATCATGATTATTTTATAGAAGAGAAGTTTGAAGCAGGACTGGTACTTACTGGCAGTGAGGTCAAAGGTCTGCGGGCACATCGGGTCAATCTCAAAGACAGTTTCATTCGTTTTGTCAAGGACGAACCCTTCCTCTTTAATGCCCACATCGGACGGCTTGAGACGACACACCACTTCTATGGGCATGAGGAGCGTGGTTCACGTAAACTGTTGCTGCATAAAAAACAGATAGCCAAGCTTAAAAAAGCGGTTGAGCGTGACGGCTATACGATTGTGCCGTTACAGATATATTTTAACGATAGAAACATCGCAAAACTGCAAATTGCGATTGCAAAAGGAAAACATCTGCATGACAAACGGCAAGATTTAAAAGAGCGGGATCAAAAGCGTGACATTGCAAGGGCGATGAAGGATTATTGATGCTGCGTTATCTCTTTTTGCTTGTAACTTTTTCATCTCTTTTCGCTTTTCAATTTGAGATAGTCAATCCTGATGTAGCCAATGGTAAAACGGCTCTTATAAAGTTTAAAAAAGAAAAAGGCATTACTTACAAATATATCGCTGTTGGGAAGAAAAAATTTCCTCTCTTTCAAAATCCTTTACGTAAGGACGAATATTGCGCTCTTGTCGGATTTTCTTACTATGATAAACCGACTACAAAAGAGCTCTATGTCACTTATGAAAAAGAAAAAAAATTAGAAAAAAAACTGCTTTTTTTACATCTGCAAAAAGGCAAGTATGCAAAAGAGACCATTACAGTTGATCCATCAAAGGTAAATCCAAAAGCTCCTGCGGTCAAAAAACGTATTGCTAAAGAGTATGCGGAGGCGATGAAGATCTACAATCATATAAGCCAAAAGAACTATCTGCACAAGCCGTTTATTTTACCGATAGAGAGCAAAATTACGAGTGAATTTGGAAAAGCGCGGGTATATAACGGCTCACTCAAAGGCTACCATAGCGGAACAGATTTTCGAGCCAAAGTAGGCACTCCCATTAAAGCAGCAAATGACGGCAAGGTTGTGCTTGTGGCAAAAAGATTTTACTCCGGAGGAACGGTTGTTCTTGATCATGGTGAGGGAATTTACACATGCTATTTTCATATGAATAAATTTGATGTGAAAAAGGGTGAGTTTGTCAAACGAGGAGAAGTTTTAGGACTTTCAGGGCAGAGCGGACGCGTTACAGGTCCCCATTTGCACTTTTCTGCTAGAATTAACGGAGTACAGGTCGATCCGCTACAACTCATAACACTGATGAATAACAATATACTAAAGGGTAATAACTTATGACAATTTTTCAACTACTGATGCTTGGAGCATCGGCGTTCTTTGCTTATAAAATTTATGAGCATATTCAAACACTGCAAGATCCGAAAGAAGATGATCGTCGAAGTGTGGATGCTTTTTCAACTTTTGATGCTTCTACCCTTATACAAAGCGGTGATGAGGCGATGCAAAAGGGAGACTATCAAAAAGCGTTGGCTATATACAGTGAAGCCAATATTAAAAGTCCAAAAAATGATGAGGTACTCTTTAAAATGGGCTACACGCTTGCAAAACAGCAAAGAGATGATGAAGCTCTGGAGTATTTCGACGAGGCACTCCAAGAGGATGCAGATAATCCGTTTACATATTTAGAGATGGCAAAGATATATCTCAAAAGAGATGATAAAGAGAGAGCACAAAACTATCTGCAAAAAGCCTTGGCATTAGAGCCTGAACTGCAAGAAGCAAAAGAACTTTTAGAAGGAATTAAAGTATGAAAATTTTAGAGATATATGAATATTTAAATGAACTCTCTCCTTTTGAGATGCAGGAGTCTTGGGATAATTCAGGACTTTTAGTAGGTGATTTTAAAACAGACATCAAGACGGTAGCGCTTAGTATTGATGTTGATGAGGGGCTAATAGACTCGCTTGAAGAAGGAACGCTGCTTATTACGCATCATCCCATCATTTTTGGCGGTTTAAAACAGCTGGAATTTTCAAAATATCCGGCGAATCTGCTGCATAAAATGATTCAAAAAAATATATCTAATATCGCGATGCACACAAATTTCGACCAAACGCATCTTAACGACTATGTTGCCACAGAGATTTTAGGATACGAAATAGCACAAAAAGATGGTTTTGTTGCCTATTTGGATGTCAATGAAGATTTTGACCAGTTTGCAAAAAAAGTGGCTCTGGCTTTTGGACTGCCGCATGCAAAGTGTGTGAAAGCAAACTCCTTTGTGAAAAGAGCGGCTTTGACAACAGGAAGCGGCTGCTCTTTGATGCGAAGTTTAGATGCAGACTGCTTTTTGACCGGTGATGTAAAATACCATGATGCAATGGAGGCAAAAAGTATAAATCTCTCTGTAATTGACATCGGTCATTATGAAAGTGAGCGTTTTTTTGCCCAAATTTTACAAAAGCATTTGAAAAATTTAGGTTTAAAAGTTATAATTGCGTCATCAGAAAATCCATTTACATATGTTTAAGCATAATTAGCGCTGAAATGGAACTACTAAAAACCCCAAAGGACTCCAATGAATAAGCACTTAAAGCAACTAATTGACCTCTCTATCGTAGATAAAGAGATAGATGCGTTTGAGCCTCAGATAGAAGAAGCAAACTCAAAATATGAAGCGGCTCTTGCAAAAACGAAGAGTATTGAGTCAGATATTGAAAATTTAACGAATGAAATTAAAGAAGAAGAAGTTAAAAAAGCAAAAAATGAACTTCACTTAGCTGAACTCTCTGCAAAACTTGAAGAGAATGCAAAAAAATCTTCGGAAGTAAAAACCGAACGCGAGATGAAATCTTTGCAACTTGAAGAGGAGATTGCAAAAGAGCAGATTACATTTGCAAATGAAGAGATCGAGCGACTTGAAAAGATCATAGAAGCTAAAAAAGAGCAAATCGAAGCGGCAACTGCAAAACTTGAAGAGTTAAAAGCAAATCTTGAGAGTGTAAAAGCAGATGTTGATGCAAAACTTGAAGCGATTAATCAGGAGCGTCAAGAAGTATTTAAGAAAAAAGAGAAACTTTTAGCCGACATTAACCAAAAAGGTTTGGCATTTTATCAAAAGATCCGTAGATGGGCGAAAAATACAACAGTTGTTCCTGTTGAAGATCAGGCATGTATGGGATGTCATATGGTTATTGGCGATAAAGTCTATGCAGATGTCATTAAAGGCGAAGATATTACAACATGTCCTCATTGTGGACGTATTTTGTACGTGAAAGCCAGTGAAGAGTAGGCTTTGAGCCTCTTTAGTATTTTTTACTATCTTTTAAGTGTAGCGCTTTTTATTGTAGCGCTGCCACTTTTGATACTTTTGTCTTTTAAAAAAAAGTATCGAGAATCGATTCCCGCAAGATTTTTTCTTTTTAAAAATCCTCCTTTTCATCAGTCGGATGCTTTATGGTTTCATATTTGCTCTTTTGGCGAATCACGTGCACTAAAACCTATAGTTGAAGCATTAGAAACAGAAAATATTCTAATTTCAACAATTACGCATACAGGGTATGATGAGGCAAAAAAATATAATGCAGAGGTGCGTTATTTGCCTTATGAGATGTATTTGCCTTTTTGGATAAAACGTGAACGTGTACTTGTTGTTTTAGAAGCGGAATTTTGGTATTTGCTTTTTAGAGTAGCAACTGCAAGAGGGGCAAAAATAGTACTGCTTAATGCAAGAATTGCTGATAATAGTGTCGATAAATATTTGAAATTTGCTTGGTTTTACAAAAAAATGCTTGCATCTGTAGAGATGATCTATGCACAGAGTGAAGTTGATAAAAACAGATTTTTAGCCCTCGGTGCAAAAAACATCGAAGTTATTGGTAATATAAAGCTTGCCGGTGAGATCAAAAAGACAAAAAGTTATGAAAAACCGCAAGATTGTGAGCTGATTGTTGCAGGCAGTACACACCCTGACGAGGAAGAGGCGGTACTCAAAGCGTTTGTAGCGTACAAAAAAACAAATCCAAAGGCACGCCTCCTTATTGTACCAAGGCATCCTGAGCGTTTTGGAGCTGTCTATGAACTTATGCAGCAGTATGCAAAAGTGAATGTTTTTTCATTAGAGAAATTCTCTCTCACACAGCGTCTTGCGAGTGACTTGATCTTAGTTGATATGATGGGCGAGCTCAATAACATCTATGCTGTGAGTGATATAGCCATCTTAGGTGGTGCGTTTCGCAGTGATGTCGGTGGGCACAATCCACTTGAACCTGCTTTTTTTGGCTGTAAGATAATTACGGGAAAACACTTCTTTCATCAAAAAGAGCTTTTTAAATATGTGCACCATGTGCAATACGTTGAGCCGGATGCAATAGCAACAGCTCTTGAAAAAACAAAAGAGTTACCATCTTCAATGGTAGAAGAGGCGATAGATCTTGAACCAGTGGTTCAAAAAATAAAACAATATATGAAATAAAAGGAAAAATATTTATTATGGCAACAGAAAAAGCATATAAACTATTGGCAATTCAGGAGGGTATTTCAAACTCTGCTGCAAAGTCGATGATAGACAGAGGACTTGTCTATGTAGGGAATAAAAAAGTGATGATAGCACGCGGTGAGATCGATGAGAGAACTGTTTTTCGTGTAGAAAAAGTCGAAAAAGTAAAGCCGATCTTTGAGAATGATGACATTGTAGTAGTAGATAAACCTGCTTATGTCAATTCTGATGAGATTGAGCGTCAATTTAAAGGTGCGCGTCTTTTGCACAGACTTGACCGTGAGACAAGTGGTGTGCTTATGCTTGTAAAAAATGAAGCGTTTCGTGAGAAAGCTATTAAAGAGTTTGCGCAGGATAAGGTCTATAAAGAGTATATCGCATGGGTTGAAGGTATTGTGACTGAGCCAATAGAGGTAGATAAGCCAATCCTCACGCAGAAGAAAAACAATCGTGCATCATCCAATGTCTCTCCAAAAGGAAAACCGGCAAGAACAGAATTTTTCCCTGATATCGTCAGTGCAAAAAAGACAAAAGTAAAAGTAATTATTCATAATGGAAGAACACATCAGATTCGTGTTCACGCGAGATACATCGAGCATCCCATCATTGGTGATGAACAGTATGGCGGTCGTCGTGCAAAACGTGTAATGCTGCATGCACATAAAGTACGACTCCTTGGTATGGAGTTTGTAGCTCCAGAGCCAAAAGCGTTTAAGACGTTTGAATAAAAAACTTAGTTACAATTCAATAAAAATTTAGAAGGTTGAGCAATGTTTGGTACTTTAACCGACTCCTTTACAAATGCAATAAAAAAGATTCGTTTTCATGATGATGAGAAGGCACTCTCAAAAGCACTGGGTGAGCTGAAAAAAAATTTACTCAAAGCGGATGTAAATCATAAGGTTGTCAAAGAGCTTATAAAAAAAGTAGAGTTAAAAACGAAAGTGGCAGGAATAGGGAAAGATCAGTTTTTAGATGCTTTGCGTGAGACACTCAATGAGCTTTTGGATGTCGGCGGCAATAAAGGTTTTGTTTTTGCTCCAAACCCTCCTACTGTTATTTTAATGACGGGATTACAGGGTTCGGGTAAAACAACAACAACCGGAAAACTTGCGACATATCTAAAAAACAAGGGTAAAAAAGTTCTTATCGTTGCGGCTGACCTGCAGCGTTTGGCAGCAGTTGAACAACTTCGTCAAATCACTTCACAAATAGAAGTAGAGCTGTATGAAGATGAAGCAACAAAAGATCCTGTTGCCGTTGTCACATCTGCACTTGAATATGCAAACTCAAAAATATTTGATGTAGTGCTTATAGATACAGCGGGACGCTTGGCAATTGATGATGAGTTGATGCAAGAGCTGCACAGTGTCAAAGAAGCAGCCAAACCGGATGAGATTTTCTATGTAGCAGATTCGCTTACGGGTCAAGATGCCGTTCGCACCGCAACGACCTTTAAAGAGAAAATAGGCATTGACGGTGTTATCCTTTCAAAATATGACGGTGATTCCAAAGGTGGGGTTGCACTAGGGCTCTCTTCTCAGGTAGAGGTACCGCTTCGCTTTATCGGTATGGGTGAGAAGATGGAAGATCTGGAGGTCTTTTTACCAGAGAGAATTGTTAACCGACTGATGGGCTTTGGAGATATTGAAGGATTAGCTGAGAAAACTGCTAATGTCATCGATGAGAAACAGGCGAAAAAACTGACCAAAAAGATTCAAAAAGGAAAATTTAACTTTAATGACTTTTTAGAGCAGATGGAACAGATGAAAAAGATGGGTTCTATGAGCTCACTTATGGGTATGATTCCTGGAATGGGAAATATGTCAAAAGCGATTAAAGATTTTGATTTTGAAAATTCTAATGAGCTTAGAAATATAAAAGCTATGGTAAGCTCTATGACACCAAAAGAGCGAGAGAATCCTGATCTTTTAAATAATTCACGCAAGCAGAGAATCGCCAAAGGGTGCGGACTTGATGTCGTAGAGATAAACAGAATGATAAAACAGTTTAAAAATGCAGGGAAAATGGCGAAGAAGTTCTCTGGTAAAAACGGAATGAAACAACTTCAAGCTATGATGGGGCAAGCGGGTGGTCATGGTGGCGGACTTGGAGGACTTCCTCGCTAAAAGTTGTTCTTTAAGAATTATTTGGTTATAATTCCGCTGAAATTAAAATCTTCTTAAACAATACCTCTGTGATAAGAAGATTCTTAGCCTACTTTACTGGTTAAATGTGTACATCCAACTATAGAGATGGTAAGAGGGAAGTGAAAATTTTATAAATATCTATTTATACTACATTCTATTCTTCCCACAAATACTTATCAAACTTTATACAGACTGCGCAGATTTAACCAGTAAATAGGTAAAATTAAAAAACAGGAAATTAAATGACAGTAATTAGACTTACTCGTATGGGAAGAAAAAAACGTCCATTTTACCGTATCGCGGTAACAGACAGCCGTAAACGTAGAGATGGTGGTTGGATCGAACTTATCGGTTACTATAATCCAATGACAAAAGAACTTAAAGTTGATAATGAGAGAGTTGATTATTGGCTAGGTGTTGGTGCTCAAATGAGTGACCGTGTTAAAAAGATCACTGGTCGTTAATTATGATTGCTGATTTTGTCGCACAATTTGCACGACTGATAGCATCTAATCCGGATGATATAAAAGTTGAAGTTCAAGAGGGCGGCGAAATAACTCAAATAGTTCTCTATGCAAATCAAGCAGATATCGGAAAGCTGATTGGCAAGAGCGGGAAGATGATAGGTGCTATAAAAACCGTTATCTCAGGCTGCAAAGCCAAAGATGGTGTGAGTTATAGAATCAATGTCGAAGCAATCTAAAGAACCTTTGCTGCATATTGCAACACTCGGCAAAACTGTCGGGATCAAAGGCGATATGAAGCTGCACATTAAGTCTGATTTTCCAGAACAGTTTAAAACTGGAGCATCATTTCTTATCAACAAAAAAGATACTATCACGCTAAGTGATGTGAATCTTGATCGTGGAGTTGTGAAGATAAACAATATTACAAATCCCGAAGATGCGAAAAAGTTTACAAATACGAAACTTTTTACAACTTATGAAGAGACAAGAAAAAACTGCCATCTCAATGAGGGTGAATATTTCTTTTTTGATTTGGAAGATTGTGATGTTTATGAAGATGGTAAGCTGCTCGGCTGTGTAAAAGAGGTTGAGAGAATTGCAGTAAATAACTATTTGAGTATCGTAACAGATGCGGCTTTAGTCAAAGAGGGGTTTACCAAGAGTTTTTTGGTTCCTTTTATAGAGCCTTTCAAAGTAGCTGTTGATATCGAGGCAAAACGCATTGAGTTGCGTGGGGCTATGGATATTTTAGAAGCATCATAACGATGAAATTTACATTTGTTACACTTTTTTCTAACCTTATTGAAGGTTATTTTAAAGACTCAATATTAAAAAGAGCGATTGAAAAGGAACTTATTGAGATAGAATATCTCAATCCTAGAGATTACTCAAAGAACAAACATTTTAAAGTCGATGATACAGCAGTCGGGGGCGGTGCAGGGATGGTTATGAATCCGCAACCGCTTTTTGATGCTCTTGATGACTTAAAAAAACAAGACAGCGATGTTCACATTGTTTTTGTGACCCCTGTTGCCAAAGCGTTTGTGCAAAATGATGCAAAGCGTTTAGCAAAAAAATCTCATGTTGCGTTTGTGAGTGGACGCTATGAGGGGATTGACGAGAGAGTTATTGAAAAGTATGCCGATGAAGTTTTTTCTATCGGAGATTACATCTTAACTGGAGGGGAGTTAGCCTCTTTGGTTATTTGTGATGCAACCAGTAGAAATATAAAAGGTGTACTTGGAAATAGTGAGTCTTTGGAAGTGGAGAGTTTTGAGACGCCACTTCTTGAAGCACCATCTTTCTCAAAACCACAGCTCTATGATGGTTTAAGTGTTACATCAGAATACTTAAAGGGAAATCATAGTAAAATTCGCTCACTAAAACTAGCCTTGTCTGAATGTAAAACAAAATTTTTCAGACCAGATGAGCTAAAAAAGCATAAAGTTATAACAAAGTTGTAACCAAAATTGCACTAGTGTGATGGGCTCTTTGCCAAAGAGAACCAAGCGTTAGCGTAAAGAGAGGAATTATTTCCTCTCTTGTAATAAATTTAGATGAAGGGTTTGCCTTCATTTATGAAATAAATTAAGGATCTAGTCTTATGAGAAATAAGTATATTGAAAACTTTGAAAAAGCACAAATCGCTGAGAAAAACATTCCAGATTTTCGTGCTGGTGATACTGTAAATTTAGCAGTAACAATTAAAGAGGGTGACAAAACTCGTGTTCAAAATTACGAGGGTGTTTGTATCGCTAAACGTGGTCAAGGTACTGGTCAAACTATTACAGTACGTAAAATTGGTGCTAACGGTGTTGGTATCGAGAGAATTTTCCCAATTTACTCTGACTCAATTGAAGAGATTAAAGTTATTCGTCGCGGTCGTGTTCGTCGTGCAAAACTTTTCTACCTTCGTTCACTTGCAGGTAAAAAAGCTCGTATTAAAGAACTTAGAAGAAAATAATTCTTCTAGGCTCTTCCTTCCTCATACTATTCCATTTTAAAAAATTTCTTTTCAAACTCAATTCTTTATAAACTTTAAATTTAATTCTTGTATAATCATTCAAAATAGATTTTGGATAGCATATGGATTATATAGAAGACTTAAAAAAAGTTGTAGAGATAAATTCGTACACAAAAAATAAAGAAGGTGCTGACAGAGTCGGAAAAATTTTCGATAGTTGGCTTTGTGAACTTGGATTTAAATTACAAGAGTATAGTAGAGAGAGCATAGGTAACCATCGTTACTATACTTCAGTACATTTTCCTAATAAACCAAAACTTCTTCTCTTGGGACATATTGATACTGTATTTCCTCCTGGTAAATTTGAATACTTTACACAAGATGATAGCTGGGTATATGGCCCTGGTGTTTGTGATATGAAAGGTGGTAATATAGTACTGCTAGAAGCCTTGCGTGAGATAAAAAAGAGTGGATTGAAAATTGCAAATATCGATATTCTTTTTGTTAGTGATGAGGAGACTGGAAGTGATGACTCCAAATACCTCACGCAGGAGTTAGCAAGTAAGTATGATTACTGTTTTGTCTATGAAGCAGCCGGAAAAAATCTTGAACTAGTAACGGGTCGCAAGGGTGTTGGCACTTTTTTTATCGATATAGAGGGAAAAGCAGCACATGCGGGAAATCATTACAGTGATGGATATGATGCAAATTTGGAACTTTCATATAAACTACAAGCACTTGTCAAGCTGACAGATTTGGATAGAGGAACAACGGTCAATGTCGGAAAAATAGAAGGCGGTATTGGAGCAAATACCATTTCGCCTCACGCAAAGATAACCTTTGAACTGCGTTATAAAGAGGCATCTGAACGTGATCGTGTGTTAGCGTCTATTGAAGAGATAGTCAATCACTCTTTTGTTGCCGGTACAAAAGCAAAGCTCAGTGGGGGCATACAACGAGATGTGATGCAGACTTCTCAGGCATCTTTAGCACTTTTGAAAAAAATAAAAGAAGTGACAGCACAGGAGATAGCTTCAGAGGAGCGAGGCGGTGTCAGTGATGCCAATATTGTCAGTTCCTGCGGTGTTGTAACACTTGATGGATTTGGTCCTTATGGCGATGGTGATCATACGGTAAATGAGCGCGCACTTAAAAGCAGTTTTGTCTCTCGCATTGAGATGAGCAGAAAGCTTTTTGAGTATTTTATAAAAAATTTAGATTTTTAAAGGGAGAAGTAGTGGATAAACGAACAATAGGTATGTGGCTTTATAGAAACAGCGGTGGTAAGAAGATTGCAGAAAAAATTATTAAAAAACTTAAAGAGCGAGATATTGATGTACTAGATAATCTTAATTTACGTCATGCAATTGCAAAAAACGGGCATATAATTTATCATGGAGAAGAGAACTATGGTGTGAAACTCGATAAACTTGACCTTTTCTTTTCATACAACGCAGGGGAGCAGACACAGTATCAGATGTACCTTTATCAAGCGTTGAATCGTGCAATACCTATGATAAACTCGTATGAATCTTTTGCTTTAACTGAAGATAAATTTCAAACAGCATTTGTTTTAAGAAAAAACGGAGTTAAAACGGCAGATTATAAACTTTGTCACCGTGATGATGGGCATGAGCTAACAAAAATCATTAAAAAGTGGGATAAAATGGTCTATAAACCAACAGATGGCTGGGGTGGTGTAGGACTGACTAAAATAGAGAATGAAGCGAATCTCGATATGTTAATGCCATTTTTAAATCAGATGGATTTGCGTTATTTTTATGTCGAAAAGTTTATTGATTATGATAATACAGATTTTCGTGTTGATATTGTTGATGGTAAATTTGTCTCATGTTACGGGCGAAAAGCAAGTGGAACGGATTGGCGTACAAATGTAACAAGTGGAGGTTCTGTCTTTATGCGTGATGCTAATGAAGAGATAATAGATGTTGCTATGAAAGCATGTAAAGCAACGGGAGTTGATATTGGTGGTGTAGACATTATATATGATAGAGAAAAAGAGGAGTATATCGTTTTAGAAGTTAATGGGATTCCTGCCTTTGCCACTCCGGAACAAGAAAAAATGGGACTGAACTTCAATGATAAGAAAATTGATTTGATTGTGGATTTAATTGACAGAAAAACAAAGTAAGAGTATTATTGCAAAAAAATTTAAGGCAAAGCATTGAGACAACAATATAGCTCTTATGATGAGTGTATCGCTTTTTTTCAAGAGGCAGAAAAATCAAGGCCGGATCTTTTTCAAGTGCAAAGTATTGGAAAAACATGGGAAGATAGAGATATCCTCGTCGTAAGCATTACAAAAAATGTAGCTTCACATTTAGAAAAACCGGCACTTTTTTATACGGGAACGATTCACGCAAGAGAGTGGATTGGTATAGAACTTTCACTCGCTTTTGCTCAGTATATACTTGAGCATATCGACTATGACCCGCAACTTAATGCTATTTTGGATAATACGACACTCTATATGGTGCCTTGTGCTAATCCCGATGGCTTTGAGTACTCACGCAATCACTTCTCATTTTGGAGAAAGAATCGTCGAAAAAACCCCGATGGCAGTTATGGTGTTGATTTAAACAGAAACTTTAGTATTGGATTTTCTCCAAACAAAAACTATACATCCAATGTCTATTCAGGTCCTGAAGCCTTTTCAGAACCAGAAACAAGAGCACTGCGTGATTTTTTTAAAGAGCATGAAAATATTACTATTGCGTTAGATTACCATTCGCAGGGCAATGTCTTCTTTCCGGCTCATAATTTTATTCACGAAGATGCTGAAGATGCTATTGATTTAAATCTTTTGGCATCGAATATGGCAGAAGAGATAAGAAAGGAGTCAGGCCGTGAATATGGTGTGCATATGGGGAAACCTCCCGTGCATCTGATTTCCGGCAGTGGACGGGAATTTTACTATTCACGCGGTGCACTTGCTTTGGTGGTTGAAGTTGGTTCGAGAAATATCAGTGACTATTTGGAAAATATGAGTGAAAATATTGCCGAGAATCTTCCTGCTTTGATGATGGCTCTCTCAGAGGTAAAAAACTATGCAAAAAAAGATGCCCTGCCTCGTGTTGATGCATTTACTGCAACCTCTATCGGTTCAAGGGAAATTACGCTTGAGTGGGATTATATAGATGATGCAACTATTTTCTTTGAGATTTATCGATCTGAAAAGAAGAAAGGTTTTGCTCAGACATCCAATAGAATTGGTATGACGAAACTAAAAACTTTTACAGATAGAAATCTTAAATCTGCAACAAATTACTACTATTATATTCGTGCGGTATGTAAAGATAGAGATGTTAAATCACCTTTTGGACAGATGGTCGGTGTACGTACAGAACCTGCTGAGAGCATGTTTTCAAAAATTCTCTATCCTGTTGCTTCAAAAATAGGTTATGTTGGTGAAAAAACAAAGAAAAATGCAGAACATTTTGGTAATAATTCTCTTTTTGTAGGTATTTCAGAGAAAAAAGGCGAATGTTTGGGGGTTGCAGGTTTTTCATTAAAGACAATTCCTGAAAATGCCATTATTACAGAAGCAAAGCTCTCTTTTTATCCTATGAATAGAGTCGCTGTACAGGTTGAGCGTTATGGCGAGTGGCGTGTTGGGCAGATGGATGAGCGAACGATTGATAAGATTGATAGCTTTGATGATGTGAAAAATGCAAAAATGCTCTCATATATAGATAGACCAACAGCATCTTCGCAACTCTCTCAGGGTATTTGGCGAACCTATAAGTTTGCAGCACAAGAGATTAAAGTATTGCAAAAATCACTCAAGCGTAGAGAAGCTTACTTTAAGATGGAAGGACCATCATCTTTGCCGCTTGATCGCTCTTCTCAACTAATGCAGTGGGATATCGGTTATGGGAAATTTAGCGGCGGGCTTACATATAGACCAAAGTTAGATATCTCTTATACTCTTGATGAAGCAAAATTGGATTTGGCATCGAGTTCTGAATTTACCATTAATGAAGATGATCTTAAAGATACGGCACTTCATGCAGGCTATGATAAAAATGGATTGCAAAAATATGCCTGTATGGAGTTTGATTTAATCAATTTACCAGATACTCAAAATATTGTTATTTCAAATGCATATATTGAGATTGAAGCACAAAAAATAGTATCAACAAGTAAGAGTTTACGTTTTCATATAGAGATGGTTGCACCGATAGAGGGTGAATTAACCTATGAAAAAGTTAAAAATCGTCAAGTGATTGAGCGCATCGGGTATGATGTTAGTTTGTCGGATTTAGAAGATTCTAAAAAACAGCGTTTTGTCTTTGATAGATATGCTATTAATGAGATGATAGCGATCAATCGAAACTTACATAAAGTATTGTTTGTAATTTCTGCATCAACGCATAGAGACAGTGTAATTTCTGAGTATGTTTCATGGCTTGATAAGAAGCGTATTAATAGACCACAGTTAACACTCCAGTATATTAAAAAGCGTAAAAATCCTCCAAAAAGAGTAGAAAATCTACGCTATAGTTTTGAAAATGGTATTGTAAAACTTGAATGGAACAATCCTAATGATGATGCTTTTCAAGGTGTTATTGTTGTAAAAAACCCTTTTAAAGTCCCATGTTCTCCTTATGATGGGCAAAAACTTTATGGAGGTAAAGATAATTATACCTATGATAGTTTCGGTGATAGAGAAATTCATAAGTATTATGCGATTTTTTCTTATGATGATGTCCCAAATTTTTCTGAACCAGTAATTCTTGAAATAAATATTTAAGATTAATAAAACTTTAAGCAAATTCCCCCTATAATTCCCATCCACAAACAGAGACACCTTGTTAAAAGGTTGCATTTGCTTCGAGTTGAAGTGAAGAGAGATTGTTTGAGATCATTGAAAACTAAGCAAGTAAGAGACTAGAAGTAACAGACTAGTTATCTTATTTAGAAATAACTAATATAACAAAAACAACCGTCTATTCTATTTTGAATACTAACTATTAATTTAGTTAGTTTCCCTATAGTAATAGATAACTATACTGTATATAGACTCTAAGCAGTTTATATACTTTTATAACAAAGCCAATGATTTTTAAATCTTGGGCAAAGATCAGTAATTAAATTTATTTATCTTTTCATAACAATTATGGAGAGTTTGATCCTGGCTCAGAATGAACGCTGGCGGCGTGCTTAACACATGCAAGTCGAACGGTAACAGAGAGAAGCTTGCTTCTCTGCTGACGAGTGGCGCACGGGTGAGTAATATATAGGTAATGTGCCCCTTGGACCGGGATAGCCACTGGAAACGGTGATTAATACTGGATACTCCTTCTAAACAGAAGTTTAGTCGGGAAATGGATTCCGCCAAGGGATCGGCCTATATCCTATCAGTTAGTTGGTGAGGTAAGAGCTCACCAAGACAATGACGGGTAGCGGGTTTGAGAGGATGATCCGCCACACTGGTACTGAGACACGGACCAGACTCCTACGGGAGGCAGCAGTGAGGAATATTGCACAATGGGGGAAACCCTGATGCAGCAACGCCGCGTGGAGGATGACGCATTTCGGTGTGTAAACTCCTTTTATATGTCAAGAAAATGACGGTAGCATATGAATAAGCACCGGCTTACCCCGCACAAGCAGCCGCGGTAGTAC
>FPHK01000073.1_pt1 | contig 26649 bp, 27 predicted proteins | sample 1057251 | NCBI WGS metagenome assembly FPHK01 (sample SAMEA4473311, study PRJEB15554) | hydrothermal vent metagenome | biome: marine basaltic hydrothermal vent biome; feature: marine hydrothermal vent; material: water | place: Pacific Ocean | collected 2011-06-14/2011-07-23 | depth 1155 m
ACAAACAACTGAATTTAAGTTATTTATAAGGATTCTAAGAGGATAAATTTAAAAGTACTTAACATAATTTTTAGCTATTTCATATTATACTATTTTTAACATTGATATTAAAGGATATATCTATTGCAGCGCAAAATCTTGACATCACTTTCATTAGGCATAATATTAAGTACTTCTTTAGTTCATGCACAAACAAACAAACCGAAACAGGCGCTTAAAACAAACGGTCAGCTCATCTATAAAAAACAAAAAAATGTGGATAGTTTCACACAGATGTTTCAAGAGGGAGAGTTTTACGGTCGCTTACGCAATAACAACTTTTACTTTTGGTACGATAGCGAACAAACAGATAAAAACAGACAACTTATAAATGCAATAGGTGGCAGTTTTGTTTATAAATCAGCCATATATAACGGTTTTGACTTTGTTAGTGGACTCTATGGATCCCATGCATTTTTTGATGAAACAAAACTCGACAGCATCTCCGCTCTAAAACCGGGTAAAGATACACTAAGCAGATTTGAATATGTCAATACAGGCAGTAAATCACTCTACGCCTTTGCGCAAGCCAATATTGGCTATAGATTTTCCAAATCAAAAGTAACACTTGGTCGTCAACTTGTTGAAACTTTTTATACAAAGAGTAATGATACAAAAATGATACCAAACAGTTTTGATGGTATTGTTTTAGCTTCAAAAGATCTACAAAACACTAATGTCAAACTTGCCTATCTTGCAAAAGAGAAACTGCGCGATCATAAAGATGCCCATGCTGTTTTTATGGTAGGCGATGCCAATTCATCGCAAAGTATCAAACCGCAATGGAGTGAGCAGGATGATTCGGCTATGCATAAAGGGCTTACTTATAGTGCATTCAAAACACATGGGAAAAAAACTGATGCACCGCTTATAGTACTTGATGCACAAAACAACTCTGTAAAAAATCTAAAAATCAATTTCGCTTCTTATGTTGTTCCTTCCCTGCTTTCACAGGCAATGGGAGAGTTAAATTACAAAATCCCATTGCATACCTTCTCTATTACACCCGGTATTCGCTATATTCATCAGTTTGACAATGGTGCAGGATCTGTTGGTGGCGCATCCATCACAACACGAGGGCTTACAGGCTACAAAGATGCACATTCACTCAACAGTGATATGATAGCAGCACGCCTTGTAACAAAAATTAAAGATTATAAAATCAATCTCGCCTATACACAAGTCTTTGATAAAGCCGATCTCGTAACACCTTGGAGAGGCTTTCCAACTGCCGGATATACCCGTTCTATGGGTGTCTATAACTGGCGTGCAAATATAAAAAGTTATCGTATAGAACTTGTAAAAGGTGCAAACAGCAAAGGAATCTACACAAAACCTTTCTTACAAACATCTATATTATATATGGATGGAGATAAAAAGAAAAATGAAACAGATTCAATACTTTACTATGCAGGTATCGTACAAAATATCCCCTCAATACAGCAACTTCAATATAGAGTCCGTTTAGGTTGGAGAGACTTTATCGGTGACTCTTCAGCAATTCCAAGCTATTTAGATGCCCGTTTTGAGCTAAATTATCTTTTTTAGGAAAATATAATGAAAATTTTTTTTAGTCTCTTGGTGCTAAGTTTTTCTCTGCTGCACGCAGGAGCTATAAACATTGCACTTGCCGCCAATGTAAGCTACGCAATTAATGATCTTAAAACTGCTTTTACAAAAAAATATCCTGATACTAAAGTAGAAATTACTCTAGGTGGCAGCGGAAAGCTCACAGCACAAATTCAAAATGGCGCGCCCTACGATATTTTCATGTCGGCAAATATGCGCTATCCGAATGCACTTTACAGACAAAATCTCGCAATCACACAACCAAAAGTCTATGCACAAGGCGCTTTGGCTATGCTCTCACTACATCCTCGTAATTTTACAAAAGGCATTACAGTTGTCACAGAAAAAAATATCCGCCGAATCGCCATTGCAAATCCAAGAACAGCACCCTATGGCAAAGCAAGCATCGAAGCACTTAAAAATGCTAAACTTTATGAAAGTGTAAAAAAGAAATTAATCTATGGTGAATCTATTGCACAGACTGTTACCTATACTGTAACAGCAGCAGATATCGGCTTCATTGCAAAATCAGCGCTCTACTCCTCTAAAATGCAGCGTTTCAAAGAGGGGCGAAACTGGGTAGAAGTAGATGCCAAACTCTACACACCCATTGAGCAGGGAATCGTTCTGTTAAAACGTGCAAAAAACAATTTAGATGCACAACATTTTTATGATTTTATCTTAAGTAATGAAGCAAAATCGATATTTAAAAAGTATGGATACAATACTCTATGAATAAAATACCTGCAACGGTTATAAACATACAAAACGTACAAAACCTCACACAGGTCACTTTTGCAACAACGCTTCATAAGCTCAAAATGATAGGACTTGAGCTTCCACAGCAAATTAAACAAAACACACAGCTCTTGCTTACATGCAAAGCAACCAATATAGCCATTGCAAAAAAAAGTGACATATTACTGAGCTTTAGTAATCAACTCCATGTCACTATAAAAGAGATAGAAATAGGCGCACTGCTCTGTGCTTTGAAACTCTCTTTTGAAGATATAACACTTGAATCCATCATTACAGCAGATGCTGCCAAACGCATGGATCTGCAAACTGGAGAACGTGTCATTGCACTTATTAAATCAAGTGATCTCTCCATTGCCAAGGTAGTCTCATGAATTTTGAGCCCTTTATCCTCTCTTTTAAGCTTGCAACACTAACCGTTTTCATACTCTTTTGCATCGCACTGCCGCTTGCATGGTATCTCTCACAGACAAAATCACGAGCAAAGCCTTTTTTAGAAGCACTCACTGCTCTGCCTATCGTGCTGCCGCCCTCTGTCTTGGGTTTTTATCTGCTTTGGGCACTCTCATATAACTCCCCTTTAGGCGCTTTTTTTGAAGATACTTTCGGCGTAAAACTTGTCTTCTCTTTTACGGGTCTGGTTGTTGCAAGTTGTTTTTACTCCCTCCCTTTTATGGTACAGCCGCTGCAAAACGGCTTTGAAAATTTGAATAAAAATATGCTTGAAGCAAGTTATATTGCAGGAAAAAGCCAGCTGACAACCCTCTTTAAGGTGGCTCTGCCAAATATGAAACCCTCCCTTATAACAGCACTCATCATCACTTTTGCTCACACAGTCGGCGAATTTGGTGTAGTGCTGATGGTAGGAGGGAGCATCCCAGGAGAGACAAAAGTCGCTTCTGTGGCAATCTATGAGATGGTTGAGATTATGGATTACAAAAGTGCGCATATCTACTCTGCCATCTTACTTGTTATCTCATTTACTGTCCTGCTCAGTGTCTATATTTTTAATGCCCGCCAGACAAGAAGGTTTGGATTATGATAGATATCAATGTCACAAAAGAGCTTCATGGCGCAGCCGGTACTATGCAGCTTGCAGTCAATCTAACTATAAATGAGGGCGAATTTGTAGCCCTCAGCGGAAAAAGCGGCAGTGGAAAGACAACGTTCCTGCGTATTTTAGCGGGACTTGAAGGGGCGAAGGGTCTCATAACTGTCGATACAAAGCATTGGCTGCACGAAAAACATACTCTGCCACCGCAAAAAAGAGAGATCGGTTTTGTCTTTCAAGACTATGCACTCTTTGAAAATATGACTATTGAACAAAATCTGCTCTTTGTTGCCGATGACAAAACCCTTGCAAAAGAGCTCTTAGAGATAACAGAACTTACAGCACTCAAAAACAGACATCCACACACACTCAGTGGCGGGCAAAAGCAACGCGTAAGTATTTGTAGAGCACTAATGCGCCGCCCGAAGATACTCCTGCTTGATGAACCGCTCTCAGCACTCGATGCCACTATGCGCACTAAGCTGCAAAATGAACTGCTCGCACTCCATAAAACTTTTCAAACAACAACAATCATGGTCTCTCATGACCCAAGTGAGATATACCGTCTTGCCTCACGCGTTATTGTACTAGAAAATGGCATAGTAACCAATGACGGAAAACCTACCGATGTACTCCTTAAAAAACAGGGAAGTCAAAAGTTCTCATTTCAAGGAGAACTCTTAGAGATAAAAAAGGTCGATGTTGTCTTCATAGCTATTGTCGCCATCGGGCAACAACTTGTAGAAGTAGTGCTCTCTGCCAATGAAGCAAATGATTTACATGTAGGCGATAAAGTAACGCTTAGCACAAAAGCTTTTGCTCCTACACTCATAAAAATAAGCAAAGGATTCTAATTTGCAAGAACTATTACAATATATAAATGAACACACAACAAAAAACACACAAGAAATACAAAATACTATACTCAGAATGATTTGCAATGAAGATGAACCTATTCCTTTAAATGCTGCCAGCTTACTCAGTGCCTTAAAAATAGAAGGAGAGTTTCTTGTTTTAAAATTACGATATGAAGATTTTAATGATGAGATACATTCACAAAAAATAAAGCGTAAAATTTCACAAGCTCTAAGCGTAGTTGTCAGTTATGAAGATGATGGCAACGCCTATGAAGATATAAAAAAATTTGTCACATATATCCACGAAGCTATCGATACAAAACAAAACTCTATTTTTGGAGTAAAAAAAGTAGATAAATTATCAGAATTTCCTGTTACCATTCTTTTTAGTGGCATACTTCCCATAAATCAACTCCATATGAGTATTGGAAAAGAGATAGATAGACTCATCCATTCTGATGATGCTTATTTTCTTCCAAGATTTACAAAGTTAAGAGATGATATTTCACAAGAGATAGGTATCCCGATTCTTCCCGTTTTACCGGTTCTTGATGAAAATTTAGATGATTATCAGGTTCGTTTAGTCGATATGATAGATGGAAGAGTTATTAGTGATTTTAAAGTAGTTGAAGAGTTTAATAAAGAGACAATAGAGATATATTTGCAAAAACTCTTTTACATCTACAAAATTTTAGCTCAAAGTAAGAATATGTTATAATTTTCCTAAACCAAAAGGGAGGGTAAGATTATGAATGTATCTACTAGTGTAAATAGTTATCAAAATATGAACGTTTATCAACAACAAAGAGATGCTACCATTTTACCGATAGTAAATCCTATTGCTCCGCCTCCAGAGAGACCAACGACAGAGTACTCTCCAGGTGAAGTCTATAAAGCAAGTGATGGAAATGCCATTGCCGACAGGGATGGAAATTTATACTTAACACCTCAAGGAAAATTAAATATTTCCAAAGCAAAACAGGCAGAAGCTGAAACTGCTGCTGCTGAAGCCCAAGCAAAAAAAGATGCTATTCGAGGTACTTTTGTCGATTATGTAGGGTATCAGTCTAAAAAATCTCAAGTTGAGATTTATCTATCCGTTGCAACTGATTCTGATGTTGAGATAGGCAGTGATATAAAACTGACTTTAGAGTCACTTCGCGACATTCAAAAACAAAACAATACTGTGCAGGCTTATGCACAATACCAAGAAAACCAGCTTGGTGCTGCAAACCCTCTATAAGTTTACCTGCACCAAGCGTACCTCATCTTCTAAAAGATAGCACAGATACCCCGTTGCAGGAGTGCCTGTTATCGTTTTCACGGCGTGCATATAGCCTCGCACCTGTTTTAAGTGCTCATCGTGTGCATACAGACCGCTTTTATAGTCAACAATTATCTGCGTACCATCCTCTTTTTGTATGAAAAGATCAAGATAAAAAAGATTTTTTTTGTAGCGCAGTGCCTTCTCTTTATAATATTTTGCGCCTTCTAAAAGCCCGATAAACGCCTGATGTTGCAGTAGTCTCTCCACGCGATTTACAATATCATCTATCTCTTTAGCTTCAAGTAAAAAGCCGTATTTATTAAGCAGCATATCTTTTGCCGATGCTACTGCTTCAAGCTCAAACGATGGAAGCATCTCTAACATATAGTGCATCCCAAGCCCAAAATTTATGGCATTTAGATCTTCTTCTTGCTCTCTCTCAAGCGCTAAAAGATTGCTCTGTGTTCCATAGTAGAGATTTTCATAGTGCAGTTTTTTACTTTTTTGCTCTACTGGCACTTGGCTCTTTGTAACCTGCAACGCTCCATACTTGCCACACGCAAGATCTAAAAGTGCAAACTGTGACTGTTCACTCTTTTTTATCACAAAAAGGTGCTCTTTTGCCCGCGTAAAAGCAACATAGAGTGCATTGAGACTATCCTCACGCACAAGCGCCTCCTCTTTTGCAAGGGCATTGGCATAGGCGGTATCGATCGCATCCCTTCCTGAAGTACGCAGATAGATATTTTGCAGCTTGATCCCCTCATACTCATAGATGATAGGGCTGCGTGAGGCAGGCGCTTTTTTAAGTCTATCCATCACAATGACATGCTTATACTCCAAACCTTTTGATTTATGCACGGTAAGCACACGCACACCGCTGAGATCCGATGCAGCCGCACTCACATCAAGCCGCTCATACTCAAAGATAAGCGCATCGATATCGCTGTATTTTTGCACAGCATCCAAAAAGCGAATCAGATGAAAATCATCGCTAAAGAGATCATACTTCGCAATACAGCGTTTGATGATATCAAACAGTGCCACTTGATTTATATTCACATACCCTATGGTCTCACTCTCTCTGCCAATGAGTGCAAAAAAGTTGTGTCGGTAGATATCTTCGCCAAAATAGAGATATTTCAGATACTCCAGCAGTGCCTGCACACTGCGTTGATTGATAAGCTTTGTCGTTGTCTCGGTCACAACCTCTATTGCTCTGCTCTGCAGAAGATTTTTAATCTCTTCTCCATCGCCGTTTGTTGCGCACAATACTGCAATATCATCAAGCTTCGCACCAAGTTCAATAAGATGCTCTATCTGCGCAAGGGTTGCTTCAAGCACTGCATCATTTTCTATAACTTCTACATAGCCGCCATCAGCCTCTTTGCGTGTAAGCTGCGGTGTGTAGTTTTTGATTTTATCTATAAAAACACGATTGACAAACTCTATGACCTCTTTTTGTGAGCGGTAGTTTGTCAGCAGTTTTTTTACCTCAGTGCCATTCTCACGCGCCACCTCGCCAAAGAGAGCCGAGACGCCACCGCGAAAGCGATAGATCGACTGCTTCACATCTCCGACAAAGAAAAAACTCCCCGCTTCAAAAACCCCCTGCCCTGAGACAATCTCGCCAATGAGCGGTTGTAAGATTTTGTACTGCATAATGCTCGTATCTTGAAACTCATCAAGCAGCATATGCTCAATGGTTGCATCAAGCCGAAAGTAGAGAAATTCGCTGTCATCCAAACGGTGCAGTATTGTATAAACAAGTTGCGTGACATCAGAGAAACCTAACTCACTCTCCTCTTTATAGAGTGCTTTTTTTGCTTTTTTATAGAGTGCAACAAGCTCACGCAAGGCATAAAAGAAGTTCTGCTCTTTGGCACGATTGTAGCCTCGAACAGCCTCTTGAATCTTCGTCAGGGCATCATCCATCTCAGGCACATAGCACTTTTTAAAGACCCAATACTCCAAAGACTCTTTGCCTACCCAGCTCTTTGTGCGCAATGTTTCAAAATTTTCAATCGCTACTTGTTTTTTTAGTGTTGGCGATGCCTCTTTGCAATTTGCAACGATCTTCTGCAGTTGCGTGAGTGCTGTAAGTGCTGCATCCTCATACTGCATAAGAGAAGCTTTTTTAAAATCAATTCCACGCAGCTCCTCCTCTTTTTCATAGAAAGTATCAAGCAGTTGAAAAATATCACTCACACGTTTTTTAGATTCCAGCGCAAGTGAGACAAGCATCTCTTTTTTATTTGCAACACTTACCTCCTGTAAAAATCGCAGCAGCAGTTTTTGCTCATGCTGTGAAGCAAATGTTGTAAAATCAGGCATCAAAGAGGCATAGAGCGAAAATTTTCTCAGTATCTGCGTAAAAAAGCTGTCTATGGTCATAATCTTTGTATTTGCCGCTAAAAATTCACGCAGCACTTTTTCTCTGCGCAAGAGTATCTCTTCGCGCGTGAGTCCGCACTCTTGCACTATTACATCAAGCTCTCCACGCGACTCCAACTGTTCTAAGGTCTCTACAATTCGCTCACTCATCTCAGCAGCTGCTTTGTTCGTAAAGGTAAGTGCGAGTATTTTTGTTGCATCTGCACCGCTAAAGAGCAAAGAGAGGTAGCGCACAACAAGCATAAAGGTCTTTCCGCTTCCTGCACTCGCCTCATAGGCTAAGTTTCTTATAAATGCCATTACGCCCTCCCACAGAGCAAAGCATAAGGGCAGTAGATGCATGCTTTGGTATCGTCTGTCATAGTAAAGTTTAACTCTTTTACTGCTAAAAGATCTTGAATATGGGCTTTGAGAATTTCCAGCTTCTGGTCTAAAAACAGCTCTGAGACGACTTTTCCCTCTTTGAGATCATAAAAGCCGCAGCTATTGACATTGCCCTCTTTGCCTGCAAGCAGATAGTAAAACTCAAGCTGAAAATCCGTTGCATCGGGAAAATTGTTTTTATTGTAGAGTGTATAACTGCCCGTCTTATAATCAAGCACATCTAGCAGATTCCCTTTTTTGTCTATTCTGTCAATCTTGCCTTGGAGCGTCATACCCCCAAAGGGTACTTCAAGAGGCTCTTCGACATATGCCACGCGCCAGCCTGCACGAAAACGTTCTATCTCGTTTTGGCAAAAAGCCCGCAGGCGCTTTTTCTCTATGGCACACAAATAACGCTCAAGCTCACTTGAGCCCATCGCCGCTTCCAGCTCCCTTTCCAAATCTAACTGCAACTCTCTTACATCATCGTAAAAGTCTCTTTTTTTGTAGAGTCGCTCAAGCGCTTTGTGAATATCTGAGCCAATGGCATGCTCTTGGGGCATATCACGTGGGATTTCATGCTCTTGTATATGCTTGACATAGGCATAGTAGTAGCGTCGCTTACATGTGAGATAGGTTTTTAATCGAGAGTTGGAGAGTTTGATCCTCTCAAAGCTGTAGGGTGCAACAATCTCTTTGGCAGTTTGCACATTTGGCTTACTGCGCGTAAAAAGTATGCCTGCATACTCCTTTTCTTCATACCCCTGCTGCGTTTTTATACCCAGCTCTTTTAAAAAACGAGAGGGTCTGTTTTGCTCAGAAGCGGTGTAACAGATGGCTGTCTCTTTTGAGCGCCTAAGCAGCATCTCATAGTAGTGCTTTTGTAAATTCTCACGATCCTGCATCGTCGGCAGATTTGCAAGCTCACGCAGGGATGTGTTTAAAAACATATCTTTATTGGAGCGCTTTGGCACAGAGTTATCATCAAAATCTATGATGATTACCGCATCAAACGCAATGCTTCTGGTCTCTAAAACTCCCATAACCGTGATCTTACCGCCGCGTACATCATCTATGCTGCGTGAAGCAAGTCGCTGCAGAAAAAGATTCAGCACAGAACGAGTGTTCATCTGCTCTAAAAAAGGGAGCAGTTTTACAAATTTATGCAGCTCCTCTTGAAATATCTTTGCCTCGGTTTTGTTTGCAATGCTTAACGCAAGCTCTTGCATCAACGCTTTAAAATCAACTTCGGTAATCTTTTTTTTGTAGTGTGCTTCAAATATTTTGTAATACTCCACACCAAGACGCTCAACTCTTTTTGTATTTTCACAGGTTGCATCATCCATATAATCAAATGTCGCACGCAGCTTTTGATAAACCTCACTCTGCGTGAAGCTCTCACCCATCGCAAAGTTTAGATTTGATTTCTCATCGAAACTTCTAATGCTCTGCGCAGTATGTTCATTTGGTAAAATTACAGCGATTTTCTCGGGTGCATACCATTTTTGCACAAACTCATAAATCTTCTGCTTTATAAAGGCTATCTGCAAAATCTGCTCACTAAAACTCTCACAGCTGATTTTGGTTTTTCTCTGCAACGGCTCTTTTTTCAAAATGGTTTTGTCATTAAGCAAAAGCAGATAGTGCCCTACTTCATCTATGGCAAAGCCGAGCGCTTGGAGTTTTTTTTGCATTTTACGATTGAAACGTGAGGCATCAAAATGAATTATAACCCTGCAATACTCTGCTGCCTTTTGCAAAAGCTCAAGCTCAAAATTTGTCAGATACCCCTCTAGCACTATCTCTACTGTTTCAAAAGCTTTAAGCAACTCTGCATTAAAAGTGTACTCTTTTGGTAAAAAGATTCTATCAAGCAATTTTTTCTCGCTGCAGAGTGCTTCATAACGCCTGTAGAGCTCTTGCAGAATTGTAATGTGCTCTTCAAACTCTCCATAGACATCGACGCCACTGAGATTCTCAATATCATAGAGCTCTGCACTCAGCTCTTCAAAAAATTTAAAAATATAGGCACTGTTTTTGGTAAAAGTAAAAAAGTTTCTCTCGATTTGAAGGTTTTGAAAGTTTTTAAAATCAGACGCCTCAAGCAAAAGCAGGGTTCGACTATCTTCATCTAAAAATCTATACCCTTTGACAAGGGCAAGTTTTGCGATGAAGTCACTCATAGTAATGTAGTGTGGGAGAAAAAGGCTCTCCTCTTCTAAAGCAAGCTGCTTATGCCGAATGGCACGGGCAGAGGGAAGGACAATGCAAGTATCATCCATATTTTAGTATTGAGATGCCTCTTGAATACTCTTGTCGTTTGTAATGCGAGTATCTGTTTTTATAGCATAAAATCTACTTTTACCATCTACATCGACTTTAAGAAGTAGATTCCACACACCTGCTTTTGGAAATGCAATATTTTCAAAAACATAGACACCATTTTTAAATTTTGGATTTTTAAATCTTTTTGTATATATCTCTGTCTCCGGGCGGCTTATCTCTAAAAGCATTTTTGCTCCACTTACAGCTTTACCATCTTTTGTAGTTAAAGTATACTTCACATCGCCACCAGTTTGTGAAATTTTATCTGAAGCAAATTTCAATCTGTAGGCTTTATCAAATGCAATTCTTTGCTTAATCAATTTGTTTGCATTTGCATCTGCATCCTGATAGCTTGTCATATAGGCATCACTCTCTTGCATATCAGCCTTGCCTGTCTCAATAATTGTCCAAGTACCTAAACCTACAACACCAAGAATAGCTAAAGCCACACCTATTGGCCACTGCTTACCACTTTCTAAAAACTTCATCTTTATGTCTCACTTTATAAATTAATCTTCTTATATACATAATAATAGCATATAAAACAAAACCATAGAAAAACAGCCTTACATAAAAGAGTGTTGTCTGGTTGGTTTCATCATCAAAACCATTTCCAAGTTTTACACCTTTTGCATGTGCTATCTGCTGTGCAATATCAAGATACCCGTTAAACAGTGCAGCTGCATATTTATCTGTTATTTCACCTTTTTTTGCTTTTCCGCCAAGGAGTGGAAGTATTGTACCGCCGACTGTTGTCGTCATACTCTTAAACTCTTCCCAGCTTTTGGCATAAAAAGCAGCCATTAAAAAGCCTTGCACATAAGATGTAACAGGACTGAGTATCTGCTTTTTATTAAAATACTTATATAAAGATTTATCGTTTGTCTCAATGTCAACAATAGAGTTCATCTCAGAAAATGTTAAAAGAACAGTAGGCTCTTTAAAATTTTGCAAAAGATTTTGTTCAAATTGATACATATCCATATTTTTAGGTAACTCTTTTATAACTACAAGTCGTAAAGTTATCCCTGTCTTTTTATACAAATCACTCCCTAGAAGTTCTATCTCTTTGGAAAACTTAGGTTTATGAATGATTTCATCTTTATATAAATACTCTGCAAATAAAATGTTTTGAAATAATATAATGAGGATGAGGGCAAAAAGCCCTCGTGTTAAAATATTCAATGAATTTCCTAACCAACAAAAAGATGATTTGGAGTCACTACAGCCCAAAGAGTATATACGGCCATTATTACAAGGCCCCAAGAAATAATTTTTTCCATCTTTTACACTCCTTATTTTACATCAACTACATGTTTGTAGCTCTCTGTATCAATTGTTTTAATTGATTTTTCATCTTTTATTTTATAAAAGTTTTCAGCTTGAGCATGTTGTACGCTTATTGCATTCACGCTTAAGAAAACTAAAATTGCAAGTAACAGACCGGTAGCTATTAAGCCACCCGTCAAACCATCAAGAGCAAAAACACTTCTATTTTCATTCATGTTACTCTCCTTTACTTAAGCTCATTACATATGCTGCAACAGCTTCTTTTTGTTTAGGGTTCAATCTATCCATTGCCGGCATTTTACCGATAGCGCCAACTTTACCGTATGTAAGTACATTGTCAATAAGTTTAGTGTTCCATCCTGCAATATCTGGAGCAACATATGCTTGACCTTTTCCGTCAGGACCATGACATGCAGCACATACATTAGCAAATACTTTTGCTCCTGCACTGTTTTTATCTTTTAATCCACCAGCAACATATTTTGCAACTGCATCAATCTCTTTGTCTGTAATTAATGCACCTGTAGCAGCATTAAAAAGACCATTACGATCCGGCATCGCCATTTCAGAACCTAAAAGTTTGTTATTTGAACCATGGTTAATAACATACTTAATGCTTTTTTCAGAAATTCTTTGATTTAAATCTGCTGCATCAATTTCACCATTTCCGTCAGCATTTAAACCATGACAGTTTACACACTCAACAAGATAAACTGATTCACCCATATTTACAAGTTGTTCACCTTTAATATTTGCATATTTTTTTGCAAACTCAGCATCTTTTTCTTGTACTTCTTCATTGTACTGACCAATTTGAGAAAATGCATTTACAGGATAACCGATTGTAAAATACCACATACCCCAAACAATTGTACCTAAGAACATAATTGCCCAACCAAACGGTACCGGGTTTTTATATTCACCTATGTTGTCCCATGACTCATCTGCAAGTTCACCAGTAGCAGTATCTGTTTGCATTTGACGCACATACTTGATTACAACAAAGATTGTAATGATTACAAGTGCAACAGCTCCCGCAATAGCAAGCATGTTAACGATATCACCATTGAGACCACCTTTTTGGTATCCAACCGTTGCATATGTTGCACCCAACATTGCAGCAGTTATGATAATTCCCCAAAGATAAAGCTTATTCATATATCTCTCCTATTTTTCTTCGCTCTTTGATACAGGCTTCACCGGAGTATCGCCTATATCATCCTTCAGTGCCATATTACTATAGTGTTCATAATCAACGCCGCTGGCATCTTTTCTTTTTGTATAAAGATGGTAAACATACGAATATGTTCCGACAACCAAAAATACTACTAAAAAGAAGTATGCATACGCTGCAAATTCATTAAAATCCACTATCTTGCACCTCTCCTATTTTAGACTGTTTAAGTATGCAATTAAAGCAACAATTTCAGGAATTTTCCCTTGTGCCACTGCATCTTTAACGTCTTGATCTTTCATTTTAGCTGTAATAGCTTTTGCCTCTTTTAATGCCATAGCATGTGCCTCTGCAACAGATTTTGCCATCGGTACAACTACAGTTGATCCATCTTTCATAGGAACAGGTTTATTATATGGCACACCAAAGAATTCTGCATTTGTAAGCTGTGTAGCATATGCTGTATCAATATCTGCTTCATTTGTAAACATCCATGGATACCCTGGCATAATACTTGAAGGCATTACAGATTTAGGATTTTTCATGTGGTTTTCATGCCACTCAGTAGTTCTATAATTACCTACACGATGAAGATCCGGACCAGTTCTTTTAGAACCCCATAAAAATGGTCTGTCATACGCATACTCACCACTTAAAGAGTAGTGACCATAACGGTCAGTTTCAGCTTTAAACGGACGAATAAGCTGTGAATGACACGCATTACAGCTGTTTTTGATGTAAACATCACGACCAGCTTGTTCTAATAAAGTTACCGGTTTTGTACCGATAACAGGACGAGAAGCCTGTGCAAAGTTTGGCACGATTTCAATCAAACCTGCAAAAGCAATTGTAACAAATACACCTACCGCGAAAAAGAACGGGTGTTTTTCTAACCAATGAAACATAATATAATCCTCCCTCTCTTAAGCGCCCATAGGCGAAGCATTTAAACGCTCTGCATCTACTTCTTTGTTTGAAGTCCATGTTTTGTAGATGTTGTAAGCGAAAATAAAGAAACCAGCTAAGTAGAGTAATCCACCTGTACCACGAAGCGCATAGTAAGGGTGAAGTACATCAACAGTATCCATAAATGAGTATGCCAAGTTACCGAACTCATCATGTGCACGCCACATCATACCTTGCGTGATACCTGCAATCCACATAGAAGTAAAGTAAAGAACGATACCCAATGTTTGAATCCAGAATTGTGCAGCCATAAGACCTTTAGAATATAACTCACGTTTAAATACACGTGGAGCCATATGGTAAAGTGCAGCAATAATCATAAATCCAACCCAACCAAGAGTACCATCATGAACGTGACCAACGATCCAGTCAGTAAAGTGCGCAATAGCATTTACAGATTTGATAGCTTGAATAGGACCTTCTAGTGTTGAGAACATATAGAATGTTGAAGCAAGAACCATAAACTTAATTAGTGGAGATGCTGCAACTTGTTGCCATTCACCCTTCATTGTAAGAAGCATATTGATCGCTGAACCCCAAGATGGCAAGATAAGGATTACTGAGAAGATAGAACCCATAGTCTGCATCCAGTCAGGAACAGTTGAATAAAGAAGGTGGTGACCACCAGCCCAAAGATAAACAAACATTAAACCCCAGAATGAAAGCAAAGACAATTTATAAGAATAAATCGCTTGACCAGACTCTTTTGGTAAAAAGTAGTAAATCATAGCAATAATAGGCACAGTAAATACGAATGCAACCGCATTGTGTCCATACCACCATTGAACAAGTGCATCATTTGTACCTGCATACATAGAAATAGAATGGAACCAATCACCAATATTTGTTTCACCTGCAGGTGATGTTGCTAACATTGTAGGTATTTCCATATTGTTAAAGAGATAAAGCATAGCCACACCTAAGAATGTAGCAATGTAATACCACACAGAGATATAGAGTGATTTTTCACGGCGAATACCGATAAGACCAAATATACTCACACCCCATAATACCCATACGACAACAATGGCAATATCAATCGGCCATTCAAACTCTGCGTACTCTTTTGAAGTAGTGTATCCCATAAAAAGTGAAACAACAACTGCTGCTACACCTATAACATATAACCAAAATTGTAGTTTACCTACAAACATCAAAAATTTTGATTCAGCCATAGATACTTTTAGTACCCTTTGACCAACATAAAACCAAGTAGCAAAAATACCACTTACCGTAAAACCAAATGCAACTGCATCAGTATGCAATGGACGAAGACGACTAAAGTTTGTGTATTCTGCAATACCATGACCAAAAGCTGTATTTAGCCCTGGAAATGCGAGTTCAAATGCAATAAATACACCGATACTCATACCAACAATTCCTAGAACAATTGTTGTTAGCATGAACATCTTTGCAACCGTATAGTCGTACTCTAATGGACGATTCTCCATATATAGCCTCCTTAAGATTCAAAGCAATTAAGTCTTATAAATGTAAATCTACACTTATAAAACTAATCAACACTTGTATATTAGCAAGCTATATGTTTAAATATTCTTAATCTTGATACAAATCAAGAAATTTATTATGTTTATGTTTAGTTTTGGGATTTTATTTTATATTAAGATTTAAAAAAGAGTTTTATCGTCAATAAGCAGCGATAGTGCTGCTTATAATCATCGCTTGATTAAAGAGAGAAATTCAGAAAATATATAACGGCTCTCTTTTGGTCCGGGAGAGGCCTCTGGGTGATGCTGCACGGAAAAAATCGGCTCATCATTGTAACGCAGCCCTTCAATTGTATTATCAAAAAGATTTTTATGTGTTACTTCTGCGATCTCAGTGATATTATCTGGAACATTATAGTTATGATTTTGTGCTGTAATCTCTACAAGTCCTGTTTTTTCATTTTTTACAGGATGGTTTCCGCCATGGTGACCGAATTTAAGTTTAAATGTATCATAGCCATGAGAGATCGAAAGCAGCTGATGCCCTAAACAGATACCAAACATCGGTACTTTTGCCGCAATAAGCTTTTTGATCTGCTCCTGCTCGCGTTTAAGCACTAACGGATCTCCGGGACCATTAGAGAGAAAAACACCATCTATCTCTTTTGCGTTATATTTTTCTATTAAATCTTCCGCTACAAAGTCATTTGGAACAACTTCTACCTCAATACCGGCAGAGACAAGTTCATTTAGGATATTACGTTTAACACCAAAGTCAATGGCAACAATTTTCGCCTCTGCTTTTGGCGGCTCATCATATTGAAACTTTCTATAGTTGTAAGTGCTTGAGTTATGTTTATAAGCCTCTTTTGTACTTACTTTTTCAATGTAGTTTACATCTTCAATACGCGGCGAACTCTCAAGGATCTTTTTAAGTTCCTCTTTATCGCTTACTTCAGTAGAAGCCACCATCATCATAGCACCTTCACTGCGAAGCATCTTTGTCAAAAATCTTGTATCTACATCACACAGACCCATTACATCAAATTTTTTCAAAAAACTATCCAAGGACTCTTCTGCTCTAAAGTTTGAGTAACGCTCTTGATATTTTCTAACAATCATTCCCTTTGCATGCGCAGCAAGAGACTCCATATCTTCATCATTTACTCCGACATTCCCAATCTCAGGCATCGTAAAAGTAACAAATTGTCCGGCATAAGATGGATCAGACATAATCTCCTGGTACCCTGTCATAGAGGTATTAAAAACTATTTCACCCACTTCTGTTTTACTAGCACCAAAACTTTTTGCCTCTATGAAAGTGCCATTTTCCAAATATATCCAAGCTTTTGTTAGTGACTTCATAACTACTCCATTCCTCTCTTCATAAGCTCTTCACGATAAAGTTTTTCGTATAAAATTTCAAACTCATCCGTTCCTGGAATAAATTTTCTTTTATAAGAACGAATTTTCTCCATTACTGCATCATCAATCTCGGAGCTATCTGCCAAAAATGATGTAATAGCATTATAGATAATATTTTTCACACGATTTTCATTTACATCAAAATGGATTAGATCCTCTTCATAAAGCTCATCTAATATCTTATGTGCAATATCTGAAAAACGCTCTTCATAATCTAAAATCACACCAAAATCCGGAGCAAGCTTTTTCTTGATCATAAAAAATAGCTGACGCTCATCTGCAAGCATAAACTCTATCTCTTCTTCATTCTCTTGAAGATACTCATTTACTTTCTCTTCAAGTGCCATCTCTTTTTTGACATTCTCTTGTAAAACTTTTTCTGCTTCATCAGCAACAGGTTCAAGCCCGCGTGTCAATGTGACAGCGCCGCTCTTTGCCAGTTCAATAGATACTTTGTTTGATATATGTGGAATAGTTTTTAGTGATATTTTCATGATGGCAACCCTGCTTTAGTAATAAAATTGAGACATTTTACAATAACTTAGGTAAAAATCTCATTAGAGTAATATTACTCACTAAGCAGCAGTGTCAATTCAGAAGCTTTTTTGGGATCCATTTGTGCTAAAATTTTGCCTACAACCTTTGGTTTTAACGACTGCAAAATAGCTGCTGCCTCTTTTGAGTGCATATCAGAGAGTATACTTGCTGCAGAAGCCGGTTTCATTTTTGCAAAAGTCTGCGCGATCTTATTCATCTTTGTTGATTTAAGCTCTGCTAGAAGCTTTTTATTTTCAGCAAGCATCTTCTTAACCGCTGCCTCTTTTTTTGAGATTTCATCGAGCTTTGCATTGACCTGCTCTTCTTGAAGATCAAGTTTCGCCTTTTTCTTCTTTAGCAGCTCTTCTGTAGCTGTTTTTAGTGCATTGAGTGACTGTTTTTGTTCATCGATACGTTCAAGTTCTACAAGCAATTCACTCTTTCTCTCTTTAAATATTTCGGTACACTCAAAGAGTTTATCACTCGTCTGCAAAGCAAACAGAAGCGTATGTATAAAAAATAGAAGAAGTAAAAATCGCATTAGGAAGCCTGCCTCATCTTTGTTTTTCTGCCATGTGTCATCAAAGCCACTTCATCCAAATCTTTTGCCTCTTGGAGTTTTTGCGCTTTAAGCACTTTTTCAATCTCTTGCAACTCAAGGTATTTGTACTTTTCATACTCGATCATATCCTGCTTAAGCTGTTCTTTGGCATCGTTAAGCTCTTTTTGCGCATAAGCCACCCACTCTTCGTTATGTTGAATAAGTGATCTTTGAGAATCGAGTAAACTTCTGTTAGCTAAAAATTCAGACATACTGCCTTTATGAGGTAGTTGAATTTCACGCAACGCTATGAGAGACTCTTGAAGTGCACTTTGTGCATTGTGGAGGTTTTTGTTCGCTTGCTGTAAAACCCGCTCACTCTTTTGCACACTGTTTTTCTTTATAGAGACCAAAGAGCTAAAACGAGTTTTCATCTGCGTGCACTCCTTCTTTAGAGGATTATTGTATCATCTCTCTCAGGGGATGTAGAGATTATACCGACTTTTGTCTGACTTATCTCTTCGATAAGTTTAACATAATCTTGAGCACTCTGCGGTAAATCTTCAAATTTTCTTGCACCTACAGAGCCGCTCCACCCTTTAAAAGTTTTATAAATCGGCTTCACATTTTCCAAATCAACCGGCACATAATCGATCTCGTCTCCGTTGTACTCATAGGCAACACACACTTTTACCTCATCAAAACCATCAAGGACATCAAGTTTCATAAGAGCAAGTTCGTCACAACCATTAAGACGTGAAGCATAACGTGTTGCTACGGCATCAAACCAGCCGCAACGGCGTGCACGTCCTGTTGTTGTTCCAAACTCATGCCCCTGCTCACCAAGTCGCTTACCATCTTTCCCATGATCTTCACTTGGAAACGGACCATTACCGACACGCGTACAGTAAGCTTTAACGATTCCTGTCACTTTTCCAATATCTTTTGGATTAATTCCAAGTCCTGTACATGCACCCGCACTTACTGTTGAGCTTGAAGTAACATACGGATATGTTCCATGATCAATATCAAGCATTGTTCCCTGCGCCCCCTCTAAAAGCACACGTTTGCCCTCAGAGTCAAGTGCGCGCCATACCATCTGTGTCGTATCTGTAATAAATGGTGCAAGCTTCTCTTTGTACTCAGTAAGTTCAGCTAAAAGTTCTTCTTTTTTAGGTGCATGCAGATCCATAACATCAAAAATAGGCTTGTTCTGTGCAAAATAGTCTAAAATAGTCTGGCACAATTTTTCAGGATTAAGCAGCTCCCCTACCCTATGCCCTATGCGGTTGATCTTGTCAGAGTATGCAGGTCCGATGCCTTTTCCTGTTGTACCAATGGCTTTATCACCCTTAAGACGCTCTTTTGCCTGATCTATTGCTGCGTGATAAGAGAGATTGAGATGTGCTTTGTCTGAGATAAAAAGCCGCCCCTCTAGACCTTCAAACTGCTCCATCTCTTTAATAATAGAACTTGGAGAGAGAACAACACCATTGCCAACAACATTGACAGCTTTTGGATTGAGTACTCCCGATGGGATAAGATGCAGAGCATACTTCACGCCATCAACCCAGATTGTATGCCCTGCATTGTGTCCACCCTGACTTCTACAGACCATATCATACTCCAAGGCAAGCTTATCAACTATTTTTCCCTTACCTTCATCACCCCACTGAATTCCAACAATTACATCAGCTCTATTTCTATTCATTACTTTTCCTCTTTTTCTAATGCTTCACACAAAGCATCTGTATATATCGCAAAGCCGACCGATGTCAGTTCGCCATCTTTATATCTGCCGCCACGAGCATAAACTTCATTATCTACAATACAACGGACATAAAGCTCATCATAATAGAGCATTTTTGCATAGTACATTGGTGCTAATACTGCGTTTGCACACTGCATATTTTCGCAGAGCTCTTTCATCTTTACAAGCTCATCTGCAATCGCCTTTGGCGCAATGGCAATAATCTCATCCACTTGTGCAACATATTGCAGATAGACAAGTTTTGTCAGCCACTCCTCTTTTAGATTGATAAACTTATCAATGTTGATATGACGAAAATCATCAAGAGAGAGTTCAGAAAACATCTCAGTTAAAAGTTCTGGTATTTTCATATTTGAAATTTGCATCAATGGATTAAGATCAAGTTTTTCAAAAATTGCAACGGCAAGATTCATCACAGAGGAGAGTTTTGTCTCGCCCATATACTCTACACCAACTTGATACTGCTCATTTGTCGGGTAGGTAAAGACAGGTTGAATGTAGAACCATTTTTTCTGCTTCGTATTGTGTCCAAGGCGTTTTTGAATAATACGCACAACATCGATCGTTGAGTCTGCACGCAAAGAGAGTGCATTGTTTTTCTCATCATTGATGCGAATTAGCTCTCGCTCATCGGCAATAGATTTATGCTGATGATAAGAAAAAATCGGCGTTACAATCTCTTCATAGCCATTTGCATCAAGCACTTCACTCGCCGTATGCTCAATATGACGCTTGAGCTTTGCACTCTTTGCAAAGTAGAGTTTCGATCCGTTTGGAATCTCGTGTTCAAGTATCATCTATATCTCTTTTTTCTCTAGTGCGCTTTTAAAGTATGTTTCATTAAAAACTTTTGAAGCAAGACCACTGTATGTCAAGCGTCCCATTCTATGTAAAATAAGCTCAATCGCATTGACAACCCAAATAGATTCATACGGCGGGATAATCCCCATTTGATTGATACGGAAAATTTTGCCCTTAAGATGATCTTGACCGCCTGCAACATTGACCCCGTACTCATCTTTTAAAGCGGAACGGATTTTTGAAGCATCTATGTCATCAATTGTTGTCATACTCTTTGCAGGCACTTTTGGATAGCTGTGCAGACCAATGGCTTCAAGTGCCGCACGTGTTGCTTTTGCGCGTCTGGCAGTGTTGCAATAGAGCACGCCGACACCACCTTCACGCTCAATCATCTCTAATACTTCCAAAAGTCCAATGATGAGCGTTGTCGCTGCTGTATAGGCAGTTGTGTTTTGGCGCTGTTTTTTAATCTCTGAAGCAAGATTAAAGTAGTACCCAACACCTGAGCCAATCTTCTCTACTGCCGCATTGGAAAGACCCAAAATTGCAAGTCCCGGTGGCAGCATCAATGCTTTTTGACTTCCCGCAATCAAACAGTCTATATCCGTTACATCAATTCTCTCAACACCCACAGCCGTAATGCCGTCTGCTATGATCATAATATCTGGATTAATTGCTTTTGCAGCTGCTGCAAGCTCTTCAACAGGATGACGCAAACCACCTGCTGATTCACTGATTTGCACAGCTATTGCATCAATATCCGGATTTGCTTTAAGTGCTTCTACAACTGCATCAACACTTACGGGAGTATCCCACTCATTTTTAATCTCTACATTTTTAAGTCCATGCGCTACGGCGATCTTTCCAAAACGCTCACCAAATTTTCCGGAATTTACACTTAAAAGTGTATTTTTACAGAGGTTTATTACCGCTGCTTCCATCGCACCTGTTCCGCTTGAAGCAATCATTACCACTTCATCGGTTGCAAAAAGTTCAAAAAGATGTTTACGCGTCTTTTCAAAGATCGCTTCAAATTCCGGTGTACGATGGTGCATCGTCTCATCTGCCATGGCATTTCTGACATTTTGCGGTACCGGTGTCGGTCCAGGAGTAAAAAGTAGCATATTCTTTCCTATTTAATGTTTAATTTTAAAAAAACCTCGTATTATATCGAAATATGTTTAAATTTTAGTTTTAAGGAAAAAAATGACGCTATTTGATTCTGTTATTTTAGGAAGTATTGAAGGCTTTACCGAATTTCTGCCTATCTCTTCGACAGGACATCTTATTGTTGCTTCAAAATTTCTAGGAATTGACCAGACAGCTGTTACAAAAGCCTATGAAGTCATTATCCAGTTCGCTGCAATTTTAGCCGTTGTTCTTAACTACAAAGAAAAATTTTCCCTGCAAAAGATAGAACTATGGAAAAAGCTTATCTTGGCATTTATTCCTATTGGGGCAGTTGGTTTTGTTTTTTCACATCAGATAAAAGAACTTTTCAGTGTAACTATTGTGGCTGTAATGTTCATTGTCGGTGGTATTATCTTTTTGATCGTTGAGAAGTTTTACATCCCAAATGAGGAGAGACTAATCGATGATGTTGAAAAGGTCTCCTATAAACAGGCTTTATGGATAGGAATTGCCCAGATCTTCGCACTCATTCCCGGAACAAGCCGTGCAGGTTCGAGCATCATTGGTGCACTGTTAGTCGGGCTCTCACGTAAAGCGAGTGCCGAATTTAGTTTTTTGCTTGCATTTCCTGTTATGTCTGCAGTAACAGGGTATGATCTACTCAAACACTATCATGAATTTTCAAGCGCAAATCTTGAAAATCTACTTATCGGTTTTGTTGTCGCTTTTATAGTCGCTTTTATAACCATAAAACTCTTTTTAAAATTCTTAGAAAAATTTACTTTTGTTGCCTTTGGAATCTATAGAATTCTTTTTGGCATATTCTTATTAACACTTTTTCATTAACCCTAATTTTGCAATAAAATTTTTAATCCCCGATTACAAAATTTTGGATTAACTATGGAATGGTTTTTGCTGTTCTTCTAATATCTTTAAATGTTAAAGGAGATATCATGCAGAATTTCAGCAGATATAACGCCCACCTACATTTAGTCTTAGAGAGACTTGAGCACTCATTTTATAAGCTGAGCCGCAAGTTTTTATAATACTTTTAATAGTTTTGAAGCCAAAGAGAGTGCTTTTGAACGATGTGAGAGCTCTTTTTTTACCGCATCATCAAGCTCTCCGAGTGTCTTATCAAAGCCCGCAGGTATGAACATCGGATCATATCCAAAACCTTTTTCGCCTCGTGCTTCGGTTATTGCCGTTCCGTACATCCAACCATGCACCGTTTTTTCTTTGTCTTTTGTCACAATGGCAATAGCTGCCGTGTAGTGTGCCGGTGAACTTGTCACATCTTTTGCTTTAATATCATCAATGAGCTTATAGAGGTTATCTTTATCGCTTGCGTTCTCTCCGGCATATCTCGCACTATAAATTCCCGGTGCACCATCAAGCACATCGACACTAATGCCGCTGTCATCTGCCATCACAACAGCATCCTCATCACCTAAAGCCTCATAGACTGCTCGCGCTTTAATAAGTGCATTTTCTTTAAATGTATCAGCATCTTCAACAATCTCAAATGCAGGTATCAACTCTGTATAGGGAATAACCTCATACTCTTTACACAACTCTTTAATCTCTCTTACTTTGCCTTTGTTTGCAGTGGCTAATACTAATTTTTTCAATTTATTTCCTTAAATTTTATCTTTTTCTTTTTTACAAATCAATTCTAAATAATAGTTGCTCTATAATTTCAAAATTATACTATAAAGGTTTACTATGTTCAAAAAAGTTTTACCACTTTCTACGATTTTATTCCTAAGATTTTTAGGGCTCTTTCTTGTTTTACCGGTTCTCTCCATCTATGCTCTCTCCCTAGATGGAGCAACACCTTTTTTAGTGGGTGTTATAGTTGGGGGGTATGCCCTCACGCAAGCAGCATTTCAGATCCCGTTTGGTGCTATGAGTGATAAAATTGGACGAAAACCAACGCTCTTTGTAGGACTTGTTATCTTTATGATAGGCTCTATTGTTGCTGGTTATGCCGACAACATCTACACACTTATGGTTGGTCGATTCTTGCAGGGTGCAGGGGCTATCGGCTCTGTTGTTGTTGCTATGATTGCCGATTTGGTTGAAGAAAAAACACGTGCACATGCTATGGCAATTATGGGTGGTTTTATCGCTATGAGTTTTGCGGTTGCTATGGTTGCAGGGCCTGTGCTTGGCGGTTATTATGGGGTAGGAAATCTCTTCTACATTACAGCGGGACTCTCTTTACTTGCTATGATTTTACTCTTTGCAAAAGTACCGACACCTCCGAAAATCGTTCATATCTATAGTAAAAAGGCAAAAATTTCTGAGATTTTAAAAGATAAAAACCTCTTTAATATGGTCATTGTTGATTCCATGCAAAAAGGGCTCATGACTATGGCTTTTGTACTTATTCCTGTCTTCTTAACACATGCCGATTATCATTTTGATTGGCAAAAAGCAGAGTTATGGAAAGTCTATGTGCCTGCTATGATTCTCGGGATTGCAGCTATGGGGCCTGCCGCTATTTTTGGGGAGAAATACAATAAACCAAAAACAATCTTCCTCATTGCCATTGTTTTGTTTATAGTCTCTTTTACAATTATGGGACTTACAAATTCCAGTCTTATTTTTGTCATCGGTGTTATCTGTTTCTTCATCGCTTTTAATATGATGGAGCCGCTTGTACAGTCAATGATTTCAAAATTTGCAAAAGTACACCAAAAAGGAACTGCACTCGGTATTGCCAACACATCTGCCTATCTCTCAACTTTCGTAGGTGCAACAGTAGCCGGTATTATGCTTGGTATGGCTGATAGAAGCACTATTGGTCTAAGTGTTGCTGCAGTTGCTCTTTTATGGCTTGGATGGATGTTTTTACGCTTTGACAATCCTACAAAACATGCATTTTTATTTATTCCACTCAGTGAAGTCGATATGGATAAACTCAAAAATCTTGAGCATGAGCATATTGCAGAGTGGTATATTAACGATACAGAAAAAGTTGCTGCTATAAAATATGCAAGTGAAAAACTTGATGAAGATACTATTAAAGCGCAAATTATAAAATAGACTAAATATTGATTTATATCATAGTAATCTGCTCTACAATAAGTTAGAATTTTAGCAAAAAAGGGCAACACCTATGAAATATTTCTTTTTACTGCTGACACTTAGCTTTACCATCCTCTCTTTAAATGGATGTGATAAGAAGAAAGTCAGCACACAGCCTGCAGAGATACACTGGGATAGAGACATGTGTGCGCGCTGTGTCATGGTTGTCAGCGACAGGAAAAACACTACACAAGTTATCAATCCCCAAACTGGCAAAGTCTATGTATTTGATGATATAGGCTGTATGGTTCTTTGGTTTCATGACAAGCAAATACCTTGGAAAGATAAAGCTGTTATCTGGATAACAGATGCAAAAACCGGTGAATGGATAGATGCTCGTAAAGCATTTTATGATACGAACAACATAACACCAATGGCATATGGCTTTGTAGCGCATAAATCAAAAGATGATATTGCCAAAGGCGAAGAGATCATAGACTTTAATGAAGTTGTAAAACGGGTTAAAGCTATTGGAAGATAGGTTTTTTATCTTCCATAATCAAGTTTGGCTCTATAAACGGTGCAAGTTGTGATAAAAAATTTAGTAGTGTCATAATCGGGCTTGCATAAAAAAATTTCACTTTATGGTTATAATGCCATAATTGATCTGCATATTGATAGACTTTAAAAGGCTTATCTCCAACACCATCACCATCCCTGTCAAAACCTGCATATCTATCCCAATAATTATACTCTACCACATTAGATGACTCGAAATTTTTGCCGGCATCTTTTACAACATCATTAATATTTGAAAAGATTTTATTTCTAACAATAGTATTGTCTTTAATTGAAGCATGAAAATGAAGTGCTTCACCATTATACGAAATCTCATTCCCTATAATATAGCGCTTCATACCTTTTGCTTTTTCCTGCCCTTGAATATAAAGTCCCTTTGCGTTAAAACTCACTCTATTGTTTTTAAATAAAAAATTTGCCACGCTTCCTATCATTACACCGATACCTGCTGCTCCATTAGAGCTAAGAATTTCATTACCGATTACTTTTGTATTTTTAGCACCCATAAACATCATGGCAACAGAGTTATATTTGTAAATATTCTCCTCAAAAGTATTGTCATGACTTAAAGAGACATGTGTAGCAAATCTGTTTCCTGTAAACCTATTATGTTTAAAGAGATTATAGTTTGAATAATTCAGTGTCACATCTCGCACATTCTCAATTCTATTATCTTGGATTGTATTATTGTGAGCATAGTAGAGCTTGAGTGCATTGGCACGCAAAGGAAGATCATTTTTTTTCGTGGTGATATAATTGTTAATGATACGAGAGTTTTCTACCATATTCATATCTATACCATATAAAACATTATAAATACGGCAATGATTAATCTCACAATTGTGCACTTTTTCCATAGAGATTGCAGCATCAATACTCTGCATATTCATACCACTTTTTGTAATATGGAGATTTTTAAGCGTTACATTGGAACTTTTTATAAAGACAACACTTCTTTTACCATCTCCCTCTATGACAACATGATTACCAAGACCTATAATTGTCAGAGGTTTATTAATATGGATATTGCCTTTATAGATGGCGTCATGTAGTTTAATTGTTGCATGTGGAGGTGCTGCATCAATTGTATCTTGCAGCAAATTTGCAAAAAGAGCAGAGGAAAACAGCAGACTTGTATATAAGAGTCTCATCTTTACCGCTCTCCCCTTAGCTTTAGTAAAATCTATGAATCTCTTCCATAATATTGGCAAAATTCACATCATCACCTTTTTCTTTGAGAAACGAAACAAGGTATTTTTCACTCGCATCAACACCTTCACTTTTTTCAATTGCCAAAAGTTCTTTATAGAGGTCTGCTATGATTTCTATAAC
>FPHK01000078.1_pt1 | contig 26436 bp, 34 predicted proteins | sample 1057251 | NCBI WGS metagenome assembly FPHK01 (sample SAMEA4473311, study PRJEB15554) | hydrothermal vent metagenome | biome: marine basaltic hydrothermal vent biome; feature: marine hydrothermal vent; material: water | place: Pacific Ocean | collected 2011-06-14/2011-07-23 | depth 1155 m
GATTTGTTTTATAATAGTGGTAACTTCAAAGGTTCGGTACAACTTCTTTGGGATGATGGCACGCTATTGCCAAAGGTCTTTGCAAATTTTTACGCCTTTGGTTTGTGGATATATGAGCAGACCGACTCCACATGGAAAATCTCACTCCAAAGACAAGGCGAACTTCTTTTTGCCTATTTGAATGAAATAAAAAAGATTGATGCACAGACCATTGCAGATGCGATGCTTGAAGATATTATGAAACTCAAAGGGCGTGCTGTGCCTCACTATTTAAAAGCCTATGCAAAAGGTTTTCAGGCAAATGCGAAGCTTGGAACCTCAGGTTTTAATAAAAGACAGAACTAATAGTGATTGTGCTAGAATATTAGAAAAAAAAGGGTGTGTCAATGTTTGGATGTAGTAAAAAGATAGAAAAAATTGAAAAAGAGTACAAAGAGAGACTGAGAAGTGTTGAGGAGGAGAATAGCTCACTAAGAGAGCAGATTCACCAACTCCAATCAGCACAATATAGTATGCAAAAAGAGGATACACAAGAGAATCGTCTTACAAATATAATCATCAAGAGTTATGATGATGGATCACGCTTCTTGCAAGGAACAGTTGAAGAAAACTTGGCACAACTTGAAGAGATTAATGAACTCAATGCAAGAACAAATACAAGAATGGAGAGTGTTGCACAACAAACACAAGAACTCTCTTCTACAATAGAAAATATTCAACAACATGCCAATACCCTTGGTGATGATGCAAATTCACTCAATGACAGTGTGATGTCTATTGCAGAGATTATCAATCTTATTAAAGATATTTCCGACCAAACAAATCTTCTTGCTCTTAATGCAGCCATAGAAGCAGCGCGTGCTGGTGAGCATGGGCGTGGTTTTGCTGTGGTTGCCGATGAGGTGAGAAAGCTTGCAGAGCGAACACAAAAAGCAACGCAAGAGGTAGAGATAAATATCAATGGACTCAAACAAAACTCAAACTCTATGATGGAGATTAGTAGTACATTTGCTAATGAAACAGAGAAAGTTACGGAAATTCTTGATATCTTTAGTGATAATATCTCTCATGTTGTAGAAAATAGTAATGAGATAAAAGAAAAAACAGAAAAACTTACAAATGAGTTTAATGTCAGCAATGGTAAAATAGACCATATCGCACTGAAAATCATCGGATATAAAGCAATTTTAGCAAAAGAGGAAGCGACTATAACTGATGAGAATAGTTGTCGTTTTGGAAGATGGTTCTCCCAAGTTTCATCAACACTACTCAAAGGTAATTCTCATATTTCATCTATTACACAGCATCATAAAATTGTCCATCAAGAAATCAAAAAAGCAATGAAAGAGGCGAAAAATGGAAATTTAGATGCAGCGCTTAATGACCTTGAAAAAGTAGAACACTCTAGTGAAGTAGGATTTGAAGAGATGCTCAGTGCAGTTAAAGAAACAATGAAATAATACCCCCTAAAAATTACTAAACTCCTAGTGAGTTTAGCCCTTTTGTGAGTGCATCATTTATCTCTCTGATGTACTCAGGATTTTTCTTCTCTAACGCCCTATCAAAATCAATTATTAATTTTTTGTTTGTATTTGGATGCCTACACAAACGCATTAAAACTTCTGAGTATTTGTAAAACTCAGGATTTACTCTTATTCCTAATTTATTCGGAATTGTCCCATGATATTTTAAAATAAGCGCAAGTGTCTCTTGCAGTTCTTGAGAAGTTGCTTCTCTGTTTCTTAGAGTTTTCATAAGAATATCCCAATCATATTTTGGTCTTGGTGGAGTTGGTGGCTTATAACTTTTTTGTTTTGTTTCTCTCTTATTTTTTTTATTTTTAGATGTATAGATAAAAAACAGGAGTAATAGAAAAAGTATGGCACTAAGACCAGCTATTGATTTTACTAAAAGGACTATATCCATCTGTTTATAATAGCCAAAAAAGCTATTTTATACTCTCTAATTCAACATCAATAGAGAGTGCTTCAACACCCCCCTCAACTTCTTTTTTGATGTCAATCGCTCTGACTTCAATATATTTTTTTACTACTTCAATAATCTCTGCTTTCATCTCATCCATAAAAGGAAAAGCATCGGAGTTGTCTCTGTCGGAGACAATAGCAATGGTAAGCCTATCTTTTGCCATTTTTGCACTGTTTTTTTTCTTAAAAAATGAGAACATTATTGAAAAATCCCTTTAAATTTTTGCATAAAACCCGTCTCTTGAAATTCTATATTTTCTAAAGGAACTTCCTCTCCAGATAATCTTGAAGCAATGCGTTTGTATGCTCTCCCAGCAGGAGAATTAGTATCAAGCACAATCGGTTTACCTTGGTTTGATGCATCAATAATTCCTTGGTCTTCAGGAATTTTTCCAAGAAGTGGAATATTAAGAATATCTAAAATATCATCACTACTGAGCATCTCGCCATTTTGTACCATTTTAGGATTAATTCTGTTGATAATAAGATATTTGAGTACCTCTTCCCCATCTTTTACTTTTTGGCTTTTAGAGTCTAAAATACCAATAGCACGGTCAGCATCACGAATAGAAGAGACTTCAGGATTGACAACTACAATAGCACGGTCTGCAAACTCTATGGTATGCTCATAGCCACTCTCAATTCCAGCAGGTGCATCAAGTAGCACAAAATCATATTCAGCTTTGAGGTCTGTAACAAGTTTTAAAATCTTTTGAGACTCTAAAACAGATTTATCTTTTGTTTGTGATGCTGCCAAAAAGTGAAGATTTGGATTCATTTTACTTTTAATAAGTGCTTGTTTGAGTGATACTTCGCCATCCATCACTTGCACCATATCATATACAACACGATTTTCTAAGCCCAAAATCATATCGAGATTTCTCTGCCCAATATCAAAATCGACAACAACACACTTTTTATTTTTAAGAGCAATTCCCAGCCCAATATTTGCAGTGCTTGTTGTCTTACCAACACCACCTTTTCCACTAATTACTGCTACTACTATACCCAACTTGTCTCCTTTAATACAGGTGTTATTCTTATTTCATCTTCTTGTAAATCTACACGATTGAGTCGCTCTTGCAGATAGCGATTATCTACTTCAACATCATTAAAAACAATATTTGCTTTGGAAGAGGCTTTGAGCATCATAAACTTCCCACGGCATCGAATAGAGCCTTCGACTATCTGTGTTACAATAAGATTTCCATCTATATCGATAGTGCCACCACTATTGACACGATTTAAAAGCAATAAATCTCCCTTGATTTTCAGTTCCTGCCCACTTCGCACAAGTTTATCTATCACTTTTAAATTGTCTTCTACTTCCGAAATAGGGGAAACACTCTTTTGCTCTTTTGTAGGATGCAGTCTTGCCCCTATAATATATGTTAATTGTTTTTCTTTGAGATAGTTCTCAATTTTTAATGTTACTCTTCCATGCAAAGAGATAAGATGTTTTCTAAAAAAGACATAATTCTTCTCAAAAAAAGCAAGTGTCTCTTTTTCATCTACAACATTCACTTCAAATACTTTTATAGAATACTGTTTTGTTTGCAAAAAATTTCCTTAAAAAATGTATGCTATTTTAGCCTTTTTGTGATGAAAGTTGCCTTATTGTTTAATTTTATATAAAATCCGATTTATAAATTTATAAAAAAAGGATAAAAAGTGATAGCTAAAACACATATGCTCTCTTCACTCTCTTTAGGAATGGCAATTCCAATTGTTGCAACAACGCTCTACCATTTTCCACTCCCCAACTCTATTTTACTTGCTCTGTTTCTTGGTGGTGTTTTTGTTGGTTCTACCTTTCCTGATATTGATGAACCCAACTCCTACATAGGAAGAAAACTCTCTCTCTTTTCTCGTTTTCTCTCTCTTTTTATCAACCACAGAGGTATTACCCACACTATTTTAGTCCTTTTTATCTATTATGGATTATTTTTTGCACTCTTAACTACATTGCATTTTGATGCAAAAATGAGAGAGTATATTATCTACTCTTTTGCTGGTTTTATTGTGGGAAATATAGGGCATATTCTAGGAGATATGACTACAATAAGTGGTGTTTCCCTCTTTTATCCAGTGATACGAAAAAATATAGGTCTTTTACCAAAACCATTACGATACTGCACAGGAGGAAAGGTCGAAAATTCATTTATAAGACCTCTCTTCACACTTATTTTTTTAGCAGAGTCCTTCTATCTTTTTAAAATGTATAATGGGCATTTTATTATGCATCTGCTTTAAAAAACAAACGGTATAAACCGTTTTGTTTTTTTCATATATTCAAGATAAGCAGGATTATGGCACTTCCAAAGGCTCTCTTCATAAAACATCTTTATAAGCATAATCATAAAGAGTAAAATATATAGAGCAAGCTCATAATATGTAAAGAAAATAACAGCCACACCAAACATACCTAAAAGAACAGAGAGATACATAGGATGACGGATATAGGCGTAAATACCTGTTGTAACAAGCTCACAATTCTCTTTAATCTCTGGACGAATATTAAAATTATCTCTCTTATGTGCATAAATTCCCAAAAGACCTATAACGATGCCTATAATCGTAATAGAACTTCCAATATAAAGATGCCTTGTCGGTGTATCTAATGGCAAAAGCATCAAAAAGATGAAAAAAAACTGTAACCCTACTAAAATTCTACCTATCATTCATTACTCACTTTTTTGATGGTATTATACTCGAAATTACAACAAAAGTAAGTGAAGTGAGGAGTGTTACAAAAATAATAGCATATCCTGTAAGTCAATCAAAGTATTGCCATCCGACAACAAACATTGTAAAAAATGTGACTTAATTAGCAAAAATCCTAAAGAAGATTTTTTTTTTGCCGATTTGGTATTAATAGAAAATGACACTAAAGGATTAAGAATGGCACCAAGTTTAGCTTATGGCATATATGCAGAGAATAATGTTGGCGTTGAGTCTCCTGAAAAATTGATAGAGATGCTCTATGAGGGTGTGCTCCGTTTTAATGCACAAGGTAAAAAAGCCATAAAAGATGGAGATATTGAAAAAAAGATTTATTGGTTAAATCGTTCAATAGCAATAATCACAGAGTTGGTTTCAGTATTGGATATGCATCAAGAGGGAGATGTTGCTAAATATTTAGAAGGACTTTATAATTATGAAATTCAATTATTATTAGAGGCTTCTTTAGATGGTGATATTAATAAAATTGATGAAGTAACAAATGTTTTTAGAGGGCTTTTAGAGGCATGGCGTGAAACAACAAATATGGCTTAAAGAGTTAAAAGGGGCTGTTGTCCAAAAAAATGTCACACAAATTGAAACACTTTTGGAGAATATTCCAAGTTTTAATACGCTTAAAGAGATGCAAACAACTCTGTATCTCTTAGAAGAGGCAAAAAGAGTTGTGGAAAGTTTAAAAAAAGAGACAGCAATCTCTATGGCTCAAATGAAAAAAAATATAGATTTTCTCAACTCTGCCACAGCAGAGAAGAGAGCAAGTTTTGATATTACTTCTTAGTTTTTTTCACTATTCCAAATTTTGAGCTTCTTATAGTGTAGTCACTTATTACTGCACCTTTTCTCATACTCAGTATATGCTCGACTGCATCGGCAATATCTGAGGTGAGTAATTTTTCCTCTTCTTTATTACTTACATCAAAACGCAATGCATCATAAAAGCTACTTTGTGTCATATCTGGATTGATATTTGTAATGCTAAGAGAACTTTTGCGTGTCTCCTCAAAGAGTGCATCCCCAAATGCTCTCAAACCTGCTTTTGTAGCAGAGTAAACAGCAGCAAATTTACTTGCACGCAGAGCTTCTATTGAATTTATATTGATGAGATAGCCACTGTTTTGTTTGAGTGAGCGTAGTGTTGCGTTTGTTAGTAGCATTGGTGTGGTAAGATTTAAAAATGTCATCTCTGTTATTGTCGCAACACTAAGCTCTTCATGTGGTTCAAATCTTCCAAAACCTGCTGCATTGACAAGTATGCTTATATCCTCTTTTTTAAGGCTTTTACAAAGTTTTTGAACTGCATTTGCATCAGAAAGATTACACTGGAGTGCTTGAAAATGCTCTCCTTCAAAATCATCTGTCACGATACTTCTACTAACACCTATAACAAAATAACCAAGAGCTAACAATCTCTCTGTTATTGCCTTACCTATTCCACTACTTGCTCCCGTAACTATTGCTCGTTTCAAAACTATTTTTACCTTTTTATTATTTGTTTTATCGCATCAATTTTGTTAAAAACAAGTGCCTTTGTCTTCTCTTTTGTCACAGTTTCAGGTGCAAAATGGTCGCTGACTACTTTGAATATATGAAAATGTTTAATAGCAGGATTATGCACTACAGCATCATAAAATCCAAAACTCTCCATATCTACGATACTATATTCAGCAGTTGTTGCTTCACTTTCTAGGCAGGTGATGTGATTTTTTTGCATATCAAACTGATATTTTATTTCTTGATATTCAATAGCTCCAATCTCCAAAAGTGTGCCTATTGGATACTCTGAAGATGCCCCACATATCCCTATATTTAGGTATATATCGTCATCTGTAATATCGAAATGATTGATAAGTGTCTGCGTAGCCACTCTTGCATTCGCTACACCAAGATGAGAGATAATAAGTATAAGTTTTTCATTTCTAAAGATAGTAAAATTGCTAAGTTTTTCTTTTTTGAGGTTTTTATGGTAGTCAATAAAAGCTTGTGCTTCTGGTTTGAGAGCAGTTACTATGTAGAGCATAGTTTCTCTTTTTGTTTGATTAGAAGGTGCCTCTCTCCAGATGGCTGCGGCACATAAAGAAGTAAGGTGTGCTGCTGTATTCCTACCCTGACACATTGTCTTACAACCTCATTGCACAGGTCTAAAGAGAAGCGATGAAATTATAGCAAAGTTAGCTTAATCATTCCTATATTTTGAGATACCACATGGTTGATTTGGTTTTGGTGGATGCTCTTTGAGATAAATCAAATCCTCCAAAGTCTGTGCAAGCACTCTCTTTTGCTGTAAAATTGGAAGCATCAAGTTATCTTTTTCATTAAGTGGTATTCCCCAATCCAAGAGTATCTCCTGCACAGCATCATCTAAATCTTTTAGGGCGTTTTCTATATGTTTTATTGAATTATCTATTATCATAAGTTGAAGTATAGCAAAATTTTAGAAAAGTTTGGATATAATTGCACTTCCAAAATTTTACGAAAAGGATTATCGATGCCAAAAATGAAATCGGTAAAAGGCGCTGTAAAGCGTTTTAAAGTGAAGAAAAATGGTCAAATTAAACGTGGAACAGCGTTTAGAAGCCACATTCTTACAAAACAAGATGCAAAAACTCGTCGTAAGCAAAACACTCCAAAAGTGGTTGCTAAAGTAGATGAGAAAAGAATTAAGGATATGATTAACTAATTTTTAGTTTTATCATTACATCTCCAGCTTATTTAAAAAAGCTGGGCAAGTCCACCAAAGCAGTGGCACCTTGACTACCAAAAGAGAGTAGCTGGGTAAAGAACAATTAAGGAAAGAAAATGCCAAGAGTTAAAACAGGTGTTGTTCGTAGAAGAAGACACAAAAGATTATTAAAATTAGCGAAAGGTTTTTACAGCGGTCGTCGTAAACACTTTAGAAAAGCTAAAGAGCAGGTAGAACGCTCATTAATGTATGCATTCCGTGATAGAAAGCAGAAAAAACGTGAGTTCCGTAAACTATGGATCATCCGTATCAATGCTGCATGTCGTCTAAACGGTATGAATTACTCAACTTTTATGAACGGACTTCATAAAGCCGGTATCGAACTTGATCGTAAAATTCTTGCTGATATGGCAATGAATGATGCAGCTGCATTTAGCGCAGTTGTTGAAGCTTCTAAAGCTGCATTAGCAAAATAGTTACAAGCCCGAAAGGGTCTTGTGCTACTTCATCCCTTCTCCATTTCCAAAAATTCCAAACTTTTTTAGCTTCAAGTACTTTTAACACACTACTAGGTATTATTTTACTTATTTATAGGTATTTTATATGAAGATAGCAAGATTTAGCAGGATAGGTTTTATTTTAGCAGCAGCAGGTTCTGCGGTTGGACTTGGAAATATTTGGAAATTCCCTTATATTACCGGTGAGTATGGTGGTGGCGCATTTGTGCTTATCTATCTCATTACTGTCTTACTTATTGGCTTCTCTATTATGATAGCGGAGATGCTTATTGGGTATCTTGGTCGTCGAGATACCGTTACATCATTTGAAGAATTAGCACCAAAACATAAAAATCTGTGGAAATTCGGTGGTTTTCAAGCGCTTACTGGTCTTCTTATTATGATCTTTTACTCTGTTGTTATTGGTTGGATTCTTAATTATATAGTTACTTCATTGACATATCTTCCTGCAACAGTCAAAGAGGCGGAGAGTACCTTTACAACTATGTTGCATGCTGATTTCTGGACACAGCTTTTTTATCATAGCATCTCTTTTGCTTTTGTGACTTATGTTGTTTACAAAGGTATAAAAGGCGGGATTGAAAAGCTCAATTTTTATCTTATGCCTGCCTTGATGGTTATTTTGGGTGGAATGTTTATTTATGCAACGACACTTGGAGGCTTTTCCAAGGCAGTTGATTTTATGTTTATGCCGGATTGGTCAAAAGTGACTTCTGAGGCTTTTGTTGTTGCTGTCGGGCATGCTTTTTTTACACTTAGTCTTGGTCTTGGTGCTATTATGACCTATGCGGCTTCTTTGGAAAAAGGGGCAAATCTTGTTAAAAGTGCTTTTTGGGTTGTCTTTTTAGATACACTCATTGCTATTGTTGCCGGTTTAATGCTCTTTACGTTTTTATATCAGTATGGCTCAGGGCCGGCAAAAGGTCCGGGGCTTGTTTTTATTTCCCTGCCTGCTGCATTTTATGAGATGGGTATTATTGGAAATATCTTTGCGGTACTCTTTTTCATTGCATTGGCATTTGCCGGACTTACATCTTCTGTTTCACTTGTTGAGCCTATGGTGCAGTATTTTATAGATAGATTTGGTTGGAGTCGTCTTAAATCTTCACTCTCAATGGGGCTCTTCTTCTGGTTTTTTGGTATCTTTGCCATCCTCTCAAACATAGATGGCACAAAAGAGTTTCTAACTTGGGGCAGTAAAAACTTTTTTGACTGGGTTGATTATGTTACTGCTGCTATTTTGCTGCCGTTAGGTGGGCTTATAATGGCTGTTTTTGTCGGTTTTGTTATTCCTGAGAGTGAGGTTGAGAGAGTTGTAAAACCACAGCTTAAATGGGCTTATAAACCATGGTATTTTTCACTTCGTTATATTACTCCGGTTGCCATGTTTGTTGTAATGCTTTCACTTATGGGAATAATATAGATGGATAGAGCAAAAGAGTGTCGTGATATTCTCACGCAAGCGGGGATTAATTCGCAATCGAGCATAGATTTTGATGTCAATGGAGAAGTAATGAGCCTCACACTTGATTATATCATTGATACTTACATGCAGGCTTCTCTTGAGTCGCAACTTGTTTTTTTGCGGGCACTGCAAAAGGCGGCTGAGTCAAATGAAATGGGAATAGAGCAGTTTTTTGAAGGCATGGGAAAGCTGCTTTTAATGACGCAGCTTTCAGAGAAATTTGGAGGATAAACCATGGGATGGACATGTCAACATGATTTTCAAGGTCACTGCAAACTCTTAAATATAGCGTGTAGTCCCGGTACAAAAGGGTGTACGCTTAATAAGGGCAAGCACGAATACATTTTTACAACAGGAAATTATGAGGAAGATAAAAAAAGAGCAGAGAAAAAGCAAGACGAAGCGATAGATTTCGCTGCTCTTGCTCGCAGTAATTAAAACTGAATAAGTCCGTCAACTGGGCTTGATGCCGTAGCGTAAGGTTTTTTAGGAATTCGCCCTGCAAGATAGCTCATACGTCCCGCAATGACAGCATGTTTCATCGCTTCTGCCATGGCAATTGGATTTGAAGATTGTGCGATTGCCGTATTTGTTAGTACGCCATCTGCACCAAGCTCCATAGCATAGGCTGCATCACTTGCACAGCCAATGCCCGCATCGACAATGACCGGTACATTAACAGCTTCACGTACAAAAACAACATTATAAGGGTTTTGTACACCAAGCCCGCTTCCAATAGGTGCGGCAAGCGGCATAACAGCATCTGCTCCTGCATCTTCAAGACGTTTTGCCATGATTGGATCATCCGAAGTGTATGCCATAATAGTAAAGCCCTCTTTATGGAGTACCTCACACGCTTTGATTGTCTCTAGTACATCAGGGTAGAGCGTTTTTTGTGTGTCGCCGATGACCTCAAGTTTGATAAGATCGATGCCGGTTGCCTCACGTGTCAAGCGAAAAGTAGTGATTGCTTCTTCTGCCGTAACACATCCCGCAGAGTTTGGTAAAAACTTCACATTTGTCCCCGCAAAAGTATCACGCAGGTTCTCTTTGTCTGGATCAGTGATGTTTAAGCGGCGTACGGCAACCGTGATAAGTTCACTTCCCGATGCAAGTGTTGCCTCTTTTGTCATCTGAAATGTGTCATATTTACCACTCCCAACGATAAGGCGAGAGCCGAGTTCATATTTTCCGATTTTTAATTTGTTATCCATTATTTTTCCTAACTTTTTATATCGTAATATTAACGTTTTTGCAGTATATCTTTAAGGCTCAGACCGTAGGGAGGATTTGTCCTTAAAAATATACTGCAAAATAAGCGATTTATAAATACGAAATTATTTATTTTGTCAATTTATAGCATAAGCTATCTTACAACTTTGTAATACCTTCTATTAAATCATCCGGTGTAAGGGAAAAATCAGCGCCATTATAGTTTTTTGCTAGTTGTGTATGTGCAAGAGAGGCATGTATGGCTGCGTGAAGAGTACTATACCCTTGTGCTAAGAGTGCACCGATAAGCCCGCTTAAAACATCTCCACTGCCGCCTTTTGCCAGCTTTGCACTGCCATGTGGGTTGATGAAAAACTTCTCACCTTGACCTATGATGACATTTGCTCCCTTGAGCAAGAGTGTTGCGTGAGGATAGTGTCGGCAGAAGAGTTCTACATACTTAAAACGCTCCTGTTGTAACGCACTGACGCTAATCTCAGCAAGCCCACTCTGCTGTAAAAGTGCAACAAACTCTCTTGGATGCGGTGTGAGGACGATATTTTTTCGTTTGAGAATATCTTTGATGATCTCCATATGAAAAAGGTCGGCATCCACTACCAAAGGGAGTTCATTGTTTAAAAAGTTTAGAAGTTCATTTGTGCTTAAATCATTACCAAGCCCCATGCCAACGGCAATGGCAGAGCTTGTTTGTGGAAGTTTGTCGCCATACATAAGTGAAAAAGGTGCATGCAGCAGCTGCTCTTTTTCATAGCCTACAAGTGTGACAAGCCCCGTGCCAAAACGCAGTGCCGCCAAGGCTGTTAAAACACTCGCTCCAACTTTTTCGCCGCTTATTACTGCTAGATGTCCAAAGCTCCCTTTGTGTGTATCTTTTTTTTCTCTCTTTGGGAGTTTTAAATCACTCTCATCCAAAAGATGCCAGTTGGACTCTTTTTCATACAGCTTGCGGGAGAGACCAAGATCAATGACCTCTATCGCTCCTACGGCATCTTTTTGACTGTCTAAAAAGAGTGATTTTTTAAGTGCACCCATAGTAAGTGTCGTATCTGCAAAATATCCATGGCTTGGGACATCACAGGCAATTTTATAAGCCTCTAGCATATTCATCTGTGCAATAAGTGCAGTAATTTTTTCATCAAAACTGCCACTAAAACCGGTACCAACTATGGCTTCTACGACTACATCACAAACTTCAATCTGCGTGAGCGTAGGAACACCTAAAGCATCGGCGCGCTTCTTTTGCAGCAGTGCCATTGGTGATTTTGGCGGCTTTGCATGTAGCAGTGCTACTTTATAATCACCATGCAGCAGGCGTGCTAGTGCGATGCCGTCAGCACCATTGTTGCCGCTGCCGACAACAACAGTAATTTTTGCCTCTTTTGAAAACTTTTCTCTAATGAAAGCGGCCATACCCTCTGCTGCGTGCTCCATTAAAATATCTTCACTTAAGAAAAATTCATGGTAACAGCGGGCATCAAGTGTAGTAACTTCATCAAAGAGATTTTGCATTTTAGAGATCCGGAACGTACTCGTCTATTTTTACCATGGAACTCACTATCTCATTAAAAAGCAGTGTCGGGTAAGCAGTTCTGAACTGATAAAGAAATTTGTTCTTGTTGAGTGTTTTTAAAATTGATGTATTGTAGTAGTTTGCGTTGGAACATTTTCCCAAAAAGAGGAATGAAAAGAGCAGTTTTAGGTGTGGGTTTTCAAAGATCTCATGTGGTTGTGCGAGAAATGTAAAGCCATACTTTTGCAGATTTGCAAAACTGAGCATATAGAGCAGAAAATCTTCAAACTGCGTATAGAAACCATTTAGGTTTTCAATATCATGGAAAAAGTAGTAGTAGTTGTCAAGCAGTTCTTGTTGCGAGATGATTTGTGAGAGCTTGCTGCGTTCATCTTTTCTTTTTGCAAAGAAGTGTGGATCGACTGCCATATAGATATGTTTTTTTTCATCTATGAGTTTTTTGAGGGCTGCATCAAATGCTTCACTCTCTTCAAAACGAATGTAGTTGAAATGTTCATCTTTGTAACGTAATTCCACATCTTCTTCATGAGAATTTGCAAAATCCATATAGAGTGTCGGGACATTATTATCAATTGCGTAGTTTCTGATTTTACAGGCAAGATTTGTTTTTCCTGAGCCTTGCTCTCCTAGAATAAGCGTGTTGTAGCAGAGCATTCTCTTTTCAAGTTTGAGTGCATCAATAGTGTCTAAATATTTTCCGATTGTATCTCTCATATATGCTTCCTTTTTGCTTATTATATCCTATGAAGATAAAAAGAGATATAATGCCGTTATGAATTACAAAACAATTGCACAAGAAACGTTAAATATTGAAGCTGATACTTTACGTGAAGCTTCTCAAAAAATTGGGAATGAATTTGACAAAGCCGTTGCCATGATTTTAGGCTGTAGGGGGAAACTTGTAGTCAGTGGTGTTGGTAAAAGCGGGCTTATCGGTGCAAAGATGGCAGCGACTTTTGCTTCTACGGGAACACCAAGTTTTTTTCTGCATCCTACAGAAGCACTGCATGGCGATCTGGGTATGATAGGTAAAGATGATGTTGTTTTGGCCATCAGTTACTCCGGAGAGAGTGAAGAGCTCAGCTCCATCCTGCCGCATATTAAGCGTTTTGGTACGCCGCTTATCGGAATGACACGTGATGAAAATTCAACACTTGGTGCTTACAGTGATCTGGTTATCAAAGTTGAGGTAGAAAAAGAGGCATGTCCGCTCAATATTGCGCCGACAAGCTCAACGACACTGACTCTTGCACTCGGTGATGCACTTGCTGTTTGTCTAATGAAGGCACGGGATTTTCAAAAGTCTGATTTTGCCTCTTTTCATCCCGGTGGTGCGCTTGGAAAAAAACTCTTTGTTAAGGTAAAAAACCTGATGCAAAGTGACAATCTTCCAATTATCACAAAAGATGCAAAGCTCAAAGATGCAATTCTAACCATCAGCGAGGGGCGACTTGGAACAGCGCTTATTGTTGATGAAGAGGGGAGGCTTGTCGCTCTTATGAGTGATGGGGATGTTCGTCGTGCCCTGCTGAGTAAAGATTTTTCACTTGAAGATGATGTAATGCAGTATGCAACAATAGATCCGCTCAGCATTGATGATGATGAGATGCTGGCTTCTGATGCCCTTGTTTTGATAGAAGAAAAAAAGATACAGCTTCTTGTTGTTACAGATAAAACCAAGAAGATAAAAGGGGTACTTCATATTCATACCCTTATAGAAAAAGGAATCTCATAAATGAGACTAAATAAATATATAGCGCACTACTCAACTTACTCACGCAGAGAGGCTGATCGTGCCATTCAGGATGGCTATGTTCGTGTGAATGGCGAAATAGAGACAAACCCTGCCACGCAGGTAGAAGAGGGCAGAGACATTGTTTACATCAGCGGTAAACAGGTAAGTCCGCAGGAGAAATATACGGTTATTGTTTATAACAAACCAAAAGGGGAGTTAGTGACAAAATCAGATCCAAAAGGGCGTCGTACGATCTATGACTCACTTCATAAAGATTTTCGTCACTATATTCCCGTAGGCAGACTCGATTTTGCTTCAGAAGGAGTGCTGCTTTTAACAGATGCCTCCCATGTGGCAACGGCATTGATGGAGTCTGATCTGGAGCGAATATATAAGATTAAAATCAAAGGCGAAGTGACTCCCGATATGGAAGATGCGATGCTCAATGGTCTCTATCTTGAAGATGCAACTGCCGGTGCGCATTCACACTCTAAGATAAAATCAATGGAGTTTAAGCCGTTTATCGGCTATAAGATCCAGAAAAACCAGCCAAATTATTCGGTGCTTAAAGTGGCGCTCTCTGAGGGAAAAAACAGAGAATTGCGTAGATTTTTTGCACACTTTGGCGCAGAGGTTGTTGATCTAAAGCGTCTTAGTTTTGCAGAGATAGAGCTTAACAACCTGCCAACGGGAAAAACACGCTTTTTGTCTCGTTCGGAGTACTCCGCTTTGCATAAGTTCCTAAAAGAAGAGAAGCGAAAAGCTAAAGAGAAATCAAAAAAGAGTGAGTAGGGTTTGGATTTTACCTATCTTCTGCGTCCAAAGAGTTTTGATGAGATAATAGGGCAGGAGCATCTCACGCAAGCGGATGCTCCGCTTCGCGTGCTTTGTGAAAAAAATGCACTGGGGCATAGCTTCTTTTACGGACCTGCCGGTGTTGGCAAAACCTCTCTTGCCCGTATAATCGCTGCAACACTTGATATGCCCTTTTATGAGTTTAATGCCACTTCACTGAAGATCGAAGAGCTTCGCAAGCTTTTTGTGCAGTATAAAAATGCCCTGCAAAAACCACTCATATTTATCGATGAGGTGCATCGACTCTCAAAAAATCAGCAAGAGGTTCTGCTGCCGGTTATGGAGAGCAATGCGGTACTGATCATCGGTGCTTCAACGGAAAATCCATTCTTTTCTCTTACTTCGGCAATACGCTCACGCTCAATGCTCTTTGAGCTCAAAGCGATTGCTCACGCAGCGCTTATGCAACTGCTGCAGCGGGCAGTAGAAAAAGAAAATCTGCATATTGATGCTGCTGCTAAGGAGTACCTTGTCGCTTCAAGCGGCGGAGATGCAAGGGCGATGCTCAAACTTTTGGAGTTTGCGGCTAATGTCAATGATAAGATTGGCGTGGAGTTGTTAAAATCTCTACGCCCGAATGCTTTACAGGCAGGAAGCAGTGAAGCAGGGGTGCATTACGATCTTGTCTCTGCGCTTATCAAATCAATTCGCGGGAGTGATGCGGATGCTGCCATCTACTACCTTGCGCGTTTGATCGAAGGAGGAGAGAGTGCAGATTTCATCGCACGCCGTTTGGTAATTCTTGCAAGTGAAGATATCGGCAATGCCAATCCACAGGCACTCACGCTGGCAACCTCTACGCTTACAAGTGTCAAACAGATAGGCTATCCCGAAGCAAGAATCATCTTGGCTCAGGCAGTTATTTATCTCTGTGCCTCACCAAAATCAAACAGTGCCTATCTCGCTATCAATAAAGCACTCAAAGCAGTAAAAGAGGGCGAAATAGTCCCAATCCCTTCAAATATCACACAGCAAAATGAGGGCTATCTTTACCCGCATGATTTTGGCGGTTATGTACAGCAGGAGTATCTTTCAAAACCAATGCACTTTGTGGAACTAAAAGCAATAGGATATGAAAAAAAGATGAAAGATTGGTTGGAGTTAGTGTTGAAATAAGTTTAAATTGGATATTATTGTAAAGAATTAAATTTAAAAGGTACAAAAATGGAGATTACAACAACTTCAAATATTGTAACAATTAGTGGAAATATCAAGTCTGTGAGTGATTATCAACAGATAAAGGGGACACTTGATTCACTTGCCGCTACGCATAAAAGTATTATTATAGAGATAAAAGATTCTATCTCTATCACATCTTCAATTATCGGTTACTTGACAAAACTTGTGCAAAAAGAGGGAATAGATCTAAGCATAAAAGTAGGTAATAAAAGTTTACTAGAGCTCTTTGATGATTTACATCTTATCTCACTCTTTAAAGTAAGGAAGCTATAGATGACTATTAAAAATAAACTCAAACTGATTACAGTTATAGTTGTCTCATTTGCTGTTGTTATTATAGCATTGACAATTTCAGATGCACTGCAAAAGCGAGATGTTATTGCACAGGTTAAAGAGTTGAATATTCTTTCACAAAAGCTCTCTTTGCTTATTCATGAAACGCAAAAAGAGAGAGGAGCGAGTGCCGGTTTTCTAGGATCTAAGGGGAGAAAATTTGGTGTAATCCTTAAAAAACAGAGACTCCTTACAGATGATCGTTATAACGAACTGCAAGCTTATATCAAACGATTGGATTTAGAAAACTATCAGGCTGAATTGCGAAACAGCATTAAAGCAGTTATTACCGGAATGAATAAAATAAATACAATCCGATCAAATGTAGATAAGTTAACGATTTCTGTAAAAGATGAAGTGAAGTACTATTCAGATGTAAACAGAGATATACTTAAAGTTGTTTCATTAACGGCAAAACTTGCAGATACGCCGGAACTTGTTAAAGCACTCAGTGCATATACAAACTTTTTAAAATCAAAAGAGAGAGCGGGAATAGAGCGTGCCGTTATGAGTGCTACTTTTTCAGCTGACAGATTTGGTAAGGGTATGTTTGCCAAATTTATAACATTAATGGCGGAACAAAATGCATATATGGATGCTTTTATAAGTATAGCGCCGGATGACTCTGTAAAAATGTATAAAGATATTATGAATGATCCTGTTGTAAGAGAAGTCAATAAAATGAGAGCTATTGCTCTTGAAAAAGCCAATGTCGGTGGTTTTGGAGTTGATGGGGTTGTCTGGTTTAAAACGATTACAAAAAAAATTAATCTACTTAAAAAAGTCGATGATAATTTAGCAAAAAACAATGATAAACTCTTAGCAAAGGTAGAAGCAGCGTATAAGCGTAATACTTTGATTACTTTAAGCGGATATACAATATTTGCAGTTGCAATATTTATCATTATTTTACTGATTTCTAGAGGGGTTAACAGAAGTGTTGAAACTTCGCTTAATAAAATAAGCTGTGTTTCAAGCGATTTGGATCTTACTTGTAATGTTGTAGTAGAAGGAAATGATGAGATATCACAAATCTCGAAAGCTCTACATAAAATGGTGGTAGCTTTTAAAGAGAGTGTTTATAGTGCACAGGATGTTGCAACTGCAACAACACGAGAGAGCAGCCGCCTTAATGAGGTAGTAGATATTCTGGCACAAAACAGCCAAGCAGAAGAGCATAGAATTAAAGAGGTTAACAGCTTAGTGTCAGAAGTAGGTGCAAAACTTGACAGTGTAGAAGAAGCGACTGTTATTGTAACAGAAGATTTAGATGCAACATTTAATGTTCTTGATAATTTTATCGAAAAACTGCAAGAGGTGGTTGTCTCCATTGAAGAGGGAAGAGAGCAGCAACAGCAGCTTGTGGATAAAGTAGCGTCATTAACGGAACAGGCTAAAAATATAAAAGATGTGCTTGCTATTATTTCCGATATTGCCGATCAGACAAATCTGTTGGCACTCAATGCTGCCATAGAAGCAGCGCGTGCAGGGGAACATGGTCGCGGTTTTGCTGTGGTTGCCGATGAGGTAAGAAAGCTTGCCGAGCGTACACAAAAATCACTTGCTGAAATCTCTGCCAATGTTAATCTTATTACACAAAATGTTGTTGAGATATCTGAAGAGACAGATGCAACATCACAAAATATGCATACTATTGCAGGCTCTGCACAAGAGTTGATACTCTCTTCTAATGAAACTAAAGAGAATCTTCTGAGCACTAGAGAGAAATCAACAGAGACAATGCATCAGAGTGTCTATATTGCTACAAAAACAAAAGCGCTTATAGAAGCAATGGATGAGATTGTTGCAGTGGCTTCTCAAAACAGTGAACTCAGAGGAACAGTAGAAACTGCTGCGCAAACACTTACTGAGGATGCGAAAAAACTCCAGTTGGAGTTGAGCAAGTTTAAAATCTAATGTCAAAAAAACGTTTAGAACAACTAGAAAAGAATGAAATCTATGCCTCCTATCAGGCAGAATTGGCTTTTGAAAAAGAGCTCAATATTTTGCGCAATGATTTTTACTATCAGATGATAGATTCAAAGAGTACATCTTTGGTGGACTTTATGTATAGACCTCTTGATACATTAAGCGGTGATGCTTATTCTGCACGCCGTATTGATATGGATAGAACATTTTATCTGCTTATCGATGGGATGGGTAAAGGAGTCTCAGCTTCTTTTACTACAGTTATAATTACTGCTTTTATTAATCATCTTATAGATCAGATGGTGCAATATGATAGTTTTAGTCTTGATATTCTCATTCAAGAGTCTATGAAGTTTATTCGACCTATACTTTTAGATGATGAGGTGCTTGCGATTGATTATATCTGTTTTGATAATAAACACAGAATTTTAGAATATGCAAAATTTGCGATGCCCCCTTTTTTATTGCAAGACAAACAGGACAATATTATACGCATCAAATCAAATAATGCGCCACTGAGTAAATGGAATAGCACATATACTGTTGACAGGTATAATGTTCACAATATTGAAAAGTTTCTTTTTTATAGTGATGGAATTGTTGAAAACAGCACAAAGGACGATGGTTTATCTTATGCTGCGTTTATTGAGGATGATTTTAGAGAATCTTTTACCCGCGAAGAGTTTAAAGAGAAGTTTTTTGCAAAAATTACGGAACAAGAGGATGATCTAAGTCTTATTTTCATTAACAGTCTTGATCTTAGAAAAGAGACACTGTTGGCTGAAAAATCATTTGTGAGTACATTAGCAGCAGTGGAGAGTGCTGCAGAGTGGTATGAAGATATTTGGCAGCATCTTAGTGGAGAGACAAGAGAGCTTCAGAAGGCTGCTTTAGTCTTTACAGAACTTTTTATGAATGCTTATGAACATGGAAATCTTGGTATTGATGCAAAAACGAAGCATCGTTATTTGGATGAAGATATTTATTTTGAAAAACTCTCTGAGTTAGAAAAAGATTGTACAAAAAAGATTACTGTAGCCGTTTATAAGCTCAAAGAAATTACTTCTACTTATATAGTTACTGAAATTTGTGATGAGGGTGATGGTTTTGATACACAAATGCTTAGTCAAATTTTTAGAAATTCGCGTAAATTTAACGGCCGTGGTGTTTTTGTTTCTCGAAAAAATTCTATGGGAATTTATTATAGTTCAAAAGGTAACAAAGTAGTTTTTTTAAATAAAATATGAAAATATTTAGCTTTTATTAATTTTTACACTATATACTTTATCAATATAAAAAAAAGGATGTGAGAATGTCAGAGAAGTCATTTGAAGAAGAATCACTACAGTATCATAGAGCGCAAGGCGAATTCGATACAAACGGAAAAACAGGGACACTGTTAACAAAATCATGTGCAACCGAAAAAGAGTTGGCAATGGCTTACAGCCCTGGTGTGGCATACCCATGTCTTGAGATTGAAAAAGATATAGAAAAAGCGTATGACTATACAAACAAAGGGAACTTGGTTGCTGTTGTCAGTGACGGAACTGCGGTTTTAGGTCTTGGAGATATCGGTCATTTGGCAGGCAAGCCTGTTATGGAAGGTAAAGGTGTTTTATTTAAAACTTTTGCTAATGTAGATGCGGTAGATATTGAGCTAAATACAAAAGATACTGAAGAAATCATCAACATCGTAGCAGCGATGGCAGATAGTTTTGGCGGTGTGAACCTTGAAGATATCTCAGCTCCTAGATGTTTTGAGATTGAAGAGCGTCTCAAAGAGATTTGTGATGTTCCGGTTTTCCATGATGATCAACACGGAACAGCGGTTATTACAACGGCAGGGCTTATCAATGTTATTGAGATGAGCGGGAAGAAAGCTGAAGATCTTAAAGTTGTAGTCATTGGTGCGGGTGCATCTGGAATTGCATGTGCGAGTATGTATAAAGAGCTCGGTGTAAAAAATATCACTATGCTTGACTCTAAGGGTGTTATTCACAGCGGTAGAGACGATCTGAATAAATACAAGCAAAAATTTGCATTTGAGACAGAAGACAGAACTTTAGAAGACGCTATGAAAGGTGCAGATATGGTTCTAGGACTCAGTGGTCCTGATCTTATTACGCCTGAGATGGTAAAAACTATGTCAGATGTAAATCCTATCATCTTTGCTTGTGCAAATCCAAATCCTGAGATCAAACCACCTCTAGCAAAAGAGGCTCGTCCTGATCTTATCATTGGAACAGGAAGAAGTGACTATCCTAACCAAGTGAACAATGTGCTTGGCTTCCCACAAATTTTCCGTGGAGCACTCGATGTTCGTGCGACAAAAATCACAGAAAATATGAAAATGGCAGCATCACGCGCACTTGCATCATTGGCAAAAGAGGAAGTTCCAGCACATGTTCAAGCAGCGCATAATAGAACAGATATGAGTTTTGGACATGAGTATATCATCCCATCACCGTTTGACAGACGTGTACTTGTTTATGTTGCTTCTGCTGTGGCTCAGGCTGCTGTTGAAGATGGTGTTGCTCGTGTGAAAGATTTTGATTTAGATGCTTACAAAGCAAAATTACAAAGATTAGCTGATCACCTAGACGGTAAAATCTAAATACTACAAAGAAGCCTTAGTGCTTCTTTGCCTCTTTATAAAACTTTTTTAACCCTTTTTTAGCTCTATTGTCAAGTTTGTAAGAGATAAGTGTGAGATAGTGCAGAATATCTTTTGTATCTATATTGGTTCTTATTGCGGCATTTTGCAGTATGTAGCGAGGAATTTTCTGCTCTTTTTTTAAAAATATTTTTTCTATTTTTTTATAGCGTTTTTTATCTTTGTGGTAACAAAGCAGAGCAAAGACAAAGGGGAGTCGATACTTTTTATGCCAGAGTTGTGCCAAATCAATATAGTCATCATTTTTCAAAGCATATTTAAGTGCTTTATCGCCTATGAGAACCTCTCCGTTTTGCTCTAATATCTGTGCTAAGAGATTAGAAGATGCAGACTCTTTATCTGTTTTATCTTCGCGTGAGGGAATTACCAAAACACTCTGCACCTCTTTTTTTGCGATAATGCCAAGATTGACATATTGGCGCTTTTTTGCTGCAATACTTGAGATAAAAGCGGCATCTACCCGTCTGCTTAGAAACTGGCTGTTTATTTTTGCCGGTACAGCTTTTTTATAATCCATAATCGCTTTTGCTTGAGAACTTCGTAAAAAACGTTTCATAAAAATATGAAAAGGCAGAAGATTAAGATACTCTATTTTTCCAAAAATCATTTTGTAATTATACACGACTTAACTTATCTTAGATATAATGCACAGAAGAAAAATAGAAGGTATTTTACAAATGGTAAGAGTAGAATTTTTAGGGCCGATTCAAAAAGAGCCTTTGGAACTTGATATTGCAAACCTCAATGAACTTGCAGCCCTTTTACAAGAAGATAAAGAGCTGAGTGAGTGGTTGGAAAACTCTGCAGTGGCAGTCAATGACACCATTGTGACCTCTTTGGATGTAGCACTGAAAGATGGAGACAAGATATCTCTACTGCCTCCTGTGTGTGGAGGGTGAGCTTTGTTAAGTCTATATGATGGTGCTTTAGATGTACCAAAGATACTCAAAGAGTGGTATGAAGCAGAGGCGACAAGCAACTATGGTGCATACATTCCTTTTGTAGGGACTGTGCGCAGTGAAGATGGCATAGAGGGGCTGAGCTTTGATATTTATGAACCTATTTTACGTTCTTGGTTTGAAGCATGGCAGATAAAGGCAAAGGCAAAGGGAGCTATCATCAAGATGGCACACTCACGCGGCGATGTGCTTTTGCATGAATCTTCTTATATTGCAGCGGTATTTTCTCCAAAAAGGCGTGTGGCATTGGAGTTTATTGATGAATTTGTCGAAGATTTCAAAGCGAGTGCACCTATTTGGAAATATGATCTAAAAAATGGCAAGAGAATCTATGCAAAAGATCGCTCAACAGCGATACAGGGCAGTGGAATTTTAGGAGTAAAACAATGAGTATAACAGGAGTCGATTTTATCTCTTTTGAGACAAGCCAAAATATGTTGGATCTACTGCAGGTTAACAGTAAGCGATATGAGAGAGTACCGCTGAGTGATGCGCTTGGACGTGTTTTGGCAGAGGATATAGCAGCAAAACATAATGATCCGCAGTTTCCGACTGCTTCTATGGATGGATATGCCGTGCGTTTTGAAGATTTGCAAAAAGGCGAGCTTATTGTTCTTGGAGACAATCCTGCCGGGCATGATGAGAAACGTGTTTTGGGTGAAGGCGAGTCTATTAAAACTTTTACAGGTTCTATGATGCCTGAGGGAAGTGATACGCTCATTCAGATAGAGAATGTTACATTTTCAGATGGCAAGATCACTATTAATGAGATGGTTGCAAAAGGTAATGCCGTACGACCTGTTGGCGAGGGGTATAGTGCCGGTGAGATTCTTATTGAAAAAGGCACAAAGATTGGTTTTGCTGAAATCGGTGTGATGGCAGGGCTTAATTGCGTGATGGTAAAGGTGGCACTTCGTCCTCGTGTTGCTGTTATTGCAACTGGAAGTGAAGTGCTTGATTTGGGCGAGCACTCTGACAATCCGGCACAGATAAGAAGTTCAAATAACTATACATTAGCAGCACTCTTTGAGCAATCAGGTGCAGAGGTAATTCAGCTTGGAACAGCTCCCGATGAGAGAGATGCCATTATGAAGACTTTTGAAAATGCGTTAGAGAGTGCAGATATTGTTGTAAGTACCGGTGGCGTGAGTGTTGGTGATTATGATTTTGTCAAAGATATTGTTCCTCGTTTGGGTGCTGAAGTGGTTTACAAAGGTGTCGGTATTAAGCCGGGACGTCATATTTTAGTAGCACAACGTGGAGAGAAGTTTTTTCTGGCTCTGCCTGGTTTTGCCTACTCCTCAACTGTTACGGCTGTTTTGTATGTATTGCCGCTTATTGCCAAGATGTTAGGTAAAGCGCGTCCATACAAAACGGTAGCGGCAAAACTGCAGGAAGATTTTAAAAAGCGCAGTCAATTTACAGAGTTTACTGCTTGTAATGTGGTTGTAGAAGATGGAGAGTATTTTGTCAATTTCAAGGGTAAAAAGGTAGGAAGTTCGGCAATTTTAGTAAATATGCTTCACAATTCCGCTTTGATGATAGCCGGTGAAGAAGATAAGTTTTTAGAAGCAGGTACCTATGTCAATGTCATACTTTTGGAGAGTTTTTAATGCAAGCACTTACTATTAATCCACTTACGCAGGAGATTCAAGAAGTCGATATTGAGATGAAAGCAAATACGCTTTACTCTTTTTTTAACTCTATCTTGATCGATGAACTTGAATCAATAAATGAACATGTGATATATAGCGATGCGAATGCCCTCAGTGAGAAAAAACCTGCCTATTTTATAGGGGAGCAGCTTGTTCTTGGGGATGCTTTGATTTTAGGGCGATTTGACTTTGATGATGTGGATGTAAAGATTACAAAAGAGGAGCTTGCTTCACTCCTAAATTATGAACTCAACGCATTTTACACAGCGGTGTTGGAGTTGCTTGCAGCTACAGACATTAACCTCTACAGAACGTTTATGGTGCAAAAAAATGGTGAGCAGATAGCCCTTAACACGGAATGGGTACTTTACACGTTTAATATAGCTGATGAGCGAACAAAAGAGTATTTTGTAGATGAACTTAAAAAAGTTTTGGATGCCGGTGAGAGTGTAGAGGTGTATATGCAAAAAATGGCACAGCTTGCGATGAATGCGGCAGGATAAAAAGAGTCTTAATTAAAGCTTTTTTTTTAAAATTTTGTGGTATAATTTATTTTGTTATAAAAAAATGTATCTAAAGGAGTCATTATGAAAATTATTACTGCTATGTTGCTTTTGGCATCGTTTCTATTTGCTGCTGTTGACATTAATACGGCGACATATGATGAATTGGTTTCATTGAAAAAAATTGGTCCTAAAAAAGCGAAACGTATTTTAGAGTATCGTAAGAAACATAAATGTTTCAAAGATCTTAAAGAACTTAAAAAAGTCAAAGGGATTAAGAAAAAAACAATCAAAAAAAATAAAGGCAATATAGTTGTCGGTGAATGTAAAAAATAGCTTTTTACACTCTATTGTTTGTTTCACTGTTATACTTTTTATAAGTGGATGTGGTGGCGGCAGTTCTAATAGTGTAAGTAAAAAGCCGTCAATTGTTGGAAATATCCAAGATAAAGCTGTTTGGTACGAGAAAAATCCAAAATCGCTTGCAACGATTCAAGTTACTGTTCCTGTGCCCAATGACTACCGTTGCCGTCCTTTTGATGATCTTACTGCACCAGAGCGTCCCTGCACCTTTATTGATGTGTATCACGATACCAATCCCTATGATGATTATAAGCCAAAGTTGCATGTTATAATGACAAGTGATGATTACGGTATCAGTGCGCAAGCATCCATGGTGCAAAAAGGTAGATCAACACGACAGGCAAAACAAAAAGGTTTTCGTATTACGTTAGACAAGCAGTATCCGCTTTATAATGATGAACGAACATTGCAGTTAAACAAGCATCCTTACGATCATAGCCGTATGAGAAATCGCCTTTTCTTCTCTATTTTTGAATCAGTACCCAACTTTACTAGTTTACGAACACGTTTTGCACATCTCTACATGGATCAGGAAGATAATGGGACTTTTGTAGATAAAGGTCTTTTTACACATGTTGAGCATTATGATGGACTTTTTTTACAAAATCATGGATTTGGTCTAAGTGACAACCTCTACAAGGCAAAAAACTTTTCCTTTCAAATAGTTCCGGGAATGGAAGTTGATGCAAAAGATAAACCTCTTAATAAGAAGGCTTTTGACCAAATCATCGAGATGGAAAATGGCAAAGATAGAAAAAAGCTTTTGGAGATGGTACAGGCGGTTGAAAATACTCCAGCATCGAATTTTATGAATGTTTTTAATAAATATTTTAATCGTGAGAATTATTTAACTTGGATGGCTGTAAATATAATTACCGGTAACAAAGATACAGTCAATCAAAACTTTTATCTGCTCAATCCAAAATATAGTGACACATTCTATTTCCTTCCTTGGGATTACGATGGAGCAGCATACACTTACCCAATTGATATTAAATGGGATTTTGGACTTGGAAGATATTGGGAAATACCATTGCACAAAAAATTTCTTCTTGATAAAAAAAATCGTGAAGATTTGGCAAAAAAGATCAATTTTCTTCGTACAAACTATTTTAATGATACAATCATACATGAAAAAGTTGATAAGTACAAACCAATTGTAGAACCTTTTATAAAAGTGCTCCCTGACAGTCATTACCTTAATTATACAGATTGGGTGAATGATACTGCCTATCTTCGAAATCAAGCCATACCGTATAATCTTCAGCGTTACCAAGAAGAGTTGGGAACTCCTATGCCTTTTTGGCAATCGGTCAGCTATAAGAATCAAAACCTTTCAATTATATGGGATGAATCTATAGACTTGGAAAATGACATAGTAGACTACAACTTGACAGTTGCAAAAGATATGAATATGTCACAAGTTGTTATACAAGAGCATGGCCTTTCAAAAGAGAGCCCTTTAATTACGTATATTTCAGATTCAAAAGCATTAAACTACCAAAAAACAATATCATTACAACCTGGCACCTATTATCTAAAAATAGTCTCCTATGAAAGAAATAATCCGAAACATTACCAAATTGCTTTTGATAAAGATTTAGTATTTAAATATGAAAATTCGAGGTATGGCGGTATCTTGGAGTTTAGAGTTGAATAATATTGATAGCGATACGGATCAAAAAATTCTTGTCAAATCCAAGAGAAAAAAAACGAAAAAAAACTCTAATCTTATTAACACTTTTTTTCGAAATGCGCTAAAATCAAACCTTGATCTTACCTCTTTGGCAGAGACTAAAGCAGGCATACTCATCTCTATTAACGGCTTCATTTTGACAGTCAGTGTTACCGCATCGAGTTTTATCGCACACAATGATCTTATGACCTATGCGTTTATATGCATTATTTTAACCTCACTTGGCTCGATCATTTTGGCAGTTTTGTCTGTGAAACCTCGCATAAAAGAGAAACTTGTTGACACAGAGTACCTTGCAGGTTATTCAAGTCTGCTCTATTATCAAGATATTGCAGAACTTGCTCCGGATGAATATCAAAAGCGTATGAAAAGGGCACTTAAAAGTTCTAAAGAATCAAGAA
>FPHK01000046.1_pt1 | contig 25998 bp, 23 predicted proteins | sample 1057251 | NCBI WGS metagenome assembly FPHK01 (sample SAMEA4473311, study PRJEB15554) | hydrothermal vent metagenome | biome: marine basaltic hydrothermal vent biome; feature: marine hydrothermal vent; material: water | place: Pacific Ocean | collected 2011-06-14/2011-07-23 | depth 1155 m
ATTATTCAAAGTTTCAGAGAAAAACTAAAACAATTTTCTAAAAAGATGTTTATAACAGCTGCCGCAATTCCAAACATTAAAGGTGCCGGCGTGAGTGTTCCGTATCAGATTGTACTCACATCAGACTCTTTTAAAGAGCTCGATATTGCACGAAAAAATCTTATGGGCTACCTTGCAAAGAAAAAAGGATTTGTAGATATAGACTCAAATGTTGATGAGGGGAAACCTGAGATTGACATTAATATACTTCGTGAAAATGCCAACAGAATGGGTGTGAGTGCATCACAAATTGCAAAAGCTGTTTCAATCGCTTTTTCAAGTGATTTGGAAATCTCTTATTTTGAACAAAATGGAAAACAGTACAAAATTACACTGCGCGTACCTGACAGTGAGCGCGTGAGCATAGATGATTTGAAAAAAATACAACTCAGAGCAAAAGATGGTAGATTAGTCTATCTTGATGGTCTAGTAAAATTCACGCGTTCAACATCTTTGGCTTCTATTTATCATTACAACAGACAAAGACAAGTGACTATTTACTCCGATCTATTCGGTCTCGATTTGGGCGGTGCAGTGAATTATACACGTGCAAAAATAGACAAACTATTACCACCGAGCGTGCATTATAAATTTACAGGTTTTGCCGAAGAGATGGGAAAAACAGTAAAAGCTTTCGGCGTAGCTCTTGGCTTATCTATTATTTTAATGTTTATCATCCTGGCAATTTTATATGAATCACTTATTCAGCCGGTCATCATCATGGTTGCACTGCCGCTAAGTATTATTGGAGTAATGATAGCACTTTATTTCACGCATCTACACTTCAGTCTCTTTGTCATGATTGGCTTTATGCTGCTAATGGGTATGGTTGGAAAAAATGCCGTACTGCTTGTTGATTTTGCCAATGAAGCTGTTGCAAAAGGTAAAGATGCCAATGAAGCACTGCTTGAAGCGGGAGAAAAAAGACTTCGCCCTATTTTGATGACGACAATTGCCATGATATTTGCAATGCTTCCATTGGCACTTAGCCATTCACTAGGAAGTGAGACAAAAGCACCTATGGCAATTTCCATTATCGGTGGACTTTTAAGTTCTATGATTTTGACACTTTTAATCGTACCTGTAATCTACAAAATGATAAATCCAATTGATAGATGGCTTAGAAAATGGTATGAGAAAAGAATAGAGAATGATATTTAATTAAGATAAGGAAGAGGACATAAAGAAGAGAATATTTTTAAGAATCCACACTAATATACTCAGGAATAAAATCTTTTATCTTTTTGTATATCTTCTCGAAATCAGTTGAATATACCCGTGTCTCACCAATAGATGTAATAAAGTTTGTATCTCGATCCCAACGCGGCACCAAATGCATATGAATATGTTCAGCAATGCCCGCTCCCGCTGCAGAGCCAAGATTCATGCCGATATTGACACCTTTTGCACCAAATCCCTCTTTTAACAACTGCACTCCCTTTTGTGCCAAAGCCGACATATGCAGCCAAACATCACTTGGCAGTTCTTCAAGCTTGTCAGTATGCTGCTTTGGAATAATCATAAAATGCCCAGGAGTATAAGGGTATTTATTCATCACCAAAAAGCAGTGTTCATCCCTATAAAGTACATGAAGTTTTTCATCTTGCTCTGCGTGAGCTGCAATATGACAAAAGACACACCCTTCAATCTTCTCATTTGTTACATACTCATCCCGCCATGGTGCATATAAAATATCGTTCATCTTTTTTCCTTAAATAAATGCAAATACCAAGTCTGGAAATAGTATAACAAGCCCCAACCCCAGAAGTTGCAAAAGAATAAAAGGAATAATCCCTTTATAAATATCCATCGTTGTGACACTGTTTCTGGCTGCGCCTTTGAGAAAAAAGAGCGAAAGACCAAACGGTGGTGTCAAAAAAGATGCCTGTAGATTCATAGCGATTAAAACGGCAAACCAGATGGGGTCTATGCCAAAAGCATTCATGACAGGTACTAAAATCGGTACGATGATAAAACTAATCTCAATAAAATCAATGAAAAACCCAAGAATGAATATACTCAGCATCGAAACACCAATAAATACCCAAACATTACCGATATCATGAGAGAAAAAGTCCAGTATCAGATCTGTTCCGCCAAGTTCATTAAAGACAAGACTGAAGGCTGTCGCACCAATAAGAATCATAAAAATCATTCCTGAGAGTTTCATTGTCTCAAAGAGTGCATACTTTATCATCTCAAAATTGAGTGTTTTGTTGAGAGCTGATAGAATAACACCACCGACAACACCAAAAGCAGCAGACTCAGTAGGTGAAGCGATACCGGCAAAGATACTTCCAAGGACTGCCACCATCAAAAGCAGCGGCGGAATAATTGCACGCAGCAGATCAAAAAACGTCACCGGCTCCTCTGTTACAATGGCAGGCGCATCTTCTTTGTTCAAAAAGGCACGGATTAAAATATATGTTATATAGAGTCCGACAAGTGTCAAGCCAGGCAGAACGGCACCCATAAAGAGCTCACCCACACTCACACTCATAACATCCCCTAAAACGATGAGAATGATAGAGGGCGGAATAATCTGCCCAAGCGTTCCGCTTGCCGCGATTGTGCCAGAAGCAAGTCCTTTGTCATAACCGGCTTGCAGCATCAACGGCAGGGCAATAACACTCATCATTACAACACTGGCGGAGACTATTCCTGTTGAAGCGGCAAGTATAGCACCAACTAACACAACACTCACGCCAAGTCCTCCGCGCAGACCTTTAAAAAGTGCGCTCATAGACATTAAAAGTTTCTCTGCCATACCCGATTTCTCTAAGATGAGTCCCATCATAATAAAAAGCGGTACAGCCATAAGTGTAGTATTGCTCATAATGCCATATATGCGAAACGGCAAAATATTAAAAACCTCAAAACCGACATCAGGTGTAAAAAAAGCAAACATCATCGCTACACCGCCAAAGGCAAAAGCAACAGGCACACCAAAAAGCAGCAGTAAAAGAGCGACTGCGAACATAATTAAAGCTATCACAGTTCTCTCCATCTTTTGATGTCAGCAAAGAGTTCTTTAAAAGCCTGCAGTGCAAGAAGTATAAATGCAAGAGGCATCAAAGACTTCACTATCCAGCGGTACTTCAGCCCGCCCGGATCTGATGAAGCCTCATGCTGCACATAACTCAGTTCCACAAAACCAATACCAATATAGATAATTAAAAAAGAGAGCGGCAGAACAAAAAAGACAAAAGAGAGTATATTGATCAATGCCTTTGTTTTAGGAGAAAATCTATCATAAAAAATATCTACCCGAACATGAGCATTATTTCGTAATGTATATGCAATACTTAACAGAATAACAACATCAAAAAAGTGCCATTCCAATTCCTGCAGTGCCGTCGAACCCTCCGAGAAAAGATAACGGCTTGTAGCATCAAATACCACCAAAACAACAAGCAGCGCAAGAATGAAAGCTGTCATATAGGAAACATATTTTGTAATAGAATCTATCGCTTTCACACTTATAACTCCCTCTTTAAAAATAACATTTGAGCATAATTCTAAAAGTTTGCTCATCTTTTTTACGCTTAACAACTATCTTATCTTTATAATCGTATTTTAGCATTATTTGCTTATTTTGAGATAATCGAAATCCTTGTGATGCTTTTATTAGCAGTTGTTCTTGAGTATTATCATAAATTCTTTGCGTCAGCTCTATATTTGTTGTAAAATCTTTATATTTATCTATATTGCAGCCAACACTCCCACCAATTCCTGCATGAAACTTACTGTTTTGATAGACTATTGGGTCAGCTAAAACATAGACAAATCCAAGTTCATTTCCCCAAGAAAATCCTGCCCCGACACTCAATCCAAAAGTTGGTTTTAATGAAAGATAATCATTATCCCAACCTATTTTTGTCCTCCATGAAAAATTTTTAAAAAAGAGGCTTCGTTGTGCAATTGAAACAATAGACACAATTGTTGCTTTTTCAATTTTTGTCTCTTTTTTAGATGTTGATGCCAAAAGATTCATAAATTCTATCTGTGTACCTCGTAAAAAACCATATTCACTATCCTCTAGATCATGATATGCAGGACGAATACCAAGATAAGCAACAGCATCACCCTCTTTTACACCAAAACCAAGTTGTGCTCGCACAGCACGATGCCCATCAATCGGATTTGGCGGTGTTTTAATATTTAAAAATTTACCAATACCAAGTTTTGCCCTCTCAGTCGTTATTTCATGAAAACGCTCAAGATAATCATCTTTTGTAATTTTTCCACGACTGTATTGATATTCAAGATACTCCACTGCACTCTCAAGGATATAGCGTTTTTGCTGGATTGCAATAGATAGATTACTCTCGATTTGATTTGCTTTAATTTTTCCTGCCACAAGTTCTATAGGCAGTCTGTTAAATTTTTCATCAAGAAGTGTTTCATATTTTAAAAGTTTTGTTCTCTTTGACGGTCGATAGTGTTTCGCACTTATAATACCCGCTTCTTTTGCGACATGAACTGTCTCAAGTGGAATAACCTGATAGAAAAATTTATCACGCAGATGCAGTGTTGGTCGCGCTGCTTCAAGCAGCCAAAGCATATTATACGAACAATTTTCTGTAAAGAAATAGTAAAATGAGTTTGTACCATTTAACTCCCAAATATGACGAAACATCCTTACAGTCTCTTCCTGGGTGAGATTAAGATCATACTCCCAAATATCACGCTGTTCGCTGTCACGATACTCTTTAAGCTTTTCATAATAGGGTAAAAGAGAATACCTGCCGTAATAACCTCCAACTAAACCTTTAATAGCGAATACAATACCATTTTCTTTATTAGCATCTGCATTTGCCGCATAATTAACGGCATAAGAGAGTAATTTAGAATGATATGAAGAGTTTATTCGGATAAATGTATGCCCAAACATAGAAGCCGGCGAATTAATATGTGCCGCAGGAAAAACAAGTGTTGCCGATTTTGGATCTACCCGTTTAAAAATTTTCTCATACTCTTTACATTGTGCTTTTGGAAAGTCTGTCGCATGCAGTTGCTCTTTGAGCCAAAAATAACGCGCAGGAAATTTACATATACTTGAATTGTCATCTTTAATTTCATCAGAAAAAAAAGCATCTAAAGTAGCTTGCAATTCTGCTTCAGGATCTGTTGCACCATCTTTTGCAAAGAAAAAATGCGGATCATCGATCTCACTGACATTATCATTCATATGTAACAAAAGGTGCCAATAATGTTTTTGAGAAAGCCGAAGCTCTTTTGCCTGTTTTTTATAATTTTGAACACTTTGTGCATAAAGAAACTGTGTGTTAAAAAGTATAAAAATAGAAAATAGAAAAAATTTAATCATATAACCTTATTTAAGGAAAGTTTTCACGCAGAAATAATATATCTGCGTGAAGTTGTAGAATTATAGTGCTGTTGTAGAAATATTATCTAAAACATCAGCCATTTTAACTGATTTACTACTATAGATTTTGTTATAATTAGCTTGAAGTGCTGCATTAAAAGCCACTTTGTCTTGAACTTTTAAAAGCTCATCTAAAGTATCTAATGACTCACCATGCCCCACAGCGATCTCTTTTGCTAAAATATCCATATTAGAAGCAACAAATTCCTGTGCTCTTTCATTCATAACAAGTTTTGTCTTTTTACATCCAGAAGTTCCTGAAGTAATACCAAAAGTTTGGTTTCCAGACGTACCATTCGTTGTTGCTTGAAGCGCAAGCATAACTGCTGATGAGTTATCTTTGATAATCATTGAACCAAGGCCACAACCAGTTTGATTGTTTACACCAGCAAACGCCATACTAGACAATGCAGCTACTGCTGCTAAACTGACTAACAATTTTTTCATTTTTCACACCTTTTTTTGTAAGATACACAATTGTAAACAAACTATGCTTAATATTTTCTGTGATTATATAGTCAATCTTGAAAACTTCAATCTATAAAAGGTTAGCAATTACAATTCAAAGAAAGGTTCACTATATGTTTGGTTCAACTTTCGCATGAGACTCAGTAATAAAAAATATAAACTTTTTAAAAATTAATTTGTAATGCATTAGTAATGAGGTATCCTTCATTATATGTATAATGAATCTTGTACAAAAGATTACTTTGTATCTCAAAAGCTGTATTTATCTGTAATTGATTGAAATTTTGATTAGGCTGCTGTAAATCAAATTGTCTATCATACTGTAAATATACTCTGGCATATTTATTTGCATAACGTATTCCAATCTCTGGTGCTACAAGATAATGCTGTTTATATGTATGCAGTGATGCATTTAGCATAGTAAAAAATAAAAAATTATCACTTTGAAAAAAGCTTTTACCTACAGCAAGATCTACAAAGTAGTCATTTTGATAACGTAGCTCTGATTGATATCCTGCGTGAACTCTCCAAGTGTAAGTGTTGTCCGTTAAATTTGATATCTCATTTTTATTAAATTTTTTAATGTCAATCAAATCAAATTTTGCAATTTTGAAGCTATTTTTTTTCACTGCAAATTCTGTTTGTAAAATACTTAAACTATCCCCTCCAAGATTATTCCACCCTATTGTTTGTATAGCATAAGGAGAATATGCTATTTTTACACTGTTTGCTTCATTTTTGTTATAAGTGTATCCAAACTCAAAAAACGAAGGTTTGTCATTGGTATGTGGTGGCTTACTTATTTTCCAATTAGCGGCAATAATACCCTGCTTTGGCAAAGTAATTCTTTTAAGCAGTGCTTTGTATTTAAGATGTTCATATTTTTGTGCATCAACATCTTGCAAAATCATAAAATCATAATATGATATCAAAAAATTAAGTATCTTAATGGTGTCTGCTTGAGAAAAATATTGCAAACTTTGCAGGTTAAAATTATTTTTTACGATTGTCTGCACTGCCTTTTGTTGTTTATTTGAGAGTTGTTGATAATTTTCATACAACTTCTTTTGTGTAGATGGATGAAATAAGATTTTATTAACCTTTTTTCGTTCTTCAAGAGAATAGAGTGTCTCAATAGGTGCATACCATACTTTATTAGATATTTTTAGCGGCTCTTTTAATACAACTGAGAGCGTTTTTGTTACCTCATAGCCACAGTTTTGATTCAAAAAAAAGTACTGAAATTTTTTATGGAGCAACTCCCAAAGATGCAGACGTAAAAAGAGAATTTGTTGCTGTGTTAGATCAAGTTTATACTCCCAAATATCTCTTTGTTCTGTAGCTGTGTAAACAAGATCGTTAGCATAAAAATATTTATCTCTAAAACGTGCACTATATTTTCCAAATAATCCACGATAGATATAAAAAAATACATTCTCTCCTTTTGGAACATCTGCTCCATAACTAATAGAGAGATCAAAAAGATCTAAGTTATTTTGTGTTGTGTTGAGTTTAATAAAGGAGTGCCCAAAAGATGATGCAGGATTACCCAAATAACCTGTTACAAACATAAGACTAACAGAATTCACTTTGGTCTCTTGTAAACTTTTTTCTAAATGACTGCAACGAGGATCAACTACTTGATAATCTGGCAGGGATATTTGTGAGTTTAACCAAAAATAGCGTGCTGGAAAACGACAAATTGGGTGTTGGTTTGGATCTTCATAAGTATCAAAAGATTCATTATAAGCATTAATAGTTGCCTGAAGTTCTGCTCTTGCAGAGTGATTACCATCTTTTGATAGGAAATATGTTGTGTCGATCACTTCACTCTTACTTGTTTCATTGTTCATATAAAGGAGTTGTTTCCATTTTTGATGTTGTGCAATGATACTAATTTGTTTTGGAGTTAAGTCAATATGTTCTCTTGCAAAAAGAGAAATAGTAAAGAAAAGTAAAAGAAGTTTGAGCATACTAAGAGAAAATTTCTCTTAGTAGACTAAAGTGCGATATTATAAAGTTTTTCAACTTTTTTGTATCTGCTTAATTTTTCATAGTCTGCAGTGTTAAGTATTTGAGCAAAATTTGAACGTAATTCCTGAATATATGTATCTTGAGAAATATCTGTTCCCACTGTAGAGAGTTGTGCTAATGCATTAAGATATTTTCCACTACCCATAGCAATCTCTTTTTCAAGTTTTTCATAAGATTCGTTAATAAAGGCTGCAGTTTTCGCTTTTTTATTATAACATCCATTGTCAGAGGAGAAATATGAAGTACTTGCTGTTGTACCAAGGTCAAAAGTAACATTTGTAATAATTGCCAAAATATCTCCAATATGCTTATCACTGGAAGTAGAACCAATAAGACCACCTAAACCACACTCTGTATAAATTTTACCAAAATCAGCATCTTTGGCTTGTAGAGTCATAACCATAGTTAAAGCAGCTACAGAACACATTAACAATTTTTTCATTTTCATACCTTTTTTATTAAACTGGCTTATTCTAGACAAACTAAACTTAATATTTTCTATTGTTATATAAAATTCGGTGCATCATTGGCAAAAAGGATAATATCTCCCACTTTTGTCTGATTTGCAAGAACTTCCGTGAGTGCCGCTTTATCTGCAAGCATTATTTTGTTTGTAACTTTGAGATTTTTCTCAAAAAGCTCTGCATTAAGTGAGCCGGTAACTATGACAATATCAAACACATCATTAATGGCATCTATAAGTTTTAGATTCAACTCATCACTGCTCTCAACAAGCCCCGGTGTGACAATTACTTTTCGCCCCTCATATGTTGCACAGAGACGTATACCCTCAAGCATTCCGTCTATATTGCCGTTGTAGCCATCATCTATGATAATTTTCCCACCTGCTTTGATAAGCTGGAGTCGATGCTCTACAGGTTCAAGTTTTGCTACTGCTTTTTGTATCTCCTCACTGCTCATACCAAAGAGCTTGGCAATACGCACTGCTACGGCAATATTCATCGTCTGAAATGCACCCAGTATATTTGTATGAAGCACCAATCTCTCGCCGTCAAGCTCCATAGAAAAATCTATGCCCTCCAGTGTTGCTTGTATGTCATAAATCTCATCACCAAAAAATGTTACTTTCTCATGCGGCTCATCTGTTACAGAGTTGTGTATGAAGGCATGTTCAAGTCGAGGCGATTGCATAATCTCCAATTTTGTACGAATGACATTATCAAGCGTTTTAAAGTACTCTATATGCGCCGCACCCACACGCCCGACAACAACACTCTGCGGCTCTAAAAAAGTTGTAATCTCTAAAATATCGCCCGCTTCTCTCGCTCCTGCTTCACAGACATAGATATCCACATCTTCACGCAGGTTATTGTTTACATCTGCGACAATACCGCCAATGGTATTGACACTGCGCGGCGTTGCATAGACATTATATTTGCGTGAGAGTATCTGCGCAACGAAATTTTTAATACTTGTTTTGCCATAGCTTCCCGTAATGCAGATAATCTGCAAATCCTGCATCTTTTTGAGTTTCTGCTTTGCCTCTTTTTTATAAACAGCAAATAAAAACTTCTCTATAAGTGTCGAGCCTATATATGCTATTAACAATGGCAATAAAACACCGTAGATCTGGCATGTTTCTTTTAAGCTGCAGATAACATCTTGAAACAGTGTCAAAGATACAAGTAAAATTAAAAAACGTTTAACACGCCATGTCAGGACAAGCTTTTTATCAAGCTTTTTGTACCAAATGATAATTGCAGGCATAAATGCAAAAATAAAAAATATAGTAAAAAATTTGCCTGTTGTGTAGTAAGCAACTAAAGGAATAATAAGGTAAAAAATATGCCACTGCGGTTTATGATGTTTAAAAATAACACGCTCTATTTTATAGTCATACCACTGCAGATTTGTAATAAGATACCATCCAAGCAATGTTACAAAAACAACATTGACAGCAAAAGCGGCTATAGTTTCATACTGCTCCATTTAATGCTCCATACTTTGTAAAAATTCTTCTTCTATTATCTTAGATATCTCTTGTGAATGTTTCATAAAAAAGTAGTGATCACCCTCATAGACCTCAAGTCTTGAGTTTTTTATGAGTCCATCTATTTTTTTAGCAGCACTTAGCGGTGTTGCCGTATCATCTTTTCCCCAAAACAGCAATGCTCTTCCTTCATACTTGGCAAACTCATCTGAAAAATCTTCATTAACAACATTTTTAAATGTCTGGTACATATATTCACTAAGCTGCTTTGCATCATCTGCTACAAAAAAAGAACGCAGTTTTGAGAGTCCAAAAATTTTCAAACTTTTAAAGAGTGCTATTTTTGACTTTACTTTGAGAGATTTTTCCTGATAGATACCGGCACTTGCAACAAGAACTAAAATTTCAGGTTCTAAAAGAAGTGCAACTTTTCCACCAAAAGAGTGTCCTAAAACAATATCTTTTTTAGCATTGATATGCACCATTAAAAGTTCAACAATTCGTGAAACATCTGCTGTTGTTAATGCAATAGAACAGCTTGAATTACCAAATCCAGGAAGATCGATGTAGATATGACGAAATCCATCCATGTAAGAGCCAAAACTCTGCTTCATAAGACCTTTATTACTACCCCAACCATGCAAGATAATAAGATCAACTTTCGCAGATGGGTTCACAATTTCATAACTTATATCAAATGTATGCTGTTTATACTGGATGGACTTTACAGCCATTACTTCCCTTTTGCCTTTGAGATCGAGTGAATATAATCATAAGAGACTTTAGGACGATTTACTTGAGGCAATGATTGGCTGAGTATCTCTATAAGTTTAGGAAAATCTTCAAAAAGATAATTTGCCATAGAACCTGGAATAGGATTAATTTCATTGAGCAAAACTTCATCCTGATAAACAAAAAAATCACAACGAATCAATGCCCCTTCAAACATACCTTTGTAAACTTTATCAAAACTCGATCGAAGTTTTACTGCAAGTTCATCAGATATATCAGCCTGAAGCACCTGCTCCGATCTAGAGAAGTCCATATATTTCTTCTCAAAATCTAAAAATTCCTCTTTATGCGGTTCTTCTACTATAGAGTAGTGCATCTGCCCATTCGCATAACAACCTGCAAGATTATACTCTTTGACACCCTCTAAAAATGGTTCTACAATCACAACAGAATCAAATTCAAAAGCAACATCAAGTGCATAATCAAGCTCACTTTCCTCTTTGACAATACTCACACCGATGGAACTTCCAAGACGTGCTGGTTTAACAATAATCGGGTAAGATATTTTGATATTGCTCATCTGATCTTTATGCACAATTTCATAACGGACACTCTTTACGCCGATTGCTTCACAGAGATATTTTGTGTAACGTTTATCATAAGAAAATGTACAGGCATCTACACGTGGGCCGATGTATCTAATAGAATAAAAATCCAAAAGTGCCGCAATCGTTCCATCTTCACCATCTGCACCGTGAATGAGGTTTAAAACAACACCATTATGATCGATCACACCGCCAAAAACACCTTTTTTCTGAGAAAATGCACCTTGCGTGAGTGTTAGTTGCGGCATCTTTTTATACTCACCGCGTGAAAAAGTAACTGCTTTCATTTTTGATGGATCAATCAAATAAAATGAATGATCTGCATCACAAAAAACAAAACTTAGATCAAACGATGCAAGTTTCTCCTTTAAAGTAATAGCACTGACAATACTTATCTCATGCTCAAAACTCGCTCCACCAAATAAAATCGTTAATTTCAATATCTTTCCTCTATTATTAAATTGTTTGTAACAGTTTCAAAGCACCCTTGACTAAAGAAGCTGTATCTTCTCCCTCACAGGCACTAAGTGCTTTTGAAATTTTCTCTTTTTTAAATCCGAGTGCTTCAAGTGCTTCACTCGCTTCATTATATGCTGCAGATGCTGATGGTGCTGCCTCACCACTGAGCATCTCAGCATCAAACCCATTAAGCTCGACGAGTATGCGTCCTGCACTCTTAGGCCCTATACCCGGAACTTTCTGCACAGCCTTAACATCTTTGTTGCTTAGCACCGTAGCAAACTGTGCCGGTGTATAGGTCGAACAGATCGCCATAGCAACCTTGGGTCCCACACCGTTTATCTTAATGAGACGCGCAAAGAGTTTTTTCTCCTGCATATCCATAAAACCATAAAGTAAATTAGCATCTTCACGAATTATCTGCGCGGTAAAAAGTGACACTTCTTCACTCGGCAGTGCAGAAAAAGTATGCAATGATATAAAAACTTCATAAACGACACCATTTACATTAATATGCACAAAAGCTGGTTCTTTGTAAATAACCTTTCCATTCAATCCTACTATCATCTATTCCTCTTCTTCCAAAGGTCGGATGGCATACTCACCTTCTTGCACTTCAACAAGACCAAAGACATTTTTTGTTGAACCTTCAGGTGGTTTATAAACTAACTCTATAGGCGGTTCAACTAACTTAAATTTTATTTCATTATAGCCAACCCATTTTCCATGATTAATAATTCGAGCATCAAGTATGTTATCTTGAAACGATGCTGTACATTTTGTTAACAAGTTTAATTCTTCTTCTTTAAATTTAAACTCTTCTTTCAACTCTTGTAAATGTTGTTTCATTTTTTGAAACTGCTTATACTTTTTTACAAAACTTCCAGGCATTTTCACATTGTTTTTTTGATAATGTAAAAGACGTTTTTTAATTTCAAGAAATGCTTTTGCACCATTTTTAATAAGTAATGTATATTTTTCAAGCTCTTTTTTAAGCTCTCTGAGGTGAGTTTGTATCTCTTTTATCTTCTCTTCATTATCTTCAACAGAATGTTGTACATCACGGCTTAAAAGAGGATCGATAGTGAAAATATTTTCACTTCCTAACATCTTTTTTATCTCTATCTTTCTCGTTGCAGTTGCTTTTACATGGGAGGCGCACACATCAATTGTTATCTCTTGTGCCCGAATAGTACCGCCAACTGCCTGTGCAACTCCTGCTGTTTCAGCCTCAATAAAACCATGTTCCAAACGGGTAATATGAACATTTTTACCATATGCTTCCCCTTTATGAACATTAATCTCAATCTCATCTGCTTTTATTTTTGCCGTTTTATGTGTCTGTCCGCCAATAGTTGCTTTTTTTGCAATAACTAAAGCATTAGAACCAACATTACCTTCAACCTCTATCTCTGTTACTTCCACCTTCATACCACTGCCTACAGCATCTTTAATGGCATTTGACTCTTTTACAGAGATATTAACATCTGAATCTACACCACTCTCAATAGAACCTGTCGTCCTAAAACTGATTGCATCTATATCAGCCTCTTTTTTTATGACATAAGTATTATCTTCAAAAGCAATATATCCATTGTCATCGGCATAATATTTAATAGAATCTTCATCTTCAATAACTTTTATATTATCACAGACATGAAAAGTAGGTTCATTTGAAATAACAAGCTCTTTTGGCTTCATATACTCGCCTCTACAGTTGCGTCCCGGTTTACCCATTTTTGCCTTAATGTATTCTATAAGTAATTCACCTTTTTTAACCCCTTGAATAAAACCACGTGAAGCATAATCAACTCGTTCATTTTCATCTGGCTTTTTTTTATTTTCATAATGTAAAATAAGTTGATCATTAATTGTTGCTGTCGGCTCATAACCCTCAGCTACAAGATATGTCTCTTTTTGCTGAAATTCAAGTTGTTCTGCAATCCGGACACGAGCAGAAAGTTTTGAAACAAACCCCTCAACCATAGAATCAAATATATGAATCAGAATACCTGCTCGAACTTTTTTTTCATCGATCATATTAAGGAGATCATGCTCAAAACGAGGTGTATATATAACTTTTGATCCTTGAACAATACTCAAATATACTTTACATTTTGTAGCATTAGCACCCACTATAAGCTTAAAATTTTTATATGGGTTATCATCAATTTGTTTTTTTGAAAATATCTCTATTTCATAGGTCTGTTTGATCTGAAAATGTGGATTTAAAAGAAGTACTTCATCATTTAGTTTTTGTGACTCTTCTATAGAAATAGCTTCCCACTCTGTTTCTTGTTTCCCATCATAAATTCTTGTATATGTTTGCACATCAAGCAAATTAAAATCCAAAAGTTCCATATCAATTTCATAAGATTTTGCAATTTTAAAAAGCTCTTTTGCAACATTTTGTGTTCTCACAACCGTTGGGCGAACTCTCTTTATAGTAATATCACTCTTTTTTTTTGAACCAAACAACGCCATAGATAATATCCATTCTTTTTGGGAAATAGAGCTGATTTTAACCAAATATTTGTTAAAATTACGTAAAACTCAATAAAGAAACCCATGTTTAAAGCAATATTCACCAACAGTTTTGGTATTTTATTTTCTCGAATTTTAGGATTTATCAGAGATCTTTTAACGGCCTCAGTACTTGGAGCCTCTATCTATAGCGATATATTTTTCATCGCTTTTAAACTGCCAAATCTTTTTCGCCGTATCTTTGCAGAAGGAGCTTTCACGCAGGTCTTTATTCCTGCCTTTGCACGCAGTCGGCACAAAGCGGTTTTCTCCATTCATATTTTCATTGTTTTTCTATCGATCATTCTGCTGATTACACTCCTTGTAAACATTCTTCCACAGCTCTTTACAAAAGCCATTGCAACGGGTTTTAGCGCTGATACAATAGCAACTGCAGCACCCTATGTAGCCATAAACTTTTGGTATCTGCCGCTGATTTTTACCGTCACTTTTTTAGCTTCTATGCTGCAGTATAAACACCATTTTGCTACAACGGCTTTTGCAACCGCACTGCTCAATCTCTCCTTGATCGCTGCTCTGCTGCTCTCACGCAACAAAGAGAGTGCCGAGATAGTTTACTACCTCAGTTTCGGTGTGGTTATCGGTGGGCTTTTGCAACTTGCAGCCCATATTGTTGCCATCTATAGAATGGGGCTTTGCAAGCTGCTTTTTGGCGGTGTGAAACACCTGCGTGAAAAATCGCGTCTTATTACAAATGATACAAAAAAGTTTAGAAGCAACTTCTTTCCTGCCATCTGGGGAAACTCTACAGCACAGATTTCTGCCTTTTTAGATACCTTTCTTGCCTCTTTTTTAGCAACGGGGTCTATCTCTTACCTCTACTATGCAAACAGAATTTTTCAGCTTCCTTTAGCACTCTTTGCCATTGCAACCTCTGTGGCACTCTTTCCCCGTGTTGCACGCTACCTGAAAAACAATGATGAGATAAAGGCGCTGCAAAATCTTAAAAAAGCTTTCTGGTTTTTAAGTTTTCTACTCACCGCAAGCACCATAGGCGGTATAGTGCTCTCCCATGAGATTATCTTTTTACTTTTTGAACGCGGTGCTTTTGGTGCTGCCGATACAGAGCATACCGCAGCGGTTTTGATGATGTATCTTATAGGGCTGCTTCCTTTTGGACTGCAGAAGCTTTTTGTCCTCTGGCTCTATGCAAAAGAGCAGCAGATGCGCGCTGCAAAAATAGCAACTCTCTCACTTATGATCTACACTCTTTTTGCACTTGCTTTCATTCAACCTTTTGGCGTAGCCGGTCTGGCTCTTGCAAGTACGCTTGGGGGCTTTGCAAGTCTCTTTTTTACATTAAAAGTTTTTGGCTGGCACAACTTTTTTGCTATACTTCGCTCACGCAACCTGCTCTACCTTGTTGTGAGTGCTATTTTATTTACCGCTTTATTGGTGGTTTTAAAGGATTTTATCAGTGCATATATTTGATTCTGTACAAAAAACAAAACGAAAATTTGAACCTTTAGTCGAAGGAAAAGCAACACTCTATGTTTGTGGTCCTACAGTCTATGATGATGCCCATCTCGGTCACGCAAAATCAGCCCTTGTTTTTGACCTGCTCACGCGGGTACTACGTGCAAACGGCTATGAAGTTACCTACGCCCGCAACATCACGGACATCGATGACAAAATCATCAAAAAAGCAATAGAGCAGCAAAAAGATATTAAAACTATTACGGATTTTTACACAGAGGCGTTTCATACGGAGATGGAGCAAATCGGCGTGCAACGTCCCGACATTGAACCAAAGGCGACAGAGTCACTTGAAGCGATGTTTGCACTTATTCAAAAACTTATAGCAAGCGGACATGCCTACCAAACAAGCGACGGCGATGTCTATTTTGACACGCAAAGTGATCATGAGTATCTCAGCCTCTCTCACAGAGTACAGGAGGAGAGCCAACGGCAAGAGCGTGTAGAGAGTTCAGAGGAGAAGAAAAACCCCGCTGACTTTGCACTCTGGAAAAGCGTCAAAGATGGCTCTGTGACTTTTGACTCCCCTTTTGGAGCGGGTCGTCCTGGCTGGCATTTGGAGTGTTCTGCCATGATAGAGAAACATCTAGCATACAAAGACAAACCCTATGCCATTGATATTCACGGAGGGGGTGCTGACCTGCTCTTTCCACACCATGAAAATGAAGCGGCACAAACACGCTGTGCCACGCAGCATGAACTTGCAAACTACTGGATGCACAACGGTTTTGTAAATATTGACGGCGAGAAGATGAGCAAATCACTCGGCAACAGTTTTTTCTTAAAAGATGCCCTGCGAGAATATGACGGCGAAGTGCTGCGTTTCTATCTTTTAAGCTCGCACTACCGAAGCAACTTTAACTTCAACACACACGATCTTGAAGCTTCAAAAAAACGCCTTGACAGACTCTATCGTCTTAAAAAACGTCTCTTTGGTCTTGGTGCAAACAGCGAGGAGACACCATTTAAAAAAGAGTTGCTTACTGCACTGAGTGATGATCTTAACATCTCCACAGCCCTTGCGCTCATCGATGAGATGATTGCTCACGCAAACGAGACACTCGACACTGCAGGCAAGCACAAAGCACTCAAAAAAGAGCTTATGGCAAATCTTACTTACATCGAGGAAGTTTTGGGCTTTGGCGTGAAAAATCCTTATGAGTATTTTCAATTTGGTGTCGATGATGCAACAAAAGAAAAACTCTCAGAGCTTATCAAAGCGCGCAACGAAGCAAAAAAAGAAAAAGATTTCGAGCGCTCGGATGCCCTGCGTGAGGAGATACTTCGCTTTGGTGTCAATCTTATGGATACACCGCAAGGCACTTTTTGGGAAAAAGTCTAATGGCACTTACAACTGCAGAAGTTCTTCAAATCATAAAGAGCAATGCAGCAAATGCCTCAGAGGAGTTTCTTCGCCTTTTTCATGGGCGTGGCGGACTCTATGAGGGGTGGAAGCATCTTACAGTTGACAGTATCGATACTATTATAAGTGTTGCTTTTTATTTTCAAGAGGCAGAAGAAGATGCACTTATTGCCCTGCTTCAAAGCTTTGTGCAAGAGAGCGATAAATACACAACACTTGTTGTGCAAAGACGCTATATCAAAGGCGCACCGAGTGAGATAATTGTAGGTGAAGTACCGCAAGATCTCACTGTTTTGGAAAATGGTATGCGACTAAAACTCAATCTGCTCTCAAACAGAAACAACTACTATTTCCCAGATATGAAAAACGGCCGTGCTTTTGTGCGTGCGCATGCAAAAGGCAAGCATATTTTAAATCTCTTTGCTTACACCTGTGCCTTTTCTGTAGCTGCAAAATTTGGAGGGGCATCATCAGTTGTCAATGTCGATATGAGCAAAAGAGCACTCAAAGTCGGTATGGCAAACCACGCTCTTAACAAGTTAGATCCAAAAGGAGTCAGTTTTTTACCCTACAATATCTTAAAATCTTTTTCGGCTCTGAAGAAAAAAGGAGCTTATGATCTCATCATCATCGATCCGCCAAGTTTTCAAAAAGGGAGTTTTGAAGCAACGAAAGATTATGAAAAGATCATCAAAAAACTTCCACAGCTTGCAAGTGAGGAGTGCACACTCTTAGCCTGCCTAAACTCTCCGGAACTCACAAGCGACTTTCTTATAGAGCTCATTGAAAAGTACGCACCGAGTTTTAAATTTGAAAAACGGCTTGCAAATCTTGAGGAGTTTCAAAGCAGTGATGAAGAGAGAAGTTTAAAAAACCTCGTCTTCAAAAGGGTCTCATCCGCAGTATGATGCCAAAAGCCCCTCTTTTAGTGCTTCATACTGCTCCTCTCCTTTGAGTTTTTTCACTATTGCAAGAGCAAAACAGAGCGCTGTTGCTGGACCGCGTGAGGTCATTACATTTTGATCTTCTACAACCATAGCACTCTCACCTTGGTACCCCGCTTCTCTTATCTCTGTCTCTACTGAAGGATAGCAGGTATAGTTCTCTTTTAGCACACCCGCACGATTAAGCGCATACGGTGCAGCACAAATTGCGCCTATATTTTTTCCTTTTGCATCCATCTCACGCAGAAGATTTTGTACATTTGCATCATCTGCCAAAGCGTGTGTTCCATCCCATCCACCGGGAAGCACAATCATATCAAGCCCATCAGCTGTCATATCTTTGACTTCGCACTCCGCCTGCACTATGATGCCGTTTGCACCTTGCACAAGCATTGTATCATTTAATGCCGCCACAATAACTTCTACGCCTGCACGACGTAAAACATCTATAATGCTCACAGCCTCAATCTCTTCAAATCCCTTTGCCAGCGGTACTAAAACCTTACTCATCATAAAATCCTCGTATAATAAATTTATCAATCATTACAAAAGAGTAGTGATGTGTCAAGCCACTCTCCTATTTATCTATAAAGAGACTAAACTGCTGTTTCAACTTGTAACATCTTTTTTTCTTTAGACAGCTTCATTGACATTTTTCTATAATTAAGCTAAAATTAATTTTAAGTTGAGTCTATACATATAAAAAGAGTTGACTCAAGGAGTTAAATATGAACTATTATAAAAATATACCACAAAAAGAAAAAATAAAATGTATGCTGTGTCAACACTATTGCCAACTCAAAGAGGGGCAAGTTGGTATCTGCGGTGTCAATAAAAATGAAAATGGAGAGTTAAAAACACTTGTCTATGGACATCCAAGTGCTTTAAATCTTGATCCCATCGAGAAAAAACCTATCTATCATCTTTTACCGGGTACAGATGCTCTCTCACTTGGAACTGTCGGATGTAACTTTAAGTGTCCTTTCTGTCAAAACTGGCAGATTTCACAAGAGCATACAGTAGATACAAGTGTCACTATTTCACCACAGAAGATGGTCGAGTTGGCTTTAGAGAACAATGCAGCATCCATTGCTTACACATACAATGAACCGACTATCTTTTACCCGTATGCCAAAGATATCGGTGTTATTGCAAAAGAGCAAGGTCTAAAAAATATCTTTGTGACAAATGGATTTGAATCACCGGAAGTTGTAAAAGATATGGCAACATGGCTCGATGCGGCAAATGTTGATCTCAAAAGCTGGGATGATGCCTACTACAAAAAACTCCTCAAAGGCGGTCTTGAAGCTGTCAAAGAGACACTTAGAGGCATGGTAAAAGCCGGTATTTGGGTTGAAGTGACTACCCTTCTCATCGAAGGAGAAAACGACAATGATGCAGATTTAAAAGCAATGGCAGCATTCATTGCCCAAGAACTCGGCAAACATGTTCCATGGCATCTGAGTGCATTTCATCCCGATTACAAGATGCAAGACCATGACTACACAAAACTGGGCACTTTAGAACGTGCGCAAAAAATTGCCAAAGAAGCAGGTCTGCAGTATGTTTATCTCGGCAATGTTCCTGTGCATGGAGATACCTACTGCCCTGATTGTGGAACACTTTTGATTGACAGAACAGGTTACAGCGTAACGAAAAATCTGCTTGTTGACGGGCGCTGCCCAAAATGCAGCAGAGAGATAGAAGGAGTATGGAGATGAGTTTACGAAAAGATGCCGTTGCCGGACAGTTTTATCCGGCTGACAAATTAGAGATAACAGAGATGTTCGATCACTACAATAAGATCATAGACGATGCACTGCAGGACAAATCCATTCTTAAAATGAAACCGCGTGCCGTCATCGTTCCTCACGCAGGCTATGTCTACTCTGCTTTTACAGCGAACTTTGCCTTTCGTCTGCTGCAAAACACGCATGCAAAGCGTGTCGTTGTCATTGGACCAAGCCACAGAGTCTATCTTAACGGTGTGAGCGTAGCAAAATATGACAATTATGAAACACCTTTTGGAGAACTTAAAATAGATACCGCTCTTGCAGATGAGCTTATAGAGCGTTTTGATCTGCATTTTCAGCCAGATGCACATGCAGAGCACTCTACAGAGGTGCAGATGCCTTTTGTGAAGCACTATCTTGGTGATGTCTCTATCCTTGAGCTTGTTTATGGGCAGGAAGATCCTACCCATTTAGCAAAAGTCATCAACTATCTGCTTGAAGATGATGAGAACGTAGTCGTTATCAGTACAGATCTTAGTCACTACTATGACATCGACAAAGCCAACAAACTCGACACTATCTGTCTTGATGCCGTCGCAAAGCTGAATCCAGAAGAACTGCACCAAGGGTGTGAAGCCTGTGGCAAAATCGGCGTTGAAGCAATGCTGCGTGCAGCACAAGAAAAAGCCTACAAACCGGTTTTACTTGACTACAGAACAAGTGCAGATGCAAGCGGTGACAAATCACAGGTTGTCGGCTATATGAGTGCCGCATTTGTGTAGAACTATTTAAGAACAACCCACAAGTGCGAATACCAGTACCATCTACCATCTTCAGCAGGTGCTGTACAGGTATAATGATTGCGTGGGTAAAGTAATGGCTGCGCAGATTGAATAGTGACTTTTGTATCGCTTAACCACTGCATAGCGAGCTTTTGTCCATTGGCATTGAAACATTGAAAAGCTTTGAGTGGTTGTTGCAGTGTAAGCGTTAAAAGAGGCGGGTTATTGCTTTCATCTACAAGTGTATCTTCATTTTCTACCGATTGAAGCGGCAGAGGCAAGGTATTTATCTTTACTACAAACTGATCCATTACACCATATCCACCAGACATCGGGAAACGTGTCAGTGCCATAAAGTTACTTTTGTTTGAAATAGGACCGGAATTTTGAGCGATACCAACATAACCAAGTTTTGCAACTAAGTCCATAAGTTTTTTATCATACTCTCCAAACGGATATGCAAACATTTTTGGCTCGCTGCAAACACGATCTCCCAACTCTTTTTCAAGTTTTTCTTGTGCTTTTTGTATCTCTTGAGTCATATCAAAACGCTTTCTCACTAAATAGGGATGCGAATAGCTGTGATTTGCAAATTCTGCACCATGTTTTCCCATCTCACGCATCTCATCCCAACTTAAATAATTTTTAGATCTATGTTCAATAGGCATAGTATTAACAAAAACCGTATAAGGCAGATGATGTTTTTTTAGTAATGGATATGCCTTTGTATAAACAGTTTTATAAGCATCATCTATCGTAATGACAACAGTTTTATCTGGAAGCGATCTATTCTCACGCAAAAATCTCACAACTTTTGAAAGCGGTAAGATATTATAGTTGTACTGGATAAGATATTCTATCTGCTGCGTAAAGAGCTTCATTGAAATATTTGTAGATGGGTAACGCTCATCATCAAATCTATGGTACTGTAAAATAACCGCATACTGCTGTTTGGCAAGCAATGAAAAACTAAAAAGGCATGATATGACAAAATATTGAAGAACTATTTTCATGGCATTATTATACTCTTTTTATTTTAGATATAATTCTATCATGACAACAATAACAAAACAATTGACTTACCTTATACTTACACTTTTAACGCTTGTAGCCGGCTATGCCTATCTACGCTATGCTTATAAGGTAACAGACTCTACCCCTTTTACACAAGAGATTGTCCTTATCATTCTTGGGACTATCGCCACTGTTTTTATCACTGCTTTACTTCTTAATAAACAGACAGCTGTCGAAATAGAGAAAGAACAAAATATTAAATTTCTTGATCTTAAAGCACAAACATATGAAAGATTATTAGATTTAATGGAGGAGATGGTAAGTCAAAACGATATCAATGAGTCTGAAATAACAAAACTACAATTTATAACACACAGACTCGCTATTTTCGCTTCTCCGGGCGTTTTAAATGAATATACAAACTTTTTAAATGTTATTTCAAATATCTCACAAGACGGCACTTTAACAAATGATATAGATCAACTCTCCAATGCACTAGGAAAACTCACGATTCAAATACGTTTTGACCTCTTAGGAGAGAATCAACAAGAAAAAATCTACTCTATCGAGCAGATCAAAAAGATGATCAAAAAGAATTCTGACAGCTCTTCTCACATTACCATTACCTAATCACCCCAGTTGAGTTTCTCTTTGAGGACATCGAAGTAGTTGAACTCTTCTCTGTGAATAAGCTTTACAGTTTTACGCGCAAGCTGAATGTGGATGCTCTTGCCAGCTTCAAGCTCATGCTTGTCTTGCCCGTCAATAATAACAAGCGCCCTATCCTGCGGTGTTTTCATCTCAATGGAAAATTTTCCCGGAAGCACAACAGGACGCTGCGTGAGCGAGTGTGGGCAGATTGGCGTAAGCGCAAAGACATTTGTCAGAGGAAAAAGCACCGGTCCCCCTGCTGAGAGATTGTATGCTGTTGAGCCGGTAGGTGTAGAGACGATGACACCATCACCATAGTAGGTGTTAAAGGCCTTAGAATCTACAAGTGTTTCGATATGTATCATATTTGACACCGACGGTCGTGTTACGACTATATCATTAAAAGCGTAAATGATCACTTCATTGTTATTTTCGTAAAATTTTGCTTCTAAAATACTGCGTTCATCGACTCTATACTCCCCATTGACAAGACGTGCAACAAAATCATCGAGTTCATCTATGTTAATATCAGCCAAAAAGCCCAGATTACCGGCATATATTCCAAAGACAGGTACATCATGTTTAAAAGAGCGTCGCACGGCAGAAATGAGCGTTCCGTCACCGCCAAGTGTTACCAAAACATCACAATTTTGACAGAGATTATCAAACTCCATCCCCATAATGCCGATCATTGCACCGCTGATACTCTCAATAGTCACTTCGATACCATGCTTGTTGAAGATCTTTTCTAGTTCAAAATAGTTTTGTTTGAGTTCCGGAGAAGATGGGCGTAAAACCACCCCCACTTTTTTTATTTTTTCTGCTTGCAAATTCACTCTTTAAATAAAATATTTCCTTAATTATACAACAGATAAGGAGTTTTTAGATATAATCGCAAAAATTTTTTAAATAGGACTTTAACCTTGAGAAGTCATTACTGTACAGATTTAAGTGAAAAAAATGTTGGCGAAGAGGTCACGCTTACCGGTTGGGCAAACAGCTACCGCGACCATGGTGGGATCATCTTCATAGATTTACGTGACAAAACAGGGCTTATTCAGCTTACTTGTGACCCTGAAGACTCAAAAGAGGCACACAAAATTGCCGACAGCGTAAGAGACGAGTATGTACTCATTGCAAAAGGAAAAGTACGTCTTCGCGGTGAAGGATTGACAAATCCACGTCTTAAAACCGGTGCTATTGAAGTTGTAGTGCAAGAGCTCATCATTGAGAACAAATCAGCACCGCTTCCTTTTGTCATTGGCGATAAAAAAGTCGGTGAAGAGACAACACTCAAGTATCGCTACTTAGAGTTGCGTGATCCATCAATGTATGAGGCATTTCGTCTGCGTTCAAAAGCGGCGATCGCAGCGAGAAATATTTTAGATGCCAACGGATTTTTAGAGGTTGAGACACCGATCTTAACAAAATCGACTCCAGAGGGTGCACGTGATTATCTTGTACCGTCTCGTGTACACAATGGCGAGTTCTATGCGCTTCCACAATCGCCACAGCTTTTCAAACAGCTTTTAATGGTTGGCGGATTTGACAGATATTTCCAGATCGCAAAATGTTTCCGTGATGAAGATTTGCGTGCAGACAGACAACCGGAATTTACACAAATAGATGTTGAAATGAGTTTCTGTGATCAAGAAGATGTCATTAAAGTTGCAGAGGATCTCCTTACTGCTATGTTTAAAGCGTGTGACATTGAAGTAAATGCACCATTTAACCGCATAACATATAAAGAGGCTATGGAAAAATATGGTTCTGACAAGCCAGATATGCGTTATGGTCTTGAAATGGTAGATGTTATCGACATTTTTGAGCGTTGTGACAACGAGATCTTTACAAACATCGCTAAAAACCCACACATCAACCGCATCAAAGCGCTTCGTGTTCCGGGTGCTGATTTGGTTTTCTCTAAACGTGAGATGAAAGGTTTTGAGGATTTTGTTCGTAAGTTCGGTGCACATGGTCTTGGCTATTTCCAACTCAAAGAAGATGGACTCAAAGGTCCACTTACTAAATTCTTCTCTGAGGAAGATTTACAACTTATCATAGAGAGAACTAAACTTGAAGTGGGTGATGTTGTCTTCTTTGGTGCCGGCGAGAAAAAAGTTGTCTGGGACTACATGGGACGCTTTAGAAACTTCATTGCAGAGCATGAGAAGATGAATCTTGTTGATCCTGACAAATACGAGTTTGTATGGGTTGTTGACTTCCCAATGTTTGAAGTAGAAGATGGACGCGTTAAAGCACTTCACCACCCATTTACTATGCCAAAAAGCCTTGATAAAGACGATGTAGAAGAGATAGAGTCTATCGCTTACGATATCGTACTTAACGGTGTTGAGCTTGGCGGTGGATCTATTCGTATTCATAAAGAAGATATTCAAGAGAGTGTCTTTAAACTCCTTGGTATCGAAGAGGAAGAGGCACAAGAGAAATTTGGCTTCTTACTCGATGCGCTTAAATTCGGAGCACCTCCACATGGTGGTTTTGCTATCGGTTTTGACAGACTTATGATGCTTATCTCTAAAACAGCAAGTATTCGTGATGTTATAGCCTTCCCTAAAACACAAAAAGCGTCATGTATCCTTACAGATGCACCATCTCCTGTAGATAATACGCAATTGCGTGAGCTGCACATCAGACTGCGTGAGCAGACAAAAGCCTAAATTATGAAAAAGCTTTTCTTAATCATCGGAGCGCCCGGCTCCGGTAAAACTACTGATGCAGAACTTATCGCACAAAGAAACGACAATATCTCACACTACTCTACCGGCGATATGCTGCGTGAGGAAGTTGCTTCAGGCAGTGAACGCGGTAAAGAGATAGAGAAGTACATCTCAAAAGGGGAGATTGTTCCTATTAACATTGTTATCGAGACAATTTTGAGTGCCATTACATCAGCACCGACTGATGTCGTCATTATTGACGGTTATCCAAGAAGCATTGAACAGATGCAAGAGCTTGATAACTATCTGCAAAAAACAGACGATATTGAACTTGTTGCAGTTATTGAAGTAGAGGTAAGCGAAGCAACTGCAAAAGAGCGTGTTCTTGGTCGTGCACGCGGTGCAGATGATGATGAAAAAGTTTTTGCAAACCGTATGAAAGTCTACACAGAACCGCTTGAGGAGATTCGCAACTTCTACAAACATAAAAATCTTCTCAAGGTCATTTCCGGTGAAGAGAGCATTGAAAACATTGTAAACAATATGGAGCATTTTATCAGTGCAAAAATTCATACTTAAACTCTTTCCCGAAATAATGATAAAGGGCTCGTCCGCCAAACGTCAAATGACGGGACAGCTCTACAACAATCTACTGACAATTCTTGAGCGTATCGACACCTCTATCAAAGTTGCAAAATACTCCGACAAACTAGAAGTCTTTACACCAAAAGCATTTCTTCCTGAAGTAAGAGAAAAACTGCTCAATACTCCGGGTATCGAGATGATTCTTGAAGTGTTGCAGTTTGACAATATGGACACTATTGATAAGATCAAGGTCAAAGTCCGTGAACTTGTTGCCGATTCACTCAAAGATAAAACCTTTGTCGTGCGCGTTAAACGTTCCGGAAAACACCCGTTTAAATCAATAGAGATCGAACGAACGGTCGGTGGACATCTGCTTGCCAACTCTGAGGCAAAAGGTGTCAATCTTAAAAACCCTGATGTTGTCGTGCAGATGGAACTCATTGAAGATCAGCTCAATGTCATTACTGCAAAATACAAAGGGCTCAGTGGTTTTCCAATCGGCACGCAGGGAGATATTCTCTCTTTGATGTCAGGTGGTTTTGACTCTA
>FPHK01000114.1_pt1 | contig 25482 bp, 22 predicted proteins | sample 1057251 | NCBI WGS metagenome assembly FPHK01 (sample SAMEA4473311, study PRJEB15554) | hydrothermal vent metagenome | biome: marine basaltic hydrothermal vent biome; feature: marine hydrothermal vent; material: water | place: Pacific Ocean | collected 2011-06-14/2011-07-23 | depth 1155 m
CACTTTTTTCTTATCTGATTTGCGTGAGCTTACTTCCGGTAGTGCTGTTATGTTTGTTGTAGAGTAGAGGTATGGTGTGAGTGCTTCAAACTCTGCAGCACAGGTATCGACTTCATTGTACTCAAGTGATACACCGAGTTTTTTTCTTGCTTCATAGACAATATCTTCACTTACATTTTCGCCGGAATTTTTTGCAATGAGTTGTGAGATGCGTTTGTCTGAGAAACCATCGACTTTTACTTTGCGCATCAATGCTGCATCAAAGAGTATTTTATCGGTAATTGTCTTCTCAGTTTCAATAAGCTCTTGGAGTTGGTACAAAAACCATGGATCAATCGCGCAGGTATCGAACATATCTTCAATGCTCATTCCTCGTCTGAAACCCTCTGCAACATAGAGGATTCTGTCTGCATTTGGACGACGAATCTCATGGCGCACAAACTCATCATCAGCATCTATCTCATCAAAACCGCATAGTCCTGTCTCAAGTGAGCAGAGAGCTTTTTGCACAGACTCTTTAAATGTGCGTCCTATTGCCATGACTTCACCGACAGACTTCATACTTGTAGAGAGTGTTGACTCTGCTTCAGGGAATTTTTCAAATGTAAAGCGAGGTACTTTTGTGACAATGTAGTCAATGACAGGCTCAAAAGATGCAGGTGTTCCTGTAATGTCATTTGTAATCTCATCGAGTGTAAAACCGACTGCCAAAAGTGTTGCCACTTTTGCAATTGGATAGCCTGTTGCTTTTGAAGCGAGTGCAGAAGAGCGGCTTACACGAGGATTCATCTCAATAACAATCATTCTTCCTGTCTTAGGATCAATTGAGAACTGTACGTTTGACCCACCTGTATCTACACCGATTTCACGTAAGATGGCAAAAGAGGCATCACGCATTCTTTGGTACTCTTTGTCTGTGAGTGTGAGTGCAGGAGCTACTGTAATAGAATCCCCCGTATGTACACCCATAGGGTCAAAGTTTTCAATAGAACAGACGATGATGCAGTTATCTGCTTTGTCACGGATAACCTCCATTTCGTACTCTTTCCATCCAAGCATAGATTCCATTATCTCTATTTCATTAATAGGAGAGGCACTGATACCCTCTGCTGCGAGTTTTTCAAACTCTTCCATATTGTAAGCGACTCCACTGCCACCGCCAGCAAGTGTAAATGATGCACGTGAGATAACCGGAAAACCAATCTCTTTTGCTACTTCTATAGCTTCTTCAACACTGTAAGCATTTTTACTCTTAGGCAGATCCATACCAATTTTGGTCATTGCTTCATTAAAAAGATGTCTGTCTTCGCCTTTTTTAATAGCTTGGGGATCTGCGCCTAAAAACTCTACGCCTTCAAGCATTCCATTATCATACATATCCATAGCAACATTGAGTGCAGTTTGTCCACCCATGGTTGGTAAAATAGCATCTATATTTTCATCTTTTATGATTTTGGCAATAATGTCTGCTTTAATAGGTTCAATATAAGTCCTATCAGCAAATTCAGGATCTGTCATAATAGTAGCAGGGTTGGAGTTGATAAGAACAACGCGATAACCTAACTCTTTTAAAGTTTTAACAGCTTGTGTTCCAGAGTAGTCAAACTCACATGCCTGACCGATGATAATCGGACCAGAACCTATAAGTAAAATGGTTTTAATGTCGGTGCGTTTTGGCATTTGTTACCTTCTTAATAATCTCTATAAAATTTAGTGATTATAGCTAAAAGGCACTTAATATTTGATGAGAGTTTAGAACTCGAAGGTATAAATAAGTGATGCAAGCCCTGAATAAATATAATCTTTATCGGTTAAAGGGCTCTTTTTTGCACTTTTTGGAATCTTGTCGTAGCGAAGATTTATGAGTGCCGAGAGTTTATCTGTAAAAGGGTATTTAATGTAGGTTTGTACTCCATATTCCAAACCACCATCGGGCGAATAGGCAGGTCGGTCTGATCTTGCTTCTGATTTTTTTACCCCATAATAGTAATCTACAAATTTTCTTGGTTGATAGAGGAGAACAATACTTGGGTAAAAAGTGAATTTTCCGGCTTTATATTTATCTCCTATTTCAACTCTCGTAACCCATGAATTATAGTTTTTTAGCATATCTGCTAAAAGCATAATCTCTATGTACTTTGAATTTTGATAGCTTGCAGAGAATGCAAGTCCGCCTTCAAAGGTAGATTTTCTCTCACCCATTCCTTTTAGATACGCAGAATCAGAAGCTTTATATCCGAGTGTTCTTGGTTGTACTGTAAGTGAAAATCCCCACGCATACTCTTTTTGCTTCTCTCCTAAAAAGTAGAGACCAAATCTGCTCCATCTTGCATAAACAACACCGTTGTCATAGAAGATAACAGGAGAAGGTACAATGAGATTAGAGGCACCTTTATATGGTTCAGATTGTATATAAGGACCAAATCCAAGTGTAAGTTTTTGTTTTGACTCTGCTGAGAGAATAGTTACAATGAAAAGAAAAAAGATAAAAATATGTCTCATCTAAGACTCCTGATAAGATGAAAATATGATGGTGAATTTGATTTGTAATAGGGCTCTATGACTGCCTTTTGATAGCCCTGAGATTTGGAGATAGAGAGTATTTTACCAACTTTAATTCCCTGAAAAAAGAGATTGTCAAGTCCTGAGGTAGTAACTTCGTCTCCAATATGAATAGTAAACCAAGCTGGAATAAAACTGGCTATAAGATTTTTAGCATTGTTACCATGTACAATTCCAGGAGCTTTTGTCTTTCCGATATAAACAGCATAGGTACTTTTAATATCATTGTTTAAAAGTGCAAGAGCTTTGCCATTTTTAGGAATGACTATGCCGGCTACTGTATTTTTATAAACTAAACCATAAATTTTTGAACTATTATATTCTGGTACATCAAGCCATAAACGATTAAAATTTCCAAATTTTTCATAAGAGATAGTTCGTACAAGTTCACTTCTTGGATCTACGGCAAGTGTTACATTGTTTTCTTGGTATATATTATTTAAATCGGCAGTGAGTTGCTTTATGATGAGGTGATTATTTTTACATTTTTGCAGTTTTTCTTTTAAATCTGCAATTTCTTGTGCCTGAAAAAAATGCTTGTCTATACTATTTTGTATGTTCTGTGTAACAGTATGGTAGAATATTTTGATACTGTTTAAAGAAGAGAGCAGAGGTGATTGAATAGTTTTTGTATAGTAAAGAGCACCCATAAAGAGTGCCAGCAGTAGAAGCAGGTATGGAAGTAGCTTCTTATTCATTCTCAAAAAGTTCTTGTAGAAGGTCTATCTCTTCAAGAGCGCGACCTGTTCCTCGTGCAACAGCGAGAAGTGGTTCATCTGCTACAAAAACCGGAATTTTTACAATATCGGAAAGGTATTTATCGAGTTGACGAATCAATGCACCGCCACCTGTTAAAATAATACCGTGATTGACAATATCACCGGCAAGATCAGGCGGCATTTGCTCTAATACGTCACGCAGTGCTTCTGCAACTTCTTTAAGTGGTTCACGCATTGCTTCTTTTGCATCTTCACTTGTGAGTTCTACTGAACTTAAAAGTCCTTCAACTTGATCACGACCGTTAATAATCATGGTGAGTTCTTCATCTAATGTAACAGCTGTACCGATATTTATCTTGATCTCTTCAGCAACACGTTCACCGATAAGCAGATTGTATTTTTTTCTCACATAGTTGACAATACCCTGATCGATTTTATCTCCAGCTGTACGGATAGATTTTGAAAGAACAAGACCACCAAGCGAGACAACACCGATCTCTGTTGTACCACCACCGATATCTACAACGAGATTACCCTGTGGCTCGCGAATATCAACACCGGCACCGATTGCCGCTGCCATTGGCTCTTCAATCAAAAAGACTTCACGAGCTCCTGCTGAGAGTGCTGATTCTCGCACTGCTTTACGTTCAACTTGTGTAAGACCATACGGTACACAGATAATGATACGCGGAGAGATAAGTGAAGTTCTTCCATGTGCTTTTTCAATGAATTTTCTAATCATCTTCTCTGTCATGTCAAAATCTGCAATGACTCCATCACGCATAGGACGAATAGCTTTGATATTTCCAGGCGTTTTTCCAACCATATCTTTTGCATCATGCCCGACAGCGAGTACTCTTGTGTGCCCATATTTCTCTGTTTTTACTGCTACAACGGATGGTTCATTAATTATGATTCCACGCCCTTTTGCAATTACAATTGTATTTGCAGTACCTAAGTCGATGGATAAGTCGTTTGAGAAAAGTCCTACTATTTTGTTAAATATCATCTATCTTGCCTTATGCCGTTTTTTTTGTTGCTTTTTTAATATATACCGGTTTTTCGCCGTTTTCTATCACTTCTTTTGTAATGAGCAGCTCATAGCCAGCATATTCCGGAAGTTCATACATAATCTCTATCATAGACTCTTCAAGAATTGCACGAAGACCACGAGCGCCTGTTTTACGTTTAATCGCTTTTTGTGCGATGGCACGGAGTGCATCTTCTTCAAAATTAAGTTCTACATCATCAATAGCAAAAAGTTTTTTATACTGTTTTACAAGAGAGTTTTTAGGCTCTGTCAAGATGCGAACCATATCATCTTCTGTGATTTCATTGAGTGAAGCGATGATTGGCAGACGACCGACAAGTTCAGGAATAAGCCCATAATGTACTAAATCATCAGGCTCTACCATATCAAATGTAGGTTTTGCTTCCTCTTTTGTCTTTTTCTCATGACCAAATCCAAGGACATTCTCACCCTGTTTTCGTTTGAGTATCTCTTCAAGACCGTCAAATGCGCCGCCACAGATGAAGAGAATATTGGTCGTATCAATGGCAGTGAACTCTTGATTTGGATGTTTTCTTCCCCCTTTTGGCGGAATATTTACAGAAGAGCCTTCAATGATTTTCAGGAGTGCCTGCTGCACACCTTCACCACTGACATCACGCGTGATAGAGCGGTTTTCACTCATACGTGATACCTTGTCAACTTCATCTAGGAAAATAATCCCTTTTTGTGCTCGCTCAACATCCCCGTCAGCTGCCTGAATCAGTTTTGTCAAGATATTCTCTACATCTTCGCCGACATATCCTGCTTCTGTTAAGCTTGTTGCATCCGCAATGGCAATAGGAACATTCAATACGCGTGCAATTGTCTGTGCCATAAGTGTTTTACCAGAACCTGTCGGACCAATGAGCAGTACATTTGATTTTGCAATCTCTGTGTCATCATCAATTGCATTATGCATTTTAAAGATTCTTTTGTAGTGATTGTAAACAGCGACACTTACAAGTTTTCTAGCTCTCTCTTGACCGATAATATAATCTCCCAAGAACTTATCAAGCTCTTTTGGTGTCATAAGTTTCTCTACGTGCTCAGTCAGTTCTTTATTTTCTTGACTTGCCATCTCTTTTTCATCGCCAAACATAATTTTATATGCAGAGATGACACAGTTTTTACAGATGTAAACACCATTGCCCGCTATAAGAGGATTTTCCTCACTCTCACTTGCATCACAAAAGCTACAATGTCTATGTACCATATTTATACGCCTTTTCTTTCAAACGGAATTCCGCGTTTTGTTTTTATTACAAAATTACATAAGTCTATGACATAATGATTTTTTGTACTCTCAAGCAGTTCATCTGCTGTCTCTTTTAAAGGTTTTCCGGACTCAAAAAGCTCTCTGTATGCAGATTTGAGTGCATTGATATCTTCTCTTGCAATATTGCGTCTGAGGCCCGTAAGGTTAAGCCCACGCAAAGAGGCACGATTGCCTTCTGCCATACAAAAAGGAGGAATATCCTGAGCAAGAGCACTCGCACCGCCTACCATAGCGTAATCACCAACGTGAACGAACTGGTGGATCGGTGTCATACCGCCAATGACGACATAATCACCAAGCTCAACATGCCCGGCAAGTGTCGCTGCATTTGCCAAAATACAGTGGTTTCCAATGATAACATCATGCCCTAAGTGGACATAGCCCATAAAAAGATTATGATTGCCGATGATAGTTTTTCCGCCGCCGCCTTTTGTGCCGGGATTGAAAAGTGTAAACTCACGGATTGTATTGTCATCGCCGATTATAAGTTCTACATCTTCTCCGTTGTATTTTAAATCTTGTGGGATAGATCCTATAACTGCGTTAGAGAAGATACGGTTGTTCTTTCCAATAGTTGTTTTTCCATAGATGCAGCTGTTTTGTGCAATGGTTGTTCCATCACCGATCGTTGCATCTTTGGAGATAAAACAAAATGGAGCTATTGTAACGTTTTCTCCAATGACTGCGCCCTCTTCAATTATGGCTAATTCAGATATATTGTTCAAGATATTCCCTATTTATCCACGATCATAGCTTTGAGTTCCGCTTCGCTTGTTAACTTGTCGTCAACATATGCTTCGCCTTTTAAGAGCCAGATTGCACCTTTGTTTTTAATAACTGAAACTCTATACTCAAGCTGATCGCCCGGTTTTACGGGATTTCTAAATTTCGCTTTATCGATACTCATAAAGTAAACAACTTTGTTTTGAATCTCCTCTTCACTTACATCCGTCATACTTTTAAATGCAAGTATACCGCCGGCTTGTGCCATTCCTTCAAGTATCATAACACCTGGATAGATAGGGTGGCCAGGAAAGTGTCCTTGAAATACCGGTTCGGAAATTGAAACATTTTTGTAGGCTGTAATTGTTGCACCCGGATTAAGAGCAGTAACACGATCTACGAGTAAAAACGGGTAACGGTGAGGGAGAATTTTTTGTATTTCCATAACATCCATAAACATATTGAAAACCTTAATAATAATTTTGGATATTTTAGCAAAATTTTTATTATAAAATGATTAGCTTTTCTTGTGTGTCTTCATATACTTTGGCATCAATGTGGAGTGTCAGTTTTGTTTGCGGTATTGTATCAACGACCACAATAGGACTTAGATCGTAAGCAGAGTCGCAGATATGCTCACGCAGACGTAGTTCTTCTTCTATGTTTTGCGGATGAAAAATAAGTTCTTGCACATTTTTGTACCTGCTTGAAAAAAAATTATTGTAGTACGCAAGCGTTATGAATTTTACCTCTTCACGATTAAAATAGTGTATATCGTTTAGAGTAAATTCAATGCGTCCCTGTGCCTTTTTTCTTGGAAGGGTAGAGTAGCAGAGGGCATGTGCAGTAATATTTTCTTTTTTCCCTGCGATAAGTTTGACAAAAAATTGTCTATAGTTGAGGAATTTTTGTCGTACGATTTTGTACTTTTTACCCTCATCTTCAAGCTTGTTGCGTGAGGTGTAGAGTGCAAGCCGCTCTTCAATCGAAGCCGGGAGTGTTTGCTTTGTGATTGGGGAGAACATCTCGTCCATCAGTTTGTCCTGCTGCTCACGCTGCATGGTGAGTCCATAGATACAGCCACAGTAGTCTTGACGATAGAGCTGTTGTTCTTTTGTTACACGGCTTTGATCTTGCGTACCACCACCGCTTCTGTAATCCACCGCAATAAATTCTACACCATATTTTTCATAAAAAGCATCACCGACACGTTTGAGTTGCTCTTGTGATTTTAACGGACTGACTAGAAGTGTTGTTGTGATTTTATCTTCGTCGAGTTCAAGTGCTTTTTGTGCACTTGTTAAAAAACGCTTCTCAAAACAGACCTCACAGCGAGCCCCTTTTTCCGGTTCATTTTCAAGTCCACGCACGGCTTTGAGCCACGATTCATAATCGTATTCACCCTCAATGAGTTCAATACCGAGTTTTTTACAGCTGCGCTTTACATCCAAAAGGCGAAGTTGATACTCAGAGTAGGGATGGATATTTGGATCGTAGAAGAAGCCTGTGAGCTTCTCCTCGGGGAAATCTTTTTGAAGTTTTTCTAAAAAAAAGTGCGAATCGACACTGCAACAGATATGAACTAAAATAATATTGCCTTAGTCGCGTTTTTCGTGGATCTCAATAGTTTTAATATCATCTTGCATCTCAATAGAATCAAGCACTGCAAAACTTTCAGCATCATCCTCTTCGATGCCGCCAAAAACAGTATGAACACCATCTAAGTGTGGACAAGGAACGAAACAGATAAAGAACTGGCTGCCACCTGTATTTGGACCTGCGTGAGCCATAGAGAGTGTACCTTTTACATGTTTGTGTGTGTTTTTGTCTGTTTCACATGCAATAGCCCAGTCCGGTCCGCCTGTTCCTGTTCCATGAGGACATCCGCCTTGAGCCATAAAGCCAGGGATAACACGGTGAAAGTTCAGGTTGTCATAAAAGCCGCTTTGCGCCAGATGTGCGAAGTTCGCTACTGTATTTGGTGTCTCTTCCGGATAGAGTTTGATCCAGATGTCGCCTTTGTTTGTAACGATCTTTGCATACTGGAGTTTTGCTAACTCATCTTCACTTAAATTATACTCTTTGAGTTGTGTACTTCTTCCGAACATTGTAAAACCTTTTATTTTTTTATTTTTGAAATTATAGTAAGTTTTTAAAAATACAACCTGAATTTTAACTTAAAATTTTAGTGAATTGGTTCTTCAAGGAAAGATAAATTTTTTAAAGATATAATTTTCGCAAGTAATTTACAAATAAAAATAAAGGCAGCAAAATGTCAAAACCGATATATAAACCAAACAAAGCGTTTGCAAAAGATGCAAGAATTAAAAATATGTGTGAGTATAATGAGTTACAGGAGTGGGCAAAAGAGGACTATGAAGGTTTCTGGGGACATTATGGAGTAGAAAAAATAGATTGGATTGCGCCATTTACAAATGTAATGGATGAGTCTAATTTTCCATTTGTAAAGTGGTTTGAAGGTGGAAAACTGAATGTCTCTGCGCAGTGTATTGATCGTCATTTAGATACGCGTAAAAACAAAGCAGCGATCATTTTTGAGGGAGATCGTGGCGATAAGCAGATTATTACCTATCTTGAGCTTTACTATAATGTAAACAGATTTGCCAACCTGCTTAAAAATGAGTTTGGCGTGAAAAAAGGCGATCGTGTTGTGATCTATATGCCGATGATTCCTGAAGCTGCTTATGCAATGCTTGCATGTGCGAGAATAGGAGCTGTTCACTCTATAGTTTTTGGTGGTTTTTCCGCTGAGGCACTGCGTGATAGAATTGAAGATGCCGATGCAAAAGTAGTTATTACGGCTGATGGCGCATACAGAAAAGATAAACCTTATATGCTCAAACCAGTTGTTGATGCGGCACTTGAGGGGGGTACTCCTGTTGAGAAGGTGCTTGTTGTTGAGAGAAACGGGGAAGATGTTATGTGGGTTTCTGGACGTGACTACTCTTACAATGAACTTATTAAAACGCAAGGGGTACATTGTGAGCCGGAAGTAATGGATAGTGAAGATCCACTCTTTTTACTTTATACTTCAGGATCAACCGGAAAACCAAAAGGTGTACAGCATAACCAAGCTGGCTATATTCTTTGGGCACAGATGACAATGGAGTGGGTATTTGATGTCAAAGAGAACGATACGTATTGGTGTACGGCTGATATTGGCTGGATTACTGGGCACACCTACATTGTTTATGGTCCGCTTGCTATGGGTGCTACTACTGTAATGTTTGAAGGTGTGCCGACGTACCCTGATGCTGGTCGTCCTTGGAAGATGGTTGAAGAGTATAAGATCAATCAGTTCTATACCGCACCGACTGCTATTCGAGTGCTTCATAAAATGGGCGAAGATGAGCCTGCAAAATATGATCTTAGCAGCCTAAAAGTGCTTGGAACGGTTGGTGAGCCGATTGATCCGCCGGCGTGGAAATGGTACTATGAAGCGGTAGGTGGCTCAAAATGTGCCATTGTCGATACCTACTGGCAGACGGAGACCGGTGGACATATAGTCTCGCCACTGCCGGGTGCTACACCTATCAAGCCGGCTTGTGCAACACTCCCGCTCCCAGGCATTATGGGGGAGATTTTAGATCCTGCAACAGGCGAGAGAGTGGAAGCAGGGGAGACGGGATATATGTGTGTCACGCGTCCTTGGCCGTCGATGATTCGTGGTGTTTGGGGTGATGAGGAGCGTTTTGTGAAATCTTACTTCGGTGATGTGAAAAAAGATGGCAAAGCGGTCTATTTTACAGGGGATGGTGCTGTCTATGATGAAGATGGCTATATTACAATTACCGGTCGAACCGATGATGTCATCAATGTAAGCGGGCATAGAATGGGAACTGCTGAAATTGAGGCAGCTATGAAAAAACATCCAAATGTTGCAGAGGTTGCCGTTGTCGGTAAACCGCACGATCTTAAAGGGGAAGGTATCTTTGCCTATGTAGTGCTAAAATCTGATGATGGAGTTGCTGATGAGGTTGAAGAGGTAAAAGCCATTAATAGTGTCATTAAAAAAGAGATAGGAAATATTGCACTGTGTGATGATATTGTTTTTGTTCCGGGACTGCCAAAAACACGTTCAGGGAAAATTATGCGCCGAATCTTGCGTTCAATTGCAAAAGGTGAGGCTATCACGCAGGATATCTCAACACTTGAAGATCCTTCTGTTGTTGAAAAAATTGAAAAATTGGTAAAAGCATAGATAATTGCTTTTAAAGAATAAGTTTGCTATAATCCCGCTTCAACTTCTTTTGTATTGTGCAAAAGTAGTAAATTTTATACCATTCAGGAGGCTATTATGGCTTTAGATTCGGCGAAAAAACAAGAGATTATCGCAAAATACGGACGTAATGAGAATGACACTGGTTCGAGTGAAGTTCAAATTGCATTATTAACAGAGAGAATTAAAGAGTTAACTGAACACTTAAAAGTTTTCAAAAAAGATCATGCTTCTCGTCTTGGACTTCTTAAATTAGTAGGACAACGTCGTCGTTTAATGAAATACTTCAAAAGAACGAACAAAGATGCATACGCTAAACTCATCGAAGATCTTGGTATCCGCGACAACATCTAAGTTTTAAACTTTTCTTCTTGACGAGTCCTTTTTTAGTGAGAGGGCTTGTCCTCTATTTTTCAAAATCTACATATTATTTTTAAAAAGTGTTTTTTAAGTTTTTTGCTTGTAGTATTATTATATGCAAAGTATTAATTATTACTATGAAAATCAAGATTCTTTACGAATATTTCTAAGTTCTCATGGAATTGTTGATTCTTCCTCACTACTTATACAAGTTTTTACAGACATCAATGAGGTTCACTTTATAGAACAACTCCGTAGTGAACTTAATATGTTTTTTTCATTCGCTAAAATTATTGGTACAACTACAGATGGACAAATTGCAGATGCTGCTATTTGTTTAAATACAACGATTATAAATTTTACATATTTTGAAAAAACTTCACTTGAAGTAGCATATCACATACATAGGGATAATGGTTTTTCAAGTGGTAAAATATTAGCACAAAAGCTTATACAAAAAGAGACAAAAGTACTTATAAGTTTTGCAACATGTTATAACACTTCAGGTGAAGAGTATTTACAAGGTATAAGCAGTATTAATAAAGATATAATAGTTTCAGGTGGTATAGCAGCCCACAGTGAGAATAGTAAGAATACATATGTTTTTACAAAAGACAAAGTTTTTGACAAAGGTGCAGTAGCTGTTTCTTTGAACTCAAAAACATTGCAAGTCTATACAGATTACAGTTACAATTGGTCTCAAATAGGTGTTGGGCTTACCATTACAAAAGCAGTGAATAATCGTGTTTATAAAATAGGTACACGAACTGCTTATGAAACGTATAAACACTACCTTGGAGAAGATATAGCAAAAGATCTTCCTGCTAGTGGAACAGAGTTCCCCCTTATTATAAACAAAGATGGTTTTTTGGTATCACGAGCAGTAACGGAAGTACATTCTGATGGTAGTTTGAGCTTTGCCGGAGCTTTTCATGATGGAAATATAGTGGAGTTTGGGTATGGTGATATTAAAAGTATTTATGAAAAATCTACACAAATCGCACAACATGTTGCACAAAAACCAGCAGAGGTTATTTTTATATACTCTTGTTTGGCTAGGAGACATTATCTTAATGACGATATCATAAATGAGTTGCACCCACTTGCAAATATTGCTCCTGTTAGTGGATTTTTTACGCATGGAGAGTTCTATACGGCAAAGAAAAAAGAGTTTTTAAATCAAACAATGACACTTCTTGTACTGAGTGAAAGTACAGAGGTAAAGCATACAAAACAGATTAATAAACTTTTTAAAAAGTTTACGCATCAAGCTATTTCAATTAATGCTTTGGCTCATTTGATTAATGTTGTGAGTGAAGAGATTAAAGAGAATAGGAAGATCTTGCAAAATCAAAAAGATGCTTTTGAAACACTTTTTGAAAAATCGGCAGAGGGTATCTTATTGCTTGCTGAGAATAGATTTATAGATTGTAATGAAACAGCATATAAAAGTTTAGGATATCCTTCAAAGGAGAAACTACTTCATGTCGCACCCTACGATATTTCACCTCAATACCAGCCAGATGGCAGATTGTCAATAGAGGCAGCAAAAGAGTATATTGCTGCAGCAGAGCGAGGTGAGGATCAGCAGTTTGAGTGGGTTCATCTCACATATGATGGGATTCCGACATGGTTTGAGATAAAGCTTGCACCTATTGAAATAGAAAATAAAAAATATGTATATGCTTCTTGGAGGAATATTCAAAATAGAAAAGAGATGCAAGAACGGCTCTATCATCAAGCAAATCATGATGTACTGACAGGACTTGCAAATCGAAATCTTTTTTATGACAGACTTCAGCATGCTATTGCACATGCCTTAAGAGATAAAGCACAATTAGTACTCTTTTTTATAGACTTAGATATGTTTAAAGAGATAAACGATTCGTTCGGACATGATATTGGAGATCTTCTTTTAAAAGAAGTTGCGCAAAGATTAAAGCGTAATATAAGAGATGAAGATACTGTTGCAAGAATTGGTGGAGATGAATTTACTATTATCATGGAGAATGTTAAAAATTTAAATATAGTTGCACAAAAAGCACAAAATCTTTTAGAGGAAGTGGCAAAACCTTATATTTTTGAAACACATACATTTCATATTTCATGTAGTATAGGTATTAGTGTTTTTCCTTATGATGCGCAAAACTTGAATGACTTGGTTAAGTATGCAGATACGGCAATGTATAAGGCAAAACAAGAGGGAAGAAATAGAGGATGGTTTTACTCTAATGAGATGACGCAGATAGTTTCTCATAAAATAAAAATAGAAAATGGTATACGAGAAGCTATAAAATATAAATATTTTGAGACTTATTTTCAACCTGTTATAGATGCCAGAAATGGAAAAATTGTAGGAGCTGAAGCACTTATTCGATGGAATGATATTCATAAAGGTGTGATATTACCTGATGAATTTATTCCTATTGCGGAGCAGAGTGATCTGATTATTGATATAGATAATTGGATGATGCAGAGTGCTATAGCACAGTTTAGTCAGTGGTACAAAGAGGGAAAAGAACCGGGTGTTTTATCTCTTAATTTAGCAATAAAACAGTTAGAAAATCCTCACTTTTTGGAAAATTTACAAAATGTTATGGAGCTGTATGATTTTAAACCAGAATGGCTGAAGCTTGAAATACTTGAGAGACAAGTAATGCAAAAAGTAGAAGAAAATAGCGAAGCGCTATCAGTTTTAAAAGCTTTAGGTATCTCTTTAGCTATTGATGATTTTGGGACAGGTGAATCTTCATTTCTATATCTTAAAAAATTTCGAACATCGCAAATTAAGATCGATAAATCTTTTGTAATGAACATGAACAATCATTCTGACAATAAAGAGATAGTTAAAGCTATCATTGCTCTTGGAAATGCCTTGAATCTTGAAGTTTTGGCTGAAGGCGTTGAAACAGAAAATGATAAAGAATATTTACTACAAAATGGTTGTTATCTGATGCAGGGGCATTATTTTGCTAAGGCTGTAAAAGCAGTAGAATTTGTAACTTTGTTGCAATGAGAACCTGGGTTGGTAAGTGCTTGATTTTAATAGAGATACTATAAAAATATCTCTATTGCGCGTTCTAAATCCTCTTTTGTATCGATTCCAAATCCGGTACTTGCCACCTTTACCATAGCAATCTTTTTTTGATGATAAATAGCACGCAGTTGCTCAAGTTTTTCGATGTCTTCAATCGGTGCATCATTGAGTGAGCAGAACTCTTTGAGACTCTTCTTTGAAAAACCATAAATACCGATATGTCCAAAATAAACGGCTTCTCCACTTTGATTGTGTGGAATTTTGGCACGTGAGAAGTAGATGGCATTACCTGCTGCATCGAGAACGACCTTTACGAGATTAGGGTCTTGTGCCGCCTCGGCATTAATGGAGTTGTAACAACTCCCCATAATAAAATCAACACGCTCATTTTGAAGCTCACGCAGTTTATTTTGTAACGATTCTACAACATCAGGTTCAATAAATGGCTCATCAGCTTGTACATTGATGATGAGTTCATCATCATCCAGCCCTAAAATCGTAGCACATTCGTGGATTCTGTCTGTTCCGCTTTTATGTGTTGTTGAGGTCAGCATCGCTTTGACACCATGTGCTTGACATACCTTTATGATCTTTTCATCATCGGCGGCAACGACAACATCATCAAGATGTGCAACTCTCTTTGCAGTACGTACAACCATTGGCAGACCGCCAATGTCAGTTAAAACTTTTTGTGGAAATCTGGTCGAAGCCAAACGTGCAGGAATAATTATCATTTAAAGCCTTTAAGATATAATTGCATTATTATACTAAAAAAGGTGTTTGATGCTTCTTTATCAGCCGGAGTCTGGTTACTGCTACAATAGTGATTCTATATTTTTATATGACTTTATTAATAGTTTTGATCCAAAAGGCAACGTGCTTGATGTCGGTGCAGGCTGTGGGGTTGTAGGACTTTTAGTCGCACGTGATAATGAAAAGATGACACTAGAAGCCGTAGAAAAACAGCCGGCTTTGGCCGCTTATGCGCAAAAAAATGCAGAGGCAAACAGTATTGAGTATAAATTGTACGAGGCGGATTTTTTGTGCTTTGAGAGTGGGCAAAAGTATGACTATATCATCTCAAATCCGCCTTTTTACCCTGAGGGGGTACAAAAGTCCAAAGATGCAATGCTCACACATGCTAGATATAATTCATCATTACCGATGGATGCTTTTTTCAAGAAGGTTTCACAGCTTTTAAAACCTCATTCACATTTTATATTTTGTTATGATGCAACACAGTTTGGGCTTGTCGCTGCGGCATTAGATAGAGTGAAAATGCGTCTTGTGGATGTACGATTTGTGCATCCAAAAGTTGAGAGAACGGCATCTTTAGTAATGATTCATGCAAGAAACGGCTCTAAATCAATGGTAAAAGTCCATCCGCCTTTGATCCATTTTGAGGGTAATGCGCTTACACAAGAGGTGCAAAAAATTTATGCAAAAGCTAAAACAGAGAGTATAAAATGTCAATTATAAAAAAAGAGGGGTATCCTTACGCATTTAACAGCGATGCCTGTGCTACATGTCAAGGGCGCTGTTGTACGGGAGAGAGCGGCTACATTTATGTAACAAAAGCTGAGATATTTGCCATAGCTGAACTTTTAGATATGGATGTTAATGAATTTGGAGTAAAATATCTCTTTAAAAAAGGCTACAAATATTCACTCAAAGAAAATAAAATCGAAGACTCTTACGAGTGTGTCTTTTATGACAGAGAGTCTAATGGATGTAAAATATATATGGCACGACCAAATCAGTGTAAAACTTTTCCTTTTTGGGACTATTTTAAAACGCATGTTGATGAATTAAAAGAAGAGTGTCCAGGGATTATTGATGATTAAGTTTTTTATTATATTGCTGTTGTTATTGTTTAGTGCATGTTCACAAAAGAGCGTTAAACCAAATGAGAAAGCTTTTGCGGCAGAAGATACCTACATTATATTTGCTTTACGTGCAGAGCAGGTTGGTGATTATAAAGCGGCTGCAAAACTTTTTTTACAGCTTTATAAAAAATCGTCAAAAAAAGAGTATCTTTATAGATACCTCAAAGAGAAGCTTATATTAAAAGAGTATGCTGATGTAATTAAAACAGTCGATGATTTGACACAAGATTCATTGGAAGATCCAAAGCTTGTACGGTTAAAGATTGTAGCTTTATTGGAGTCTAACCGACTGCAAGAGGCAAAAAAACTCTCTATTGCACTTGCCCGCTTTACGAATAAACCAAAAGATTATTTATTAGTGAGTGATGTTTATACAAAAAGCAAAGATTATAACCTGGCACTGAAGTATCTTGAAGGTGCTTATATGAAAGAGTATAATGAGAAGATACTCGATAAAATGGCCATTATTCTTTATGTCAATCTGCACCGTAAAAAAGATGCAATTGCAGAGTTGGAGTCTCATATAAGGATACATGGTTGTTCAAAATTGATCTGCAATCGTTTGATCAGTTTTTACAGTCATGATAATAACATTGATGGGCTGCTCTCTGTTTATAAGAGACTCTATGCAAAGAATAAAAATGAAGATATTGCACAAAAGATCATACAGATTTACTCTTACAAACGAGAGTATGTAAAACTGATCGACTTTTTAGAAGAAAATAACATTGATGATGAATTGTTATTGCAGCTTTATGTGACGGGAAAAAATTATGCAAAAGCGAGTAAGTTGGCATTTAAACTCTATAAGGAGAGTTCTGATGTAGCCTATCTTGGACAAAGTGCTGTTTATAAATATGAAAGTTACCAGCCAAAAGTTCCTAAAAAAGTACTTGATAATGTCATAGCGAGTCTTGAAAAGGTTGTAAAAAAGAATAAAGATCCGCTCTATATGAATTACCTTGGTTATATTCTCATAGATCATGATATTAATGTGAAAAGAGGAATGCAGTATATTAAAGAGGTATTAAAAAAACAACCGAATTCTGCATATTATTTAGATTCGCTTGCATGGGGATACTATAAAATGTCTGCGTGCCACAAAGCAAAAAAATTGATGATGCGTGTTGTTAAGCTTGAAGGCGGTGATGTGCCGGAAGTTCGTGAGCATCTTCATAAAATTGATGAATGTGTTCAAAAATATAAAAGGTAAAAGATGATTTTAGATGATATTATAAAGAAAACAAAAGAAGATTTAGTTGAGCGTGAGAAAAACTTCTCTCTTGATTGGTTAGGGCGTTCTCTGGCTTTTAATGCAAGACAGCCGCGTGATGTTATTCCTTATCTTAAAGCGACAGAGGAAGATCCATATAGAATTATTTCAGAAGTAAAAAAAGCTTCCCCTTCAAAAGGGATAATTCGTGAAGATTTTGATCCCCTGGCTATTGCACAGGCATATGAACGAGGTGGTGCAAGTGCTATTTCAGTACTCACTGAGCCGCATTTTTTTCAAGGCGATTTGGAGTATCTTGCGGGTATTCGTCGTTATGTCGGTATTCCACTTTTGAGAAAAGATTTTATTGTTTCAAAGTATCAAATTTTAGAGGCTTTGGTTTTTGGTGCTGATTTTATTCTGCTTATTGCTGCAGCACTCTCGAAAAAAGATCTTAAAGAACTGTTAAATTATACGCGTCATCTTGGAATGGAAGCGCTTGTTGAGGTGCATGACAAAGCCGATCTTGTTAAAGCGATCTATGCAGGAGCAGACATTATCGGAATAAACCATAGAAATCTGCAAACTTTTGAGATGGATATGGAACTCTCCTATAAACTTATTCCTCTCATTCCAAATGGAAAAATCATTGTTGCTGAGAGCGGTATTTATGAGCATGGACAGCTGGAAGATTTAAGTCGTGCAGGTGTGGATGCTTTCTTGGTAGGTGAGTCCTTGATGCGTCAAGAAGATGAAGAAGCAGCGCTTAAAAAATTAAAATATGGAACAGTGTAATGAAAAATAGAGATTTTTGTTACGGCTATCTTATTTTTTACGGAAACCCAAAGAATTAAGTCATGGATGTTATAGAATTATTTAAAAAACTTGTCTCTACAAAGAGTGAAACGCCTGATGACGGCGGCTTGTTGGATTTTATTGCAGCGTATTTGAGTGATTTTGAGGCAGTGCGAATAGATCGGAACGGTGTTAAAAATCTCTTTTTATATAAAAAGTTTTCAGAAGGAGAACATCTCTGCTTTGCAGGACATGTCGATGTTGTACCTGCGGGAGATGGCTGGGACACTCCACCTTATGAAGCAGTGGAGAAAGATGGCTATATTTACGGACGCGGCACGCAGGATATGAAAAGCGGTGTTGCTGCTTTTGTGCAGGCTCTAAAAGAGGTACAAAATTTTAAAGGTACTCTCTCTGTATTGCTTACATCGGATGAAGAGGGTGAAGCAACAGACGGTACGGTGCGGGTACTTGAATATCTCAAAGAAAAAGAGATGCTGCCTGATGTTTGTGTCGTTGCAGAGCCGACTTGTGAAGAGATATTTGGTGATGCCATTAAGGTCGGCAGACGCGGCTCTATCAACGGTTATCTGACACTCAAAGGGAAGCAGGGGCACGCGGCCTATCCTGAAAAAGCCATCAATCCTATTCACAAAATAGCAAAACCTTTAGCTGCAATGGCAGGGGTGGATTTAGACAGCGGCGATGAACATTTTGCATCCTCAAAGTTCGTTGTAACAGATATCCGCTCTGGTATGCAGGTAACCAATGTGACACCTAATGAGCTTCAGATGATGTTCAATGTTCGCAACAATACAAAAACTACACAAAAAGAGATCACAGAGTTTGTTGCAAAACATATGGATGGATTGGATTATGAACTGCGTCTTACACAGGGTTCTTACCCGTTTAAGACTGATACTAATACGAAATTGGTTTGTAAAATAGATGAAGCTATTAAGTATATTACAGGTATACAACCAAAACACTCAACAGCCGGAGGGACAAGCGATGCGAGATTTATCGCGGCATTTGGAGTCGATGTGATTGAATTTGGTGTGAAAAACGATACGATCCACTCCGTGAATGAGCGTACAACGAAAGAAGAGGTTGAAGATCTCTGTAGAGTCTTTAAAACTTTCATTGAGATTTGGGAGAAGTGATGCGATATATAATACTTTTTTTATTGTTGAGTGTAACGCTTCTAGCAACAAATGTGAAATGGTTAGATGATTATAGTCTGGCTATGCAAAAGGCAAATAATGAACATAAATTTATTTATGTTTTTATATCATCACCTACTTGTGGTTGGTGTGAGAAGTTTGAAAAGACAACACTAAAAGATGAGAGCATTAAAAAGCGACTCAATAAAGAGTTTATTGCTGTTCATCTTGTGCGTACTTTTGATGATATTCCTCAAAAATTCGCTACTTCACCTGTTCCAAGACACTATTTCACTGATGCTAAAGGGAATATACTTTATAATTCATTAGGATATAGAAAAGTAACTACTTTTAATTTATTTATGGATTATGTAGAAGATAATTTTAAAAAACAGGAGAAAAAATGAAATTTATACAAACACAAAAAGCACCATCAGCAATAGGACCATACTCTCAAGCAACAGTAGCAAACGGTATGGTTTACACTTCAGGACAGATAGCACTGCTTCCAAATGGAAGTGATGAACTTTTAAGTGCAGATGTCGCAATACAGACAAAGCAGGTGTTAACAAATCTGCGTGAAGTTTTAGAAGCAGCAGGATCTTCTTTAGAAAATGTAATAAAAACGACTATTTTTATTGCTAATATGGATGATTTTGTAACAATTAATGAAATTTATGAAAGTTTTTTTCAAGAACATAAACCGGCTCGCTCAACTGTGGCTGTAAAAACTTTACCTAAAAATGCTCTTGTAGAGATTGATGCTGTTGCACTGTTAATCAAATAATATATAAAAAAATATAATCATAATATTAAATTTAACTTATTTTTAACCTTATCAGTAGTAGTATTTGATAGAAATAAATATGAAGGACGAGTATGAAAAAACTTATTACATTATCTGCTTTGGCTTTTTTAACTACAGCAATATATGCAGAATCAAACACAAAATTGACTACTGATTCAACACAGGCGCAAATTGATGCATTAAAAGCACAGCTTGAAAAACAGAATAAAAAGATTGCTAAGCTTGAAAAGAAGCAAAAACATAATAGTAAAAAAATTAGTGCCGTTAATAAACTGGCAAACAATGATAACTTGAAATTTGGTGTTGATTTTAGAACAGCTTATGATAATGTAAGTTACAAAAAAGCAGATGGTAAAAAAGATACAAATGATGTTTTTACCAATAGACTTTGGATGAAAATGGCATATGCTCCAACAAGTAACATCTCTTTCTTTGGAACACTCTCTTACTATAAAATTTATGGTCAAGTAGCGCAACCACACCCAGGTATGGATCAAATGGACTGGATCGTTAACGGTACGGCAAGTTCTACAAATAATTTAAGAGTAAAAGAGGCATTTTTTCTTTATAAAAATGATACTTTCTTTGGTATGGATATTCCATGGACAGCAAGTATAGGTCGTCGCCCTTCTACCGATGGTTTACTTGTAAACTACAGAGAAGATCAAAAAGCAAAATCAGCTATTGGACACAATATCAATATGGAGTTTGATGGGGCAAGTTTTAACTATGTTCTTGAAAATGTAACTGATGTACCGGGAATGTCACTTAAATTTTGTTTTGGTCGTGGTATGAGTGATGTAAACAGTAGATATAGTGGAATAGATTATAATAGCACAGATGGAACTTACAGTATGAATGGATTGAATAATTATGGAAATACACCAGGATTTGCAAATACAGACTTAGTAGGTGTGCTCTTTAATCCTTATGATGATGGTCAATACTCACTTCATACTGTCTGGTTTGATGCATTTAATCTTCCTGGTATGTATGCTACCAACACTCCTAATAAATATGATTTTAAACAACATGGTGATGTAGAGGGTGGAGCAGTCAGTTTTATAGCTGATGGTGTAGGTGACGGTATTAGTGATATGCTTGATGATACTGTTGTCTTTGCATCATTTGCATATAGTAAAACGAAACCGGATAGCGGATATACAATGCTTGGTAAATCTGAGAATAAAACAGGGACTTCAGTTTATCTTGGAGCAAATTGGCCTTGTCAACTCATTGATGATGCAAGAGTCGGTGTAGAGTATAATCATGGGAGTAAATACTGGAGAAGTTTTACATATGGTGAAGATACTTTAATAGGCAGCAAACTTGCAACACGCGGGGATGCTTATGAAGCATGGTTTAATAAAGATCTTATAGGAAAAACTTTAACTGCGCAACTGCGTTATACCTATATAGATTACAAATTCACAGGAAGTCATGCTTTCTTTGGTGATGGTGGAACACCAATGACAATGAGTCAGGCTGTTGCTGCTGGGCAAAATCCAGTAGATTCTGCACAAGATATCCGTGTTTATATCAAATACAGATACTAAACTTTTCTTTTAAAGTGTGACAGATGTCACACTTTAACTATTTCATTTCTATCCATTATCTCTTCTTATTATTAATATTAGACGAATAAAAGTTTATTATAAGCATAATTGAATTAAAATATAAATATCTAAAATAATATTATAAGTTTATCTTAAATTTATAGCCCATTTAGAAAATTTAAAAAGAGGAAATGCTTATGAGTGTAGAAGTTTCAAGAAGAAAATTTCTTCAAGGAAGTGTGGCATTAAGTGTTGCTGGTGCTTCAGCAATGAGTGCTACAAATCTTTTCTCTAGTGAACATGCTAGTGAACACAAATCAACAAACAGCAGAATACCAAGTACAATTACAACAAAAACTAGTACGGCAAAGGCAGAAGATGTGCCTTTCTTATGTGGTATTTGTGTAAATAAATGTGCAGGTTTTGCTAGAGTTGAAGATGGAGTAGTTACAAAACTAAATCCAAATCCATATTTTCCAAAATCAAGAAATATGCTTTGTCCGAGAGGAAATGCAGGTATCCAAACACTTTATGATCCAGATCGTTTGAAATATCCAATGGTAAGAATTGGTGAAAGAGGCGATGGAAAATATAAAAGAGTCACGTGGGATGAAGCGTATGATGCTATCTTAAATGGTACCGATAAATTTAAAGGTATTAAACAGATTCTTGATGAAGAGAAAGATAACCGTGCGACAATTGCTTACTGTAATGGTGAAGGTCTCTCAAAAGAGGGTTTTGAAGTTTTAGTTGGCGAAAAACTCGGTTCTCCAAACTATGTAGATGAGATTAGTATTTGTCTTGAGACTACACTTGGTGGATATGTTAACACTATAGGCACTTATGGTGAAGCAGATCTGAATAATGCAGACTACTTAATCATAGCAGGTGCAAACAGAGCTGAAGCTATCATTACTCCTGATACTATGGATATGTTTAAACGTTCAAAAGGACGAGGACTTAAGACTATTGTTTTAGATCCTAGGTTTACAAATACTGCAGCAAAAGCTGATAGATGGTATGCAGTCAATCCGGGAACTGATTTGGCTTTTGTTCTTGCATTGACATATGTTGTAATCAAAGAAGAGTTATATGATAAGGCTTTTGTTGCAAAACATGTAGAAGGGTTTGAAGAGTATAAAAAACATATTCTTTCTCACAATTATACGCCAGAATGGGCAGCAAAAATTACAAATATCTCTGCAAAAGAGATCACTAAAACAGCTCGTGAATTTATGGCTGCAGAGCACCCTATCTATTATCAAGGAAGAAGAAGTGTGTTTTCTAAAAATGACTTCCAACTTCGCCGTGCTATGGCAATCTTCCAAGGTTTAAGCGGTAACTTAGATAAAAAAGGTGGTATCGTTTACGGTCAAAAACTACAATTACCTAAAGAAGAGGTTAATGCTCCTATTTACGGACAAGCACAGCCACGCTTTGATACGGAAGGCATTGCTATTCCATCACTCAAAACCGGTTCATGGATTGTGCTGAGAAATATGGTACTTGAGGGCAAAAATCCTTATCCATTACGAGCTATGTTTATGAGAAAACACAATCCTATGAGTGGTGTTCCAAATACGAAAAAGACAGAAGAGTTCTTAAGAAAAATGGATCTTAATGTTATGATTGACATTCTTCCAAGTGATACAACTATGTTCGCTGATGTTATTTTACCAGAGGCATCATACCTAGAGAGAACTTCTCCAGTAGCTAGCTATGGTGGAATGGAGCCTGCAATTGTTCAAAGAAAAGCAGCGATAGATCCTCTTTTTGAGACAAAAACTCCTGAAGTTATCTACAAAGAACTTGCAGAAAAACTCTCTAAACCTCTTTGGGAAATCACGAAAAAATATGATGAAGATGTTCAAGATGACATTGATGGTATGAGTGAAAAAGAGATTGAAGAGTACTATGAAGAGAATGGTTTTAATCTAGCTGAACCGTGGGAAAAACCTGTTCATGAACAAAATGAAGAGAGAATTACAGAAGCATTTGGTAAAAAAGCTTGGGAAATTTTAGATGAAAAAGGTGTTTATTACCCAAATATTGAAGAGTACCACACACAACTCAATCCAAATGAGTTCCAATATTATCCTGAAAGTAAAAAACACTACTCTACACAAGGTGATAAGTTAAAAGTTAAATGTAATTTAACTAACTTGACTAAAAAAGGTGTAGATGCAATGCCAACATGGCATGATGATATGGCATTTAATGTTCCAGCAGGTAAATTCAGACTCATTACTGGTCGTCACGCACAATTTACTCAAAGTGGTACGACAAACAACATGATGCTAAGAGATTTAATTCCTACAAACTATATCTGGATTAACAATCAAGTATGTGAAAAAATGGGAATTAAATTTGCGGATAAAGTTGAAGTAAAAAGTCCTATAGGTAAAGTAACTATCATGGCTTATCCAACAAATAAAATTGCTCCAAATCAAATTTTTATGCTTCATGGTTTTGGCGGAAGCAGTGAACAGATGGAGATAGCTTACGGAAACGGTGCAAATGATGCTCGACTTATTGAAGATAAAATTGAGCCGGTATATGGTGCAGCAGTCATGCATGACACAGATGTAGAAATAAGAAAGGTGTAACTTATGGCAAGATATGGAATGGCACTTGATTATAAAAATTGTATCAACTGCAAAGCGTGTGAAGTCGCTTGTAAAGAAGAAAATGGTGTAGAACTTGGTGCAGAGAAGCATAGAATTTGGGTAGGAGCAGATAATCCTGATGGACAATGGCCACTATTAGACCTAGCATCAGCTGCATTTTTACCAAGTCAATGTCAACATTGTGATGATGCGCCTTGTCAAGAGGTATGTCCAACGCATGCGACATACTATGATGAAAACGGTGTTGTTAGAGTAAATAGTGATAAATGTATTTTATGTTCATACTGTATGAATGCTTGTCCTTACGATGCAAGATATGTAGATGATAGAACAATGACAGTTGATAAGTGTACTTTCTGTTCAGATACAAGATTGGCTCGTGGTGAGACTACTACAGCTTGTCAAAATACTTGTCCTACAAAAGTAAGAACATTTGGTGATTTAGATGATCCTGAGAGTGAAATTAGTGAGCTGCTTAGAACAAGAGAACATTTTAGTTTAAAATCTCATCTTGGTACAAATCCAAAACTGTTCTATCTAACATAAGGAGAAAATGATGAATTTTATTAAAAAAATAATACCAATGAAGGATTTCACACTGAAATCTTTAATGACATTTGAAAAGACTCCTTTAAATCTTTCAATGTTTGTTATAACAATAGGCTTACTGGCTGCTTTTGGTTGGGGTGTTGTTGAGTATCTTATACACTCTCATCACGCTTATAATGTAACAAGACAACATCCATGGGGTCTTTTAATTGCTATGTATATCTTCTTTGTTGTAAGTTCTACCGGTCTTTGTATCGTTGGTTCTTTAGGTGATGTTTTTGGTTTTAAAGACTATATGGCTATGAGTAAAAGAGCTATCCTTGGTTCTATCGTAACTATTTTAGCCGGTTTTGCCGTTATTGCATTTGAAATCGGTCACCCTGTAACTATGATGATTTACAATGTTTTAAGTCCAGGGCTTACTTCTGCTATTTGGTGGATGGGTACACTTTATGGACTTTATCTTACATTTATGATTATTGAATTTATTTTCTTGATGCGTAACGATATGAAAAATGCAAGAATCTTCGGTCTTACTGGTCTTTTAGTAGGTCTTGCAGCGCACTCAAATCTTGGTGGTGTATTTGGATTTTTAAATGCAAGAATTATCTCAAATGGTGTATTTTATCCAACATACTTTATTTTAACTGCGTTTATTACAGGTATCTACCTAACATATTTAATGTATGGATTTAGATATAAAATGCAATTTCCAGAAGATATTAAAAAAGGACTTTTAGGGCTTGCTAAAATTCAAGCACTTTTGTTGGCTATTTTAATGTTCTTTGAAACTTGGAAATTGATGACTGCTATTTATGGTGGTATGCCAGGTCGTGCAGATACAGCTGAGCATATTTTACACAGTGGTTCATTCTTATATGGTGAAGTGCTTTGTGGAATGCTTATTCCTTTTGTAG
>FPHK01000065.1_pt1 | contig 25078 bp, 30 predicted proteins | sample 1057251 | NCBI WGS metagenome assembly FPHK01 (sample SAMEA4473311, study PRJEB15554) | hydrothermal vent metagenome | biome: marine basaltic hydrothermal vent biome; feature: marine hydrothermal vent; material: water | place: Pacific Ocean | collected 2011-06-14/2011-07-23 | depth 1155 m
TTCCTATCGGCACACAGGGAGATATGCTCTCTTTGATGTCGGGTGGTTTTGACTCCACTGTCGCTTCATACCTGACTATGAAACGCGGTATAAAAACGCATTTTATCTTCTTTAATCTCGGTGGTATGGCACATGAGATAGGTGTAAAACAGGTAGCACTCTATCTCTGGAGTAAATTTGGATCTTCACATAAAGTCAAATTTATCTCTGTACCTTTTGATGATGTCATCGAAGAGATATTTCGCTCAACACCGCCGACTTATATGGGGGTAACACTCAAACGCCTTATGCTCATAGCTTCTGAGAAAGTCGCTGATGCTATGGAGATCGATGCACTTGTTACCGGAGAGAGTGTCGCACAGGTTTCAAGCCAGACACTACGCAATCTTGCTCTTATCGATCAGGTAACGAATAAACGCACACGCCATTTTGCAGAGAATATGCCGGAATATTGCGGTGTCATCTCTCAAAACCCTATTACGCACGGCTCATTTAAAAGAATGGAAAAAGTCGCACAGAAATTCGACTATACCATACTTGACAAAGCCGTAGCAGATGCACAGCATCTCAGCATCGATGAAATCGTAGATGACATCAGTAATCTCGCTCCCATTGAAGTGGTAAGTGATCTCAGCAGCGGCGACTTCACTGTTATAGACATCCGCCCCGAAGATGAGTGCATACAAACCGAGTGTGAAACACTCAAGATTCCATTTCATAAACTAAAAAAAGAGTTTGAAAAACTGCCAAAAGATAAAGAGTATCTTTTTTACTGTGACAAGGGGATTATGAGTCAGCTTCACGCGCAGTACCTGCGTGATGCCAAAGGATATGAAAATATCCGTGTCTATCGTCCAAAAGAGCAGTAAAAAACTGCTCTTTTATTTAAACCCAAATTGTGCAATAGAAGATTAAAAATTTTATCTATCATTGCACATAAAGCACATTCATTAAAACACTACCAAAAAGGTGGCTTTATAAGTAAGCATGATAAATTTGTAAAATTTTTATTAATTTTACAATATTTTAACTGTTTTATGCTAGAATGAATTTATGGAAAAGCAAAAAAACAGTTCAAATGAATCACTGCTATCAACAATTTTACTCGAAATTGTAAAAACAAAACATGCTCTTGCAAAGACACAGGCACTTCTACTCCAGAGTGAATCTGGCTTATCAAAAGATGAAAAAAAAGAACTTAGAGAGCTTTTAGAAAAAAATGTAACAGAGACAGACAATATAATCAACTCTTTGCAAAAGCTGAAAAAAGAATCTTAAAATGCACACTAAAAAACTCCATTCTGTGTTAGATCAAGCACAAAAAGATTTAACTTATTGGCTTAAAGTAGCAAATGTAAAAAGTATTAGTGAATTTTTTGAAAAAAAAGAAGAGATTAGACAACAATCTTACCATAACTACAACGATGTGCTTGAACACATTAACTTCATTAAAAAGCTAGAGGCTAAACTTGGAACACACTAGCCTACAGGAACTTTTACATAGGTGTATGGAGCAAGAGTCTCTAGCAGATGAACTCTCAAATAAGTACACTAGCATACAAGACAACATCTCATTAGTAAACGATGATATTCTAAGCGAACTAAGGGTTACTGTTTTATCTAAAGATTTCAATTTTTATATAAATATCGATGAAATAGACAAGCAAACGAAAAATATAAAAAAGTATGCACTGGGTGTAACTAATCCAAAAGAGAATGAGGCAAATGTCATCAGATATGACAATGAGCCACACCATAATGACAAACCATCTGTAAAAAAGCAGAATCCACCACACCACAAGCACATAGGTAAAAATAATCGAGTACATGGGAGTAGTGGAAATATAGATGAAATACTTGATGGGATTGCAAGAGAGATAGAAAATCTCTTCATATAGTTCATCTCTGCCGCTGCTCTATCTTTTTATAAAGTTTGTCCATATTGTGAACAAGATCAATAAACATTAAGAGCAGTAAAAAACTGCTCTTTTATTTAAACTTATTCGCCTAACTGCGAAACAATCGCTTCTTCAACATCTTTGATATCTGCTGTTCCATCAACTGTAATGTATTTGAGTTGAGGGTTTTTAGCATCTTGTGCTTTGTAGTAACCGATTAACGGCTCAGTCTGCTCATGATAGACTTTGAGTCTGTCTAAAACAACTTCTTCTTTGTCATCGTCACGCTGTACAAGCTCTTCTCCTGTGATGTCATCTTTACCTTCCACTTTTGGCGGATTGTAAACTATGTGGTATGTTCTTCCGCTTGCAAGGTGTGCGCGGCGTCCGCTCATACGTTTTACGATCTCTTCGTCAGGAACATCTATCTCGATAACTGCATCGATCTCAATGCCTGCATTTGTTACGGCATCTGCCTGTGCAAGTGTACGTGGAAAACCATCAAGTAAGAAACCATTTTTACAGTCATCTTCTGCTATTCTGTCTTTTACAAGTCCGATGATGATATCATCAGTTACCAGCTTTCCTGCATCCATAGCCTCTTTTGCAAGTTTACCCATCTCTGTTCCTGCTTTTATGGCAGCACGAAGCATATCTCCTGTAGAGATTTGAGGGATGTTATATTTTTTTGTCAAAAATTGCGCTTGTGTGCCTTTTCCTGCACCGGGAGCACCTAAAAGAATTATTCTCATTTTGTATCCTGTTTTTAAATTAGACTTCTTGCAATTATAGTAAAAGAGAGTTTAAAAAATCCCTACTCTTCTTCTACAAATCCGAAATCTTCATCATCACTGCCGCGTTGTGCCATCTCGATATCTTCGATAAGCTCTTTTGCTTCCTCTTCATCCATCGCACCCTCTTTGATATCTGCTAAGACATCTTCAAGATCAGCTTTGAACTCACGCAGCTCCTCTATCTCCTCTTTTGCATCTTCGCTTGCCTCTTTATTGTCCGCTATCTCTTCAAATATTTCATCTAAACGATCATTAATATCCGGAATAACACCATTTGCTATTAAATCCTCTAATTTTTTTGTATGTGACATTTTTTTGTCCTTTATTTTTTTATATGTGTAATGATACTATAATTTTTGTATGAAATTTTATTTAGTAATCATTGGAACAGAGATATTAAACGGCAGGCGTGAAGATAAGCACTTTACTTTTGTGCGGGATGAACTTGCAAAGTACGGGCATGAGCTTTTTGCCTCTTTTGTCATTAAAGATGATAAAGAACTCATAGAAAACACCTACACTCTCATAAAAAACGACAAAGATGCTGTTATGTTTTCTTTTGGCGGCATAGGCTCAACACCTGATGATCTCACACGTGAGATAGCGGCAAAAGTCTTTAGAGGCTCACCACTTGTCATGCATAAAAAATTCAAACAAGATATCATTGAGAAGTTTCAAGAAGCAGCTTACCCGCATAGAATCCATATGGCAGAACTGCCGCAAGATGCCGAGTTACTTTTCAATCCTGTCAACAATATGTCTGGATTCTCACTTGATAAGAAGTACTTTTTTGTTCCCGGTTTTCCTTCAATGGCACATCCGATGATCAAAGATGTACTCAGAAAACACTTCTCTCACGCAGAAAAAAGATATCGTCTCACACTGCTTGCCGATACAAGCGAAGAGTCACTCATAACACTTATGCAGCAACTCCCAACAGAGATAGAACTCTCTTCTCTGCCGATGTTTGTAGAAGGCAGACCAAAAGTAGAACTCTCTTTGAGCGCAACAGATAAAGAAGCGTTAGAACACTACTTTTCACTCTTTAAAGAAGAACTGCAAAAACGTAATATAAATTATGAATTAAACTAGAATCAATTATCTTGCATAATTTGTATTTTTTGGCGCTTTAGGATCATAATCCAGAAGATCTAAAACCGACTTTTTATTCATTTTTCTTGCAAAATCAATAGCAGTAAAGCCCTTGGAATCTTGTGCATACTGGTTAGCACCCTTTTGCAGAAGTATTTTTACAATTTCCACTCTTCCATAGCATGCTGCAGCCATCAATGCCGTAAAACCGCTTCTTCGCGTTGTTTTATTTACATCTATACCTTGATCTAGCAGATATGAAACCATCGGTATATTATCATAGGTGATGGCCATATCGAAGATACTCACACCTTCATCATCAAAATCAAAAATATCCGCACCACTCTCAATGAGCAGCATCAAGGTATCCATCGAACATCCTGCACGCAAAGCGCACGCAAGTACACTCTCCCCTGCTTCATTTGTATCTTGCAGATCTGCACCATCTTTAATATATTTTTTAATTCCGAGATAATCATCACTCTTTAAAAGTTCAAGCCATTTATTCATAATGAAAGTATAGTAAAAATTTTATTAGTTGTTTTTATGTATAATTCGGCTAATAAATTTAATTAAGCGAGAATTCAATGGAAATCATTCAAACAACTGATGCTTTTAAAGCACTTATAGATGAGATAAAGACAACAACACCAAACTATAGAGATCCTCTTGCATTTGGTATCTGTCGTGTAGATTTAGGACAACTCAATGTTGACAAAGCACTACAGGCAACATACCCACTAATCAACTGGGATGAAAACTTTGGCAGTGCTGCTATTTTCATCAAAGCACTTTCAGAACAAGGTATAGCAGTAGATTTTAAAGAAAATGAAGTTGTGTGCAATATCAACTTAGAGTTTTTAAAAGCCTGCCTTAATGCTTTTACTCCATACTCTGATGAAGCACATGGTGATGCGCACAAGAACATTCAAGTAGTTTCTGCACTCTATTCACAGATCATAAACAATGGAAGCCTAGAGGGTGAATTTAAAGTATGTTTTATCTTTGATGATGCACCACTTAAGTCTGTAGAAGCAACATACCTTAAACTCTATGCTATCTCTCAAGCAAAAGTCGGTTTGCGTGAGATCTGTCTTGATGGTGCATTTGGTGCACTGCCAAATGTTGCATGGTCAAACGGACAACCGATTGAGCTTGATTATCTGCGTGAGTTTGAGATTGAGCTAAAACTCAGTGGCGAATATCCACACATTGATTTCGTAGATAAATTCCCACGCTTCTTGCAGCACATTATCCCAGCGGACAATACACGTATCTTAGATACTTCAAAAGTTCGTTTTGGTGCACAACTCGCAGCAGGAACAACTGTAATGCCGGGCGCTTCATACATCAACTTCAATGCAGGAACAACCGGTGTGAGTATGGTTGAAGGTCGTATTTCATCTTCTGCTATTGTTGGTGACGGCAGTGATGTCGGCGGTGGTGCTTCAATCCTCGGTGTACTCTCAGGAACAGACGGTAACCCTATCAGCATTGGCAAAAACTGCCTTTTAGGTGCAAACTCCGTATGTGGCATTCCTCTTGGTGACGGCTGTATTATCGATGCAGGTCTTGCAATACTTGAGGGGACAAAAATTGGCATCTATCCTGCTGAACTTGAAAAAATTGTAGAAGCAAATCCTTCGCTCAAAGGAAAAATTTCCGGTGAAATCTTCAAAGGAAAACAGCTTGCTTTCTTAAACGGTCTTCACTTCAGACAAAATTCACTCACAGGTGAGATCACAGCATCTCGCTCAACTAGAGAAGTAAAGCTTAACGCTGATCTTCATTAAACACCTCTTAAAGTACCCTTTATACAGGGTGCTAACACTCTGCTAACTCTTTTTTTATACACTTCCATTATCTTATGCCAAAAAAGGATCAAAAAATGAAAAAAATAATATTAGGAATATCTGTAATAAGTGCTACTTTACTTTTTGCTTCAGAATCAACATATACACAGTTTTTAGATACAGCAGTTGAAGATATATATGATATTCACAATTATTCAAAAACAAAAATGAGTGAAATTGCACAAAGTGATAAAGTCTTACAAGAGTATAACAACAAACTCAATAAATATGAAACTGATGTATCTCTCTTTTTAAAAGAAAATAATACAAACAGTTTTACTTCCAAAGATGATGCGAATAAAGCACTCGATGAACTTGATAAACTCAGTATTGAAAACGTACAACTTGCTAAGACAGTAGCATACCTTGCTTCCCATCATGCTGACAATGTAAGTGAAAATTACAATACTACACTCAAAGAGACTTCAAAAACCATTTTAAGACTCTCTGATGACATTGGCGTTATGGCTGATAGAATTTTACTTATGGCAAAAGAGATAGGCATCATGGCAGATAGAATTCTAAAAACACAAGAGATTCAATCACAAAACCTTGCAGCAACACAAAAGCTAACACATTATGCAATGACTTTAACTGATGCACAAGTAACAGCTACAAGAGAGAATGTACATAATAGTATGAATACCGGTATGTCAAATATGAATATGAATACTAATCAAATACAATCGCAACAATCATTACAAACAACAATTCCAATGCATTAGCTTTTATTTTAAATCTCTTCTTTTTGATTTATCCTTAATATAAAAAAGTATTAATTGAACTTATACACAAAGTATACATAAATTATGCTATTATAGAGAAATAAAAAGAGGCGACAGCCTCTAAATTAGGAAAACACAATAAAAAAAGAAATTACATTCAATTCACTTGGTCTTTCAGCACCGATCTTAAAAGCTGTCAAAGAGCAAGGCTACACACACCCTACTCCGATTCAAGCAAAAGCAATCCCGGTTATTTTAGAGAAAAAAGATATCTTAGCAGGTGCACAAACCGGTACAGGGAAAACGGCAGGTTTTACTCTACCGCTTTTAGAGTTGCTCTTACGTAAAGAGACAAAGAAGCAAAAACATAAAGTACGCGCGCTCATTTTAACACCGACACGCGAACTCGCACTGCAAGTCGCAGAGAACGTGGCACTCTATGCAAAACATACACCTTTTAAATCCACTGTCATCTTTGGCGGTGTAAAGATCAATCCGCAAATTACACAGCTTAAAAAAGGGGTTGATATTGTCATCGCAACACCGGGACGTCTGCTAGATCATATCTCGCAAAAGACGATCGACTTGCGTGAGATAGAGTTTTTAGTGCTTGATGAAGCAGATAGAATGCTTGATATGGGTTTTGTCAATGACATCAAAAAAATCGTCAACATCATTCCAAAAGAGCGTCAAACTCTGCTCTTTTCTGCAACCTACTCTGCACCTATAAAAAGACTCTCAAACCAGTTTTTAAAATCCCCTACACTCATTGAAGTAGCACGTACAAATGAGTCCAATGCCATTGTAGAGCAGAGTGTCTATCCGGTTGACAAAGGAAGAAAAAGAGAACTGCTCACGCACCTCATCAACGAAGGAAAATGGCAGCAGGTTCTCGTCTTTACCCGTACCAAACACGGGGCAAACAAATTAGCCGGCCAACTTGAAAAAGATGGCATCACCGCTACTGCCATTCATGGAAACAAAAGTCAAAATGCCCGCACAAAAGCACTTGCTGACTTTAAAAAAGGGGATGTACGCGTATTGGTTGCCACAGACATTGCAGCACGTGGTATCGACATTGATCAGCTGCCGCATGTTGTCAATTTTGAACTGCCAAATGTGAGTGAAGATTATGTGCATAGAATCGGAAGAACAGGACGCGCAGGAAATAAAGGCGAAGCCCTCTCTTTGGTCTGCGTGGATGAACACGAATTTTTAGAGAGTATTGAGAAACTCATAAAAAAAGATATTCCAAAAGTCTGGATCAAAGGTTTTAAACCGGATCCTAGCATCAAAGCAGAGCCGATAAATATGGGCGGCAACAGAGGCGCACGCAACAAACCAAGAGGAAACTCTCGAAATAGAAACAGAAGTACTAACAGCAGAGTAAAAAACTAAGAGCTTATAAGCTCTGAAGATGTGCTAAAAACTCAGCAGGCTCTACAAAGCCGATAATGCTCTTTGATGTAAGTACTTTCCCATTTGTATCAAAGAAGATAATTGCCGGCGGTCCAAAAACACCGTAGGCTTTTGAGAGTGCTTTTGTATCTGCATTGTTTGCCGTTACATCTGCGCGAATAAGCACAAACTCACGCAGCTTCTCTTTTACCTTTGCATCGGCAAATGTCACTGCATCAAGCTCTTTACAAGAGGTACACCAATCAGCCGCAAAATCAAGCAGTATCTTTTTGCCTCTGTTTTTTTCTAAAAGGGCATTGAGTTCATCAAGTGATGTTACTTTTGTAAAATGCAGCTCTTGTGTTGTACTTTGTGCATTGCTTGCAGCACCCTGCTGTGCTGCTAAAAAACCAAGCGGCTTTGTCATACTCGGAACACCGGCAAGCACACTGATAAAAAGTGACAGAGCGTAGATAAAAAGCACCATAGCAACACTGCGTCTAAAGATATGCCCTGCACTGTTGAGTGCTCCAAGGTAGATCGCAAAACCGATGCCGAGCATAGCATACAAGAAGACAATTGCACTCAATGGAAGAATTTTTTCAAGCATCCATACTGCCACACCAAGCATTATGACACCAAAGATCTCATTGACCATCGTCATCCAAGCACCCGGTTTTGGCATAAATTTACCGGCACTCACACCGACTAAAATAAGCGGAGCCCCCATTCCAAGACTCATAGCAAACAAAGCAGAACCACCAAGCAGAGCGTCACCGGTTTGACCGATATAAACAAGCGCACCTGCAAGCGGAGCTGCAACACATGGTCCTACAATAAGCGCAGATAAAAATCCCATAATCGCCACACCGACAACTCCGCTACGATTAGAATTTTTTGAAACCTTGGAAACCAGAGCATCGGGGAGTTTAAGCTCATAAAAGCCAAACATTGAAAATGCAAGCGCTACAAACACACCGGCAAAAGCATACACAACCCATGGTGTCTGCAAGGCAGCCTGCAAGTTTGATCCAAAGAGTCCAGCAAGCACACCGGCTATGGTATAAGCCAGAGCCATTGCAAGCACATAAATTACAGAGAGTCCAAAAGCTCTCTTCGTTGTCAGCCCCTTGCCTTGAGATATTATAAGCCCTGAGATAATAGGAATCATAGGAAAGACACACGGTGTTAAAGAGAGCATCAGACCAAAGAGAAAAAAAGTTGCCAAAATAACGAAAAAATTACCCGATTTAATGGTATCTGCAATCATATCTGTCTCGGATTTACTCGCATCTGTATTAAGAGCAGCAGGAGCTTTCTTAGAAGAGAGTTTTGTGTTCTCTAATGCAAGTGTAAAAATCTTTTCAATCGGCTCATAACACAAACCCTGCTCTGAACACCCCTGATACTCAAGTTTTAATTTCAACTCTTTGAGATCTGAAGCAGCAGCATCTTTTTTCAAATGAAGCAAAAACTCCGGCGACTTCATATAGACAGCATCACCCATATGATCTACTGTCTTTGGTGCGTCTATTTTTGCGATTGTCACTCCGGAGTTTCCAAGAAGTGTAATTTTTAGTTTATCTTTGTAGAGATATATCTCGGGTGCAATCTTTATACCCGTTACAATCTCTCCTTTGTTAGTCATCTTAGCATAAGGCTTAAACGCCTCATTTGGCATTAAAAATTTAGCTGCATGGAGTGACAAGAATGTAAGCAACAACAAAGCTATTATTTTTTTAAGTAGTGTCATATAAAAACCTTATTCATATATAGATATCTAATTATAATTAGAAAAAGTAAATTATAAACTTTTAGGAATTTCAATAGTAAAAGTTGTACTTTTATCTTTTGAACTAACCTTCAATCTACCGTTAAACTGTTTTTCAATAATCATCTGCGACATATACAGACCCAATCCTGTTCCGTTTTTCCCTTTTGTACTGTAGTATGGCTCAAAAATATGTTGTATATGCTCTTTTGGGATACCGCCTGCATGATCTGTTATGGTAATAATAAGATTCTTTGACTCTACATTAATAAAAATCTCTATCTCTTTGAATGCTTTATTTACATTTGCATAGGCATCTATGGCATTATTGAGGATATTAAGCAGCACTTGTATCAGCTCATTTACATAAACCGACACCTCTGTTTGTGTATCTCCTGCTATATTTATTTGTATCTTTTTATTTTTTGCTCGTAGTTTTACAAAATTTACAGCTTTACTTACTAACGATCCAGTTGTAAGTTTTTGTGCCTCTTTTTGCGGATGAAAATAGTTCTTAAAGTCATCTATTGTATCTGAAAGATAGATGACAGAGTTATTAATATCTTCTAAAACTCTAAAAAGTTCCTCTTTGGTAACATCCTTACTTATCATCTCTTTGAGTTGGATATTTGATATCTGCAGTGTAATAGTATTAAGCGGCTGTCTCCATTGATGTGCTATCATACTTATCATTTCTCCCATCACAGCCTGTTTAGACTGTCTAGTTAAGAGTTCATCTTTTTGAATAAGTTCTTCAATTTTTTTCTCTACCGAAGCTTCTAGTGTTTCGTTAATCTCGCGTAATTCTTTTGTTTTTTCATTTACCTGATATTCAAGTTTTTTATTAAAATTTTTCAACTTTCTTTGATAATAAGCCATTATAAGAAAAATGATAAGCATAAAAAGTAAAATCTTTATAGCAAGAGAGTAATCTATTTTCGTATGGTATCTATTAATTCTCCAACTATTACGAATTGACTCTATCTGTTCTCTTGAGATGTGTGCTAATGCCTTTTGAATAATTTCAAAGAGAAGAGGTTCATCTTTTTGCACCCCGATAGTTCCTTTTATTGGATGCTCTTTTGCTAAAAATCCATTAATTTTAAGTTTTCCGTAGCCAAATTTATCTATAAAATAGTCTGCCTGTTCATCCAACGTAACAATAGCATATGCTTTGCCTTGTAAAACATTTTGTACCATCTGATTTTTATCATTTTCAACCTTGATTGTCAAATAGGGATAAAGTGATTTGAGATATTTTTCAAAAGACTCTTTTTGTACAATAACAGTTTTATTTTTCAAGAGTAATGGATCATCAATAAATGAGTTTTCCAATTTTCCAAGCAGTGCAAAATTTGTTGCACTAAAAGGGTCTGTTTTACGAATATTTGGGAATTCTCTGTTTTTTATTGAGACAACAGAAATTATCTGACACTCTTTTTTTTGAACTTTTTTCCTAAGATCATCTTCTGAATCTGATGTAACCGGTAGAAATTGTAAAGAGGTCATATCTGAAATAATCGAAAAGATATCAGCCATTTCACCGGTAAGTTTACTATTTTTTACACCATCTAAAGGATATAATTGATAGTTAATGCAAACTTTTACTTGTTTATGCTTTTGTATATAATCTTCTTCTTGTTGTGTAAAATGTACCTTTTCCTTTTCTCTATAAGGCGTAAAAATAAAGTTTTCCAAAGCTCTTGCATCTTTTATATGATACTGTTTAACAAAAAGTTCTTTTTGTTTTTTCAAAAAATTTACATCAATAGAACCAACTTCATACGTATATGGCAATATTAAGCGCTGCATCTGTTTTGCTTCATTTAAAAGCTTCTTTTTTGAGAGTTTACAATTATACTTATGTAAAAGAATATCGACCATCTCTTCTTTATGTCCTAAAGCATATTCCCACCCTTTTTTTGAAGCTTCAATAAAAGCTTCTGTTCGCAGAGGATGCGCCAAAGCCTCTTTTTGCGATGTAAAAAGTTCTAATTGCAAAATAAAAAGATTATCGTCACTTGGATTGAGTATATTAAAAGCAACCCCTTTTTGTGCTAAATCATAAGGCTGATCAGAGATAAAAGCACTCAGAGCATCTACTTTTTTATCGACAAATTCATCAACACGAAAAGAGTCCGGTACAAACGTCAGACTATCAGCAGAGACACCGTAAGATTTGAGATACTGCCCAAAATTCAACTCAAAATCCTTCTTACTGGTTGTCATAACACTTTTGCCGACAAGATCTTTGGGTGTTTTTATATCTGGAGAGGTAATTAAAACAAGTGCCGGTCTTTTAAAGTAAGAGGCAAGCAGTGTAATAGGCTTGCCCTGAAGATAATCTGATAAAATTAAAGAGTTGTAAATACCATAGGTTACTTTGCCACTGAGCACCTCTTGTTCTATATCCTCTGCATTCTTATACTCTTTAAGTGTAACATCTAAACCTGCATCTTTGTAAAAACCTTTCTCTTTTGCTGCAATAAAACCAGCAAACTCAAACTGATACTTCCAATGCAGCTGCAACGAGACCTTCTCTAAGCCCTCATCACCACTCTGTTGTGCAAAAAGCAGTGTCTGTAAAAGTAAAAAGAGAAAAAGGAGTTGTTTCATAACTTAGCGTTTTGCAACTTTTTTTAGAGCATCTTCAAAGCTGCCGGTTACTATCTCTTTTACAGAACAGCTGAGCATCAGATTGAGAGGGTATGCAAAATCTTCAACAAGCATCCCCTCTTTGTCATAGAGGTTCCCATTTTCCAGCGTAACTTCATCTGCAGAAAACCGTTTGATATACTCACTGGTATCTTGCATATAGCCATAGACCTCTTTTCCAAGTCCATGAGCATACCCACACTCCCAAACAGTACCGCTGTCTGGCTCTTTACCTCTAAAAGGATTAAGATTTGCTATGATAATATCTGCTTTTTGTATCATTTTGACATTTGCTTCAAAGATATCCTGCGCAATTTTATGTTTGTCTTGTGAAAAATCAACAACATTATCTAAAGGGTACAAACCTTCAAAACCATACTTTTTACACAAGGAAACAAGCCTCTTTCCCAATTCTATGGAATCTTTTTCAAACACATCCGGACCGGCAATATAAATTTTTTTCATTTCATACTCTTTCTTAAATTATAATATCATATTTTTAATAAAGAAATCTTTTTAAGCATTCTGTTAGTCCTTTTTTCCTATTCTACAATTAAAAAAGAGATTTACCTATGCCAAATAGATTAGCACAAGAAGATTCCCCTTACCTTAGACAACATAAAGATAATCCTGTTGATTGGTGGCCATGGTGTGACGAAGCTTTTGAGAGAGCCCAAAAAGAGAATAAAGCCATCTTTATAAGCATCGGCTACTCCTCATGTCACTGGTGTCATGTTATGGAGGAGAGAGTTTTTGAGAACCAACAATGCGCAGATATTTTAAACAAAAGTTTTATCTCCATCAAAGTTGACCGCGAAGAGCGCCCTGACATCGACAAATATTACCAAGAGGTCTATATGCTGCTTAATCGCCGCGCAGGCGGCTGGCCGACAAGTATCTTCTGTACACCGGAGAACAAGCCGTTTTTCGCAGGTACTTACATTCCACCTGAGTCCAATCAAGGCAGCATTGAGGGGATGGGATTTATTGAACTCACGCAGCTCATCGCAAGAAAAGTAGCAGCACGCGATCCGCAACTTTTAGAAAATGCCGACGAGATAGAGAACTTCATCAAACAGCCTACACATCCAAAAGAGGCAACGGTTTTAAAAGAGGAGTTTTACAAAACTTTTCTCACGCAGGCAAAAAACAACTACGATACACGTAATGGCGGCTTTTCAGACAAGCCAAAATTCCCTCACGCAAGCACACTCCATACACTAATAGTGATCGATCGTCTCTACAAAGACAGAGCAGCGCGTGCTATGATCACAAATACGCTCACGCAGATGAAAAAAGGCGGGATGTATGATCTTGTCGATGGCGGATTTTGCCGTTACAGTGTCGATGAGCGCTGGCTTATACCGCATTTTGAGAAGATGCTCTATGATAACGGACTGCTCTGCGGTATCTATACCGATGCCTATTTGATGTATGACGATGCAGCTTATCTGCAAACAGCACGTGAGATAGCCGATTTTTGGCACAACTATATGAGTGAAGAGAATCTCTTTTACTCCGCAAGCGATGCAGACAGTGAAGGTAAAGAAGGAACTTATTTCGTTTATACTTATGACGAAGTTTATGAAGCGCTCAAAAATGCCGGTTACAACGATGCAGACGCGATGTGTCAGGCAATGAATATTACACCTCATGGAAATTTTGAGTATGGCAGAAGTGTTGTGCGTTTTGAGGAGAAGATTCCTTCGTGGTTTACTGATGTAAAACCGCTTTTACAGACAATACGCGCAAAACGGGAGTACCCGTTTATCGATAAAAAAGTACAGACCTCTTGGTCGGCTATGCTCATTCACGCTCTTTTTAAACTCGGTACTGCAGATGCACGCTACTTTGAAAGAGCAAAAAAATCACTCGATGCACTTTTACAAACGATGTATAAAGAAGATACCCTTTTTCACACAACACTCATTCACAAAGAGCCTAAAGTTGAAGCCTTCTTGGAAGATTATGCCTTCTTATCACAAGCACTCCTGAGTGCCTATAAATATACCCAAGATGAGTTCTATCTCATCACGGCACACAAGCTTGTCAACAAAGCATTGGAGCGATTTTACAAAAATGGTCTCTGGAGCTTTAGCGATGGCGAGTTCAGTGTAAAAGCCGAAACAACGGACAATACCTATACATCTTCCGTCTCTGTTATGGTAGAGTCGATGCTCACGCTCTCTAGCTTGCTTGAAGATGAAAAGTATGCACATTTTGCATTTAAAACAATGGAGTACAACTCTTATGAACTAGGACGCCGCCCCCTTTACTATCCATATATGCTCACGCAGACACTGCGTTATCTCAAAGAAGATAGAATCATTAAAAGCACTCTTCATAATTTAGAGCAAAATGCGTATGAACTTGCAAAAACAGCGTATCCTTTTACACTCTATAAAGCAGATAAAAACGACGATTTTATGGTGTGTGGGAAAAGAAGCTGTTTTGCAAATACAGATGATCTAAAAGAGCTAAACGAGTTACTATCAAACTCTTTTTAATCTTTAAAGTTTTATAATTAAGTTAAAAGGATAATATTATGAGTAAAAGAAAAATACTTGATGATGAGATAATGGATGGCACAGAGTTAGAAGAGATAGTACATGAAGACAGACGAAAAAGTCCTATTGCACAAAAACAAGAGGCAGAGAAGCGTAATAAAGGAAAAGCAAAAAAACGTGTAGCCGTATGGGTTAAAGAAGATACACTTCGCTATGAAAATGAGCTAAAAACACTGCAGATTGAACTTTTAAAGATGCAAAACTACGTTAAAGATACCGGAAAAAAAGTTCTTATGATCTTTGAAGGACGTGATGCAGCCGGCAAAGGCGGTACTATCAAGCGTATTACAGAGCACTTAAATCCTCGTGGTGCTCGCGTTGTCGCGCTTGACAAACCGAGTGATATTGAAAAAACCCAATGGTATTTTCAGCGTTATGTGCAGCATCTTCCATCCGCAGGAGAGATTGTCCTCTTTGACAGAAGCTGGTACAATCGTGCAGGTGTTGAGCCAGTTATGGGATTTTGTACACAAGAGGAACATAAAGAGTTTTTACATGAAGTACCGGAGTTTGAAAAAATGCTCATAAATTCTAATATTCAAATATTTAAGTTCTATTTTTCCGTAAGCAAAGATGAACAAAAAAAACGCTTTGAACAAAGACGAAAAGATCCTTTAAAACAGTACAAACTCTCTCCTGTCGATGAAAAATCACAAGGACTTTGGGATAAATATACCATCGCAAAATACTCAATGCTTTTAGCATCCCATACAGAACATGCTCCATGGACGATCATCAGATCAGACAATAAGAAAAAAGCCCGCCTTAATACTATCAAGCATATCTTAAATCATTTTGATTATCCAAATAAAATAGAGAAGGAAAAACTTAAGGCAGATGATAAAATCCGTATTCCTGCAGATCAGGAGATTAAAATTATGGAAACAGAGATGACTTTGAAAAAAACAAAAAGCTAACATTTTCATTAAACTTCTTTAGCTATAATCCTACTAAAAAAGAGTTCTTTATGCTTAAAAATATAGAAAAATTTATATTTATGATTGGATTAGGTCTTAAATATAAAAAAATATTTAAAGAGACTTATTTCCACCCATTTATTACACTCAAAGAGGGCTATAAAACGCTCTCACATGCAAGAGGTGAGTACTCTAACAAAGTACTTAATTTTCTTAATATTGAAGTAAAACTTATAGGGGTGCTGCCAAAAGAGGATAGAATTCTCTACGCAATCAACCATCGTTCTCTGTTAGACATTCTTGTTATGGAAAATATCTTCTTTCGCTATGAAAAGAATGGTACATGGATAGCCAAACAAGAGCTGTTTGAAGATCCTGTGTATGGTAAATTTTTTGAATATAGTGGCTGTATCAGCGTTGATTTGGAAAACAAACGCGGTCTGCTGAACTTCTTTAAAACCATAAAAAAAGTTTTCTCAAAAGTAGATGATATGAATCTCTATATGTTCCCAGAAGGAGAGCGTTTTAAGGGAGAAGGTATTCAGAAATTTCAAAGTGGTGCCCAAAAAATCGCCAAAGCGAACAACCTTACAGTCATCCCTGTTTTTATCAAAGGAAAAAATGAAGAGGTCTTTAAAAATGCACCCTACTCCAAACCCCATACCGTAGAGGTCTATGTCGGTGAAGCCATCTCGTATGAGAATCTTGAAGAGAATTATTTAGAGTTTTATAACTCGGTAAAGGGTTAAAAAATGAGTACAATGAAACTTGGTGTAAATATAGATCACGTAGCTGTATTGCGTGAGGCAAGACGCGTCAATGATCCTGATATTTTAGAAGCGCTCTTTGTCGCCTGCCAAAATGGAGCGGATCAGATCACTATTCACTTGCGTGAGGACAGACGCCATATTCAAGATAGTGATGTCAAAAACATCTTAGCACACTCAAAACTCCCTGTAAATCTTGAATGTTCCATAAACCAAGAGATTTTAAATATAGTAAGCACACTCAAACCCCATCGTGCTACCCTTGTCCCAGAAAAGAGAGAAGAGGTGACAACTGAGGGCGGACTTGATGTTTTTGGTTATGACAATGCTATTGCAAATGCCATAGAACAACTGCATGATGCCCTCATTCCTGTTTCACTCTTTGTTGATCCAACCATTGAGGCGATGGAGAAGTCAAAAGAACTCGGTGCTGAGATGGTTGAACTGCATACCGGACTCTACTCAAATCTCTTTGCGATGCTACACTCAAATCTTCCATACTCAAACCACTCTGTAACAGAGTTGGAACTTCCACGCCATGAATTGGAGACGCAACTAGAAAAAGCACTGCATGCCCTTAAAATATCGGCACTGCATGCAAAAAAAATCGGTCTTGAAGTAGCAGCAGGTCATGGACTCAACTATAATAACCTCCAAGATATTATGGCAATAGATGCCATTACAGAGCTCAATATCGGGCAAAGCATCATTGCGCGTTCTGTCTTTACAGGACTTAAAAGTGCTGTACGTGAGATGAAAAAGCTCACAACCCGATGAGTAAAAAACCAAAGATTGCCATCAGTATCGGAGACATCAACGGTGTCGGTATAGAGATAGCCCTCAAAGCACATCAAGAGATAAGTCAACTTTGTAATCCTATCTATTGCGTGAGCAAAAATATTCTCACGCAGGCAGCTACCTTACTGCATACGCAACTGCCAAAAGATATACAGTTACGTGAAGTCTTTGGAGATTGCAAAATCGAAGCAGGAAAAACAACTGCACAAAGCGGAAAATACTCCTACGACTCCTTTATGGCTGCCATTGCAATGTGTGAAAATAAAGAGGCAGATGCAGTCGTTACCCTGCCTATTCACAAAGAGGCATGGATGATAGCAGGACTGGAGTATAAAGGACATACCGATCTTCTACGCAAACACTTCAACAAAGAAGCGATTATGATGCTGGGGTGTCCGCAGATGTTTGTCGCTCTCTTTACTGAGCATATTCCCCTCAAAGATGTAGCTGCAACACTGAGTTTTGAGAAGCTTGAGACTTTTTTACTCGACCTGCACAACTCCATAAAAAAAGAGAAAATTGCCGTTTTAGGTTTAAATCCTCACGCAGGGGACAACGGCGTTTTAGGGAATGAGGAGCAGATCATCACACGTGCTATTGAAAGTGTAAATACCAAAGTAGGCTTTGAACAGTTTTGCGGTCCTGTCGTTCCCGATGTCGCTTTTGCACCCTACTTTAGAAAAAACTACAACTACTTTGTAGCTATGTATCACGATCAAGGACTTGCACCACTCAAAGCCCTCTACTTCGATGAGAGTGTCAATATTTCGCTTAACCTGCCTATTATTCGCACATCTGTAGATCACGGCACCGCCTTTGATATTGCCTACAAAAACAGAGCCAATACACTAAGCTATATCAATGCCATAAAGAGTGCTATTGAGTTTATAGAGAACTAAAAGATAATTATTTTCCTTTAAGATTTTTTCTGTTATACTTTCACAAACAGAAGATAAATATTATCTTTTATATAAAAGGAAAACAAAATGAAAAAAATCACCACACTCGCCCTAGCAGCTGCTTCACTTATGGCTGGTTCATTAGTTCAAGATGCAAAAAATGCAGGACTTAAACCTATTCCGGCATCAAAAAGTGAACTTTTTAAGCTTATTGACAACCCAAAAAATCCTATTACAAAAGCAAAAGTAAAACTTGGGAAAAAACTCTATATGGATCCACGTCTCTCAAGAAGTGAACTTATTTCTTGTAATTTTTGTCATAACCTTATGGAGGGTGGTGATGATGGTGTAAGTGCTTCAACTGGACATATGTGGCGCCACAATCCACACCACCTCAATGCGCCGACTGTTTACAATGCAGTATTTTTCTCTTCACAGTTTTGGGATGGACGCGCAAAAGATTTAGAAGCACAGGCACAAGGACCGGCACTTGCACATCCGGAGATGGCAGCAACAAAAGAGCATATAGAAAAAGTTGTACAATCAATGCCAGAGTATGTAAAAGCGTTTAAAAAAGCATACGGCGATAATGTAAAAATCACTTTTGAGAAAATTACAGATACTATTGGTAATTTTGAGCGAACTTTAGTAACACCTGCACCGTTTGATGCCTATATGAACGGTAATGAAAATGCTTTAAATGCAAAACAAAAAGAGGGTCTTAAAACATTCATTCAAGTTGGATGTGCATCCTGTCACAATGGTGTCGCTCTCGGTGGGGAAATGGGTGCCTTTAACGTTACTGCAACATACAAATATATGAATATCGGTGACTTTAAAGGGGATAAAAACGGTATGGTAAAAGTACCGACACTTAGAAACATCACTGAAACTGCACCTTATTTTCATAATGGTATGATTTGGAACTTAAAAGATGCCATCAAAGAGATGGGACGTATTCAACTTGGTACAAAACTCTCAGATAAACAAGCTGAGTCAATAGAAGCATTCTTAGGTTCACTTACAGGCAAAAAACCACATATGATGATGCCAATGCTGCCGGCTTCAACACCCGCAACGCCAAAACCTAATTTGAACTAATCAACTTTAAAGCTCCGTCGTTTTACAATTACTAAAATGATGGAGTCTTTCTATGAATAACGATACTACATTTACACTTACACAAGAAGAAAAAGCCCAACTCAAAGAGCTTGCAAAATTTGCTTTATATGAAGCAGTACTGCATAACAAAAGAATCCAGATAGATCCAACTAAACTTTCAGCAAAACTCGCACAGCATCTTGGTGCTTTCGTTACACTCAAGGAACATGGACAGCTTCGAGGCTGCATCGGGAGATTTGAGCCTGATGCACCTCTATATGAGGTCATTATCGATATGGCAATCTCTGCTTCGAGATATGACAACAGATTTACCCCTGTAACAGCTGATGAACTCAAAGATATTGAAATCGAGATATCTGTTTTAACACCGAGAGAAAAAGTCAATTCTGTAGATGATGTTATTGTTGGCAAGCATGGTATTTATGTCAGTTATGGAGGAAGAAACGGAACGTATCTGCCGCAGGTTGCAACAGAGATGGGCTGGAATGCCGAGCAGTTCGTCTACAGCTGTTGTGCAGAAAAAGCCGGCATCCCTCCACAGCACTGCAAAGATGCAGAACTCTACGTCTATGAAGCGATTGTTTTTTAGAGAGAATCCGGAGTCAAACCTGCTTCTTCTAAAAAATGACGCAGTTCAACAATAGCATCTTTTGCAAGTGTATGATCTTTATGTGGCAGAGGCATAGAGAACATTTTTCCATTTAAGTGAATCTTTGCATGATGCTCTTTCGTTAAGTCAATCTCTGCACCAAAATGCTCTAAAGCACTTAAAAGTTTTTTTGAATCAATATTTCCTGAAATTGGATGCTCAAAAATTTTTTTGATCTTTTCTTTATGTTTACTCATTAGTAATCCTTAGTTTAAATTTATGTTATTATAGCAAATTACTTATTATAACTTACGCTACTTTTGTCACATTATCGCTTTTTAAAAATCAAAAGCGTCTTATCTTCCGTGTCATAGAGAGAAAATGTCTGTTTCTCTACAAGTTTTAATCCGCTGAGCTTTTGGAAAAAAGCTATTTTATGAAAATACTGCACAATCGTGTCCTGATACTTCGTATATCTGCCATCTTCACCCTTTTCAAAGAGTGTAAATTTTGTATGCAGCTCATTGTTTTGAAACACTGCATCTACATTTAAAAACTCTTTATCGGTATCGTTACTCATACTGCCCTCGGCAACATCACTAAAACCGTAGAGTGTGTTAATATCGGCAATGAAGATACCATCATCATTGAGCTTCTCTGCCATTGATTCTAAGAACGCAATAAGTTCCTCTTTGTTCATAAAATTAAGCACATCAAAAATGCTTACAATGGCATCATACTTGCCGGCAACCTCTTTTGCATCAATGCACTCTGCATCAAGCCCTTGGCTCTTGCACTCCTCTACCATCACACTGCTGAGATCCACACCCTTGCATACTACACCGTCACTTATCATCCGACGCATAAAACCACCGCGACCACAGCCGACATCTAGAAGTGTTTTAACGTTATAATCATCAAGCTCCGAGCGATAAAGATCATAGAGTGCCTCTGTTGCTTCTTCTATGCCTAAGAGGTGTTCTGCTTTTGCGTAAAGATCTAGATTTGTCACTGTCTATTTGTTCTCTGCGTGAATAACATCACGGATTTTCTCATAAATATCAAGCACCTCATCTTTTTTTGCGATGTAGGAGTTTTTATTTGCTATGAGATAGGTTGAGCTTGTCATAATATCTTCTACGACTTCTAAACCATTTTGCTTCATTGTTGTTCCCGTCTCTACGATATCGACTATCATATCTGCAAGTCCAATGAGCGGTGCGAGTTCAATAGAGCCATAGAGCTTGATAATCTCAACGCTCACAGCCCGCTCTTCAAAGTAACGTTTTGTAATGTTAACCATTTTCGATGCCACTTTGAGTTCCGGTTTTGTAAGATCGAGCTTCTCTCCCTTACGCATCCCGATAGCCACTTTACAGACACCACGGCGAAGGTCTAAAAGACGCACAACATCCAAGCCCTGCTCCTCTAAAGTATCAAGTCCTACGACACCGATGTCTGCTGCCTGATGGTAAACGTAAGTAGCAACATCTTGATTTCTTACAAGTAAAAAACGAAAATTCGGTGTCTCTAAAATCAGTTTTCTATCATCAAATTTAAAATCTTCACCAAAAATAGTTTCAAAAATCTCCAGTGTCTCTTTTGCGATACGACCTTTTGGAAGTGCAACTGTTAGCATATATCTGCCCTTTGTAAAATCTTTTTCATTCCCTTAAAAATCAGCCTCTCATCTACCGTAGTATCTGTAAATATCTTTGCAAATACTCTCGCATCTCCACCTGTAAGTATTACAGGCATCTTATGTGACATCACTTCGCAGTAGAGCGTTTTTAAATAACCATAGGAGATGGCATCTTGAGAATTTTTTGGCATTTTATCTAAATTTAGCTCAAAGTTAAATGAGTAATCGAGTGCTTGCGATATATCTGTGTAACTTTTTTGCATTGCTTTGATACCGGGGTAGATAAATCCACCCGCAAAATTCCCTGATTTGACCACATCTACAGTCACGGCACTGCCCGCATCTATGATGATACCGTTATCTACAGCTTCAACTGCCATAATCCTATCTATGCCCATTGTATTGTAGTATTTTTCTCGCTCTATAAAATCTGAAATATCTATCCAGTTCTCTAAGCTCTGCAGCAAATCTTGGAGTTTTTTATTGACAGAGATATAATAGACCCTCTCTTTGATCGTTCGCGGATCAAACGTAAGAGTACTCTCTTTAAAATCTGTATCGTTTTGAAGAAAATGATAGGAGGTATTACCGATGTCACACAGAAGCATTACTGGATTTTCCAGCCTGCTTCTTTAAAAGCCTTTGCCGCTTTTGAGCATAAAGGCGCATCGATAAAGAGGATTTTATATTTAAAGTTGTGCTCACAAAAGAGTGTCAGTTTTGCATAGATCTCTTCAAATTTATGCACATCTTTCATCAAGATTCTACTCTTTTGACTCACTGCGAAGATAACCCAAAAGTAGCCATTGGTATCTGTTGCGTGAAATATTTTTATTCTGTTTCTTATTCCCAAATCTTTGGGCGGAATCTCTTGCATTTTTTTAAATATTTTTCCCTTTTGTCTTAAGGAATCAACAACCATCTGCATAGTTATACTATCCACACAACTATTTACTTAACCCTAACTCTGCAAAAAGTGTCTCAAAATATTCACTGATCTCTAAGAGTTCCTCTTTCAAAAGCCCAAATGCTTTATCTTCTTCATACCACTCTTCTATTCTTTTGACACTATCACTCTTTTGTGATTCATCTAACTCTTTTGCATTGACGACAGCATCTTTAATTTTTTGTAAATGTTCTTTATGTTTATGTGCACTCATTTTATATATCCTTGTTTAATAATTTTTATATTTACCGGCTTTTACATCGGCACGCAACTCTTGGATCTTTTTATCCATAATCTTTAAAATAATATCAGCTGCTTCCGTATCATCACCTTCAGGAACATCCCAGTCAGTAATCTTCATATTTGCTTTAAAAAGTAGTTCTAACTCTTTTTCTATCTCAGCTTTTCTTACAGCCAACTCTTTTATAACAGCATCTTTTGTACTCATTATTTTTTCTCCTTTGTTTGACAACGTAGTGTTTCAATATTTTTTATTTTTTCAAGTCTTTCTAACACATGATTAAGTTCATGCATCGCTTCATCATATTTTTTTTGTACTTTCTCTTTTTCTGCTTCTACTTTAGCTATTTGATACTCAATTTCCTGCATTGGTACAGCACAAGACTTTGCCGCTTCTTCTTCTTTTTCAAGTAACCAATCTGTTATTTTTTCTACAAGACTCATTATGATTTTCCTTTAAATTAGAGAATTAAATTGTACTCTTTTTTTATAAACAACGACTTAAAATTTGGATCGATAGAAATTCAAAAACAGCAGACAAGTAACAATACCACATCCAAAAAGAGAAAAAAGTATGACTGTAGAAAAATCAAAACGAGTCCATATCTCTCCAACAAGCAGCGCACCAACAGCAGAGAAGATTGCAATACCTCCATAAAAAACACCATAGACAAACCCCTGAGAATGTGCATTTTTTGAGATATAGGCACGCATAGCATTCAAAGAGATGACTGTAAAAGCACCAAACAGAGCAAAAGCAAGCCAAATAAAGCCGTATGCCAAAGCCGTGATTGAGAGCATTGCAAAAAGATAAGAGAGCAGAAGCATTACTTTTGAACCAAACTTATCAATAAGCATACCGCTGTAATAACTCAGCAAGGCCTGTGTAAGTGTTGATATAATGGCAAGCAATGGAATCTGTGCGAGGGTCATCCCCATATCTTTAGCACGCAGTAAAAAGTACTGATCACTCATAAAAAAGAGTAAAAAGAGAAAGTAACTCCCTAAAACCCAAAAAAGTTTATAATCTTCTCTGTCGACAACGACACTCTGTTTCTCTTTTTTTACAGCGTCTTTAACAAAAAAGAGGACAATAAACACACCAATAAGCCCAGGTAGCAGTGTCCAAGCAAATATACTGCGAATAAGTACCTCATTTTGCATTGCCGAGAAGAAAAAAACAGCAACAATGATGATCGAACCTGTCATCTCGCCCAAGACATCCATCATCTTATGAAAACCAAAACTCTTTCCTGCCTTTGATGTTTCACTATAAGAGCTTATAAGGGCATCTTTGGATGCAGCACGCACAGCCTTTCCCGTTCTCTCTAATGCTCGCAGCAGTGCTACTGAACTATAAGAGCTAGAAAAAGCAAGCAATGGCTTTGTAACAGCAGAAATAAGATAGCCGCCTACGACAAAAGGTTTGACTATTTGATACTTGTCACTCAGATACCCAAAAACAATGCGTAGAGCATAAGAGACAAAAGTTGCCAATGCAATAATATAGCCTAGTGTATCAACACCCTCATTCAAAACATAGACTACAAAAATAGGAAGTAGTGTTGTTACCATTGAGGAGGCCATATCTGTAAAAAAACTGACCCACCCCATAGCTATGACATTACTGTCAATATTTTTCACATAAATCCTTTTTGTGATACTTTAGTTCTTTCTATTTCCAAAAAATTCTAACATCATAACAAAAAGATTGATAAAATCAAGATAGAGTGCCAATGCACCGACAATAGCAACACGACTGAGACTTTGTGGATCTCCATCTGCCATACTCTCACCAATCTGTTTTATTTTTTGCGTATCATAGGCAGTTAAACCCACAAAAACAACAACCCCAATAAGACTTATCCACCACTCAAACGCAGGACTTTTGAGGAAAAAATTGACAACAAGTGCAATGATAATCCCAATAAGTCCAGCAAATAAAATACCACCCCACGAGCTTAAATCACTATCTGTAAAGTAGCCATAAAGGCTCATTACTCCAAATGTCATAGCTGCAATAAAAAAAGTAGTAACAATAGAAGCCTCTGTATAAATAAGAAAAATACTTGCAAGTGTCATCCCATCGACAATAGAGAAAAGCACAAAGAGTGTCCGTGCTGTAGAAACATCCATTTTATTAATACCTGCTGAAATGGCAATAACAAGACCAATCTCAATAAAAAAAAGCACCCAAATAGCATAAGGATTTCCAAAGAGGAGATGGAGCATAAAAGCACTATGTGTTACCATAAAGGCACTCAAAGCCGAAACCAATAACCCCACCATCATCCATTGATAAACGCTGTTCATAAGAATATTTGTATCGTGTCTACTTAAATCTGTTGCATAAAAATTTTCTTTCATGCCTAACTCCTTTTATAATAAACTAACCAGTTAATTAT
>FPHK01000140.1_pt1 | contig 24747 bp, 19 predicted proteins | sample 1057251 | NCBI WGS metagenome assembly FPHK01 (sample SAMEA4473311, study PRJEB15554) | hydrothermal vent metagenome | biome: marine basaltic hydrothermal vent biome; feature: marine hydrothermal vent; material: water | place: Pacific Ocean | collected 2011-06-14/2011-07-23 | depth 1155 m
GATGCAAGGAGTGCAACCGGAACATTAAGAGGAATTGGTTTCATAAATGCACCCATCATTCCACCAACAAACATCATAGGCACCATAGTCAGGATAATTGCCAGTGTTGCAATGTTTGTAGGACGTCCAATCTCATCTGTTGCTTTGATAAGGAGTGTATCCATATCTTTATGTTCACTATCGTGGTCATGTAAATGTCTATGGATATTTTCAATGACAATAATTGCGGCATCCACAAGCAGTCCAAGAGAGAGTAAGAATGCAAAGAGTGTGATACGGTTGATCGTCTGTCCTGTCATATAAGCGACAAATAGAGTAATTGCCAAAATTGCAGGAACTGTAAAGGTAACAATAATAGATTCTTTCCAACCAAGGAAGAAGACAAGCATAACAGCAATGATAGCAATAGTGATGACAAGGTGGTGTACGAGTTCATTTACGGCTTCATCTGCTCTTACACCATAGTCACGTGTAATTTTATAATGGATTCCAAGTTTATTGAGTCTTGCTTTGTATTTTTCTAACATTGCTTTTGCATCATCCGCAACAAAAACAGCGTTTGAACCCGCAAGTTTTGAAATCGTCATTGTGATTTGCGGTGTGTTGAAAATCTGATTCTTGTTTTTCATAAAAATTGAAGCACTCTGTTTGTTTTGAGCATCTATACCATCTGTAACTGTTGCTACATCGCGAAGATAGATAGGACTTCCCATATATTGTGCAATCATAATGTTTTGAACATCTTCAACACTCTCAATGGCATTTTTGACACCGAAGACGACAAGCTTGCCATCTTTTGTTGGTGTATCAACATTAGGTGCAGTTTTAGAGATTGCCTCTATACCTTGCATAATCTGCCCTAAAGAGATATGAAAGCCTTTGAGCTTGGAGAGGTCAACATTGACATTGTACTGCTCTTTATGTGCCCCTTTGAGTGTTGTTTTTGAAACATTTTCAATCTGACTGATCTCTTTTTTAAGATTTTGAATTGTTGCAAGATACTCACTGTATGGAAGTTTTGAATTTTTATCTTTCCAAAAAGCGACACTTAAAATTGGGATGTCGATGTCAATATCAAACGGTTTGACAAGTGGCTGCATGATGTTTTTTGGCATCTTGTCCATATTTTGCATCACTTTATCGTAGAGTTTGAGGTTGGATATCTCACGGTTTTGACCAATGTAGTACATGACATTAACAACGGCTACATTCTCCATACTCATAGAGTAGATATGCTCAACACCCTTAATCTCACGCAATTTTTGCTCTAGTGGTTCGACGATGACCTTCTCTACTTGTTTTGGAGTCATTCCCGGTGCAGCAACGATAACACTCCCCCCACTAATAGCAATTTGCGGATCTTCCTCACGAGGCATAACTTCTAATGATATATATCCAAGCACCAATAAAAAAATTGCCAAAAGAGCAGTTAAAGGATTGTATAAAAATCCTTTTGCAAGTTTTCCGGCGTAATCAACGACTTTGATATGTGATAAATCTTTCTCTTTCATTTTAATTTACCTTTATGTCAACAGTCGCGTACATACCTGGATAGATGTTTTGGTTATTGTTTTTATTAAAACTGATTTTAATTTTAAAAGTATGTGTCATAGGGTTTGAGCTAGGGATAATGGCATTAACTTTTCCTATAGTTTTAAACCCGACAGATGGAATTGTAACTGCGACTTTTTTCCCGTACGTAATGGCTTTGAGATTGGTTTCACTGATTTCTGTCAGGATTTTCAGATTACTTAAATCTGAGAGAATGATTGCAGGCATACCCGGCATTGCCATCTCGCCGACTTTAATGTTTTTTGCAATGACGACACCGTCATTTGGCGCACGTACAATAAGATATTTGTATTGATTTTTAACCTCTTGGAGTCTTGCTTCTGAAATAGCTATCATATCTTCTAGGTTTTTCTTCGCAAGTTCTAAGTTTTCAACTTCATATTTAGCTACCATATCTTTTTGTAAAAGCTTTTTATAGCGGTCAAGATTGAGTGAAACATTAACAAGCTTGTCTTTATATATCTGTAAAGCCGACTCTGCTTGACGTTTTGCAGAGTCTATTTCACGTGAGTCAATGGTATAGAGAATTTGTCCTTTTTTAACTCGCTCTCCTTCGCTTACATTTACGCTTGTTACAAAGCCCATAAAACGGCTTGTGATCATCTTTTGATTATCTGAGATTACACTTCCTGAGAGTGTAAGTACTTCTGCCATAAGTGAGGCACCAAGGGCTATGATTAGTAGTAGTTTTTTCATTTACTTTTCTCCATTTGCTATTTTTTCAAGTTCAAATATTTTTTCAATACGTTTGTTCTTTGCCATCTGCAGTTTGAGAATTTTCTCTATCTGTGCAGATTGTTTGATGATGACATCACTCATCGAGACAAGTTTCTCTTTGTATCTGCCTTCATAATTTTCATAGATGGCATTTGCAAGGTCAAGTTCTCGTTTGAGTGAGGCTATTTGTGCATCAGCACTCTCTATCTCCGTGCGTATTTTAGCAGTTTTGAGTGCTATGCCTTTTTTTGCAAGTTCAAGTTGTGCACGCATTTTCATCTTTTCAATTTTCGATTTTTCGATTTTTGCACTGTCTATGCCGCCGTTAAAGATGTTCCATGTAAGTCTTGCACCTACAGTGTAGGCTTTATGGTCGTTTGCATCACCTAAAAAAGTATCATCTGCTGTTGCAACTTCACCAAATGCTCCCACCACTGGGTAGTATCCAGCTTGGCTTGCATCAAGCATACTTTTTCTGATCTCAAGACCCTCTTTTGCTTTTTTGATGTCAATATTGCGTGAGAGTACCTCTTCATCTGAAAATGACGGTGTCGGTACTTCTGCTTTTGGCGGGATGATTGCTGTTACTTGTTGATTAAGCAAGAAACTGATGTAGTGATAGAGCAGTTTTTTGTTTGCACGCATTTGGATCAGCAGACGCTCAACATTTCCTTTTTTTGCCTGTACTTCCAAAAGATCAACTTTTTTTGCATAGCCGACATCTATCATGGTTTTTGTAGTCTCTTCTAAAGTCTTGATATTATTTAAGATTTTATTGAGGTTTTTAATTGAGGAGTCAAGCAAAGCCATATCGTAAAAACTTTTTTTGAGTTCATACTTTTTTTCTGTTGTTGTTTTTTCTTTGTCTAATGATTTGATTTTTGTCATCTCATCCATAATATGACTGTAGCTGCTGAGTGCAAATCCTGTAAAAAGAGGAACTTCATATTTTAGTTTACTTTGAAAGAAATTTCTATCATCCGGATAGTTTAAATTTTTTGGTTGTGTTGCAAGCAGTTGAGCAGAATTACCTGGTAACCCGCCCATTTGTGCTAAAAATTCATCAAAACCAAAGTCATTAAAGTCTGCTTCACGTGAAGTAAGTTTAAATCCAAAAACATTACCTGCATCATTTGAGCGTGCAACATCTTGCTCAAAAGTCAGCTTACCCCAGTTCATACCAGAGATGGTATCTTTTTTAGCCTTTGCACTTTGAACATCATAATTTGCTGCTTTTATCTCAAGGTTTTGAGACTCAAGCAACTCTAATGCTTCTGAAAGTGACAAGGCACCACTGTTTATACTGTCATTTGCAGAGAGTATGAGTGCAAATGAAAGAATACTCATGATTTTTTTCATCGGTTAATAATCCTTTTTGAAATTACATAATTTAATCGGATATTATAACATATATTTTATTTTCCTATATCATAAATAAATCACATTTAATTATTTGGAGTATAATCGTTCTATGAAGCTAATTATTGTAACACTCTTTTTCTCTTTGTTTCCGCTTTTTGCGGATACTTTTACAAATGCACTCATTGATGAAACATCACCCTATCTACAACAGCATGCACATAATCCTGTTAATTGGATGCCGTGGGGAAAAGCTGCTTTTATAAAGGCAAAAAAAGAGAACAAGCCAATTTTTCTCTCCATTGGCTATGCAACCTGTCACTGGTGTCATGTGATGGAAAAAGAGTCTTTTACAAAAAGAAAAATAGCGGCACTGCTTAATAAATATTTTATTCCTGTTAAAGTGGATCGTGAAGAGTTACCGCAGATAGATGCACTGTATCAGAGAATTTATAAGAGCTATTATGGACACTCAGGTGGATGGCCGCTTAATCTCTTTCTTACACCGCAGAAACAGGTTTTTTATATTACGACATATATTCCGACCAAAACAGAATCGTATGCAGAAGGTTTTACTACATTACTGCCAAAAATGAATGCACTTTACAATAATAAATTACGCTTAAAAAATGCAATAGAGGAGATTGCTCACGCAGCACCTAAAGAAAACAAAAATGTTCAAAAAATACTTACAACACAGAGTCTTGTTGATTCCATACAAAAAATGTATGATACAGATTATCCTGGTTTTGGTACTTCCAAACAGTTTCCAGAGGCAGCCAAAATTACTTTACTGCTCGATTTGGCACAATTGACAAAAAACAAAAAGCTTGCCAAGGAGTATTTTACGCTTTTAGATACGATGGCACTGCGTGGGATTTACGATCAGGTCGGAGGAGGTTTTTTTCGCTACAGTGTTGATAGGGAGTGGGAGATACCGCACTTTGAAAAAATGCTCTACACACAGGCAGATCTTATTGTGCTTTATGTCCGTGGCTATGCACTAAGTCATAAAAGACTCTACAAAGATGTTGTGCAAGAGAGTATCGCAATGCTGCAAAAACATTTTTCATGGCATAATCTCTACTTTAGTGCAAGCGATGCCGACACCAAAAAAGGCGAGGGTGCTTACTTTACATTTACGCCAAAAGAGATTGATGCAGCACTAAAATACAATGTTCATGAAGATGATATCAGAGATGCACTTGGACTGGTTATTGAGGAGAATTTTCATGAGAGAGTACATCTAAACTTCTACACAAATACACGTCCAAAAGGTTTTTACTATTTTCAAAAAGCTTTGCGTGAGATACAATCAAAACATACATATCCTTTCATAGACAAAAAGATAAATACGGCATGGAATGCCATGATGATAGCAACGCTCTATAAAGCTGCATATATTGATGAAAAATATGCAAAAATGGCAGATAAATCACTTTTCGCTTTAGAGCAAATGATGCTGCGTAAGCAGGAGCTGTATCATCAAACCATACCCAATCATCAGCCGCAACAAAAGGGACTCTTAGAAGATTATGCCTTTTTCATTGCTGCATTGCTTGCTTCGTATGAACAGAGTTATGATATTGCAAAGCTGCAAGAAGCTGAGTATTTGCTCGCACAAGCGAAGCAAAGATTTTATAAGAGCGGTGTATGGTATTTAAGCAGCAAAAAGCAGATAAAAGCAGGAGTGAATGATAAATACTATACCGCTGCAGTGAGTAAAATGGTACAAAATATCATTCGTATCGCAGTACTCAAAGAGTCACTCAGATATGATAAATTTGCACAAAAAAGTTTAAATACACTGCAGAATGAACTGCCATATAAACTCGCTGATGCCCCGGCATTGGCACGGGCTTATTTGATGCACAAAAATGGTGTTGTACTGCTAAAAAGTAAAAAAAGCAATCTTTTGCAAAACAGGAAAAAAATTCAAGCAATAGAGTACCCATACATCATGACACGTGCTGAGCATTATGATGATTTTCTTGCCTGTGATTTACGACAATGTTTTGCAAAAGAGAAAAATCTTGAAAAAATCATTTTTTTGATTTATAAGAAGAAGATATAGTTAAATTTTAAATCTATATCACTACAATTTGATTTATATTTTTAGAAAATATAAGTCTACATGGCAAATGCTTGTCCACTGAACTTTGTAAAGATCGATTTTAATATCGTATATTTTTAAGCATTTGATATTGTTATTATCTTTTTAAGCTGTTCTTTGCTCAATGTTTTCTTCAAATTTTGCATTGGTTGTAAAATTTACTATATAATTAAAAAAAATATCCAAATTTTATGAATGATTTATAGGATTTTTTTAGGAGTATAATGAGAAGTGTAGGACTTTTAGGCGCGATATCTATCGGTATCGGCGGTATGGTTGGCGGTGGTATTTTTGCTGTTTTGGGTGAAGCTGTTGCTTTAGCACATGGTGCGACTGCTGTCGCTTTTGCTATAGCGGGGATTGTAGCTCTTTTGACTGCTTATTCTTATGCAAAGCTCTCTGTGACCTATCAGAGTGAGGGTGGAACGGTTACTTTCATAGATAAGGCTTTTGGAGATAACATTCTATCAGGAAGCGTGAATTTAATGTTATGGTTGAGCTATCTTGTAACAATCTCTTTGTATGCCACCGCTTTTGCATCGTATGGTGAGACATTCTTTACTCATAAAAGTATATGGATTCATCATGGGCTTATAACTATTGCAATTATTGTTCCCGCTGTTATCAATTTAGTAAGTGCTTCGTTTGTTTCAAAAAGTGAAACAGTTATTGTCATTATTAAAGTTTCACTTTTGATTTTAGTTATCGTAGCAGGTGCTTCTTATGTTGATACTGCGCGTATGAGTCCTGCACATTGGTCTTCGGCTCTCTCGATTGTGACAGCAGGTATGATAATATTTGTAGCTTATGAGGGCTTTGAATTGATCGCAAACTCGGCAGAGGATATAAAAGAGCCAACTAAAAATCTGCCACGTGCCTTTTATGCTTCTGTTGTCATTGTGATCGCGCTTTATATTCTCATCGCAATTATTACAGTGGGCAGTGTGAGTGAAGATATTTTGATGAAAGCAAAAGATTATGCACTTGCAGCTGCAGCAGAGCCATCCCTTGGACATATGGGTTTTGTACTTGTCTCTGTTGCGGCACTGCTCTCAACATTTTCTGCCATCAATGCAACCATCTACGGAAATGCTCGTCTAGGCTACATTGTTGCAAAAGATGGAAAATTGCCGCGTTCACTCATGGATGAAGATAAAAAAAGCGGGGTACCGTTTCGCGGTGTTTTATATACTACGCTTTTGAGTCTGCTACTTGCAAACAGTATTGATCTTACAGAGATAGCCATCATTGGCAGTGCCGGTTTTTTGCTTATCTTTTTGCTTGTAAATTTAAGTGCTTATCGTTTGCGTGAGGAGATTCAAGCAAGTCGTTTTATTTTGATGCTCTCTTCACTTTTAGCTTTTTTAGCACTGATAACACTGCTGTTTCATACCTACAGTTCTAATCCACATGCCGTGATGATATTTCTTGCTTTTGTTATTATATCTGGTCTCTTTGAACTTATTTACGGACGTTATTTTCGTGGACAAATGTTTGACAGAAGCTATAAAAATGTATGATCTTAGTTTTCATTCAATTTGCTAAATCAGATTATGTGTTTTGTTTCCCACTCTTGAAATGCCGGTGTAAAGTACTCTATGCGAACTTTTTTAAATTCGCGTGAAGAGTATAGCGGCATATGTGTTTTTGACTCTATCTCTTTTGCCATCTCTTCTATGATGGCATTTGTCTCTTCTGTGGTTTTTCCATGAACCATTGTAAAAAGATTATATGGCCAGTTTGGATATTTTGGACGCAGATAACAGTGACTCACTGCCGAAAAGGCTGCCGCTTTTTCACCGATAGCCTCTCCCTTTTCTTCATCAACATCCCATACAACCATCGCATTGGCATTAAAACCTGCTTTTCTATGGTTTAAAATAGAAGCGAACCGTCGCATAATTCCGGCATCCTGCAGCTCTTGCAAGATAGAAAAGAAGGTGTCATAGTCTATGTTTAGCTCATCTACAATCTTTTTAAATGGTTCGCTGATAAACTCTATGTCATACTGTGCACGCATGATAATATCATGATGTAGTGGCGTGAGTTCTATCTCTTTATGTACGACTTTTTTTACTTTCTCTTTTTTCTCATCTTTGCCAGTTGTATTGAGTTTGACATTGATTTTAAAGAGTTTGAGTGTTGGAAGCATAATGTAGTCATCTGCCTCTGTCAGTTTTGCAAGTATTGCAATGGTTTTATCAAGTCCTAAAGTAGAGTCAGGTGCTACAGCCATCGTAAACCAGATATTAAAATCATGATTTCTCTCATAATTGTGTGAAACACCTGGATGTTCGTTGATAATTTTGACCGCAGCATCTATTTTCTCTTTTGGAATTTTAAATGCGACAAGGGAAGATTTATATCCTAGGCGTTTTGTATCAAAGATAGCCGAAGTTTGGCGGATAATATTTGCCTCTTTCTCAGTTTGTAAAATATTCAGGACTTCATCTTCACTGATTCCAAGCTCTTCTGCAATGGCAGCAAAAGGGCGGGCAACCAATGGAAATTTTTTTTGTATTCGTGATAATATCTCTTGTTTCATCTATTTTCTTTTATATGGTTTTTATTTAGAGGATTGTATCCATCTTTATATAAATTTAAATTGATGTTTGTCAATAAATAATTATAATAGTATGCTATTATTCTACAACAAAGAGTTAAAGGTAACTAAATGAGCTATTTTCCGGCTTTTTTGAAATTGGATGATAAAAAAGTATTGATTGTTGGCGGTGGCAGTATCGCATATGAGAAATTAGTGCATCTTTTAGACTTCACGCAAAAGATTGATATAATTGCTGAAGTCTTTTCAGAGGAGATGCAAAAAAAGATAGAGGAGTATAATCTTCATTTTGAACAAAGAAGTTATGTACAAGGTGATATTGCAGCATATGCAATTGTAATTATCGCGGTGGATAACATTCCTTTACAAGCAGAGATCTTTGAAGAGTCGAAACAATACAAATGTTTGTGCAATGCAGTGGACTCGGTGGACTATTGTGACTTTATCTTCCCGTCATACATTAAAAAGGATGCTTTAACGATAGCAGTCTCTACATCAGGAGCGTCTCCGGCAATGGCAAAGCACCTGCGACGCTATTTGCAAAATCTCATTCCAGAGGGGATTGGTGTATTTTTGCAAGAGATGAGAAATTTACGTAAGAGATTGCCAAAAGGCAAAGAGAGAATGAAAATGCTCGATGAAAAAGCAAAAAAATATATTGAAAGTTGGAGTAACTAATTGCTATTCATATCTTTTATAGTGGACTTTATAACTATCAAACTCTTAAGTTAAAGCTTCAAAAGCCTCTTCAATACTATCGTGTTTTTGTGCTATGAAAAGATATACAGCAGCATTTAAGCGTGCTAGTTTTAAGAACTCATAAGAAGGGTTTTGTAATTGTGCAATGGAGTCTTGGAGTGTGATTTTTTCCCAAGATTTTTTATAATAAATGCCAAACTCTTCAGGATTAACAATATACTCTTGAATATTCTCGCCTTCTACTATCCATAAACGACCTTTGCTAAAGAGTTCGGGTGTTCCTTCGTTGCCTTGAATCATCGCAAGTCTTTTATATCTGTTTGCATAAATAGCAGCATATTTTTTTACAAAAGGTTTATGAAAAACACCGGTGATGGCATAGTCGCTTTTTGCGACACCTGAGAGCTTTTCAATGGTACTAAAACCGCTTCGTAAACCGAGTTTGTTTCGTATTTCTGTAAGCTTATGCAGTTTATTAAAAAAATCTTTTCTTTTGAAGTAGTGAATATTGCTTGCTAGATCAATTTCATCTGCAATCTCTTGAATTGTTATGCCATTTTTTGCAGGCTGCTTTTTATCGCTTGTAATTATAAGATTTAGATTGTGTTTTTGCAGTGCTTTGGCAACAAGTGGAAAAATATAAGGATTTTTGGCTTTACCGTCAAAAGGGTAGCCAAGTTCTATGGAGTTTTCTACTTTTTTTGTAATAATATTTTCATCACATGCAGCGAGTGCTCCCTGAAACTCTTCTATTGTTTCAGGTTTAAGTCTCCAACCGAGTAGAAATGCTGCAATTTGTTCACTTGGTACACTTTGGTCAAGTATCTGTCTCATCATATCTCTAGCTTCATCAAAGCTGAGATCTCTATTTCCTTTTGGACCGGTACCTACTGCATGTATATATTTAAAAAAATCCATAAGTTTTACTACCTTTTTATATTAAAAGTGTAGCAAAACTAGATAAATAGAAATTTATAATTCTAATTTATTTTCAATAGCATCTTCTAAATCATCATCTTCTGGGGAAAGATGAAAATAGTTTTGAGAAAATGTAATCGTTACCGCTTTTGTTTTTCCATTTTCTGTTTTTTCAGCAATCAGCTCATTTTCCTTAAACTCTGTCATTCTCCAACCATCTTCTTGACCTGCTTGAACAATTAACTTATGTACCTTTTTAAGAGGACGTTGCTTGAAATGTGTGTAATTGATACTTTTAATATCACCCTGTGTTGTTGTACTACATGCACTGAAGAATAGCGTAGAGAGTAAAAATACCAAACTTATCGTAAGATTTTTTTTCATTTTAATTCCTTTTATCATTTTCTAATCCAGTTACTATGATATAATAATAATTATAAAAAAACTTTGAATTAATAGGAACTTAGATGATGAAACTGTTTTTACTTGCTTTTTTACTTGTGTTTTCACTCTTTGCTGATGAAGTAAAGGGAGTTAAAGAGTATGATCTGGCGATGAAATATCTTGCAGAACAAAACTATAAGGCAGCACTAAAACCTATGCAAACAGCAGCCGAGAATAATATATCCAATGCACAGTATAATCTTGCTTTAATGTATTATCAGGGTGATGGTGTAAAACAAGATCTCAAAAAAAGTGCCAAATGGCTTGAAAAAGCAGCAAAGAATGGTCATAAAAAAGCTATTGCCAATATTGGACGTATTTATATGCAACTTTTAGATTTTAAAAAAGCACATTATTGGTTAGAAATTAATGCAAAAAATGGCGATAAAGAAGCAGAGTTACTTTTAAAAGAGATAAAAGCAACTAACAGCAACTAATTTATACTCTCTTGGCATAAAATTCTTTTTTGTATTGGGAAAATCTGTCTTCGAGAATTGCTTCTCGTATTTCACGCATTAGATTGAGGTAGTAATGGAGATTATGGATAGTCGCAAGACGGAAATAACTGATTTCACGTGATCGAAAAAGATGGTTTATATAGGCACGGCTATAGGTTTTACAGGTTATACATTCACATTCTGGGTCTATTGGTGATTCATCCTCTTTATATTTTGCTCCTTTGATATTGAGTCTGCCAAATGAGGTAAAGAGTGTGCCGTTTCTTGCATTTCGTGTCGGCATAACACAGTCAAACATATCTATACCGCGCTCGATGTTTTCGATGAGATCCTCAGGTGTCCCAACACCCATAAGGTAGCGGGGTTTATCTTCTGGCATATACTGTGTTGTATGCTCTACCGTGTCATACATTTCATTGTTAAGCTCCCCGACAGAGAGCCCGCCGATGGCAAAACCGTCATAATCAAGTGCGCAAAGCTCTGTTGCAGATTTTGTGCGAAAAGCTTTGTCTGTACCGCCTTGAATGATGGCAAAAATGTTTTGATCGACGCCGACTCCCTCTTTTTGTTTTGCACGGAAATACTCTATAGACTCTTTTGCCCATGCAGTTGTGCGTTCTATGGAGACTTTTATGCGTTCTTGCGTAGCTGGCAGTGCGACAAGGTCATCAAGTATCATCATAATATCAGAGCCGAGATTGTGCTGAATGTCAATAACTTTTTTTGGTGTGAAGAAATGTTTACTGCCATCGATATGTGATCGAAACTCAATACCGTCTGTTTTTGGTTTTGAAATGTCAGAGAGTGAAAATGCCTGAAAACCGCCGCTGTCTGTTAAAAAACTCTTTGGATATTTTGTAAAGCCGTGTAGTTTGCCCATCTTCGCAACTGTTTTATCTCCGGGACGCAGGTACATATGGTAGGTGTTTGCCAGTATTATCTCAGCGCCGAGCATATCTAAAACATCATGCACATCAAGTGCTTTAACACTTCCAACAGTGCCGACTGGCATAAATACAGGTGTTTTGATTGTTGAGTGTGCTGTTTTAATTGTTCCGGCTCTTGCTTTGCCGCTTGTTGCTTCTAAAGTAAATTCCATAATATCTCTTAATTTTTTATGCAATTATAGCTAAAAGAAGATTAGAGTGTTTTAAGGGGTTTGGAAAAATAATAGCCTTGAGAATAATCGATGCCTAATTTGAGTATAATATTTTGTACTTCTTTAGAATGAACATGTTTTGCAATAATCTTTGCACCAATACTTTTACCAAATTCATTAATGATTTTGGTAATTGCATAATTTTTTTCATTGTTGTAAATATTTTTGATAAAGTTGCCATTTATTTTAATAAAATCTACCTGCATAGAGTGTATACGTTCAAAATTTGAATTTTGAACACCGAAATCATCAATAGCTATTGCAAAACCTTTGGCTTTGAGCTTCATGAGTTGTTCAAGGCTGTTTTTTGCTCCTACAGCACTAATACTTTCTAAAACTTCTAAAACAACACGAGAAGCATCAATGTTGTAATATGTAAGTTTTTCTTCCAAATAAGAAGTTAAGTAGCCGTCATTCAGATCATATTCACTGATATTGATAGAGAATGTATAGGTATTATTTTGAAATGCTTGAAATGATTTGTCTATCATAATTCTAGTTATATCAGGAATCATCCCTGTCATCTCTGCTATATTTATAAATTGTAATGGAGATTCTATATTACCATCTTCACTCACTGTATGTGCTAAACATTCATATTTTTCAATTTTTGAAGTTTTATTATTAATAATTGGTTGAAAATAAGGCACAATATATCTCTTGGCGATAATTTTTCTGAGTTTAGGCATATATTCCTGAATTTTACTTTGTAAGCGTTCAAGAGGAGAATTTTTGCTGTAGATATTTATTCTGTTTTTTCCAATCTGTTGTGCTTCTTTAAGCGCTATATGTGCTTTTTTTAACAGGCAGCCTTCTCCTTCTGTAATAGCAATAGTAATGCTTATTTTAATAGAGAAATTGTTGAAATTAATTTGATGTTGCAAAATGTCTTCTTGAAGCTTTTTCGCAAAACTTTTCATTTCATCAAGAGATTTTTCAAAAGAAACGATGGCAAATTCATTTGTGTTGACACGGTATAGTTTTGTCTCTTTTTCTACTTTTAATTTTAAAAAATTTGCAATTTCTTTAAGTAAAATGTCTCCATTATCATATCCGTAGGCAATATTAATATTGTCAAAATTATCTATACTGATAAGTAGCATAGTTTGGATTATGTGCTGTTTGTTAGATAAATTTATAAGAGCATTTTTGTTTAGCAGACCGGTAAGTTCATCAGTTATAAGTTTATGAGAGAGTTTAGCAGTTTTTGCTTCTAGCTCTTTTTCAAGTTCTTCGTGATAGCGTAGGGTAATTTTTTGTGAATGGAGAAGATTGGCTACTTTTGTTAAAACTTGTGTGAGCTGATGCATTTGCACTGGCTTTATAATAAAATTATCGACTCCGAGGTCGATTGCCTGTAACAGATATTTAGAATCATTATGTGCGGAAATAATGATGATGTTTTGTGAAGGCTTGAGCACTTTAATGCGTTTTGTTAATTCTATGCCGTTCATTCTTGGCATATTAATATCTGTAATAACAATATCATAATCTTTCATATTGTATTTTTCAAGTGCATCTTCACCATCAAAGGCTGTGTCAAGTGATTTAAAGAGTAAAGAAAAAATAGCACTTATTTGCTCTCGAGACTCTTTTTCATCTTCTACATATAAAATATTAAATGTGTCTGTTAACTCTTTTAATGTACTCATTGGTTTAATTTCCTTTGACAAGAAACGCTTTTATTGTTGGATATCGTTACAATCTTTTGCGATGATGGAATTTCTGTTTTCTATTTAGTTGTTATTTGTGAATAGATATTACTCTTATTAAGCTTAATATTTTCTTGTAATAAAATAAGAGAAGCATTGTTTTTATTCAAATATAAAGTCGGCATAATAACACTCTAAGTCCTTGTGTAGTATTATTAAGCAAAATATTTAAATAAAGGTGTATTAATGGCAACTATCGGTATGGGAGATATTAAAAAGAATGTTCGTTTGGTCGTAAACGGCGTTCCTTACAAAGTAGTAGAATTTCAACATGTCAAACCTGGGAAAGGTGCAGCATTTGTTCGTATGAAAATCAAAAGTTTTTTAAACGGTAAAGTAGTTGAGAAAACTGTTCATGCTGGAGATAAATTTGAAGTACCTGAGATCACTTACAAAACAATGCAGTATCTTTATGATGATGGTGAGATGTATCAGTTTATGGATAATGAAACATATGATCAGCTTGGACTTTCATACGAGCAGTGTGATGATGCGAGCAAGTGGTTTAAAGACGGTATCAATGTAGATATCATATTTTACAAAGGTGAGGCTATCTCTGTACAGGCTCCTGAAATTATGGAATTTGTTATTACCGATACACCTCCAAACTTCAAAGGCGATACTTCAAGCGGAAGTAAAAAACCGGCAACACTAGAGAGTGGAGCGGTAATTCAAGTGCCTTATCATGTACTTGAAGGTGATACGGTTAAAGTCAATACTGTCGATGGCGAGTATTTAGAAAAAGTAAAATAGTTTTACAAAATATTAAGGGGAAATAAAATGGGACTTAGCAACAAAGAACTGCCAAAATTAGGCTTTTTATATTTAGATTATGTATTGCGTTTTTTTGATCATTCAAATTTTAAAGGGTGGCCAAATAAGATAGAGACGGTTGTCTATCATTGGAAGAATGATAAAGAGCGTTTTATTAAAGAGGTAAAACGAAAGAAGATCGATGTTTTAATAGGAAACATCCCCTCAACTGCGTATGAAACATTTCGTGAGATTGCTAGAGAACTGCCGCATGTGCGATTTATTCCGTCTCTTGATACACAGTTTTCAAATAAATCAAAAGAGAATGTGACACGTTTTGCATGGAAATATGGACTGCCTATTCCAAAAACATATATCTATTATAATCATGATAACGCTTATAAGTTCTTAAAAAATGCAAAGTACCCAAAAATCGTGAAAAAATCATACGGCCCTTCAAATTATGGCGGCTATTTTGTCCATAAAGTGGACAGCTACAAAGAGGCAAAAGAGCTCTTTGCCGAGAAAAAATACCATCCGATGTATTTTCAAGATTTTGTTCCTATGGAAGCAGATATTCGTGTAATGCTCATCGGTCACAAGCCGGTTTGTGCTTTTTGGCGTCGTGCTCCGGAGGGCGAGTGGTTGACAAATACTTCACAGGGCGGCAGTATGGACTATATGGATGTGCCTAAATCTGTGCTTGATTTGGCTGTAAAAACTTCAAAAGCTGCGCGTGCCGAGTATTGGGCTTGTGATATTGCTTATGGAAAAGATGGAAAAGTCCGCATATTAGAGTGTGCAACTGCATTTGCAGCGTTTCCTTACATTCGTGACTGGATTGGTCAGTATTTGATGTGGAGTCTGAGTGAAGGACGTTTTAGAAAACCAAATATTCCTATGTTTAATTGGGAAGAGCTTGGTAAGATCGACAGCTCACTCCTTCGTACTATGCGTCATATCACATTTGGAGCATATTCTCCAAGCTATGATGGCGCATACTTTGGTAAGAAGAAGAAAAACTATGGCGGTAAAGAGGTTTATATTCATAAACTTGACAAAAAATACAAAATGTATGATGTAAAACGCAGATGGCATGAAGAGTGGCCGAGTGAAAAATGGAACTATCAAGATAAACTTGCACTCAACCCTGCAAAAAGCAAAACAAAAAAATCTGCCAAAGATGCACCACATCCAACAGGTGATGAAGCAAGTGAATCGGATGTAAATGAAGCAAAAATCACAAAAGATGAGTTAAAAGAGTTTTTGACTTCTATTGAGGGTATTGGTAAGAAAAAAGCAAAAAAATTGATAGAGTATTTTGGCTCTGTGGATGAGGTAGTTGGTGTAATCCATCAAAATCCTACAATTCTCGAAGAGGTAGAAGGCTTCTCCTCTAAAATAGTCAAAAAAATTGAAAAAGCCTGGAAAAAACTTTTAAAATAGCAGCAAGGACAAGATATTGAGTGCACAACTCCCCTTTACACACTTACATTTGCACACAGAGTACTCTCTGCTCGATGGTGCAAATAAACTCTCAAATCTTGTCTCACGGGTAAAAGAGCTTGGTATGACCTCTGTTGCCATGACGGATCATGGCAATATGTTTGGTGCTATTGATTTTTACAAGCAGATGAAGGGTGCCGGGCTTAAGCCCATCATTGGGATGGAAGGCTACATCCATAATGGTGAAACATTGGATGACAAAAGTACAAAACAACGTTTTCATATCTGTTTATATGCCAAAAATAAAAAGGGCTATGAAAATCTGATGTACCTCTCATCAAAAGCCTTCATTGAAGGTTTTTACTACTTTCCGCGTATTAATAAAAAAGAGCTGCGTGCGCATAGTGAAGGAATTATCTGCTCTTCTGCGTGTCTGCAGGGGGAAGTAAACTGGCATCTAAACCTGAGTGAGAGAAATGTAAAAAATGGTGCAGGCGGTTATGATGAGGCAAAACGGGTTGCGCTGGAGTACAAAGATATCTTTGGGGATGATTTTTATCTGGAACTCATGCGTCACGGTATTGGCGATCAGTTAAATATTGACAAGCAGATACTTCAGATCGCACAAGAGACAGGCATAAAGATTGTCGCAACAAACGATACACACTACACCTATCCTGACGATGCGCAGTATCATGAGGCTTTTATGTGTATTGGGATGAATAAACTCTATGATGATCCTAACCGTATGCGCCACTCCGTGCATGAGTTTTACATCAAAAGTCCCGATGATATGGCGCGCCTTTTTGCCGATATTCCAGAAGCACTGCTGCATACGCAGGAGATAGTCGATAAGTGTGAAGATTTTGTCCCTATTGTAAAGAGTCCGACACCACCGAATTTTAAGTTTACAAAAGAGTATGCAGAGGCTGAGGGCTTGGATATTGACTTTGATGATGATCCGCCTCTGCCTCCAGATGCGACAGAAGAACAAAAAAAGAAGTGGCTCTCGGCTGCAGATAAAAACGATGCGGCATATTTTGTGCACAAATGTAAAGAGGGACTTGAAAAACGGCTGCAAATTGTTCCACCGGAGCGTCATCAAGAGTATAGAGATCGTTTAGAGTTTGAGATGGAGATCATCAACTCTATGAAATTTCCTGGATATATGATGATCGTTTGGGACTTTGTTATAGAAGCCAAGCGTATTGATGTAGCAGTAGGACCGGGGCGTGGATCGGCGGCTGGCAGTTTGGTTGCCTACTCACTGGAGATTACAGATATTGATCCGATGAAGTATGATCTGCTCTTTGAGCGTTTTTTAAATCCTGAGCGTGTCAGTATGCCCGATATCGATATGGACTTTATGCAGGCACGCCGCGGCGAAGTAATAGACTATGTCGTGCGAAAATATGGGCGTAATCAAGTTGCGCAGATCATTACCTTTGGTTCACTGCTTGCCAAAGGGGTCATTCGTGATGTTGCGCGTGTTTTAGATATGCCGCTCTCCCAAGCGGACAAAATGGCAAAACTCATTCCCGATGAGTTGGGCATTACACTCAACGGTAAGACAAAAAACGGCAAATTTGTCGAGGGAGCTTTTCAAAAAGAGCCAAAAATCCAAGAGCTCATAGAGTCTGATCCACAGGCAAAAAGGGTGTGGGAGTTTGCAAAAAAACTTGAAGGCTTAAAACGTAATGCCGGTATGCACGCAGCCGGTGTGGTTATCTCCAATGAGGAGCTATGGAAAAAGACACCTATCTACAAGCCAAGCGGGGAAGATACTTTTGTTACGCAATACTCGCTGAACTATATGGAGGATGTTGACTTAATCAAGTTTGACTTCTTGGGACTCAAGACGCTTGATGTTATTCAAAATGCGGTCAAACTCATTAAACGCCGTTATGACAAAGATGTAAATTGGCATGAGATAGATGAGAATGACTCAAAAGTCTATGATGTCATTCAAACAGGGGAGACTGTGGGAATGTTCCAGATAGAATCCTCTGGAATGCAGGACTTGAACAGACGTCTTAAACCTTCAAATTTTGAGGACTTGATTGCGGTCTTGGCACTTTACAGACCGGGGCCGATGGAGTCAGGGATGCTTGATGATTTCATTGAGCGTAAACATGGACGTCAAGAGATTACCTATGTCTTTCCTGCACTTGAAGAGATACTCAAACCGACCTACGGGGTTATTGTCTATCAAGAACAGGTTATGCAGATCGTGCAAACCATAGGTGGTTTTAGCCTTGGTGGTGCGGATATCGTGCGTCGTGCGATGGGGAAAAAGAAAGTCGATGAGATGCTCAAGTATAACAAAGAGTTCTCAGAGGGTGCTGCTAAACAGGGGCTTGATTATAAAACCGCTTCCGAGCTTTTTGATCTCATTGAAAAATTCGCCGGTTACGGTTTTAACAAATCGCACTCAGCAGCCTATGCAATGGTTACATTCCAAACCGCATGGCTTAAGACTTACTATCCAAATGAATTTATGGCGGCACTGCTGACATCAGATAAAGACAATACCGATAAAGTTGTCCGCTATATCGATGAAGTCAAACGTATGGGCATTGAACTCGCTCCGCCTGATATTTGTGATTCACAACTTGAGTTCTCTGCCATTACAAAAGAGGATCAAGATGTTATTCTCTTTGGGCTTGGCGGCATTAAGGGTGTCGGTGAAGCTGCCATTCATGCTATGCTTGAAGAGCGGGAGGCAAACGGTGACTATACAACACTGCAGGATTTTGTCAATCGTATAGAGCCGAGTAAAGTAAATAAGCGGGTTATCGAGTCTATCATAAAAGCGGGTGGATTTGATCGTTATGGTTACTCACGCAAAGCCTTGCTTGATCAGATAGATCTCATTGTTGAGACGGCAAAAAAAGCGAGTGAAGCGAAGAAAAATGCCGTAGGCTCACTCTTTGGGGATGATGATACCATTACAACGGTAGAGCTTACGCTCAAAAACTCCGAAGAGTTTGAACTCAAAGAGATTTTAGAGTTTGAAAAAGATACGCTTGGTTTTTATGTCTCCGGACACCCGATGGATGATTACCGTGAAACACTTGAAGAACTTAACTATACGCTCTCATCGGAGTTAGAGAACATAAAAGACGGCTCTTTTGCAATTTTTATAGGAAAAGTGGAGGAGATTACGAAGAAGATATCCAAAAAGGGCAATCAGTTTGGAATTGTGAATCTGATGGACTTTCATGGCAATATGGAGATAATGCTCTTCTCAGACAAACTTGAGCAGCTTGAAGCGATGGACTTGGAAGAGCCGGTTGCCTTTAAAGCGAGAGTAACACACACAGATTTTGGACCGCGCCTCAATGTAACAAAGATAATGACACTGCGTGAGGCAAAAAAAGAGACAAAAAAAGTTAAAAAAGAGGTGCAGGAAGCACCACCAGAGCCTATAAATCTAGCAATAAGACTCAGTAATGATTTTGACGTGCTTGAGAGTCTCTACTCCATCATTCGTCAAAATCCGGGCAACCGCCCACTCAAAGTAACCATCATCTCAAAACTGCATAATGTAGTTATTGACTCCTCCATTAGAGTAGGCAGCCAGATAGTCGGTGCTTTAGAGGGGAATGAACATGTGGATATTATTGTTTAAAAATCGTCAGCTCTTAGTTTGCGTACCTCTATAAAATAACTGTGCCCTAGATAGATAACGTAAAAGACAGATGCAAAAAAGATGACAAAAGGGATAAGTGAAAGTAAATAGAGCCCTAGTGTCTTTAATCTAAGTGTTGATCCGTAGAAAAAACTTATTTTCATAGCCTCTTCTTTTGTACAGATGTTAGAGCTGACATCATATATCATCATTTTATGAAAAAAGTAATAGAGCGGCAGATTAAAAGCAATGACATTGACAAGTGGAATAAAGTAGAGTGGTATGAAAAGAAAAAAGAGCATTATCATAATGAAAACCCATTTTAGAGTTAAAAAAATACTCTCAATGGTATTTGAGTAGCCGATCATCTCTATATCTTGATAATGTCTTGCTTGTATCTCATGTAAGATTTTATGGGTTAAAAAACCGATGATGAGTAGTGCAACAAAGATGGATGCATAGAGTGTTAAAAAACCGCCAATGGTATAGATGAAAAAAGTCGCTATCCATGAGGTAAGTGCAGAGCTCATTAAAAATTTCATAATGGCAGTTCCGGCAAGTGTAGCTTGAAAACTCTCAGTATGAGGAATGCCGTTTTGAATTGTAGTTTGTGTTGTTTGTACATCCATCGTTGTCATTTGATCTATACCCATTCCTGCTACGATAAAAAAGAGGATATAGAGTACTATCATACTCAATATAAAAGGCATAATAGAGTAGGTGATCATCTTTTTTGTAAAGAGATCTTTAAGGCTGAGTGTTAATATATTCGTTTCATCATTCATCTATAAATTCTCCTCTATGAGTTGAAATGCTTTTTGCATATCATCTTTGTTCATTTTACCTGATTTGTAAAAAATGAGTTTTCCATTTTTGTCAAAAATAAGAATGTCTGATGCATCATCACCAACAGCCCACTCTTTTACAAGAACTTTGTTTTTGTCTTTGACATAAATTGTTTTTGGAAACTCTTTTTGTTTGCTTTTTAGAATAGACTCGATAATAAAGTTTGGTTTCCATGTAGCAGCAAGATTGATAATTGCAATACTCCCAAAAGCACCTTTTTTTCTGTACTCTTTTTTCTTTAGTGCTTGAGAAAATGCTTCGTTGACATCTTTTTCATCAGGATCAACATAGAACATTACATAGACTTTGTCGTGAAGCATATTTGAATTCCATGCTTTACCATCTTTAACAAGTCCTCCATTCTCACCTGAGATGATAACCTGTTTTGGTTGTTCGCCGATTGTAATGGCAAAAAGATTGAGTGCAACAAGAAGTGCTGCGAATCCAGTTTTAAGTTTCATATTTTACTCCAGAGTTTTTGGTTGAGTTTGAGTTCTTCTACAATGCCGATGGCAAGATGCAGTGTTGCAACATACTCCATTGCTATTTTATAGTTTAAAAGTGAACGAAAAACAGCCGGCTCGAACATATCTTCATTATACTCAATCGCCATATATATTTTTCCACGGATGAAAGAGACATAGAGAGGATGTTTTGAGCGTTTTTTATAGTTTAAGAGTTTTTGCATCAGGGTATGGGTGAGGATATATCTTGCTTCGATCTGATCGGTACCATAAACAACAAATGCCTTTTCAAATGCAGGCGAGTCCATTTTAACGAGCTGTTTGCGTGAGAAGTTGTTTGTCTGTAGCCATGAACCGATGAGATTACCAAAGGTCGATTGGGCATAATCGGGTAGGATAATAGTCTCTCCATAAAAGTTCTTATGAAAATCCGAAACGATGAAAAGTCCTTGAAAAATTGTACTCCATGTTTCTCTTCCTTTGGAGTCTTTATGGCGTTTCTCTGCGTGAAAGTCAGAAAAAGCGATGTCGATGCCGTCTATTTTTCCATGTACATAATCGTTTCCGCTGACACGATCAGGTCGGGATGTGAAGAGTTTTGAATTTTTAAAATGTGCAATAGGAATATGCAAATCAGGAGTATATTCAAGATTTTCATCTATCTCATGTATAAGTGGTGCAATAATCTTTTGTTTAAAATCATCTGTGTAGTCGCTGACTAAAAAACGGTAGAGCCAGCCAAAACCCACAAGGGCAAAAACACCCATAAAAAAGAGCACATCCAAATCAAAATATTTGAAACTTGCAAATGCAATGGTGGCGACAATGACACCGTAGATGATGCCAAAGTTTATAACTTTTTTCTTAACTGCTTTTCTATCCCCTTCAAGCTCTTGCAGAACAGGATAAAGGCTTTTATAGTAAAAGTCGGTAAGTTCACTGATGGTTTTCATTATTTAGAAAACAGCTCACCTACATTGACATTTTTTCGCTCAGCTTCTGTGATCTCAAAAACATCTTTTTTCGTATAGCCCATCATAGATGCCATAAAGTTTGTAGGAATCATCTCTAAAGCATTGTTGTAATCTGTCACGGCTTGATTGTAAGCACGACGCGCTGCAGCTATCTGCTCTTCTACTTCATTTAAAGAGCGCTGCAGGTGCATCACATTTTCATTGGCTTTTAAATCAGGATAGTTCTCTACTGCTATCATAATAGAGCCAAGTGCCTTTGAAATTTTGGCATCGAGATCGATTTTTTGTTTCTCTGAGATATTTGGTCGGTTTGCTTCGCTTCTGAGTTTTGTAACCTCTTCAAGCAAAGATTTTTCATGTTCCATATACTTTGAAACAGAGGCAACAAGATTTGGGATGAGGTCATAACGCTTTTTGAGCTGAGTATCGACTGCGGCAAAGATATTCTCTACCTGATTTTTCTTTGCAACAAGGGAGTTGTACATCAAAATAAGTACAATTCCAATAACAATGAGGATAATTAGGGGAGTTGACATAATAAAACCTTTTATTTGTTTGATTTATTATAACATATATCTTTAGCGCAGAGAGAAGCACTTGCCCACGCAAAGGCAAAATTGTATCCGCCGCGCCGTCCGACAATGTCTAAAACTTCTCCGATAAAGTAGAGATTTTTGTGTTTGAGAGACTCCATTGTCTTGGGATTGATCTGGGTTGTATCAATACCTCCGCCACTGACCTCTGCGTGACGAAAGCCATGCGTATCTTCTACCTCTAGTCTCCAGTTTGCAATGGTGTTGGCTATTTTTTTTGCTTTTTTTGTATCTATTTGAGCGGCTTTCTCTGCGTGAGAGAGATCAAGATGTTCTAAAAGATTTGTGGCAATTTTTAGCGGAAGCATACCCGCTAAAATATCTAAAAGGCTAAAGTGTGGCAGCGCTTTTGCTGTAGTGGTGATGTGACTTGCGATCTGCTGTTGCGTGAGAGCAGGCAGCAGATTAAGCGAGATAGCTACGTGGTTAAACGCAAGCAGTGCTTTGGAAGCAGCTTGAGAGATGTCCAAGATGGCAAAACCAGATACTCCATAGTTTGTAAAGAGAATATCTCCTTTTGTTGTTAACTCTTTTTTATGATTGATAAAGAGCGTCACTTCGCCATCAACCTTCGCACCTGCCATTTTATGTACTGCTTTTGTATCAATCTCAAGTTGTACAAGGCTAGGGTAAGCAGGAATGATGTTATGTCCAAATGCTTTTGCAAACTCCTCACCGTCACTATTTCCGCCAAGATGTGAAGCAGCGCGTGAGCCGGTTGCTACGACAACGGCATCATATTTAGCAAAAAACTCTTTTATGGAGTTTATTTTGGCATTGTAGTGAAAAACGACACCGAGACTTTTTGCATAGCTCTCATAGATTTTAGCAACACTTTTGGCTTCATTGGAGAGTGGATAGACCTTGCCGTCTGCTTTGACATCAAGCAGCAGTCCCATAGCATTTGCAAACTTCTCAAAAGCGTGAAAGTCAAAATTTTTAAGAGCATAGGCAACAAAGTCGGGATTTTCGCTAAAATAATCCTGCACTGAGAGGTTTTTATTTGTAATGTTACAGCGGCCGTTTCCAGAGACTAAAATCTTTTTGGCTGCTTTGGCATTTTGTTCAAAGAGTGTGACACTCAGCCCCGCTTGAGCACAAAAAATAGCACAGACTAAACCACTTGCGCCACCGCCGATAATTGCTATGTTTTTTGCCATTAGAGATGCACTACCTTAGCACCAAATCCGCCCATATGCTGTGGTGCATCCTCAAAACCTTTGACGCGTGGGTGCTGTTTTAAAAACTCTTTGACCGCATAGGAGAGTTTGCCTGTTCCAATGCCATGATAGACAATAACCTCGTCCCAGCCGTTGATGAGCGCATCGTTTAAGAACTTGTCAAGCACTTCTGTCGCCTCATCGGCTCGCATACCATGCAGATCACACTTGAGACCTGCTTTTTTGGTAACATTGAGTTTAAGATCGGTGCGTGGCTTTTGTTTGACGATTTTTGTATGTTTGAGATGTTTTGTTTTAACACGCACCTTCATACCGTTTACCTCAATGATAGCCTCGTTTTTACCCTTCATCGCAACAATAGTACCGCTTTGTGAATGGTATTTCACTTCATCACCAACATTAAAAGTTACTTCACGTTGGATGCTCTCTTTTTGCTCACGCGGCAGTTTTTTATTTGCAGCGTTCATAGCACGGTGAATCTCTTTTACATCGCCGCCGCGAGCCGCTTTTTTTGCTTCGTTTATGGCAAGATCATATTCGCGTTTAAGTTCGGCTTTTTGCTTTTGGAGTTCTCTGTGCAGCTCCTCTTTTTGTTCTTTGAGTGCAAGCTCTCTTTTTTGCAGTGTTTCTAATTTCTCATCAACTGCTTTATGCTTTTGTTTGAGTTCACGTTCAAGCTGACTTCCACGCTCAATAAGCAAAGAGAGTTTTTCTGAGTTGTCTCCGTAAACTTTTTTTGCTTCATTGACCAAGCTGTTGGCAATGCCGTAGCGTGAGGCGGTCTCAAAAGCGTAACTTTTACCGATGATACCCTGTATAAATTCATAAGTAGGGCGACGCGCTTCTTCGTCATAAACGGCTGCCATAAGCTCAACATCGTCACGATCAGCCATAAGTGCTGCGAGGCGTTTGTGGTGAGTAGTGACAACAACTTTATGTCCGCGCTTGATAAGATCATCTAAGATGACTTTAAAAAGGGCTGCGGCTTCATCCGAGTCAGTTCCGAGTTCTATCTCATCGACACCGATAAGTGCAGATCTGTAGCTAAATATATGGGCAAACTGCTGCATACGCCCTGCAAAGGTTGAGATATCATTTTTTACATTTTGTGGATCATCGATGATAGCTTCAATCGCTTTGAAGTT
>FPHK01000031.1_pt1 | contig 22943 bp, 16 predicted proteins | sample 1057251 | NCBI WGS metagenome assembly FPHK01 (sample SAMEA4473311, study PRJEB15554) | hydrothermal vent metagenome | biome: marine basaltic hydrothermal vent biome; feature: marine hydrothermal vent; material: water | place: Pacific Ocean | collected 2011-06-14/2011-07-23 | depth 1155 m
ATACCGATTTTTTCAACAATATATTCCATTTGTTACTCCTATTTGTCCATAGAGCGAACTTCAACGTCCACTTCCGGTGCAAGATCAAGTTTCATTAATGAATCAACTGTCTCTGGCGTAGCAGATACGATGTCGATCATTCTAGCGTGCATTCTGATCTCAAACTGCTCACGAGATTTTTTGTTAACGTGAACTGATTTAAGTACAGTATATTTACGAATTTTTGTTGGTAAAGGTATTGGACCACGGATTACCGCGCCAGTACGCTTAACAGCCTCAACGATTGATGCTACTGATCTATCAAGTACACGATGATCGTAAGCTTTCAATTTTAAACGAATTTTTTCCATAATTTTCCTTCTAAAGAACTCGTTAGGTCTTGCCTAACTATTTTAAGGGAGTGGAATTATACTCAAACCAGCTCTAACATTCAAGGATTTAGGGGATAAAAATGAAAATTATTTAAAATTTATTTCCTTTTAATAAGGAAATGATAAAATTCCATATAGCAAAAATTACTAATTACGCTTAAAAATATACTCTCACTCCGAGGACAAATCCTCCCTATCGGTCTGAGCCTCTGCGTGAGAGTATATTTTCAAGCTGTCTGAACGAAAGGCTTAAGCAATGGAAATTTTACTGGAAGAATACTATAAAACCGATCTGGTGCTTGAAAAATTTCATCAGCGTAAAGTCTCTATTGACGGAGGCTCATACCAGATTAACGGCATTACAAAAAGCGGTAAAACAAAACTGATAAAAAACTACCTGCTCTCACGCAAAAAGTCCTCCTATCTCTATGTTGACTGCAGTGATATTCGCATCGACATAGAAGCCTTCAATGCTGCCCTGCCCTCCTTTTGTAACAAAAACAAAATCGATGTTTTGGCACTTGATAACTATACACCTGCGTTTATATTTCCAAATGTCACGCAGCTGCTTGTGGCGTCTGAACTGCACCATGAACTGCCTTATCTGCAAACTATTATGCTCTATCCACTTGATTATGAAGAGTTTTTAGCCTATGAGCACAAATACGATTCCTCGGCACTCAACCACTTTGTCCAGCTTGGCGGTTTTGCAGTTATGCACAGGGTAAATGCCGATGAACGCACGCTCTTTTTGCAAAAGATGCTGCGTGCAAGTTTGGATGATGTGGAGTTTGCCATTATAAAACTCTGTGCAAAGTTCATCTCTCAAAAACTCTCTGCTTTTATGATCTATGAGCGGCTTAAACTTACGCGCAAAATATCAAAAGACAAACTCTACAAATCTTTTGAAGCCCTGCGCAAGAAGAACTACATTCATCTTTTAGAGAAGTATGGGCATACAAGAGCGACAAAAAAGGTCTATCTTTGTGACACTTCCATAAAATCAGCACTCAGTATTGAGAAAAACTTCGGTCGTCTTTTTGAAAATATGGTCTATTTGGAACTTTTAAAGTCAAATACGGAGTCTTATTATGAAGACGGCATAGATTTTTATCTGCCGCGCAGCGATGAGATTTTGCTCTGTAAACCCTTTGCCGATGAGCGGCGTCTTTTTAAAAAGCTTGAGAGTATCGAAGCCTTTATCTTCAGCTACGGCATTAGAAAAATTACCGTTATTACCATGAACAAAGAGGGAACTATTTCACACCCTTTTGCAAAGGTTGCTATAATACCTTTTGACATTTGGGCATTGGGAGATTGATATGAAAACATTGTGCGGCATAGATGAAGCGGGACGCGGACCGCTTGCGGGTGATCTTGTTATGGCGGGATGCATCTTACATAAAGAAGTTGCAGGACTCAATGACTCTAAAAAACTCACGGCAAAAAGGCGTGAAGCACTCTTTGAGCAGATCATTCCTCACGCAACATATCATATCGTTAAATTCTCTGCTTCTACTATAGATGAAAAAGGCATATCTTACTGTCTCACGCAAGGACTCAAAGCAATCATGCAAAACCTTGAGGCAGACGAGTATCTCTTTGACGGTAATTCTACTTACGGTGTCAAAGGTCTACAAACAATGGTAAAGGCAGACGGCAAAGTAGCAGAGGTGAGTGCCGCATCTATTTTAGCCAAAGTGACCCATGACAGAGATATCTTGGAGATGGCAAAAAAATATCCCCAGTATCAATTTGAAAAACACAAAGGCTATGGCACAAAGCTGCATGTAGAGATGATTAAAAAGTATGGCTACTCTCCAATTCACAGACGCAGCTATAAAATCAAAGCACTTGAGCCGATCTAAAACAATACTCGTTCATAAATCCAAAAAGATGCTACAGAGCCGATAATGTAGGCAATCGCTAGATGTACTGTACTTTTTTTGAAAAATTTATATAAAAAGTAGAGTATTGCAGAGGCGATAATAATAAATGTAATCTGCCCTATTTCAATCCCAAGATTAAAGGCAAAAAGCGAGAGTGGAATCTCATCATGCGGCAGACCGATATCGGCAAGGGATGAAGAAAATCCCATCCCATGTACAAAACCAAATAAGAATGCCACAAAACCAAGGTGCTTTTTTGTCAGCGTAACATGTGGCGATGTGATCTCTTTTGCCAAAAAGAGAATACTCAATGCTATCATCGCCTCAACAAAAGCTGTATTGATCGTTACAGTTCCCAATATACCAAGAGCAAGTGTGATAGAGTGTGAGAGGGTGAAAGCAGATATTGTAAAGAGTAAAGCACGCAGAGAGGGTGCTAAAATAAGTAAACCCATAACAAAACTAAGATGATCAAAGCCGGTGAGAATGTGCATAATTCCCATCTGCAGATACTCAAAAAACAGAGCAATATTTGAGAGTTTTTGGTTGATCGCTATAAATGGACTAGTAGAACGCAGAAGTGATTTGTAGATATGCTCTTTATCATCATAGCGGATTAAAACACCTCTGTCACTTGAGACAAGTCCATGAATCCAGATGCGTGAGTTATGCAAGCCTTTTTGACCGCAATCAAGTGTATATGTTCGGATAATAAAACCATTCTCTATCACTTTTTGTGTCGGCGTTATTTGCATACATCGCTTTGGATAATTTATAGTAATATCCTGACCTCTTGTATCGGAGAGCGGTTTTTTATATGTTACCGCTAAAAGGTCTGAAGGCTTTTTTTCTATATTGATATAAGAGAGTCCCGACTGGTGTGCATTGGCAACTTCTATAAAAATGAGACACAACAGAATAAAACGCAGAAGTAACATCTCTACTGCACTTTTATAATGTAATTGCTAAGCAGTTGTTTGTATGCTTTGCGCAATGCAATAGTATTGTGCGTGAAAAGATACTGCTTATAAACCTTGCCTTCAACCTCTGCAAAAGGTTTAATCGAACCTGTTTGCTTATTTGAAAGATAAAAAAGATAAATTTTCTTATGAAGTAAAATTGGATGACTCCAATAATTCTCAGGCATAGCAGCAATTTTAAGTCTTAAATATTTTCCAAATTTTTTTGAAATATCATCTAAGGTAACTCCTTTAAGCTTTTGTAAATTATCCGCTTTGTTAAGATTACCAAAAAGACGCACTTTCTCTATTAGTTTTGGATCAATATTTCCATCAAACTCTTTGATTGTCAAGTCAAAATGCTCTAATTGTGAAAAATCTTTTGGATGCTTGGTATAGTATGCCTTTAATTCTTCTTCAGTAGGTTCTTTAATCTTAGCATTTGCATTAAGAATAAACTCCATCTTATGCAGCAAGATATTTTGAATTGTTTTGTCATCTTTATAGAGCCCTAATGAGTAGGCATCACTTAAAAGTGATTTTTGATATTTCAGATAATCAAATAAGACTTTTTTATCTTTTATACCTGTCTGTCGGGAGAGCTGTTTGAGATCATACTTTAAAAGTGTAATCTCCTCTTTTTGTCTTAATGCAGGATTTTTATGTGTCAGATCAAAATAAGCATACAGTAACGCGCCGACGATCAAAAAATGTACTAAAGGTTCACGGGCTATTTTATGAAATATTTGCATATAACAGTATATTCATTGTATAATAAAACTCATATTAAATAAAGGGTTTTTCATGATTTTAGTAACCGGTGGAGCTGGGTATATCGGCTCACACACATGTATAGAGCTTGATAAGGCAGGTTTGGATTTTGTTGTATATGATAATCTTTGCAACTCATCAAAAGAGAGCTTGAAGCGTGTAAGTGAAATTATCGGCAAAGAGGTAAAATTTGTTGAAGGTGATATTCGTAATAAAGAGCAGCTGCAGCAGGTATTTGATACATATGATATAGACTCAGTTATCCACTTTGCAGGTCTAAAAGCTGTAGGAGAGTCTGTCGAGAAACCACTTGAGTACTACGATAACAACATTGTAGGCACACTAAGACTCTGTGAAGTGATGATACAAAACAACTGTAAAAAAATTGTATTTAGCTCCTCGGCAACAGTTTACGGCGATCCGCATACTACACCAATTAAAGAGGACTTTCCTCTCTCAGCAACCAACCCTTACGGAAGAACAAAACTCTTTATAGAAGAGATACTCCGTGATCTTTATATCTCAGATAATGAGTGGAAGATAGTATTGCTTCGTTACTTTAACCCTGTAGGGGCACATGAATCTGGGAAAATTGGAGAAGACCCAAATGGCATTCCAAATAATCTTATGCCGTTTATTGCGCAAACTGCTGTTGGCAAACGCGATCATCTCAATGTTTTTGGCAATGATTACGATACAAAAGATGGAACGGGAGTACGTGATTATATCCATGTAGTTGATCTGGCAAACGGTCATGTCAAAGCAATAGAAAAACTCGATTCTCTTGATGGTGTACTAGCGGTCAATCTTGGAACAGGAAATGGTTACTCCGTGCTTGATATGGTCAAAGCCTTTGAAAAAGCTTCTGGCAAAAAAGTACCTTACAAAATCGCACCAAGAAGAAGCGGCGATGTTGCAAAATGCTTTGCAGATCCAAGTTATGCTAAAGAGGTGCTTGGGTGGGAAGCAAAAAGAGGGATCGATGCAATGTGTGCAGACACATGGCGATGGCAGTCAAATAACCCTGATGGGTATAAGGGCTAGTGACACTCTAAGCGCATTGTCGCTTCTTTTGCTTTTCTAAACTTAAAAGTAGCAATGCTATTTTTAAGTGTTTTTGTATAAGGGTTTGGTTGTATCTCTGCTTGACATCCAGCAGGAACATGTGCTGTTATATAGAGCGGCATATAACCCTTGAATTTATAAATTTTTGTCTGATTATTATCTTCAAATGCTGCCAATTTACCATTAGCTTCAAGCATATACGCCTGCTTATGTTCTAGTGATTGCGCGGTTGTAATGAGTGCGTAATCCTGCGTTCCTAAACTGACATAAGTATGGTTTTCAAAATGTGAAAAACCGGCAATGTTTTTAGAAGCACTCAAATCAAAAGTTCCATTATAATCTTCAAATCTTATAGTCTTCAAATCCCGCATACCACTAAAAAGCCATCTGTTTTTCTCATGTGCTACAGAGACTTCATACATATCCATCACTTTAGGAATATACTCAGATGTAAAAATCGGCATCGTATCTTGTTTCATTGCCCAGTCAAAGACATATTTAAGTGCTTCAAGAGAAGCCTGTTTTGAACCGGAATAGAGATGAAAATAGACATCAATCGGTTTAAGCCTTCGTGGAGAGTTTGTCAGCTTAAAGGTTTGTGTTACACGCTTAAATCCCCAAAACGGTCCAAGCCAGTCATTGGTAAAGACATTCTCATTTTGCGCGCCTGTATAGATTTGATAATAGTCACCTCGTTTTAATCCAAACGGAGCAACAAGAGTCAGCCAAGGCGATGTGTTTTGGATAGTGGTATCTCCTCCGTTAATTGCCAAAATATGGTGCTTATAGATAAAATCAAGTGCATTAACTCGTGGTGCACAATCTCCACTCCAAAAAATTGTTTTTGCTTTTGGCTTTTTATTTGGTTTGATATATTTTGTATTGATATTATCCAGAGTTGTTTTAAGTTCTCTTTTAAGGGAGTATTTATACCCTTTTGGTTTGAGTCTGTATTTTGGTTCTAGTGTTCCGTTATGAATTTTCCCCCAAAAAAATGTATGTGTAAAAGTATGACTTGCCGGCTCTATATTTGGCAGAGCAAAGATCTGTTTTGCGATCTTTATAAGTTTTGGAGAGAGTTTTGGATAGAGACCTTGCGGATCTATCTCTGCACCAATAACAGAGACAGAAATTGGCAGAGGATATTTTTTAAAAATATGGTTCAAAAGAGCATCACCGGAAAATGTTCCAAAATTCCCCTCAACTCTATTCATAATCCCATCCCCATCTACATGACTAAAAAAGAGCCGTTTGCCATTTTCTGTTGTTGGATCAGCAACAGGAAGCTTTTGCAATCGCAAAGCCTGAGCAAAGAATTGGAATGGATTAACAACCCAAAGGTTCTCTTTATTAATATCTGTAATATAAGCTTCCTCAACAAGGTAGCCCCCCCATGGAGTTATTGCGGCAGGTGTAGATGTGCTATTATCCTCATAGGAGTATTGCAATAAAGGTTTACAAGCTTTACATATGATTTTTTGAGAATTATACGCCATAGAAGGCATTATCTCATATCCTATCATAGGATCTTCTTTTAAAATAGATCGTTTTGGCATTTGCTTATTTTTATGTATGTAGATACCAAGCGATTTAAGTTCATCCTTTTTTGCATCAAAGCCGAAATTACCTACAATAGCTATTTTTATCCCTGTTTTTCTTGCTGCATTAATCCATTTAAGAAGTTTTTTTGGATGTGGATAGTGATTACGCAGCCAAATAACAATCCCTGCATAACGTTGCAGTGTAGCAAGCTTTGGCAGTTGTTTTTCAATACGATAGAGTTTTTGTATATATCCGAGATACTCCAGAGGCAGTGCACCATACTCATGTGCTTCTTGAACTATAATATCATATTGTGGTGCATATGTAAGTGTTAAAATTTCCCGTTTTATTGCATTTTTACTACTTTGTCCATATGTTATAAGGTGCTTATCTGCTACATAGGGAATAAAGCCTTTTTTTTGTAGCTTTTGGATAGTTTGCTTCGCAACTTCTGTATTGTCGGTATAATCTACAGCAATAATGTCAAGATTGTATGATTTTATCTTATCAAGATAGTAATCTAACCACTCTCTATCCTTATCACTCACGGTTTTATAACTCAAATCTTTTGCATTCAAACCCTTATAATAAGATTCAAACAAAACTGCAGTTATTGAATTATGTACTCTATCAATAATATCGAAACCTCGATTAATTACTAACCTGGCATCAGGATAGCGTTTATGAAATTCATTGATAAAATCAACTAAAGCATCTTGTGCTCTTTTTTGTTCAAGGGTTGTTTTACTATAAAGATAATATGAATCAAGGGTATCGAAAAAAAAGTTTTTAAAACCTCTTTTTATTTGTGACTCTATCTGATGAGAAAAGATAAACTCTTGATAGGCTTTATTTGTGATATCAAGGGCATCACTTTTCCATGCTTTATTTTCTGCTTTGATCCAAGAAGCGTTAATATCCTTATAGATAGCAAGATCTCGATCTAACTCCCCAATACTGACATAAGCATACATCTTGTTTTTATAGAGTGAAAAGCCATGTGTATAGGTATTGATTTGATCCGGTTGAACAATAATATAGTCATGGATACCTACTAAAGGGTAAGATATATCTTTACCATAATAAACAATGGCACTTTTATCCTCCAGATTTGCAAAAAGAGTTGTAATAAAAAATAAAATAGCAATTACAAAACGCAATTAGTTCTCCTTGCTTAGTGTGTAAAGAAACTGATAGTTGAGATATATCTCAAAAATTTTACCACCTATACCATTAACAGAATCGGTATAAGATGCGCCTATACTCATATGATCTTGATGAAATATCTTACCACCATATCCAGCATTAAAACTGTAAGTATAATTATCAATATCAGAGTTATAATAAGGTGAAAATTCAAAATATGGTCTCCATACTCTTGTATAAATATAACGATTAACCATTCCATAAGAGAAATTCAAACCTACATTATAAAATTTACTTGGTAAAACTTGAAAATTTTTTCTTCGTAACTTCTCTATCACACCACGAGAGCCGGCCGTTTCATAATAGAGTCCTCTATCATAAAATAGACCAACAAGAATATCCGGATAGCCATTTCTAATTTGTTGAGACACATTGGTGGTAAAATAGTTCCCGTCTCCAAGATATACCCCGTCTTGAGAATAAAATTTTGCTTTTTCATATCTTAGATCAATTGATGTGGAGTTTAGGATCTGATATTTAATACGAGGAGCAATAATGTCTTTCTTCCCTCCAAGATAAAGTTGTGTACTCTCATCTGCTTTTATATTTTTACCTATTTTAGTCCCATAAGTAAAATCTGTACTACCGCGATACTCACCATCGAACCATAAAGAGAAATAATTACGCATATGGTGATTGTAAGCAATCTCCATTGCTACATAGCCTCTTTTATGAAACTCTTTTTTTGCCCCAACTCTTACTTTATAGGTTGTTGCAGGTGGATTAATAAGCAAATTTGTATCACTAGAACTGTTTTTATAAATATCAAAGCCTTGCATAAGATACCAACTATTTCCAATGTAACTGCGATTTGCAAGTTCAAGATAGATTTGTCTGAGCGGTTCTCGTAAAAGTCTGGATAGTTTTGCATCAACCATATCAGTGCGTTTTTTACTCAGTTCAATCTGTCTTATATAAGCATTTTGATTTGCATCATTATTGTTAAGGAGTTTAAAATTCGTACTTTGTGCAAGAGCTGTTTGTCCATCATTAACCAGTGCACCTACAGCATCTCCCTGAGAGAGCAGTTGCAAATATTGATCGAGAAAATTTTCTATTGTTGTATGGTGTTGAAAAATAAGTGCATCAGAAAAAATCATCCATAACTCTTTTTCTTTTGCTTTATTATAAATTTTATGACTTTTTTCATACGCTTTATTATAAACTGCCCATGAATATGCTATCTCATCATAATTTTTTCTTTCAAGATATGGTTTTGCTTTTTTAAGCTTTTTCTCAAACTTATCAGGGTTAAGAACATACATCGCAGCACGCAGATAGTTTGAAAGTGTTGCATCATCTTTTTTTAGTGCCGGATATTTCTTCATCCTCTCTTTAAGTGTATCTGTAATCTCATGCATCACTGTTTGAAATGTTTCTGCTTCGTTTTGTATCTGTTTGACATAAGCAAAAAGAAATTTATAGTTAAGCGTGTGAATCGTCGGATCCTGATTAAAACGCATCTCGTCAAGATAAAAAGATGCTCTGTTGATATTATTGAGATAAAAATATGCCGATGCAAGCGGGAAATAGAGTGATTCACTCAGAGGTGCTCCATCTTCAATTTCCATAAGTATAAGTTTTGTATTTTTAATATCATTGATCTCCATAAAATGCCATAATAGAGATATCTTGATCTGTGTGTTATCTGGTGCCAACGCAAGAGCTTTTTTAAGCGCAAGCTCCTCTTTGTCATATTTTTTATAGTAATTATAGACTTTTGATTTAATAATCCAATACATAGATTGTTTAACAAGTGGGGAAGTTTTTTCATCGACTGATGCCAACAATTTTGCAAGATCTTTAAATTTCTTTCTTGCTATGGCATCGTTTGCATAACTAAAAAACATATAAGAGAGCTTATATTTTTTATAGCCTCTTTTCACCGCTTCCATTGCTACATCGTTATCTATTTCGGGATAAACAAGCGAAATCCGCTCAAAATCGACCAGCCTTGCTCTATTGACATCCATCAGTTTTTTTGAAGCTTTTGCAGCTACTACATTTTTTTGTAAATACCATGCAATATCACTCGTTAGTTCAAAATAGCTCAGCTCTTTTGAGTTATTGGCATCTTCAATGGTATCTCTGTTTTTAGCATCTGCCAAACTTATGTATGCCTGATTGATCTCTTTGTGTATGTAGTAATATTTTGCAATTAACGCCGCATTAACTTTTGAGTAGGGTTTTTTACTTGAAATAATTGTGACATACTTTTTGGCACGCTCTAAATCACCAATCTGCAAAGCGAGTTCAAGTGCTTTTGTAAGCAAAAGCGCATTGGAAGTTCGCTTATATTCATTGTCTAGTACATCAAGCACTTCTTCGGGCAGACCAATCTTTGTGTAAACATTGATAAGGTTGTCTATGTTGGTTTCTGTAGGATATCTTCTTGCTTTATTGAGCACAAGCGGTTCAATCGCTTCATATTGGAAATATTCCATACCGTAATGAATCAGCTTATCCTCCAACAGAGGATCATAGTGCAATTCATACATTTTCCTTAAGTGCTTCATCGCTCTGGCAGTTCTGTTGGTCCATTGGCAGATATCTGCCATCTTTTGGTTCCAGTAGTAAGAGTTTGGATGCCGTTTATAGCCGATAGTGGCTACTTTGTAAGCACTCTGGAGATCGCCCTTGTAAAGAAATACCTGTAACATCAATCGCAGTTCTGCCTCCTGATCAGAGATCTTTTCATGTGGATTTTGATACACACGGGAAACAAAGTAGTCTGCTTCAAAACGGTATTTGTATGTCTGTTTGAGTGTTGCATTTTTAAACTCTTTATGCAACTCTATTCTTCTTTTTTCTGCTTTTTGTACTGTATCAAAACAACCGCACCGCACACCAAAACTTTTACTAAACTCCATGATTTTACAATCATTTGGATAGTTTTGTCGGTAAAGGTAATCAAGATTTTTTTGTGATTTCAGAACCGATGCAAGATTAACACTATAGCAGGAGCGTACATCTTTTTTTACTCTTTTTTTGGATTTTTGAGCAGAAGAACTTTTCCTTCCGCTTTTACCCTGCTCTTTTTGCTCTTGCTGTGAAAAACGATAAGAGTATGTTGATGCCAATGAAGCATTTTTGTATTTTTGTTTTAGTTCTTCAAGCCGCTCTTTTGCCCCATCGACTCCAGAAAAACATCCACAACGCACCGTCGCCGTTTTTCCTATCTGCATAACCCTGCAATCTTGCGGATAACTCTTTTGTAAAAGGTTTTGTTTGTAAGAACTTGGAGCACTGAGTAATTGTACAGTATTACATGTAGCCTGTTTTTTAGCAAAAAGAGGTGTTAATAGCAACAAAATCAATAAAAGCACTTTATTCATAACAAGCCCCCATGTTGCAAAATTCTTTTAGAATATGCATCAGCAAGATCAAGCTTACCTGCAGCAAGATATATTTTAAGAATAAACTGTCGCATCTTACTGTCACCTAAATACTCATTTTCATAGTTATGTGCAAGGTTTGCTGCCTCATTAAGAAGATTACCCGATTGCAGCGCTTGAATCGCTTTTTTGACATAAAAATCTCTCTTTTGTTTGTCAGTAACATCTTTAGAGAGTTCAAGATATGTTTTTGATGCGCTGACATACATAGAACGCATAAGATAAAAAGATGCCAATAACTTTTTAATTTTTAAAGATCTGTTTGCATTTTTTTCTAAAACAAGTTGTGCTTCATCATATTTTTTATAGCTCAAAAGAGCATTATATTTTGCTATAGCCCACTGCTGTGGATTCTTCGTATCGTAAACAAGAAGCGCATCCATATAGCGGCTGGCATCTTTTTTATGTCCAAGTTTCAAAGCCAAGAAGTAGGCATCTCTTAAATATGCAACATTTGTCGGTTCCTTGTTCAGAAGTTGTTGTAAAAAAAAGTATCTTGCCGGATCGTTTTGTACAAAGGTTGCGTTAGAGTACCATTGCTTGGCATCGTCGTCATAAAGTTTCTTCACATAAATAGTATAGAAGAGTTTACGTATTTTGTTATAGATTTTATGTTTTGCATGAGCATTTTTTGTCTGAAAATACTGAATCATATAAGCATTAAATGCAAGAAGTGTTGCTTGATTTCTGATTATCTCTTTTTTTGACTGCATCAATCTGTTTGCCAGAGGAATAGAGGTGTTAATATCTCGAACCTCCATCCTTTTTTTAAGATATACAAGATTGAGCATTGCATCATTTGGATCATGTTTGAGAAGATCTTGAAGATAAACCATCGTAAGCGCATAATCAGAATGATCATCTTCAATAATCTTTTGTAATACATTTTTCGGGTAAAGCTGAATAAGTATAAAAATAAAAACAGCAACTAAAAAAAGTAGTTCTTTGTTACTTATAACGACAACAGGAGTTTTATCTGCATCGTACATCTAAAATCCCTTTATGTATTTTCTTTGGAAATTGAAAAATATAAATACTGTCTTTTTTCTTAATAAGTTTACTCAATGGAGTTGTTTGAAATGTACACCCTTTTTTGAGATGATATTTGAGTGTAAGGGCAACTTCTGATCGGAAAATATATCGTGTTGTAGTATTGCCTTTTATAACTTCAGAGAGTTTACCATTGGCACTTACAAGGTAATTTGTGTCCTCTTGATTATTTTGCAATTTCAAAATATGTTCTTGGTGTGTATCAAGAGCTACATACGTACGATTATTAATTGTTTTTTCTCCGAGAACCGTTAAAGATTTTTTATAATCAATATGCTGTTTTTGTGTCTCTAAACGCAGAGTTTTAAGATCATGCATTCCACTTACAAGCCAATTATCTCCTTTATGTGCTATAGATACAGTATAGTAATCCATAACTTTTGGAATATAATCAGATGTAAAAATAGGCATAATATTAGGCTGTTTCAGTACCCAATCAAAAACATATCGCACTGCATTAAGTGATGCTTTTTTTGAACCGGAGTAGAGATGATAATAGACATCAATAGGTTTAAGCCGTTTTGGTTTGTCTGTAAGCTTAAATGTCTGTACAACTTTTTTAAATCCCCAAAATGGTCCAAGCCAATCGTTTGTAAAGACATTCTCATTTTGCTCACCCGTATAAATTTGGTAATATTCACCTCTTGCGATCCCCAGTGGTGCAACAAGGCTGAGCCATGGTTCGGAGTTGTTAATAGTGGTATCTCCACCGTTAATATTTAATATCTTATTTTTATACACTAGAGAGAGGGCATTTTCTCTTGGGGAGCAGTCTCCACTCCAAAAAACCGTTCTTGCCTTTTTTGTCGCGTTTTTTTCTAAGAGATTGTCATTAATAAAATCAAGCATTCCTTTGATCTCATAGCTCAAAGAGTATTTATACCCTTTAGGTTTCAGTCTGTACTCCGGTTTAAGATTGCCATTTTTATCAATCTTCCCCCAAAAAAAAGTATGGGTAAAAGTATGGGTTGCCGGCTCTACATTATCGAGTGCATACATCTTTTTAATCGTTGTAAGACATCTTTTTGAAAGTTCTGGATAGAGTCCGTTTGGCATTACCTCTGCACCTATGACGGAGATAGAGTGTGGGATTTTATATTTTCTCAGGATCTCTTTATAGATCACCTCTCCGGCAAGTTTTTCAGGGTCAAATTCCGCACGGCTGACATATCCGTCACCATCTACATGTGTAAAAAAAAGTCGGCTGCCGTTTTCAGTAGTCGGATCAGGGACAGGAATCGGCTTAAGTCTAAGCGCTTCTTTGAAATACTCAAAGGGATTAATGACCCATATGTTTTCTTTATCTATTTCAATCATAAAACTGTCAGAGATAGCATACCCTCCCCATGGAGTTATGGCTGCTGGAGTTGAAGTTTCTCCATCTGTATCTTTGTATTTAAAAAGAGCTTTTGAGCCTTGTGGTGGTTTAAAGTAAAGTGTTTCTTTACTTAATTGTGCCTTGATCTCATAATTCATCATAGGATCAAGGGTTACAATGGTTTTTGACACTCCTTCTTTACCATCAGTCACTTTAATACCCAGTTGCAGCAGAGGCATTTCATCAATATTAAAACCAAAGTTATCTGCAAATGCAACATAAATATGCTTTTTTTGTAATGCGTTAACCCATGCAGTAAGCTTTTCAGGAAATTTATATTCTGTATTGAGCCATACGACTACTCCTGCATATTGACTCATATGGTCAGGATCGGGCAAGCCCTGTTTAATATCATAAAGAGTTTGAATATAGCCCTGGTACTCGAGTGGCAATGCCCCGTATTGGTGCGCAGAGAGAACAATTCTATCATCAACACTGTCATCTATGATGGTTAAGATCTCTCTTTTGACAGCATTTTTTACCCCATTGCCGTAAATATCCATATCTGCATTGGTGATATAAGGGATTAAGCCCTTGTTTTTTAAAAAAGAGATGCGCTGTGCAGGAGTTTGTGTACCACTGTCAATAGTTTCAATATCAATAATATTTTTTGTATATTTTTGAAGCCTTGTCACATATTCACGCAGATTCTTCTGTTCTTGTGCATTGTAGATCAGCAGTGCATGAAATGTGTTAGCGACATTTTGCAGCGGGAGTTGTTGTGTCGGATGCAGGATTATTTTAGATTTTTGCAAGAGAGCATCAACACTTATTTTATTTAAGAATGCGACAATAGTCCCAGAGTTTTGCACCGCAGCAGGATCTATAAAAAAATTATGAAAGCCTTTTTTATAGAGTCTTTTGACATTTTCAAGCAGTTGATCTGTTGCAAGAGTGTTATCGAGAACAACGCGTGCATAGATTTTATCATTGTAAACTGCAAATCCATGTGTGTAAATATTTGTTTTATCTGGATCAACAATAATGTAGTCATGAATACCTATCATCGGATAGGAGATTTTATTGCCAAGGTACATGATAGCACTTTTATCATAGAGTGATGCCTGCAGAATACCCACAAACAGTAAAAGTATAAATACTATCTTATTGCAGCATAAATGTTTCATAATTTAACCTTTTCATCTCTTGACGTATTACAATAATTGCCATTGTAAATACTATCAATAAAGCTACTGTATAACCATATCCATACATTGCAGTTCCCATCCTAATTGAGACCAATGTCAACAGACCATTAAGTACAAAAAAAGCAATACTCAGCCACATAGCAGGCTTTTTCCTGTCAAGATAATAGAGTATAGCAAGAATGGACATAAAAGCTAACTGCAGCATCGCTCCAATAGTCAAAATATAAAAAAGTCCCAGATAAATCACAGAGATATGAAGCAAGTCAAAAAGTCTCGGTGCTATGAGGAATAGAATAACATCCATTATCCCTTGAATAATAAGTATCTCACGAATTGCCTGACGTATAATAGTAGTCATATCGTCTCTGTACTGTTTAATAAGATCAAGTGTACCGCCACTTCGCACTGCATCATAGTAAAGATCATATTTTTCAGCAAAATCCGACTCTAAACGGAAGAAAAAGATAGCCATCCCCGGTAAAATAGAAAAATAGGCCAAAAAGATCGGCATATCATAGACAACCGATGCGTTAAGTTTTCCTATAACATTAGCCCCTGTACTCGGATCATACCAAAAGATAAACTTATCTACCCATGCACCCAGATTGTATGCAAGCCCTGCAATACCCAACGTCCAATAAAAGTTTTTATCTAAAAAGAAATCAACTTTTAAAAAAATTGTTGAAGGGTAACTTTTAATAATAAGACTCATAAGAACAATAAACAAAATAGCATTGCCGGTAAAAAAGATATATAAGAGCATCTGAATTGAGTTACCGATAAAATAAGACATAACAACAATAAATGTATATGAAAGCAGATAAGACCAAACAACTGCCACGTAATACTTCAAACTCGCAGCCAATATACTCGATATCCAAACACCACAAAGTATCATAAATGTAAGTATAGCACCTATAATAAATGATATATCAAGCCCTTCAAAAACCCAAAGATATACCGGTACTATAAAAACTATACCCAACGCCCATGACAAAATAATAGCGCCAAAATAGGAAGGAAGTACTTCATTCTCTCTTTTTGCAAAAATAAGATCAGCTACATAACGAGTAAAAGGAAGCTGTAGAAGACCCGTTATGATCAAACTTGAAGCAAGGGCAATAGCGTAGGTAATAACAACCTGAAACCGAAAAGCATCTCGTACTTCACCTACATTGGAGAGATTTAAAAAACCGACAATTAAGATCGCAACAATAGATATTACCCAAGGACCAGAACTTAAAATAGCAGAGTAGCCATAAACTTTTGCTAATGATAAAAGACGATCCTCACGCAGAATCTTACGAAGCTCAAACCCTATGCCTGCCATTTTATCACCTCAAATCTTCTCTGTGGCTGTGCAACAAAAGGTACAGGCTTGGGAGTATAATAGGGAAAAACAATTGATTTGAGTTCATCCCAGTCTCTCACAAGAGCTTCTTCATAAATAGCAGCATACTCTTTTAGAAACATTGACTGTTCATAGTACGTCCTCACACGTTTTAAACCGGCCTCTTGTGCCCTTTTCCATTGACCATTTTCAAAACTCAACAGTTTTACATACTCTTTTGCCAATGCTCCGGGATTTGCTATACCGACAACAGCACCAGCCTTTCCTATAGCTTTATCCTCATCATCAATAGCACCATCTATAAGATCGCGACAACTTCCGACATCCGTTGCTACACAAGGAACCCCTGCCGCAAATCCTTCCAAAATAACCAATGGCATTCCTTCACTAATCGAAGAGAGTGTTTGCAGGGCAGATTTTGGAAGAATCTCTTTAATATTGCTAAAACCAAAAAACTTAATCTTATCAGGATGTGCTTCAAGCTCTTCTTGGGAGAGTTCACTTCTATTTTCTTTGAAGTGTTGTTTTCCCTCTTTTAGTCCAAGAGAAACAGCCATCTGCTGACACTCCTCAAAATATTCCATATCCTCCTCAACAGGTCCAACAATCCACCCTTCTATATCAGGAATACTTAACGATGCAATTTTGATTGCACGGATAAATGTTTTAATATCTTTAATAGGAACCACCCGTCCAATAAGTGTAATAATAGGCTTTGGAGTTGGAAGTCTATGTACCATAGTCGCTTCAAGTCCTGCAACATCAACACCGTTTGGAATAACATAACACCTGTTCTTATCTGCTCCATAACTGATTTGAATATTTTTCGCTCCGTTAAAAAGCGATAGTGTATAGTTTGAACGCTCATAGCAAAATCGTCCTATACGATCAAAAAAGCTTACCCACATCTTTTTAATATAATTGTACTCCTCCGGCTGTTGCAAAAGACTTGGTTTTTTAAACTCTATCCAGTCAGCTGAGAACATATCTATCTTACGCTCTCTTGTATAAATTCCGTGTTCTGTCAATATATACGGCCGATCTGTATTGTAGGATGCCAGTGTTGCCATAAAACCTGCATATCCGGTTGAAGGTGCATGAAAGATCTTTGTTTTTGGAAGTTTTTGTACAATATCTGCCATTATCCATATCGGCTTATGGATATTGCGAAGTGTCCAAAAGTAGTCAATAAAAGGAATATCGGGACAATTTTTGGAGTATGTCTCATCTATAAATTGCCATGAACGTTTTGCATATAAAAAATCTTCAAATTTGACTTTTTTATTGTAAAAAGAGATATCTTGAATCTCTTTTGGCATCGAAAAATTATCTTGAGAAAAACTTTTATAGAGTTTTTTTATAGCTTCAAATCCCTCTTTGTCTCCATTACGTTTTTCTACTGTAGGCATTTTCTCATCTTGAAACATATAATGTACTTCAAGATGTTTCAAATTTGGTGGAAATTTATAACTTATTTTTAATGGTTCACCATCAATATTATCCTGTGCACCAATAAAACAGACACCAAAACTAAACTGCGGCAGACCTTGCATTAACTGTGCAAGCCACGCTGAAACACCACCACGGATATATGGAAAAGTACCCTCTGAAAAAAGCATAATATCGACACTATCGCTCTTTGGAAATTCTTGTTCATTCAGCATTAGGCACTCTTTTTCCACTGTTCTACAAGAGGATGAATTGTTGCATTTATCTCTAAAAGGCTCAGTTTATTCAAAATTGATTTTACCATATCATGCTTACCCAGATAAAAATAGGACTCTGCGGTATAAGGCAGAACAAAAGTTGCATTTTCCTGATTAAGCTCTTGTGCTATTGTCAATTCAGTAATAGCATACTCATACTGTCCCTGTTTCATATAGTATCTGCCATAGAGCTGATGACTTCTAGAGAGTTTAAAAAGAAGATTGTGATCACTAGACCACCCTTTTTCTTTTTTAAACTCTTTTGTCAACAGATCTATAGCCATTTCTAAATAATAGTGAACTTGTCTCATAAATTCATCACTAAGTATTTCATCTGAAAGCTCAGAATAGAGCATCTCCCAGTATAAAAATGCCAACTCATACGCTGAGAGTGCCATCTGCTTTTCATCTGCTTTTTCATTTGCTTCTTTAAAGAGTTCAAGCTCAACATTGATGCTTTTTGCAAGTTTTTGTTCAGCTTTATTGATAATTGCATATCCAAACATACGCACTTCATCTTCTGGACTTGAGAGCGTTTGTTTGATTATATGGAGATTTGCAGGTGTTAAATTACTTGAAAGAATATTAAGCGCATGGATCTTTTTCTGCGCAGGTGTATATTTATTTAAAATAAGATCATTAAATGAACCCTCTCCAAATACTCTATGAACTTCTAAAAAAGAGATTCCGAATTCATCAAGATTAAGCAGGTTACTATTAATAACCTGTTGCTTATAATTTACATGCACAAGCTGCCATGCATACCAAAATGAGGCAAAATAACCTAGCAGCGGCATTGAAAAGTTAAAAATAAAAAAATAGTTAAAACTTGATTTTACATTATTTCGATGCAGTGACGCATGAAATAAAAGACGATGAAAATGAGTCTTATTACTCATAAGTTGCAACCTACGGAGATCTTCATGCTCATATCCGGTAGTTACAAATCTTTTTTTAACATATATTGCAACAACAAAAGCAATAAATATACTTAAGAAAGTGTGAAGTATTACAAAAACAATAAAATAACTATCTATAGCATAGAGTACAAGATTAGTTTTCATAGTCATCTCTATAATATTTATTTAAAAGATCAAGCTGCTGCATATCAAATATCATATGGTCAAACTCTTTATCTTTCTCATCTTCAAGTGTGTTGAGGAATCTTCCAAGAAGTCCGGCAGCTGATGCCTTATCATTCATTGGCAGCAAAATAGTGATAAAATAGTGTTTTTGAAAATGAACAAGATGAAGCATATCAAGCGATCGTAACATTCTCTCAAGGTGATCCATAAGTCTGGCTGTACGCAGATCACTCATTGTACGCAAAACAAGTAATACAGAGTTAACCTTATACTGTGTATAAAGTTTTTTCATACGAAATATCTCAAATTGAAACTCTTTATTGTCAATAAGTTCAAGTTTATGGAAATGAGAAAGTTCCATTGATTTATGTGTTTCTAATGCAAAATATTCATGTATAATGGTTGCCGAAGTTAAATACTCTCTATTAAAAAACATAAACGGCATCTTCTCAATTACTAGTATGGAAACTATCTTCTTGTTAATAATTGCAGGAATAGCTGCAAGATACTTACTTTGTTCTTTATTGATTGCATTCGGTTCACCGGCCTCATCACTGATATATGCAGGTGTTTTTCTTGCTATAGATTTGTCTACAATATAATCTTCCAACATAGATTCAAGTTCTACTTTTTCATCCGTACCGATACTCGTAAAAGCAAGGTACTCTTGTGTAAATTCATGGTCCGGATTATTATGTGCATCCTCTTTATAGTAGATAATATGTCCCACTTTAAGGTTAAATGATTTTTCCAAAAGTTCTAAAAGATTGTAATGTAAAGCTTTTTGTTTATCAAGAACTTCTTCATCGTGTATAAGCTGATCATTTAGGTTTAAGATATACTTTATTGCATTACGAATACTCATTGGTTTGACAACATAGTTTTTCTCAAGTTGATCATGAGAAATTTTAAGTGAGTAAAAAGCTCGTGAAAGTTCAGTAAGTTTTTGTGATTTATATTCAGCATCTACCTCTGCTTGTCGCAATCGAACATTCCAATAGTAATGAAACTGACTTAAAAGCAGTGTTATAAGTAAAAAAATTAAAAAATCTATATAGTGAAAGGTCGGGTAAAAAAACCACATCATCAGTGAAATAATACTAAGTGCAAGTACCCCGCTTTCAAATCCATGAAAAAGTATTATAACTGTTAAAATAATAATAACATAAGGAATATCTGCATTTAAAAGACACATATCCTTTGGATCTACAAAATAGCCAATAAGAAGAAACAAAGATACTAATGCAAGTGTCTCTGCATATGCATATTTATGCACGATTTTAGAAAAAGTATCGAGTTTTGTTTTCTCTTTTGATCTTTGACTTTTTGTTGACATTACTGTTCCATCATCTCCAACATCAGAGATTGCGCAGTCGTTCCGATAGAACCGTTACCCCAGTCACTATCTGATCCTGTCGCACTCCATACAAGTTTTTTGTTTTTTGTTTTATAGAGTGAAATTTGTAAACTGACAGCAGGTTCACCATCGATCCCGGTTTTATAACGCCATTCACTTACACCACCATAAATGAAATATTTTGCATCATCATCTTTTGCTTTTTTATAGGCTTTTTTCAATGTGTATTTTTTCTCATTTACATGGGAAATCACTCTATAACCCTTAGATTTTAAAATTCCCTCTACAATGTTGGCTGCACGCATACCTGCACGCGGCGTATCTGTAAAGTTTTGAAGCCTAAAAACACTCACAGCAATATCATTTTTCTTCTGATACGTATCATTCACATCTTCATAAACCTTTGGAAGTCCCTTTGGTGTACTCACCATAACATTGCTTGTACAACCCGCAATAAACAAACTTGTTACCATTAATACAATATACTTTAGCATCATTTTTCTCCTAATTTCGCAAATATCGACATTTATTTGTATTTTTTAAGCTCAATTGCACTATTTTTCCTTCTAAAATGCAAACAAAAACCGCATTTGATATATATTGATCACGCCGTCATAATCATCAGTCTCTTTCGGCAAAGCACGAATATAGTTAAACATCATTTTAAACTCCGTAGTAAGATACCAGTTGAGCGAAGCACTATAGTTTGTCTGCTGCCCGCCCTGTTCATCTTTATCATTAAGATTAATATGAGAATAGCGAAGAGCCAACTCAAGTGCTCCATCTTTAGTCGTTTTGATTTTTGAAAATTTAGACTCTTTTGTGTCAAAACGTTTCCCGCGACCTATAAAAAAGTAACTTCCTTCAAGAAAATAGCTGTAAAAACGGTACGCGCCTTTTTTTGCATCCACTATAGAATCCATATAGCCCGCTTCACAATAATAGCGATTGTTAAGATAAAGTATATCTAAATTTCTCACATTTCTATTCTCTACATGCTTGATTTTCGTGGAAACATATTTTTCATTCATAATTTTTGATTCTGAATTTTGTTTATAGCGTAAAGTATTGTTCTTCAGATCTTCATTTAAAAAACCAATCCCTACATGAAATAAATGTCGTTTTGAAACTTTATATGTATAGGTTACTCGTAAAGAATTTCCGGATTTGTTTGCTTCATTACGATTACGTTCATCTATGGAGTTTGTATAAGATGCAAGAAAAAGTCCAAAAAGATGCTGTTGTAATTTTATATTTAAAAAAATCTCTAAACCAAGTTCTCTCCCAATAGAGAAAGCATCATCACCAAGGGGACGTTCCATAAAAGAGAGGTTTTTTGAACTACTGTATCGTTGTAAAGAGTAAGGAATTTTAATATTTCCGGCTTTAATTCTGTAAAAAGTTTCTGAATTGAATTTATCTTGATAACCAAAATAAACATCTTTATATCTGTCTGTACCTGTAAAACTATATTCAAACTTATAAAAAAGCTTTTTATCAAAAAAACTTCCTTCATGATCAAAACGGATTCTACGCCACATTCGATTAGAATAGGGTTGTGGAAAATCAGAATACTTAGCAGGTGTCTGATCGATATAACCAAGATCGTAGCTAATTTGTCCTCCAAAAGAGTAAAGATAGCCATAAGGTCGTATAGGACGTTTATTTGAAAGATAATGTAAATACTTCTGATAGTTATAACTTGCTGCTCGCAATTTTATATATTTGACTTTTTTCTTTTTCTTATTTTTCTTATTTTTCTTTTTCTTATTTTTCTTTTTCTTATTTTTCTTTTTCTTATTTTTCTTTTTAACTTTATCCTGCTTTTTTATCTCTGTACTTATTGGTGCCTGAACCACAACATGTGTCATATTTTCTTCTTGAACAGGTTGCAATATCGTCTCCACAGGAACAGCAATATCTTCTCTTTGTGCCTTTTTTGGTTGCAAAACAGGCTTTTTCTGTATTGCTTGTTTTGTAGCGAATCTGCTGGCATATGTTGTTCTTACATAAGCATCTTTATACTCTCTTTTGAGTGACTTTAAATGTTTTTTAGCATCTTTATATTTATTAAAACAGCCGCATCGGACACTTAGCATATTCGATATTGTCATCACTTTACAGCTGCTGTCATAATTCTTTTGTTCAAGCCTCTCTTTATTACTTTTGTTATTAACAGCACTGATAAGTTCAACTGTATAACACGTTTTTTGTGCATGCAGCAGTGTCAACGAAACAAAAAGAAAAAAGAGAAATTTACTCATCTGATTTTCCTAAATCAATCAAAATATAGTTCGCTGCTTTATTTGGTTTTTTACCATTATCTTCTACAGCAAAAAGAAATCTTTTGCCATTATTGTTCACAATAGTAATCCCTTCACTGTAACCCATATCAATATCATTCTTCTCTAATATAGTCTGTTTTGTTTTAATGTCATAAAAATAGAGTTGAAATCTTGATACTCTATCATTGCTATCTCCTGCAACAATCCACAAGCCGTTTTTAAGCTTATCATATTGCATAGCACGGATGCCTAATCCATCTAAATCAATAAAAATTGGTTTCGCAAAAATTGGTTTTTTTGCATGCTTTCCGAAAAGTTCATGAGGGTTTTCAATAGGTAAAATAATCGCTTTTGCATTAAAAAGAGGTGCACGAAATCCTATATA
>FPHK01000027.1_pt1 | contig 22596 bp, 18 predicted proteins | sample 1057251 | NCBI WGS metagenome assembly FPHK01 (sample SAMEA4473311, study PRJEB15554) | hydrothermal vent metagenome | biome: marine basaltic hydrothermal vent biome; feature: marine hydrothermal vent; material: water | place: Pacific Ocean | collected 2011-06-14/2011-07-23 | depth 1155 m
TTAGAAAAAAGATTTACCCTTATACAAGTCTCACTATTGATTTTAGGACTCTTGCTTGCGTGGTTTTATGCTCAGCACCAAATACTTACAGGTGATCAAAACCAGATGCTTTATAAAGGCTATATGGGTGCGTATAAGCATATATGGATTAACTACGGAAATGCTGCAAGTGCTGTTGGTAATGTTCCAGGCAGTATGATTTCGTATGTTGTCGCCTTTCCTGTAATGATTTACGATTCACCGATGTCACCTATGGTATTTTTGTTTTTTTTACATCTGCTCTCTTATTTTCTTCTCGATGCTGTTATCAAAGATATTTACAAAGCAGATGTACGTCTAATCTTTTTGGTACTTTACTGGTTAAATCCTTGGTTTGTCTTTGAAAATATTCTCTACAATCCATCTTATCTCTTTTTCTTCTCGGCACTGCATGTCTGGAGTGCTTACAAACAGCGTGAGAAGAGTTCTTTTCTCTACTCTGCCATACATGTTTTAGCTATTGGTTTGGCTCTACAGTTTCACTATTCATGGATTATTCTCTCTTTTATATCACTCTATTTGATGTATAGAAAAATTGTAAAAGTGAATTGGTATGGGGTGGTATTTGGTGCTGTGCTTATCGGCATCTCTCTCGTGCCATATATGCAGGCAGTCATGCAAAACAGTGCCATTACGCACCATGTAAATGATACCGGAAGGTATATTGGCTGGGGTGGAGTGCATGTCTATCCGGTGCTGAAATCTTTTATTTACTGGCTGCGATACGGCTCATTTTTCTTTCCAAATAAGTTAATTGCCAGTGCACATTTCGACTGGTTAGGCGCTTCACATATAGTGCAGATGATTTTTGTCTATGCATATAAAGCTGTAGTCTTTTCTGTAGGTGCGTTTACTATCTACATTTCCTACAAAGCAAACAGATACTTTTATGACTTACTAAAAGGTAAATTCTTTACACGCAATGATGCAGTAAAAACAAAAGAAGAATGGTTGCTATTGTATGTTTTTGGTGCGCTTATCGGTGTCTTTGTCAGCTCAATACTCTCACCTATTATTTTTAGTTATTGGCATCTTATAATCGTATTTCCGTTTGCCATTATCCCTGTTGTTGTCTATATCAAAGACAATGCACAAAAGTATATACCAAAACTTTTAATCGGTATCGTTTTGTATTTCGTCTTTATAAATATTATGGGAGCAGTTGACAGCCGAAAATATTCTATCAATACAAATTATGTTAATGACACGAAAGCCTATATAGAAAAAACTATACCATTGCAGCCGTAATTTCTGCAACTTCTTGTGCAGAAAGATTTTCCACATCGATAGTCTTGTTCTGTTTGCCCAAAGCACCGTAGACTTCCATATTTGTTTTATTGAAAAATGTAAGTACCTTTGCACCTGAAGCAACAGCGAGGTGCATCGGTCCTGTATCTGCACTGACGTACAAGTCACATGCTTTAAAAAAAGCACCTAAAACACGTAGATTTTTGTTTGAATACTCTAAAACTTTATCATTTAACTTCTCGGGAATATCAGGAGATAGAATGTCAATAATGACAATGTTCTTATCGATTGCAAGCAGTGCCTCGAGCCATTCATTCCACCATGCATCACTTATCTTTTTATCAAATCGGGCATTTCTAAAGATTGCGATGACTTTTTTCTCTGCATTTATATGATTGTTTTTTAAGAGCTGCGTGAGGTCATGTCGTGCTTCTTCCTGTTCTGCTTGCGTGAGCTTAATATCAAGAGTAGGCTGCTCTTGTGGAAAAGCTATGTCAAAAAAGCGTAAGAATTCTAAAGACTCCAATCCCATATGTTTGTAATGTTTTAAACCTCTCTCCTGAACATGCGTAAAGCGTGTCCAAAGCTTTTTATCGTAAAAACTTACTTTGTATTTTGCTTTGACAAGTGATGTGACGATTTGGGCACTTGTCGAGCCGCCCGACATATTGATAGCCACATCATATTTTTTTCTTCTGGTTTGCTTGATGTAGCGAAGCATATCCAAAGGCTGTAGCAGTAGTTTTCTTGGAATATCTATGACCTTATCTACGTTTGAAATGGGTTCTAAGATTTTTCCGGCAAGTCGCATTCCTACTATGATATCAATCTTTGCGTGAGGAAGATTTTTTCCTAGTTCGTTAATCAGTGGAGTTAAAAAGATAAGATTCCCAATGCGATAGTTCGGTCGAATAATAACAATGCTTTTTATCTCTTCTTTGTTAAGAGTAGTTGCGTGAGCACTCTTTTTAGCAAAAAATGCAAGAAAGCCATTGAGAAGTGAAGATATTTTTTTGCGAATAATTACATGCAGAGGATATTTCATAAATCTCTTTTTTTTCTCTAATTATAGCAAATTAACATTTCATAGTGTAGAATGTCATGATATTTAGGAGAAAATTTGAAAAATATTATTAAAAGATTTTGGCCCTATATAAAAGAGTATAAATTTTATTATATGTTAGTGGTCTTTGGCGGCATTTTAATTGTTATATCCACTGCAGCTTCGGCACAGATTATGAAACCTTTGATGGATGACATGTTTATTGCGAAGAAAAAAGAGATGCTTTATCTCATTCCTTTGGGATTGATTGCTATTTATGCAACGAAGGCGGTTGGAAAATATATTCAAACTGTATTTATGGAGTATATTGGGCAGAGTATTGTAACGCGTTTTCGGGAGCTTTTACTTTCGCACATTATCTCGCAGGATATGGCATTTCTCTATATCAACCGCAGTGGAGAGCTTATCTCTCGTGTGACAAATGATATTGGGCGTATTCAGACTTTTGTGGCCAATATTTTACCCGATTTATTTCGGGATATTTTAGCGGTAATTGCACTTGTCGGATACATCATTTACTTAAATCCAATGCTCTCTTTTTATACACTGGTTGTTGTGCCTTTAGCGATTATTCCTCTGATGTCCATTGCAAGAAGATTGAAAAAATATTCTCACCGTTCTCAGGAGAAAAATGCAGATATTGTTACTCGTTTAACAGAAGTCTTTAATAACAGCGAAATTATTAAAGCCAATGACACGCAAGATTTTGAGTTGAAGCGTTTTAGTGTACAAAACTGGCAGTTTTTTAAGATCAATATGAAAACGGTCTATGTTAGTGCACTTGTGCCGCCGCTTATGGAAATGCTGGGTGTATCAGGGCTTGCAGCGGTTATCTATGTCGGCGGCAAAGAGGTCTTTGAAGGGCGTATGACAGTGGGTGAGTTTACAGCGTTCATTACTGCTGTTGGGCTTGTTTTTGAGCCTATTCGAAAGCTTAGTGGCACGTATGCAAAGGTACAAGATGCTATAGCTGCAAGTGAACGTGTTTTTGAGGTACTTGATACAAAACCTAATATAGAAGATGGTCAAAAAATTCTTAATAAAGATATTAAAAAAATTGAATTTAATCACCTTTCTTTACTTTATGAAAATGCTTATGCGCTCAAAGATATTAATGTAACAATTCATGAGGGAGAGAAAATTGCGCTTGTCGGTGACAGCGGAGGTGGAAAATCTACGTTTATTTCAATGTTATTACGTTTTTATGATCCTGATGAAGGGGTTGTGAAGATCAATGATGTAGATATAAAAGAGTATAATTTATCCTCACTCAAGCATCACATCTCACTTGTCACACAACGGGTTTACATCTTTCAAGATTCTCTGGCTGCTAATGTCGCGTATGGAGAAGATGAGATCGATGAAGCACGTGTTATAGAAGCGCTCAAGCTTGCCGATGCTTATGATTTTGCGATAGCGTTAGAAGATGGTATCCATACAATGATGAGCGAGGCGGGGAGCAATCTCTCCGGTGGCCAGCGTCAGCGTATTTCGATAGCGCGTGCGATTTATAAGCATGCCTCTCTTTTACTCTTTGATGAGGCAACATCAGCCCTTGATAATGAGAGTGAAAAACGCATACAAAAAGCATTGGATGCCTATACAAAAGATAAAATCACCATTACAATCGCGCATCGACTCTCTACAATAGAGCATGCAGATAAGATCTTAGTATTACAAAAAGGTGCTATCGTTGCTTCGGGAACACATCAAGAACTTTTAGCAGACTCTGAAGTCTATCAGAGACTCGCCGGAGAGCTTAAAGAATAAGCTTGAAAAAGAGTTTTATGAGTTCTTCAACACTTTTTAGCAATAATCACGGAATTATAAAGTTGCATTATAGCCAAACATATTTTTTTTACGAGGATACAACAGATGGAATTAGATTTCGCAAAATTTACAAAATACTCAAAACCGGGACCACGGTATACATCCTACCCGACAGCTTTAGAGTTTAGTGATAACTTTGTCTATGAGGACTATATTAAAAAATTAGAAGAACAGGACTCTTCTCGTCCGCTTAGCCTCTATTTCCATCTTCCGTTTTGTAAAAATGCCTGCTATTTCTGTGGCTGTAATGTTGTCTTTACCTCTAAAGAGGATAAGATGCTGCGTTATATTGACTACCTCAAACGTGAGCTTAAAATTCTATCACAGCATCTTGACTGCTCACGTAAGGTTATTCAGATGCACTTTGGAGGAGGGACACCGACATTTTTCTCTGCTGCACAACTTGATGAGATCATAAAAGAGATCAAATCTTACTTTCCAAACTTTGTAAAAGATGCTGAGATTTCTTGTGAGATTGACCCGCGTCATATCAATGAAGATCAGATGAAAGTTATGGCAGAGCATGGATTTAACCGTGTGAGCTTTGGTATTCAAGATTTTAATGAAAAAGTGCAGCATGCAGTACACCGCATCCAGCCTTACAATGTCACAAAAGATGCAATGGATTTAGCGAGAAAATATAATATGGATTCAGTCAATGTGGATCTAATTTACGGTTTGCCATATCAGACTTTAGAGACTTTTAAAGAGACGCTTTCTCTTGCTTTGACGCTGAATCCTGATAGATTTGCGGTATTTAACTATGCGCATGTGCCATGGCTGAAAAAGACAATGCGTAAGATTGATGAGACAACTTTGCCGCGTCCTGATGAGAAGCTGCAAATTATGCAGTATACAATTGATTTTCTCACGGAAAACGGCTACAAGATGATCGGTATGGACCACTTTGCAAAACCTGAAGATGAACTCTTCAAAGCAATAAAAAAAGGAGAACTTCATAGAAATTTCCAAGGTTACACAACAAAAGGCGGTGCTGATTTAATTGGTGTTGGGCTTACTTCTATTGGAGAGGGTGAAGACTATTATGCACAAAATTTTAAAGATATGCCAAGCTATGAAGCAGCAATTGATGCAGGAAAATTACCATTTGAACGTGGTGTTGTTTTAAATGAAGATGATAAAATTCGCCAGTATGTTATTATGGAACTTATGAGTAACTTTAAGCTCAACATTAAACGTTTTGAGAAACATTATGGTGTTGTGTTTAAAGAGTACTTTGCCGATGAAATGGCAGCTCTACAACCTTTTGCAGATGAGGGACTCATAAAAATAAGTGCTAATAAAATTGAATGTTCCGATACGGGAACACTGCTTATCCGTAATATTGCGCAGCCTTTTGATGCATATATGAAAAAGTATGCACAGAGCGATAAAACATTTTCAAAAACGGTGTAGGTATGGATAAAAAAGCAGAAGATATCTTTAGCTTCGATAAAGTTGCCGATGATTGTGTGAAGTGCGGGAAGTGTATTCCTGTATGTACCATCCATAATGTCAATGCCGATGAGGTAACGAGCCCGCGTGGATTTATTGATCTGCTTGGTGCTTATAAGCGTGGCAATTTGGAGCTTGACAAGACGGCAAAAGATATATTTGAGAGCTGTTTTTTATGTACGGCGTGTGTTGAGGTCTGCCCAAAATCACTGCCTACCGATATGATAATAGAGCAGGTACGTGCAGACATCGCACAAAAGTATGGTATTGCGTGGTATAAAAAAGCATTCTTTTTGCTTTTGCGTCACAGATGGCTCAATGATATAGCTTTTAAACTCGGCTGGGTATTTCAGACCTGTGGGTTTAAAATCAAAGCTGACATAGACTCTATGCATTCACGTTTCAATTTCCCTATGCTCAAAGCTGACAGACTGCTGCCTAGTCTGAAAAAGACCTCTTTTTTAAATGCACACCCTGAAAATATAAACAATGGCGGCAAGCGAAAAGTGGCGATATTTATCGGCTGTCTTGGAAATTATAACTACAGAAATGTAGGTGATTCACTTTTAGAGATTTTAGAGTATTTAGAGATAGATGCCTTTTTGGCAAAGAGTCAGAAGTGCTGCTCTGCACCGGCTTACTTTACGGGTGATTTTGATACGGTTGATCATAATGCGAAGTTTAATATTGAGTATTTTGAAAAATTTGCTGATGATGTTGAGGCTATTTTAGTGCCTGAAGCTACTTGTAGTGCGATGCTAAAAATCGATTATGAACACTATTTCCATGATCAGCCTGAGTGGCAGAAGCGTGCAAGGGCGGTAATGAAAAAAGTCTTTATGGCAACAGAGTGGCTGCAGCATCATACAGAATTAGAGTCAATTTTAGCTAAGAAAAAACAAAATACAAAAATAGTTACCTATCATGATCCGTGTCACGCAAGAAAGATGCAGGGGATTTATGAAGAGCCGCGCAGTCTCATCCGTCAAAACTATAAGATAGTGGAGATGAGTGACCCTAACTCTTGTTGTGGCTTTGGCGGCGTGACGATGCAGTCTGAAAAGTACCATTTTGCACAGGCAGTCGGCTCAAAAAAAGCGGCGATGATTCAAGAGACAGAGGCAGAAATCGTCTCTGCTGAGTGTTCTGCATGTCGTATGCAGATCAATGCTTCAATGGGTTATGCAGATGTCAAAACCACTTTTAAAAATCCTATCGAGCTTATAGCCGATGCTCTAAGAGACTAGATGCACTATTTTGTTTGGGATGCTAATCCGGTAGCACTTGCTTTTGGACCTTTTCATGTCTATTGGTATGGTATTTTATTTGCTACGGCGATACTTGTGGGATTGGAATTTATGAAACGAGTCTATCGTCTTGAAGGTAAAGATGAAAATACGATAGAGCCGCTTTTTATCTATGCTGTTATTGGTATAGTTGTTGGTGCGCGGCTTGGGCACTGCTTTTTTTACGACCCTGATTACTATCTTGCACATCCTATGAAAATTTTTGCTGTTTGGGAGGGTGGTTTGGCCTCTCACGGTGGTGGGCTTGGTGTTTTAATAGCGCTCTATTTAGGGTGTAAAAAGTATAAGATCAATTTTATGTGGCTTATTGACCGCCTTGTTATTCCAACGGCACTCTTTGGTTTTTTTGTGCGTATGGGGAACTTTATGAACTCCGAGATTTTAGGAAAGCCTACTGATGTACCTTGGGCTATTGTCTTTGCAAGAGTAGATAATCTTCCACGTCATCCTGCACAGCTTTATGAGGCATTCTCTTATCTTATAATATTTTTTATATTGGTATTTGTTTATAAAAAGCAGTATAAAAACTTACAACCGGGTTTGATCTTTGGACTTTTTTTAGTTTTGATTTTTACAGTGCGTTTTTTAGTCGAGTTTGTCAAAACAAGACAGGCTGATTATACTTTAGGTATTGGGCTTAATACCGGGCAGCTTTTAAGTATTCCATTTTTGTTGTTTGGATTTTTTTTAATTTATAAGGCTTTGAGAAAAAGATAGCTCAACGATCTTTTCTATGGAGTTTTCTATCGTTTTTCACAGAGCGTTTCCACAAATAATTGACTAAAAAATAGGCTGTGAGTGATCCAAAAATAGAGTACATCGCTGTACCGAAATAGAGCGGTATAAAAATATTGTCCAAATTGTTTTTAAACCACTCTAAGGTCATCTCAACAGGTTCTGGTTTGATGCCGAGTAAAAAAGAGCCGGTTAAATACTCCATATAGTACATGGGCGGCATTGTAATGGGATTGCTCAGCCAGCACATTGCCAACCCTATGGGTACATTAAATTTTACAAACGGAACAAATAACAATACTGCCGCCATCTGCATAGGCATCGGGATAAAAGCGATAAAAAGGCCAATAAGCACACCGCGTGAGATCATTTTTCTGCTTGTGGAGAGATACTCAGGTGGGATTTTATACTTTTTTATAAAATCTCGAAGCTTTTTATGGGAAGATGTCTTTTTAAGTGTTTTTCGTAGCATATTAAATCTTCTTCAAAGAATTTTTGAAAGTATATCTTTTTTATAGTAAAATATGGTAAAAAAAGAGGAAAGAAAAATATGTCATTTGAGAAGCTAGGAGTATTTAAGCCTCTGCTTGATGCTATTGAAACATTAGGTTACAGTGAACCGACAATCATACAAACAAGAGCAATACCTTTAGTTTTACAAAAAAGAGATATTTTTGCAACGGCACAAACAGGGACGGGAAAAACGGCAGCTTTTGCGCTGCCAATACTGCAGCGCCTGAGAAAACCTGTAGAGGGTAAAGGTGTGCGTGCTGTCATTCTTTCGCCTACAAGAGAGCTCTCTATTCAGATACATGAAGATATCAAAAATTATGCAAAATATATGCAGATTAAGAGTGATATTTTAGTAGGCGGCAAAGATTTGCAAAAACAGCGTGCACGACTTAAAAGTGGTACGGAGATTGTCATTGCAACACCAGGGAGACTTTTAGAACATATAGAAAATGGACTTTCACTTAAAGATGTAGAGATTTTTGTGCTTGATGAAGCAGATAGAATGCTTGATATGGGTTTTACAAAAGATATTAGAAAAATTCATCCGTTGCTGCCAAAACGCCATCAAACCCTCCTTTTTTCTGCGACTTTTTCAGATAAAGTGAGAAAACTTTCAAAACTTATATTAACAAAGCCTGCATTTATTGAGACGGCAAAGAAAAACACAACGGTCGATACGATCAATCAGATAGCTTATCAGGTTGACACTGCAAGAAAAGCAGAACTTTTAGCCTATCTTATCGGTTCACGTAACTTTCCTCAAGTATTGGTCTTTACACGAACCAAAGTAAGTGCGGATGAACTTGCAGAAGAGCTGAAAAAAGATGGTCTTAAAGTTGGAGTGATTCATGGCGATAAAACAAAGGCAAATCGTTTAAAAACACTTACGCAATTCAAAGAGGGAAAATTTCGTGTGCTTGTAGCAACAGATATTGCTTCACGCGGGCTTGATATTGAAGAACTGCCGTATGTTATTAATTATGAGTTGCCGAGTGTTCCTGAAGATTATGTGCATAGAGTAGGGAGAACAGGGCGTGCAGGGCGAGAGGGAGAAGCGATAAGCCTTATAGATATCTATGAAAAGTTTGATATTAAAGCAATTGAGAAGCTCATAGGTCAAAAAATCCCAAAAGATGTTGTGGAAGGTTTTGAGCCGGATCCAAATATTCGTCGTAAAGATATTGATGCAGTAAAATTAAAAGCTGAACATAAAAAGCAAGAGAAAAAATTTATAAAGAAAAAAGCAACTCCAAAAGTGACTGCCAAGTCTTTAAAAAGTGCGAAGAAAAAGAGAAAGACTACTAAAAGAGATGGTTAATTCCCATCGTTTAATAATCAACTCCTAGTAAGTCTTCTTCTATCTCATATCTATTTGCATTTGCTTTTTGAAAATGTGATAAAAAGTAAGTTATGTCTTTTATCTCATTATTTTTGAGTGCTTGTGCAAATGTGAACATTATCTCTTGCTTTTGTGTGTCTGCTATACCGTTTTTGAAATTTTGCAGTTTTTTTATTAACCTTTTTTGTTTTTTATTTGCAAGTTTTGGATAGTAGCTGCTCCCCTCAGCATTTGTTCCATGGCAATTTGCACACCCGTTTGCAAAATAGAGGTTTGCACCTTTTTGGTAAGCTTTGTTGTTTTGCGCATAAAGTGTTATGGATAAAAGTAGTAAGAAAACAAAAAAATATCGCATCATTTTAGCCTTTTGATGATTTTATTTTTGATAGTGTTATATGTATGGTTTGTATTATTATATACCATATCTTCTAATAATGCCACTTCATCGGCAAAATTATTTTCAAGATGATTGTTTATGATGACAAAAAGCAGCTCTTTTGCCGTTTGTGCTTTTTTGACTGCTGCTAACTCTTTGGAGTCTGTTTTTCGTTTGTTGATTGTAAAAGATTGTAATTTTGCACTGATGTAGCCCAAAACAAAGAGAAATATATATATGAAAAACTCTTTGATCTTTTCACTGCTTAGTATATTTTTTGTTTGTGGAGACTCTTCGTTGTCTAAAAGCTTGGAGGTGTCAATCTTTGTTACATGAATATCGTGCTTGGCAGTATGAAGCGTATAGTACTCTCTTTTTTTAGGTGAAAAAGCTTTTATCTCTACTGCAGGAATAGTAAAACTTTTCTTTGCACTGAGCGCATAGATATACTCTCTTTTGATTTTATAGCCGTTTTTTGTCGCTTTTGCATAGATGGTATTGGTTTCAAAAAACATTGTCACGCCATCGATTTTATGGATTGGTCGAAAGGATTTGTTTTCATAGCCCACACCCTCGAGTGTATAGATGATATTGATGGATTGGTATTGATTTATTGTTGTCTGTTTGATTTTTTCTTTGAGTGAAAAATCGCCTACCAAAGCAGTATCTTTTGAGAGTTTTTGTACTTGAAGTATTAAGGGCTCGATTGCTATTTTTGTATCATGCGTGTTCACGCCAATGCTGTCGTCATGATCATCGACAACGCTCTGTGCAATAGCACTGTCACTTGCCGTTCGGATTGTCAAATCAAACGCAACGGTTATCTCTCCTGCGCTGAGAGGAAAGAGAAGGTAGGTAAAAATTGTATGGGCATGGTGCTTCTGTTTTGCATCATTTTGTTTACTCAGTAGAACTATCCTGTAATCACTGCTCTTTTTTGGCTGCAGAGAGAACATCATATTGTCAGTATAGTCTTTTTGCAATGCTTCAAAAGTGACAACGACTGCCTCTTTTACAAAAGGATTACTCTTGTTTGCAGAGAGTTTATAGCTTGCCAAATCATTTGCTTCAAGCACGCTGTATAATAAAAAAAGTATGAGAAATATTTTACCAAGGCTCTTTTTCATCTGTATATCCTTTATTGATTTTTTCATAAGCTTTATAACTGAATTTGTATTTGCCTTTGCGTTTTTTGTTTTGCTGTTTTAAAGAGAGTTTCTGTTTGCCCTTTTTAGCGCTGCCTGCTCCATTTGTTTTTTCATTGGCAAATTGCTTGCCTGATTTTTTTGCGCTGTTGTTTTGTTGGCTATTGTTTTGTTTTTTCTTTTTACTCAGACTTTGATTGTGCGGCATCATTTGTGCAGCATCTTTTTGTGTGACAAGTCTGAGTTTTCGGATGAGATTGAGATTATAAAGCGCATCAGCATCATCACCCAAAGCGAGTGCGTCGATATAATAATTTTGTGCTCTGTCATATTTTTTCAGCTTCACGGCACAATTGCCAATATTGTAAAAGAGCTTTTGTTTGAGTGCTTTGTTGGCACTCTTGATCTGCGTGAAATACTCTAAAGCTTTTTTATAATGCCCTGCCTTATAATAAGCGACTGCAGTGTTGTAATAGCTTTGTTGTGACGGAGTGAGTTTCTCAAAGTTGTGTGCTGCATCTAAATATTTTTGCTTTGTGTAGGCACTCTTTGCCTCTTTGAGGTAGTGAAAATCCAATAACGAAGCATGGGAGCTATTGGGTAAGAAAAAGAGTAAAGATATGAAAGTAAAGAGGCGCTGCGAAAATTTTGTCACACTTACAAAGAAGAGAGCTAAGGCGATGAGAAGAGGCAGTATGAAAAGTTCTTTGTAGGTTTTGACTTTTATGCGCTCTTGTCTGCTTTGTTTGGACCCCAGATCATTGGAGAGCGTATCAATATCACTGAGTGATTTGAGTTGATAATACTTACCGTGAGTGGCATTGGCAAGGTCAACAAGTATAGGATTGATTTTTGAGATGACAATGGAATTGCTGGCATCTTTAATGTATTTGCCATCTTTTTTCAGTGCTGCACCCCGCTCGGTCGCTGTTGCAACAAGGTAGGGTACAATAGCGTTTTTTTTGGCGATTTTAGCCAGTGCTACGATGTCGTGCTCATCGCCGCCGTCACTAAAAATTATGAGGTTCTTTTGCTTCATCTGCATTGTGGCAATACGCTTAAAAAGATTTTTCAAACTTGTGCTCTTTGTCAGTATATAGTTCGGATTGAGGGCTTCAAGCGCCATCATACTTATCTCTGTATCTGTTGTGGGTGGGGAGATGAGCAGGGTTGATGATGTGAAGGCAAAAAGAGTAAATCTATCTTTTGGATGTTCTTTGAGAAGCTTTTTGATAGCTTGTTTTGCAAGTTCATAGCGGCTTGGCTTGAGGTCATCTGCCTGCATAGAATAAGAGGCGTCAAGTGCAATGATGTAGTCGTGCGAATCAAAACTCTCTTCATTGTACGCGTTTTCATACGCAGGGCGTGCCATTGCCAAAAACATAAAAACAAGAGAGAAATAGAGTAGTTTTGTCTGCTTACTTGTTTCTCTGTTCTTTTTATAGATAAAATAGACGGGGATGAGTCCAAAAAGCACCCAAGCATTGAGGAGTGTCATTTAGCCCCTCCTCTTTGCAAGCAGATAGAGCAGGAGCAAGATGGCAGCTGCCAAAGGGTAGCCAAAAAGCATATGCTTGTTGAGGTAGTGTTGTGAACGAATAGCACTCGGCTCAAGCGTATCAAGCTCTTTGTAAACATCTTGCAGTGCTTCTGCATTTTGGGCACTAAAAGAGACGCCTTTGGTATCTTTGGCAATTTTTTGTAACAGTTTGGCATCATAGTCACTGCTTTTTCCAAGACCTATGGTGTAGATTTTGATATGCGCCTGCTTTGCCATGGCAACGGCATCTTTTATTTTTGTTGTACCACTGTTTTGGTAGCCATCACTCACAAGTACTATAACTTTGCTCCTTGCATGCGATCTTTGCAACATCTCCACAGCTCTTGCTATACCCTCACCAATTGCTGTAGAGCTGCCTGCCATACCGACCTCTAAAAAATCAAGCATATATTTTAGTGAATTCATGTCGTAAGTAATAGGCACAGGGCTAAAAGCATAGGAGCCAAAAACAACGACACCGACATTGTCATCAAACCTTTTTGCCGTGAAATTTTTAATGAGATTTTGTAAAATCGCGAACTTGCTTTGGGCAGTCTCCTCACTAGAGTATCCACTCTCATCCATAGAGCCGCTGGTATCAAGAGCAAAGACAAGATCACGCCCTTTACGCTGTTGGGCACTTTTGGCATCATAAGAGATGGGAGAGGCAAGGGCGGTTACAAGCAGAGCTAAAATGAACGAGTAAAGGAGTTTTTCTTTATTGATCCATTGTGCTTTTTGCGTAAAAAGTGTCGTATGAGGGAAGATAAATTTTTGAATACTCAGAGGACATTTATATATACAGATGATAAGCAGTAGAAGCACAAATAGGTAAGGATATTGAAATTCAAAATGCTGCATTACTTCATATCACTCCAAAGAAGCCGCAGCCAGAGTCCGAGTGTGGAGGTGTAGCCAACTTCTTTAAAAACGAGATTTTTCTCTTTGTCATAAATGAAAGTTGTCGGAAATCCTGCAATGTTAAACTTGCGTGAGAGTGTGCCCTCTTTGTCATTGACAACTCTGTAGTTGTAGCCGTGTTCATCGAGATATTTTTTTATCTCGTAATCGCTGCCTGATTTTACGGCAATGGTTATGACTTGGTAATAGTGCGAAAGCAGGTTGATGTTTGCAGCTTCTAGCTTACAGGTAGGACACCATGTCGCCCAAAAGTGGATAAGAACAGGTTTGTCTTGAAGAAGATAATTGCTGTTGTCAATAAGTTTGAACTCTTTGATGTCCAAAGGGGCATTGTTAAGTGACTGCGCTTTATAGAGGCTCAATATATTGGCAAAAATTGTTAGTGTAATAATAAAATAGAGAGCTTCTTTACTATAGCGTTTGAGTTTTGATTTCATAGTTAGATATATACTTTTTTCTTATTATACGAAGGAATACCTAAATAATACCTTGAAGTTTTTATTTGGAAGTTTTGAGGGGGGGGGAAGAGGGAAAAAGCGAGAGATCGAGTTTTTACTCGATCTCTGCATCGATGACATCGTCATCATCTTTTTTAGCATTTTGGTTTGCAGCACCTGCTTCACCGCCTTGCTCTTTTTTGTACATTTGCTCAGCCATTTTATGGCTTGCTTCTGTAAGTGCTTTTACTTTCTCTTCGATTTGCTCTTTTGAAGCATTTTCATCTTTGAGAACCTCTTGAAGATCAGTGATTGCTGCTTGAATTTTTGTTTTTTCATCAGCTTCTAGGTTATCACCCATCTCAGTCATAGATTTCTCTGTTTGTGCAATAAGTGCATCCGCTTGATTTTTAAGCTCTACAAGTGCTTTACGTTTTTCATCTTCAGCTTTATGCGCTTCTGCATCTTGAACCATTCTGTTGATCTCTTCTTCAGAGAGTCCTGAACTTCCAGAGATAGTGATTTTTTGCTCTTTACCTGTACCTTTGTCTTTTGCAGATACTGTCAAGATACCATTTGCATCAATGTCGAATGTTACTTCAATTTGAGGTACACCACGTGGTGCTGCCGGGATATCAGTTAATTCAAAAAGTCCTAAAGATTTGTTGTCTTTAGCAAACTCACGCTCACCTTGCACTACATTGATAGATACCGCTGGTTGGTTATCTTCTGCAGTTGAGAAAACTTGAGATTTTTTAACAGGAATTGTAGTTCCTTTTTCAATTACTTTTGTTGCAACACCACCAAGTGTCTCAATTCCAAGTGAAAGTGGTGTAACATCAAGTAAAAGAACATCTTTAACATCTCCACGTAAAACACCACCTTGAATAGCCGCACCTGCTGCAACAACTTCATCAGGGTTTACACCTTTGTTAAGCTCTTTACCATCGAAGTAATCACTTACTTTTTTCTGTACTAATGGCACACGAGTTGAACCACCAACCATAATGATCTCTTTAATGTCAGATTTACTTAAATCTGCATCTTTCATCGCTGTATTAATATGTTCCATAGTCTCATCAACAAGTGAATCAATCATACCTTCAAATTTCGCACGAGTCAGTTTTACAACCAAGTGTTGTGGTCCTGCTTCTGTCATTGTAATGAACGGTAAGTTAATCTCTGTCTCAGTTGCAGAACTTAACTCTTTTTTCGCATTTTCTGCTGCATCTTTTAGACGTTGCAGTGCCATTTTGTCATTTTTAAGATCGATCCCGTGACTACCTTTGAACTCTTCAGCTAACCAGTCAACGATTTTATTATCGAAGTCATCACCACCAAGGAATGCATTTCCGTCAGTTGAAAGAACTTCAAAAGTACCATCAGAAATTTCTAGTGTAGTAACATCAAATGTACCACCACCAAGGTCATATACAAGTACATCTTCATCATTTTTGCTCTCTAGTCCATATGCCAGTGCAGATGCAGTCGGCTCATTGATGATACGAAGAACATTAAGTCCTGCGATAGTACCTGCATCTTTTGTTGCTTTTCTTTGTGAATCGTTGAAGTATGCAGGAACTGTAATAACCGCATCTGTAACTTTATCACCTAAGTAAGCTTCAGCATCTTCTTTTAGTTTTGTAAGGATTTTTGCTGAAATCTCTTGTGGTGTATATACTTTACCTGCTACATCAACAGCTGCCATACCATCTTTGTCAACAATTTTGTATGTAACTTTATCTTGAGCGAGTTTCGCATTCTCCTCGTTCATCATAAGACCCATAATTCTCTTAACAGAAGAGATTGTTTTTTCAGGGTTTGTAATTGCTTGACGTTTTGCAGGATCACCTACAAGTACTTCACCTTTATCTGTAAATGCTACAACTGATGGCGTTGTGTTTTTCCCTTCTGCATTTGGGATGATTTTTGCTTCACCACCTTCATATACTGCTACACAAGAGTTTGTTGTTCCTAAATCTATACCTATTACTTTGCTCATTTTATATCCTTTAATTTTTTTCAAAAATTTAAGGGAACCTTTTCATTCCCTTTTGTCACAGAATCGGGAGTAATCCCGCTTCTTACGCTAACGCTTGGTTCACCTCGGCGGTGAGCCCTCGGCACTAGTGCCTCTTCTGTTAGACTTTTAAATCTTTCATTTTTTAAAACAGTGAAAGTATATACCATTTTAAAAATTGTTTTTGCAACTTATGTTGCAATTAGTTGGCGAATCTAATTCGCGACGACAACCATCGCTTCACGCAACGGTCTCTCTTTATATTTGTATCCAGTTTGGAAAGTTTCTACAATTTGTCCGCTTTCTATCTCTGGATGATCAACACTTTGAACAGCATTGTGGATGTTTGGATCAAACGGTTCATCGTGAGATACCATTGTCACACCATGCTTTTCAAGGGCTGTCATAAATTGTTTCAGTGTAAGCTCGACACCCTCTTTGAGCTTCTCTATCAACTCCTGAGGCTCTGTATCTGCATCGGCAGATTTTAGTGCCATATGCAGTGAATCGACAACAGGAATCATATCTTTTGCAAATTTTTCATTTGCATACTCTACTGCCGTATATTTTTCACGTTCGAGTCTTTTTTTGATATTGTCAAAATCAGCATGAACACGTGCATATTTATCATTACACGCATCTAGCTCTTTTTGAAGCAACTCCAGTTCATTTTCAACTGCATCTGCTTCAGCCTCAATCTCTTCATTATTTATATTTGTTTCATTTTCATTACTATTTTCATTTTCTCTTTTTTCATCAGACATAATAATTTATAACTCCTTATTTTTTAAAAGATAAACGTATTATACATATTGAGCGTAACAATGTCAAGTATAAGTTGAATTTTATCTATTAATAATCTTTAGTCTATTTGTATCAAGTATAAAATTTTTGCTAAATTATAAATAATATAGTATCATTTTGGAATAAAATTTGGAGTTTAGTATGAAATATTTTTATTGGATTATTGGAGTTGTGTTTGGTTTAGTAGCACTTATTTACATTGCTCTGTTCACAGCAGTTGGCAATGGTTTTCTTAAGCCTTTTATTGAAGCAAAAATAAAAGAGCAGACAAAGCTTGATAGTTCGTTGAAAACCTTTGCTTTGCGTATAAACTCACTAGATGTAGTATTGGAGTTAAATAAAGGAAATCGCATAAGTGTAGATGGAAAATATTCTCTTTTTACACAAGATTTTGATTTGAAATATAAAGTTGATTTGCAAAAACTCTCTTCTTTACAAACACTGACAAAAACAAAACTCAATGATTCTTTTTTTACAGAAGGAACTGTAAAAGGAAATATGCAAGAGATTAAAATAGATGGTTTAAGTGATGTTGCAAAAAGTAACACTAGCTATAATATTTCTTTAGAAAACTTTCATCCTAATTCTATTATTGCAAAAGTAGAAGATTTAGATCTCTCTTCACTGCTTCATATGCTCAATCAACCGCAATATGCTCGTGCCGCAGTTGATCTTGATGTAAACTTTAAAAATATTGCACCACATAAACTCGACGGCAATATTTTGTTGCAGACAAAAAAAGGTGTGTTAAACTCTGCTATTATGAAAAAAGATTTCAATCTAACCATTCCAAAGACACGATTTGCTATGAATCTAAAAGCAGATCTTAAGGGTGATGATATAGATTACAAATACTATCTAAACTCAAATCTTGCCAAATTAAGCTCAAGAGGAAAAGTAAAACCTGAACCATTGACACTTGCCTTGCGTTATGGAGTGAATGTAAAAGAGTTGGCAGTCCTTAAACCGCTTACTCACGCAGATATACGCGGACCACTACGTCTTAGCGGTGATGTCAAAGGAACAAAAGAGAAACTTGTTGTAAACGGGAAAAGTGATATAGCTGTTTCAAAAACAACTTTTAGAGCATTGTTACATAATTTTGCTCCAAAAACTCTGCAGGTAAATATAAAAGGTCTTCATGTACAAAAACTGCTTTATATGATCAAACAGCCGCATTATACTGATGCGCTTGTAGATGTAAAAGCCAATATAACAGATGCAGATATGAAAAACCTCAAAGGGAATGTAACGACAGTTGTCAAGCGTGGTCGTTTGGATGCAAAACTACTTACAAAAATGTTAGAGTTCAAATATCCGATGCCAGTAGTTAGCTACGGTATGACGGCATATACTATAATCAATAAAAATCTTATCGACACGAAAATGAATTTTGCTTCTAATCTTGTAAATCTTAATGTCAAACGTGCTCGTTTCAATGTGGATGATGGTTCTGTGCAGAGTGATTATAAAGTAAAAGTTCTCAATCTTGACAGACTCTACTTCGCAACTGAGCGTCATCTTAAAGGAAGTATTACGGCAAATGGAGATGTGAAAAAAGCAAAAGATTTGGATTTTACAATGCATAGTGATGTAGCCGGCGGAAAAGTGGATGCAAAACTACACAATAATGATTTTCATGCAGATATTAATCAGTTGCGTACACTTGATCTCTTAGATATGCTTATCTATCCAAAGATTTTTGCTGCAGATATTGATGCTAAACTTGATTATAATCTTGTTGCTGCAAAAGGAAATGTAAAAGGGTTTCTCTCAAATGGAAAATTCACACGTAACCAGGTGCTTGATCTGACAAAAAAATATGCACACATTGACCTCTATAAACAGTTATTTAAAGGAGATGTCTCTGCAAAGATAAATAAAGAGCATATCTTAGCATCGCTTGATCTGAAATCAAATACATCATCAATAAAAACGACAAATACAAAGTTAAATTCTAAAACGAAACGCATTGACTCTGTAATAGATATCTCTGCAAACGGCAATCCGTTGGTTGTAAAACTGCAAGGTAAGGTAGATGCTCCAAAAGTAAGTGTGGATGCAAGCAAGATTGTAAAAAAAGAGGCTGAAAAAGCCATAAAAAAAGAGTTAAAAAAACGTCTCGGTAAAGATGTAGGCAATCTTTTAAAAGGGTTGTTTTAGTTTATACTCACATCGCAAAGCGTTAAACAAAAAGCAACTTCTTTGCTTTTTTGTTGCAACGCTGTAATGGCTTCGGTGAGGGTTGTGCCGGTTGTGACGATGTCATCTACGAGGATGACATCGTTTTGTTTGAAATTTTTTACGTGAAAATTCCTTGGATTGGCTAATCGAAAGGCTTTGGACTTACCAGAGTAGGAGACCTTGTTTTGTGCTAAGAGTTTTCCATAGAGTGGTTTTATATTGCGTGATTTGAGTGCATGGTTTAAAATGGCAGTGTGGGAGTATGCGCCTTTTGTATTTTCATCGATGCCGATAGAGGCAAATTGCCCCTCTGTATGAAACTCACTGGCAAATTTTTTAAAACTCAAATCTGCTATAAGAGAGTAGATGGCATAACCAAGGTCTGTATGCTTGGTAAAGAGAAACTGTTTGATATCTTCATATCTGTAAAAAGAGAAGACCTGCACACCGTTTGAGAGTGTTCGTTTGTAAAAAGAGGGTGTGAGAAAAAGCGCTTGACATTTTTTGCAGATATGCTGCGCAAGAGAGTAGTTCTCACACAGCAGACATTTCATAGCAGCGTTTTTAATCCATTTTCAAAACAGACATAAATGCCTCTTGCGGCAGATTGACCTTACCGATGGACTTCATACGTTTTTTCCCTGCTTTTTGTTTTTCAAGGAGTTTACGTTTACGGGTAATATCGCCACCGTAACATTTTGCTGTTACATTTTTGCCCATAGATTTAACTGTCTCACGGGCGATGACCTGATTACCCAGAGAGGCTTGGACTGCTACTTCAAAAAGCTGACGAGGAATGATCTCTTTCATATTTTTAACAAGAGCGCGTCCTCGGCTCACTGCTGATGAGCGTGGTACGATAATGCTGAGCGCATCGACTACTTCACCGGCTACTTTTACATCAAGTTTGACAAGATCACCCGCTTTAAATTCACTCGGCTCATAATCAAATGAAGCATACCCTTTGGAGATAGATTTGAGCTTGTCATAAAAATCAACGACAATCTCATTCATTGGCAGCTCATACTCAAGCATAACCCGCTCTTCATTGAGATAAGTCATTTTGCTTTGAATACCGCGTTTTGCAACAAGTAGATTCATAATATTTCCAAGATATTCGCTTGGTGTAATGACCGTTGCTTTTACATAAGGCTCTTCAATGCGTTCTATCTTTTGCACTTCAGGTAATTCACTAGGGTTTTGTACTTCAACCATACTGCCGTCTGTTAAAAATACATGATAGACAACCGAAGGGGCAGTTGCAATGAGATCAAGCCCAAACTCACGCTCAAGTCGCTCTTTGACAACCTCCATATGCAGCATTCCCAAAAATCCGACACGAAATCCAAAACCAAGTGCCACAGAGGTCTCCGGCTCATAAGAGAGTGCCGAGTCATTGAGCTTGAGTTTGTCAAGTGCATCACGCAGATCTTCAAATTTATCTGTGTCAATTGGATAGAGTCCTGCAAATACAAAAGGTTTAGCAGGCTCATATTCGCCGACAGGCTCAGCACAAGGATTTTTCGCATCTGTTATGGTGTCGCCAACGCTGACAACACTGACCTCTTTAAGACCAAGCACGACAATTCCGATCTCTCCTGTTTTAATAGCAGCAGTTTTAATCTTTTTGATCGGGTGTGGATACATCAAATCTAGTACCTGATGCTCTTCACCGTTACTCATAAGTTTGATCGTCTGATTTTTTGCGATTTGTCCGTCAAAGACACGCACAAGTGCAAGCGCACCGAGATACTGATCAAACCATGAATCATAAATAATCGCTTTTGTCGGTGCATCGGCATCTCCAACTGGAGCAGGTACACGCTCAACTATCGCATCTATAAGCTCTCGAATTCCTACACCGGTTTTTGCCGAGACTAAAACAGCGTCAGTGGCATCAATGCCGATGGAAGTTTCTATCTCCTCTGCGACACGCTCCGGTTCTGCTGCCGGGAGGTCTATTTTATTGATGACGGGAATGAGTTCAAGATCATTCTCAAGTGCGAGATAGACATTAGCGATTGTTTGTGCTTCCACACCCTGTGCTGCATCTACGATTAAGAGTGCACCATCACTCGAAGCCAAAGATTTACTCACTTCATAAGAGAAATCAACATGTCCCGGAGTGTCAATAAGATTAAGAATATAGTGTTCACCGTCTTTGACATAGTCAAGTCTTACAGATTGTGCTTTAATGGTAATACCGCGCTCCTGCTCGATATCCATCGTATCCATCATCTGTGAGCTTAACTCTCTCTCACTGACCGCACCACACTCTTGGATAATACGATCAGCAAGTGTAGATTTACCATGATCAATATGGGCAATAATAGAGAAGTTTCTAATGTTTTTCAAAATAGAGAATCCTGTGTAAAATATTGCATAATTATATAAAAATTGTACTAAGAGAGTTGTTAAAGTGTTAATGATTTGAATACTTTATGCTAAAATTATTTAGAGATAGACACTGAAAAGGTAAAGAAAGAATGAAAAAAAATTTATCAATAGTTATAATCATTGGTTTATTGTCATCTAATATGAATGCAGGTGTCTGGGAAAGCACTAAAGAGTATGCAAATAGAGCGATGTTTTGGAAAAGTAAACATTTAAAAGATATTGATTTTGCAGATATTTATCCTAAAGAGTTTTATAAAAAAAGCTATTTTGGTCTTGTTATTACGGGAGCGGCTATTATCGGTGCGGGTGCATTTACTTATTTTACAGCAGGTGCAGGTGCACCTGCTGCTGCAACAGGGACAAGTACTGTTGCAGCTTGGGTTGCAGGAGGGGGAGCAGGCTCATATATGGCAGGATTATCTACTATAGGTGGATGGTTTGGAGGAAATGCTATGCTTGGAGCAGCAATTTTAAATGGTATTTCTATTGGTACAATTGGAGGTGGAACATCTACATTTGCTGCCTTATCTGTTGTAGGTAAGGTAGGAGTAATGGCTTCAGTTACTGCAATGGGATTGGATGGTGTTGCATATTTTTCAAATCCAACGACAAAAAAATTAGAGTATAAAATAAAAGTCCCAATACCAAAAAATCTTGGCAGCAAAGAGACAAGAAAATTGGTTGATAAACTGTATGATATTGATGATAAAATCAATGAAGCTATTGAAGATAAAAATGAAACAAAGCAAAAAATGCTCTTTGCACTTAAACAAAGCTATAATAAAGATGCTATTGCATTGTTAAGACGTAAATTATATATGGCAGATAATCAAGAAGATTTAATCGTGCTTGGTATCATTGCATGGAATAATGGAGAATATGAGCTGTTTGATAATGCTATTTCACGTATTAATGTATCTAAACTAGATAGTACCGGTTTTTTAAATTATCTTTATGCTCTAAAGAGCTTATCAGAGGGAGATGTTAAAAATACTTTAGTATATTTAGATGATTCTATTGATGAAGATCCGTATGCTATTGAACCAGTAATTTTGTATATAAATATATTAGGAAATGGAGATTTTATAAAAAATGAACCTAAAATAGAATTTTTAGTCAATAAAGCTGCAGAAAATTATGATAGTGATAAGTATGCTACAGGCTATACAATGACGGGAGTCTATTATAGAACAGCAACATTTTATTTTAATAATAAACGCTATGTAAAAGCTCAACAATATTA
>FPHK01000011.1_pt1 | contig 22480 bp, 25 predicted proteins | sample 1057251 | NCBI WGS metagenome assembly FPHK01 (sample SAMEA4473311, study PRJEB15554) | hydrothermal vent metagenome | biome: marine basaltic hydrothermal vent biome; feature: marine hydrothermal vent; material: water | place: Pacific Ocean | collected 2011-06-14/2011-07-23 | depth 1155 m
GTTGCACTCGATGGCAAAGAGAGAATTATTACAGATGAGACAAATGTCGATGTAACAGAGCGTTTGGAGATGGAGATAGAGGGCTTTTTGGAGCAAAATCCGAATTTTGAGCGTATTATTCTAAAATCAAAATCTCCAAGTTGTGGGTATAGAACAACTTCTGTTCTCAGTGAGACAAAAGAACAACTCTACCTTGGAAGCGGCATCGCAGCGACTATGATAGCTGAAAAATTTCCAAATATAGCAATAGAGAGTGAGTTTGACTTCTTATAATTTTTGTGTTTAAAATTTATAGAAGGGCTATTTAAAGAGCCCTTCAAAGTAATCTTCTATATTACCAATAGCAGAAGAGATACTCATAAACTGTCCCATACTGAGTTTTGGATAGCTCAGTGCAAGATAGTATTTTGGATGCATGATTTTTGCTTCATCTTTATCATCTTCTGTCTCTACAAATACCATATATGGTAAAAAGGCTGCACTCTTCTCACCTTTTATCTCTGTAACATATGATTTTTCACCTTTTGGCGTAGGCATAGCGACACCAAAGAGTGTGCCTTCTTTGAGTTTTATTTCAAATACGATGTTATCACCCGCATTTGTTTTAAGTTTTTTAACAAGGTTTTTTCCTTCGGCAACTTCTATCATATCTTCATAATATGGCATTCCCATCATAAAATGATACCCTTTGATATCATCTTCTTCGAGTCCATCAGGTGAACCTGTAAGCTTTCCAAACGCAGTTGAGAGTGCACTGTTGATACTTTTTGCAGTTGCATCTGAGTAATCATCTTCAATAAATGCACGCATAAAGTATTCTGGATTTGTAAAGACCAAAGTATTGTCTTTTTTATCAACAAGCACTTTTTCTACAGCAGCAAAACTGTTGTTATCATCTTTTGATACCTCTGTTTGCATAGCTGCGTTTGTGTAGGTTATGACATGATAGTCAGGGTTTGACATTGCGTCGTATTCACCAACGACCTGAAATCCCTGTGTTGTTAAGGCAGATTTTACTGCGTCGCTGTTCTTAAACGCAGCATACTCATACGTGCTGACATCTTTTGCTATTAGACTTGAAGTAAGGAGCGCTGCAAGTGCTCCAGAAAGTAGTAGTTTTTTCATTAAATCTCCATTGATATTAGATGAAATGATTATATTTGATAAGATTACGCTTGTCAATTGTTTTTACAAAGAATCATGAAAGCTTATAACAAGTGTGAAGTTTTCAGTCAGTTTAGATTTTACACCCTTTACCAGCAATATCTTCAAGGTTTGATTCGCGAAACATCTTTTGCATAAGGAGTTTTGGCTCCATCCACTGGTCGTGCAAAGCACATTTGCATTTACCATTACAAAACCCTATACCCAAAATACACTCTTCATCTTTGATAGAGTCATTAAAAATAGTTAAAATATCATCTACTTTTATCTCTTTTGCATCTTTTTTGAGTCTAAAACCACCATCACGCCCACGAATCGACTCTATTAAATCTCTTTTAACAAGCTCTGTCATAATTTTTGTTAAAAATTTATAGGGAATACTCAATTGATTTGAAAGGTCTGTTGCACTAAATAGAGTTTTTTCTTTATGGTTCGCTATGTAGGATAAAATTCGAACAGCATATTGAGATGTATTACTTAGTTTCATTACTTTGTTCCTTTGTGGCATTTTACTGTAGATATAATTAATATATCTTAAAGGTAAAATTAAAAAAATCCTGCTACTATTTCAATTACTACTTATAGGTAGAATTTAAAAAAAGGAAGAAAAATGACTGAGCGTATTACCAAAGATATGGCCAGAAATATCTACTTTGGCGGCGGTCTTTTTGCTATTTTGGTCTTTACTGGATTGACATTTGATACAGTTCATCGAATACCAGAGTTAAGCCATGCAAGCAAAATTACAAAATCAGTGGTTGCAGGAAAGAAGATATGGGAAGACAATGATTGTGTTGGTTGCCATACTCTATCGGGAGAGGGTGCATATTATGCTCCTGAACTAGGAAATGCTTTTCAACGCTTAGGTGGGGGAGATAAAAAGGCTTTTAGAAGTTATATGGAAGGATGGATGGCAGCACAGCCACTTAATATTCCAAATAGAAGAAAAATGCCACAGTTTCATTTAACAAAAAAACAGGTTGACAATCTTGCCGACTTTTTAATTTGGATGTCTAAGGTTAATAACCAAGAGTGGCCACCAAATATTCAAGGATAAGGATTTTTATATGAAATATTCATCTCAAATGGTCGCAAAGCCATATTTTATATTTGCACTCATCTTACTTGCAGGGGAGATTTTATTTGGTTTAACTATGAGTATCCAGTATATTTATGGTGACTTTTTATTTCCAGCTATTCCGTTTAATGTGCTTCGTATGGTGCATGTAAACTTGCTTATTGTTCTTTTGCTTTTTGGTTTTATGGGAAGTACATACTACCTAATCCCTGAAGAGGCTGAGAGAGAGTTATGGAGTCCACTTTTGGCAAAAATTACCTTTTGGGTATTTGTTGTTGCTGGTGTTCTTACTATTTTAGGGTACTTGTTTGTTCCATATGCAGAACTTACAAAACTCACTATGAATGATTTATGGCCTACAATGGGACGAGAGTTCTTAGAACAGCCTACTATCACGAAGATTGGTATTGTTATTGTTGTACTTTCTTACCTTTTAAATGTCACTATGACAGTGATTAAGGGTCGTAAGACTACTATTTCTATCATTTTACTTACTGGTCTATTTGGTTTAGCATTTTTCTTCTTGTTTGCATTTTACTTTTCAGACAATATGGTTATGGATAAATTTTTCTGGTGGTTTGTTGTTCATCTTTGGGTTGAAGCTACTTGGGAGCTTATTTTAGGTGCATTGCTTGCGTTTGTGCTTATTAAACTTACTGGTGTTGACCGTGAACATATTGACAAATGGTTATATCTTATCATCGCTATGACACTTATTGCAGGTCTTGCAGGAACTGGACATCACTTTTTCTATATGGGTGCACCGGGATACTGGTTATGGATAGGTTCAATCGCTTCAGCAGCAGAGCCAATACCATTCTTCTTGATGATTCTATTTGCGTACAATATGGTGAAAAATCGCCGTATTCAAGATGATAATAAAATTGCACTCACATGGGCAAAAGGGACAGCAGTTGTTGGTTTCTTAGGTGCAGGTGTTTGGGGATTTATGCATACACTCGCTCCAGTTGATTACTATACACATGGTACACAGCTTACTGCAGCACATGGTCACTTGTCATTCTTTGGTGCGTATGTTATGATTATTTTTACAATGATCTCTTATGCAATGCCAATTATGAGAGGGCGTCCACATGGAAACTGTGAAAAAGCGCAAAAAGTTGAACTTACTGCATTTTGGTTGATGGTTATCGGAATGATAGGGCTTACTTTAGCACTTACAGTTGCAGGTGTTATGCAGATAGAGATGCAAAGAATCCCTGATTCAGCACATGCTATGGCATTTATGGATGTTCAAGCTAAATTAAGTACTGTTTATGTTATTCGTTCCCTCTTTGGTGTGATGACATTTGCAGGTCTTTTAGTCTATTTTTACTCTTTCTTTGTAAAAGAAGATGATAATAAAATAGCAGCTTAAAAGATGGCATTTAAAGTCTCTCGTCTCTTCTCTTGGAGTAAAGTACTTCTTGAAGATGTAGATGAAAAAGTCGGAATCTTTGCAGACTCTTATTTACGTAAAAAAGCCTCTCGTTTGTACGAGGAGGCAGCGGTCTCTTTTGAATCAAAAGAGAAAGCTCTCAAAATATTTTATCATCTCCTTGGAGGTGATAAAGCAAAAGAGCTGCATATTACAGATAAACGCTTTGTTGAGACTTCTAGAACACTTTTAGAGAAATTTTCAGGAAAAGGGAGAAGTTTTTTTCTTGCGTGGCAAGATGAAAAAGCGCTCTATTTTCCTGCTACATTAGCCTATTTTGACGACAAAGCACTCAATGATATGCACTACTATTGGCTTTGTGCAATGCTTACGCAGGTTGACTTGCAAAACGGTGACATAATTACTGAAAATAGAAGAGCTGCTGCATTTCTTAGTGAAAAATATGCAGGTTTTAGAGATTTTTATACAAAAGCAAAAGCGTCATTACTTCAAAATTATCCTGAATTATCATATATTGATGCTTCCAATAGTGAAGCCTTACTAGATGATAACAGCTACCCAAATCCACTTTGGATATACCCTTCAATTGCTGCAAATGCCAAACTCTTAGACTTTAATGATGAAGAGGAGATGGGGCGACAAGATGGTAAAGAGGATAAGACTGAAGAGCTAAAGATGAAGAAAAAGGCAAATCAGATAGATGATGAGAAAGAGACAGATGGTCTTTTACTCTTCTTGCCTGAATCTTTGATGAGTTTTATGGAACAGGTCAATGTCGATAGACAAGAGAATGACAGCTTTGATGAAGATGCGCTTTATAATGCAGCAGAGTTAGATGAGATAACTCTTGGCAAAAAAGATGCAAACCTCTCTTCACGTGTGAAGATGGATTTGGATATTTCTTCCCGTGATGTGGAAGATTACCCTTTGGGTAATGGATTTTTACGCGATGAGTGGGATTATAAAAAAGAGAGTTATCTCAAAAAATATGTTCGTATCTATCCTCAAGTTGCTATCAATGTAGAGCCGCTAGCGCTACCAAAACGACTGAATAAAATGATGAAAAGAATCCAGTCTGAACTTGATTTGATGGAGCTTGATCGTGTAAAGATAGATAATCTTCCTTATGGGGATGAGATAAATTTTGATGCATGGATAGAGTACAGAGGGCATCAAAACAAATCAAACCATCCACAGCGTTTTTTTCAATCATTTGAGAAGAAAACGCGTGATATGGCTACACTGCTTTTAGCCGACATTTCACTCTCAACAGAGGCGGGTGTTACGCAGGATCTCCGTGTGATTGATCTGATAAAAGACTCTCTTATGGTATTTTCGGAATCACTCAATCGACTAGAGGACTCTTTTGGAATATATGCTTTTTCTTCTATAAAAAATAAAAAGGTTAATTTTCATATAATTAAAAATTTTAAGGAGTCTTATGGGGAGTTGGTTCGTGGACGTATAGATGTCTTAAAACCGGGGTACTATACCCGTTTGGGTGCTGCGGTGCGTGAGAGTGGAAAAATACTCCAAAAACAGCAAAATGAAAATAGACTTCTGCTTATTTTAAGTGATGGCAAACCAAATGATACAGACAGATATGATGGAAGATATGGCATAGAAGATACAAAAAAAGCTATAGAAGAAGTGCGTCAGATGGGTATTACTCCCTTTTGTATCACTATAGATGTAGAGGCAAGAGAGTATCTGCCTTATCTTTTTGGAAAAAGCTCTTATGCGGTTATTCGTGATGCAAAGAAACTGCCAAAAGTTTTAACAGAAATCTATATGAATTTAACGAAATAAGGAACAAATATGTCTAAGAATTATTATTTACCACAAGCAAATGAAGTAGAGCTTTTTGAGGCTGCTGCAGGGATGAACCTGCCTATACTTATTAAAGGTCCTACAGGATGTGGAAAGACACGATTTATTGAGACAATGGGTGAGCGACTTGGGCGTGATGTCTATACGGTTGTGTGTCATGATGATTTAAGTGCGGCAGACTTGGTTGGGAGACACTTAATAGATGAAAATGGCACATACTGGCAAGATGGTCCCCTTACAAAAGCAGTGCGAAATGGTGGTATCTGCTACCTTGATGAGATAATTGAGGCGCGTAAAGATACCACAGTTGTATTGCACTCTTTGGCAGATTATAGACGCGTTTTGCCGATTGACAGAACAGGAGAGCTTATAGAAGCACATCCTGATTTTATGCTTGTTGTCTCTTACAATCCGGGTTATCAAAATGTGCTTAAAGGGATGAAACCAAGTACAAAACAGCGTTTTATTTCACTCAGTTTTACATACCCTAAGCCTGATATAGAAAAAGAGGTCATTATAAAAGAGAGTGGTGTCGATGAAGCAACAGCACAAAAACTTGTAAATATTGCAGGAGAGATTCGTCAGCTGAGTGACAGCGATATTCAAGAGGCAGTCTCTACGCGTCTGCTTATTTATGCAGCGAAACTTATGGTAAAAGGCTTTGATCCGTATGAAGCATGTATGCACTCTATAGTAGAATCACTGAGTGATGAAGATGATGTTTTGGAAGTGCTGCAAAAACTCATCTCATTACATTTTACAAAGGGTGAGTGATGGGAAATAGAGTAGCAGTAAAAGAGCCTTATCCTCCAGGGGATTTTGCTATATGGTTGGTTATTTATGTTGAGCTTGTAACCTTTGGATTGATGTTTATTGGTTATTCTGTTGTAAGACACTCTAATGTAGAACTCTTTAATAAGTCGCAACTTCTACTCAATCAAACTTCAGGATTTATTGATACGCTTATTTTGATTACGGGAAGTTATTTTATTGTCAAGGCTGTAAATTTGGTAAAAAATGCCAAAGGTGAAGAGATAATAAAAGAGGCAAATCAAAAAGCTTCTAAGTGGATAGCAGCGAGTGTCTTGTTTGGATGTATGTTTTTGGTCAATAAGTTGTTAGAGTTTTCAGATATTTTTTCTCAGGGAATATCACTCGATACAAATAAGTTTTTTATGTTTTATCTCTTGCTTACGATGTTTCATTTTATGCATGTTACTTTGGGGACTATTATTCTTTTTAATATTTTTAGAAGAACAAAGGTTGCTGCATATAGTGCTGAGAATACGCGAGGCATAGAGACGGGTGCAGTCTATTGGCACTTGGTAGATGTGTTGTGGATAGTTCTGTTTCCACTTATTTATATTATAAGGTAGGCAAGATGAAAAGAACAGTAGAGATAGTTTGGGGTGTTTTGATTGCGTTTACTATATTTGCATACCTTTTAGGAAAGTTGCATCTTGCGAGTGGTTTTATGGTGGGTGTGCTTCTTTTTACTACTTTTGTAAAAGGGCAGCTTGTTATTGATTATTTTATGGGGATGAAAAATGTCTCTTTGAAATATAGGCTTATTCCTACAATTTGGCTTGTTGTCATCATTTCAACTATTGCTTTTAGTTACTATTTATAATTTAATAATATAATTCTTATAAATTATTTATATAAAGGTACTCTGAGATGGAAATTAATTTACGCCAAATAGCTACTATAAAATCTCCTTTTTGTGATTTAAAAGATATGCCTGTGCAGCCTTGCGGGGCGAGAGAAGTCTTGGCAACTATTGAATTTAAAGAGGAGTATGCTGCAGGTCTTAAAGATTTAGATGGTTTCTCTCATGCCTATCTTATATACTATTTTCATAAAATTGAGAATCATCAACTCAGTGTCATTCCTTTTAATGATAAGACAAATACCCAAAGAGGTGTATTTTCTACGCGAACACCTATGCATCCCAACTCCATAGGCTTGTCTGTTGTTGAGATTGTGGATGTTGTTGATAATATTGTGACGATTAAAGGGGTTGATATTGTTGATGGAACGCCGCTTTTAGACATCAAGCCCTATATTGAAAATTTTGACAGAGTTGAGGGCGAAGTGAGAAGTGGTTGGATGCAATCGAGTGCCGATGAGGTCAGCAGTAAGCGTTCGGATGAACGATTTATTTAAAGGAAGAAAGAGATATGAAAGAGATTACATTAGAGACAAAAGTTGCGGATTTACTCAATGATTATGAGGGAATGAAAGATATACTCATTAAAATTAATCCTAAGTTTAAAAAACTCAATAATCCTGTACTTCGCAGAACGCTTGCAAAAATAGCAGGCGTAAAGCAAGCAGCAGTAGTGGGCGGTATGGAACCTATGGATTTGCTCAATCAACTCCGCGAGGCTGTTGGACAAAAGCCAGTGACTGTAGAGAGTGAAGATGTAGAGCAAGCAACACAAGAGGAGATTCCTGAGTGGATAACACAAGCACCAAAAGAGAGTATAAACGCAAATGAACTCTTGGATAATGAAGATAATCCTTTAGCAAAATCTTTTAATATTTTAAGAAAATTTGATGCAGGTGAAGTGCTTGCAATAGAGTCTGATTTTAGACCAGAACCGTTGATTGAAGAGTTTGAAAAGCAAGGGCATGAGGTTTATTCTCAGGAGATTGAAAAAGATAAATTTGTAACATATGTTAAAAAATAGTCTTAGAGAGTAATTTTAAGTTACTGAGAAATATATGCTCGATATAATTTTAGACAAATTTCAAGAAGGAAGAAAATGAAAAGAATCGTATTACCGATGATGCTATTAGCGAGTGCATCACTTTTAAGCGCTACAACAAACAAAGAGATAAAACAAGAGGCGAAACATGCCCTTATGAAGATGGGTGGTGCTTTGAAATCACATATGAAAGCAAATATGAAAGCAGGTGGTCCTGTGCAAGCGGCAGGTTTTTGTCTTAAAGAAGCATCAAAAATTGCTAAAAAAGTAAATGAAAGCTATCCAAAAGGTGTAAGTGTAAAAAGAGTTTCACTCAAATATAGAAATCCAGCAGACAAGCCAACAGCAGATGAAGCAAAAGAGCTTGAGCAGATTCAAAGAGATGTAGATGCACACAAAACTATACCAAAGATGATAGTAAAAGAGGTTGCGAAAAATAGCTATAAAGTTTATAAACCAATTTTTATTAAAAAAGGTGTTTGTTTAACTTGCCATGGTGATGCACAAACAAGAGACCCAGAAGCGTATAAGCTTATAAAAGCAAAATATCCACATGATAAAGCAATTGGTTATAAAAAAGGCGACTTTAGAGGTGCTTTTGTTATTACAATTGTAAAATAAAAATTAAACTATTCTCTTCTCTTTAGGGGTCATTCTCAATAATTTAGAATGACCCCTAATGCTAATCTAATAAAAAAAGTAGTGTTGGTTGATTTGTAACAGTTTGTTTACAAAAGTTATTTTCATAAGTGCTATAATTTTAAACATATGTTCAAATTAAAGGAATAAGTATAAATGTTTAAAAGAATATTACCGTTAAATGCGATTATTTCGCTTCGTATGTTTGGGCTCTTTTTGGTCCTTCCTGTTCTTTCTGTTTATGCACTTGATATGCCAAATTCAAGTCATACAATGGTAGGTATCATCATTGGTGGATATGCAATTACACAGATGTTTTTTCAAGTTCCTTTTGGAAGTATGAGTGATAAAATTGGGCGTAAAAAGACTATCATTATTGGTTTGCTCATTTTCGCTTTAGGCTCTTTGATTGCAGGTGTGGCTACTGATGTCTATACACTCCTTTTAGGAAGATTGCTTCAAGGTGCCGGGGCTATCGGTTCTGTTATTACTGCTACTATCAGTGATGTAGTAAAAGAAGAAGAGCGCGGAAAAGCGATGGCTATGATGGGTGGAAGTATTGGAATGGCATTTGCACTCTCTATGGTTGCTGGTCCTGCAATTGCCAGCTATTTTGGTGGTGTGCCTACACTCTTTTACTTTGTTACATTTTTAGCTCTTTTTTCTATTTTTCTTCTTATCAAATATGTTCCTGATCCTCCTGTTATTAAACACACATATTTAGAGAGTGATAAATTTAAACTCTTTGAAAATAGTAACTTAATGAAGATGAACATAACAAATATGCTTGTCAAAGGTTTTATGACTTTTGCTTTTATGATTATTCCTATTGTTCTTATAAAAACATACGGATGGGCGGAGAGTGATTTATATAAAATCTATTTACCTTCTATGGTTGTTGGAATCCTGGCTATGGGACCTGCAGCTATGATTGCTGAGAAAAAAGGAAAGTTCAAACTTATTTTACTTCTTGGTGTTTTATTTTTGGCTATTGCTTATCTTATCATTGGGATGAGTCATACCTATATGGCATTTGTTATTGGTATTATTATCTTTTTTATAGGATTTAATCTTCAGGAGCCTATCTTACAATCTTTAGCATCAAAGTATGCAAAAGTACATCAAAGAGGAAAAGTGCTTGGAATTTTTAATAGCTTTGGCTATTTTGGAACTTTCTTAGGTGGTTTAGTTGGTGGTATGTTGCTTGATGTAACTTCTCTTAATCATATTGCTATTGGAATTATTGTTCTTTGTATCCTTTGGGCAGTGATGCTTTTTACTCTTGATAATCCTGCAAAAACAAAAATTGCTTATGTTCATCTTGATGATACAGACCATGCAAAACATGAAGATTTGCATCAACTTCATGGGGTTGTAGAGTGGTATATTAATGACACTGAACATGTTGTAGTTGTAAAATATGATGAGAGAGAGACAGATGAAGATACTATTCGTCAAGCATTAAAAAAGGATGAAAAATGATAGCAGCACCAATAAAGACAGATAAATATGATGCAGCAGTTGCTCCTCTTTTTGGTAAGGCAAAATGGTTTGCGTTTATTGATAAAAATGATAATATTACGATAGAAAAGAATGAGTTAAAAAATGGGTTGGGAGTTGTTGAATGGCTTTTGGAAAAAGGAGTTAATGCTCTTTTAATACAAAATATGAGTCAGATGCCATATGAGTATATCCAAAAAGATGGAAGAATTAGTGTATTTCATGTAGGAAGTGATAGAATTGAACTTAGTGAAGCGCTTAAAAAATATAGTGATGAGTCTCTTGTTATTATAGATGACAGTAATGCACATGAAATTATAAAGATGAAATTGTAAAATGAAATATATATTTGGACCTCTTGCATCAAGAAGATTTGGTATGAGTTTGGGGATAGATCTCTCTCCTGATGAAAAAAGTTGTGATTTTGACTGTATCTATTGTGAATTGGCAAAAGCTGTAAAAACAGATAAAATTGCAAATCCTCCAAAAGTAGATGCAGTTATAGCTGAACTAAAAGAGGCTATGGATAAATTTGACTTTGATATTATCACTATCACTGCAAATGGAGAGCCTACGCTCTATCCTTATCTTGATGCATTGATCGATGCGATCAATGCAATTAAGGGAGATAAAAAGCTTCTTATCCTCTCAAATTCATCAACTATAGATAAAGCACATATAAGAAGTTCTCTTGCTAAGCTCGATATAGTGAAACTCTCTCTTGATAGTGTAAATGAAAAAACTTTTAAAAAGATTGATAGGCCTATAAATACTGTTTCACTTACAAATATTATTGACGGGCTTATTCAATATTCCAAAGAGTGCACTAATGAGCTTGTTTTGGAAGTTTTGGTAGTAAAAGGAATAAATGATAAAGTAGAAGAGTTTGCTCTTTTAAATGAAGTTATCAATAAAATAAATCCTGCGCGTGTAGATATATCAACTATTGACAGACCACCTGCGTATCAGGTAGAAGCATTGAGTTATGAGGAACTTCATACACTTGCAAAAGAGATTAAAAATCAAACTGTATTTATAGCAAGCAGAAAAAATATAGATGCTAAAAAAGAGTCTTTTGATGAAGATGAAATTTTAAAAACGCTCTCAAAAAGACCTTTTACACAAGCAGATATAGAAGATATTTTTGATGCAAAGACAAAAGAGAGATTTGATAATTTAGTTGCATTGGGAAGGATTACGAGAGTAAAAGTGGGTAATATAGATTTTTTTAGAACCGCTTAATACTTTTGTAACACTTTTAGAATATACTTAGCAATATTAAATGAAGGTGGATGATATGCGTAAAAAATTTATACTTCCGATTGTGGGATTTGTTATACTTGGTTTGGGAACACTTTTAAATGCAGCAATGTTTCAGAGTGTACCGGCTGCAAAAGCACAGTTGTTACAACAAGGTAAAGAGAAACAGTTTTGTAATGTTTGTGGTATGAATCTTGTGATGTTTTATAAAACAAACTATGTAGCACGTGTCAATGGCAAGACAAAACAGTACTGCTCGATTCATTGTCTTGTAGAAGATAGAGATAAAAATCATGCAAATGAGCAAAATATCAAAGTTGTTGCTGCGGATACTTTAAAATTTATAGATGCAGACAAAGCTTATTTTGTCGTTGGATCTTCTAAAAAAGGGACTATGAGCATGGTAAGCAAATATGCTTTTTCTAGCCTAGATGCAGCGAGTAGATTTGCGGCGAAATTTGGTGGTGTCGTGACTGATTTTAATGGTGCAATAGAAGCTGCAAAAGAGGATTTTGCAAAAGATTCGCATATGATAGGTAAAAAACAACATAAAATGTCTCAAATGGGTGCGATGATCTATGCAAAAAAATGTCAAAAAACAGATGAAAAATTTGACTCTGTCGCAGCAGCAAAAGCATTTGTCATCTCTCATAAAATTTGTAAAGATTTGAATCCTAAAGCACTACAGGCAGTTGGGCTCTATTTGAAAAACAGATAGTGCAATATGGACTCTGTAAATTTTCTCTCAATCATTACCATTGCTTTTTTGGGTTCATTTGGGCACTGCATAGGTATGTGTGGTGGTATTGTTGTTGCATACAGTACAACAAAAATAGAGGATGAATGGAGCAAAACAAAACAATCTATTGCTCATCTGCTCTACTCCTTTGGACGCATTACTACCTATACGCTTCTTGGAGCGATGTTTGGATTTTTGGGAGGAGTGGCAACTTTCAATAACTTTACAAATGGAATGTTGCTTATAGTTGCTGGTACTTTTATGATACTTGCAGGACTTTCTCTCTCTGGAAAAATCAAATTTTTAACGCTTGTGGAACACTCTTTTGCCTCTAGTTCATGGTATGCAAAAACTTTTAGAGAACTCTTACAGACAAAATCGCTCTGGAGCTTTTTTATCTTAGGGATGCTCAACGGTCTGCTGCCTTGTGGTTTGGTCTATTTCTTTGCCATTACGGCGGCAAGTACGGCAAGCCCTTTGTATGGGGCACTTGTAATGTTTGTTTTTGGGCTTAGTACCGTGCCTGCTCTTTTTAGTCTTGGCTTTTTTGTGGGCATCTATAAAAATGGTAAACTAAGAAATATTATGATCCGTCTTGCGGCAGTTGCAGTTGTGATTTTTGGATTTTATACTATTCGTAATGGCTACTATTACATCAAATATCCACAAAAAACTCTATCTGAATGTTGTGAATTTGATCCTGATGCCATAGATAAACAAAACGAACAAAAACAGCTTCAAGCGTTACCGAAATAAGATGCTCTACAAACAAGACAATCCAGCCAATAATTACAAAAATGTAGCCCATGCATTTTTCCTCTCTTTGGCTGTTACCATAGCTGAGCCCTCTACTGTTTTGCCGCTTATTATTGAGCATTTTAGCGAGAGTGCCGTTGTTGTTGGTCTGTTTGTCTCCTTGCTGCGTGGTGGATCAATTCTTACACAACTCTATGCTGCATTTCATGCGCAAAGTTATAAAAAAGTTTTGCCCTATTTGAAAAAGGTTTTCTTCTTTCGTTGGTTCTCTTGGTTTATGATTGGTGTTGGGATTTTTTTTGTTGGTGATGCCAATAAAACACTGACACTTCTTTTTATTGGCTTAGGACTTTTGGGTTTTTCTCTCTCTGCCGGTTTTGGAGCTATCTACTTTAAAGAGTTACAGGCAAAACTCTTCTCTAAAAGTTATCGTGGAAAGACTATGGCAAACCGTCAGGTAGCGGGTTCTGTTGCTTCGATTGTCAGTGGTGGTGTTGCCGGATATGTGCTGAGTCATTTTCAAGCACCGCTAAATTATGCTTACCTCTTCATTGTCAGTAGTTTTATTATGGGGATAGGTTTTTTTATCTTCGTAACTATCGATGATGAGCCGCTAAAAGAGAATGTACAAGTCAAAGAGAAAAATTTTGGACTTTTTGTAAAAAATGCCGTAAAAATTTTTAAAGAAGACAAACGACTCCAACAGCAGACTTTAGCTATCTTTTTAAGTTTTGCCTGCTACCTTTCGATCCCTTTTGTGATTTTGGAAGCAAAAAAGAGTTTTACTCTCACAGGCTGGCTTTTGGGTGGCTTTATAATGGTGCAGATGCTTGGAAGCATAGCAGGGAGTTCTCTTTTATGGAGGAGAATAAGTAATTATGAGAGAATGCTCTCTTTGAGTTTTGTTTTTATGATAGCTGCATTTGGCGTGGCACTCTTTGCAAAGAGCAGCTATGCTTATGCGCTTATATTTTTTCTTTATGGCATTGCTCTTGATGGTTTTGGCAACAGTGGTATGAATCTCATTATAGAGATAGCACCGGAGGAAAAACGTCCTATCTATACGGCTATTCAGACAAATCTCAGCTCTATTGGACTCTTTTTTCCTGTAGTTGGCGGTCTGTTACTCAAAAGTTTCGGGAGTTATGAGCTTATATACTTTTTGACTATTGGATTTCTTTTTGCAGGTTTTGTTATAAGTTTGCGATTAAAAAAAATTAAGGTTTGTTGACTTATGGACATATGTCCGATATAATTTTGTGAATATATTTTCAAGGACACTTTTAAATTGCAACAAAAAAATAACAATATCATAGCTACGGTCTCTTTAGCGCATTTAGTGCAAGATACCTACTCGGCTTTTTTGGCACCTATCTTGCCACTGCTTATAGAGAAGCTTGGTATGAGCCTTGTAATGAGTGCTTTTTTAGATATTGCTCGTAAAATTCCCTCTCTTTTAAACCCTTTTTTCGGTCTTTTGGCAGAGCGGAGTGATGCGCGATATTTTGTGATTTTATCGCCTGCATTGACTGCTGTTGTCATGTCACTCTTGGGTGTGGCAAACTCTTATGCGATGCTTATTGTTTTGCTTTTTATCGCAGGGATCACTTCGACACTCTTTCATATTCCCTCTCCGGGAATGATCAAAGCCTCTGCCGGAGAGAAACTTGGACGGGGTATGAGTTACTATATGGTAGGCGGAGAGCTAGCGCGAACACTTGGCCCTTTGATCGTAACCGGTGGAGTCTCTTTGTGGGGGCTTGAGGGAACTTGGCGATTGATGCCTTTTGGTATTATTGCTTCGATTATTTTGTATTATAAACTAAGAAATTTTCATTTTACGCAGAGAAAATTCACAAAAAAGAGAGAGAAGGGCGATGCTATGCGTGAGGTAAAACGCTTTGTGCCTCTCTTTGGTGCTATGAGTGGTTTTATGTTTTTTCAATCTGCTATGAAGATGGCAGTTACGCTCTATTTGGCAGTCTATCTTACACAAGAGGGGTTTTCTTTGTGGGTGGCAAGTAGTGCGTTGGCTGTATTACAGTTTTTTGGTGTGATTGGGACATTTCTCTCAGGAAATATTTCGGATAAAATAGGCAGACAAAAGACGCTTGTTATTATGTCAAGCGGGGCAGCTCTTACGATGAGTGCATTTCTCTTTAGCACAACACCCTATACGATGTTTCCACTCTTGGCACTTCTAGGCATCTTTATGTTTGCAAATGGTCCTATTATGCTCTCTGTCATTCATGAACTCGATACAAAGATGCCAACATTTATAAATAGTGTCTATATGAGTATAAACTTCTCTGTCAGCTCTATTGTAGTGCTTTCTATGGGAGTGTTTGGGGATGCGATAGGGCTAAAAACTACTTATACTATCGCTGCGTTTATGGCATATATTGCCATTGGTTTTGCACTTTATCTCAATCGTGCAATTATAAAAACAAAAAATAGGATTTAAAAATGAAAATAGTATCAGTAGCAGTTACTCTTTTGCTCGCTTTTGCGGGATGTTCACAAAATAAACAAGCAAGTAATTTAGATGGAAAAAAACTTATAGAGCAAAAGTGCAGTAGTTGTCATAATCTTGACTTGCCGCCTAAAACTTATGATCATGAAAAAGCACCACCGATGATGGCGGTTGCGTTTCATATTAAAGGCTTTATAAAAACAGAAGATGAGAGTCAGCGCATACCTAAAGCGATAGCATTTGTCAAAGATTATGTTGTCAATCCAAGTGCAAGTAAATCGTTTTGTGATAAGGAGAGTTTGAAAACTTATGGCGTTATGCCTTCACAAAAAGGCAAAGTAACGCAAGATGAACTTCAAGCTATAGCTGAGTATATGTTCTCACACTTTACACAAAAAAATCTCAATGAAGCACAAATGCTTCAAAACAGACTCAATGCAATGCCAAAAGGTGAGCGACTAGCACTGCAAAATAATTGTCTCTCTTGTCATAAAGTAGATAAAAAAATTGTCGGACCTGCATTTACGGACGTAGCTAGCAGAAAAGGGAACTCTTTAGAAGTCTTAATGCATAGCATTAAAAATGGGAGTAAGAAAAAGTATGCAAGCTCTAAAGGTGCGATTATGCCTGCATTTAAAAAACTAAGTGATGCAGATGTGAAAACAATTGCTGCGTGGATACTCTCTTTAAAAAAGTCCGAAAATAAAGAGGATTGACATGCGAGGTAGAAAACCGATACAGAGAAATATAGATGCAGATCACAGTCATATCTGCTTTAAACCCTGTGGCATAAAACGCAGTGAGCTAGAGAGAGTAGCTTTGCGTGAAGATGAGATGGAAGCGCTGCGTTTAGCAGACTATGAAGGGCTGTATCAGCAAGAGTGTGCTGATAAAATGGGTATCTCTCGTACGACATTCTCTCGGCTTGTAGAGTCTGCTAGAAAAAAGATAGCAGATGCTCTTTTGCATACTAAGGCGATACGAATAGGGTTTGGGGAAGAGTAAAATGAAAACATACTTTTTATTATTGTTAGTTTTATTGGCTGGCTGTGGCAGTGATAATGCAGATAAAAATGCCATAACTAAAAATGGAATAACAAAAACAACTCATTTAATTCCACTCTATTCTCATCCGCCATCTGATGCATGGGATAAGCTCTTTTTGTATAAGCATCTTACACAAGATGATGTCATGGTTATTATTAATCCATCAAATGGTAATTTTACACATAAAAGTATTGCTTACAAAAAAGTGCTAGAACAGTTACATCAAAATAATATTTTTACAGTTGGGTATCTTTATACAAACTATGCACAGCGTGATATTAAAGAGATAAAGAAAAATATAGATGCTTACAAAAAGTATTATTCTACAGTAGATGGATTTTTTTTTGATGAGATGAATGAGTCTATTGAACAGCTTGATTACTATAAAGAGTTGCTTAAGTATGATCAGAAATATAGTATTGTTAATCCTGGTACAAAAATTGATCAGGAGTATATTGATGAGAGGTTTATTGATTTAGTTGTTGATTATGAGGGAAATCATGAAAGGAGACGTACATTTAATAGTGCAAATGAGAAAACAAAATTAGCTGTTATTTACTATAATGCACCTGTAGATGCAAAAGCTCCAAAAAATATTCACTATCAATATATAGATAATGATACTATTACAAAAAACTTTTCACTATATCTGACTCCAAAGTCCTGGCAACTCTACTCTACACTTGCACATAATGCAAAATTACAATATCCAAATAGTCACACATCATATATTTTTCCTGATGATCTGGAAAAACTTCCAAAAAGTGTGCAGTTTTTTATGGATAAAAAGCTTATGCAGATGAAAAATTGTAATGCTGAAAGAAATGAGTTTAGATTTTCAAATGAGTTTAATACAACAAATACAAAAAACTCTTTAGAACTTAATGTAAGTCTATCAGGCAATAATGATGTTACATTTATGCAAATCCAATCAAAACCAAACTATGTTCCACTATTAAGAATTTCATATAAAGATAAAACTCTCTGGGCTCATATTAAAGAGAGTAATAATGAAACGACTACAGTTAATTTGGGAGATTATCATAGTGGGGAAGTTGTTAAAGAAGAGGTAGATAATGGTACTTTGTATATCTATATAGATAGTGAAAATATCTACTCTAAAGATATTTCTTATTGGGGCAAGAACTCTTTTTTCAAGTTTGGACTCTACCCTCAAACGGCAGGATGTGATGAGTTAAATGTTACAAATATCACCTTAGGTAACTAAGGTGATAGGGCAATTTAATGATTAGCTTAAAATCTCTTCAATAGTGATATAATCACCAACACGACCTGTCATCTGTTCTGCATCAGTATTTACTGGGAGTGTTTTTTTACCAGGTCTCCATCCTGCAGGACAGACTTCGCCTGTTTTTGTAGCATGTTGCCAAGCTTCTACTTGTCTTAAAAACTCATTGACATTTCTACCGACTGATGGTGCTTGTACCTCTTGTGCTACGACAACACCCTCTGGGTTTATAAGAAATCTTCCACGAAGTGCAATACCTTCTTCTTCAAGAAGTACACCAAAAGCACGGCTTACAGTTCCTGTAGAGTCTGCTCCTATTGTAAGTTTCAGATCTTTTAAAAGTGGTTCAGTCTCTACAAATCTTTTATGAGAAAATTTTGTATCAGTAGATACTGCCAAAATATCAACGCCCATTGCTTGAAATTCGTCATATTTTGCATTCATCGCTGCAATTTCAGTAGGACATACAAAAGTAAAGTCAGCAGGGTAGAAACAGACAACATGCCATTTGCCTTCATAATCCTTACTATTTACAGTTGTATAGTGTCCACTTTTAGCGTCATACGCCTCCATTGAAAATTTCGGTGCTTTTTGCATTACTAATGTTGAACTCATATTTCTTTCCTTTTTTATAGTTGTTGTTTGCGTCTCATTCTCTGAGACAACTTCTTTTTTTGCTTGAACGGGAGTGTCACATGCCATTGCAACTCCTTTTTTTGATATATGAAATTATAAAACTTTAAAGATAATAATTTGTAAACAATAAACATTATCTTTTAAATGCTTTAGTAATAAGCTGCTATAATTGTAAACGCAGCAAAAAACATAAGGTGTGATAATCCCTCTATATAATTAGTATGACCCTCTTCTGTGGTTTTCCATGCTAAAATGATTGTAAAGATAAGTGCACCAATCTCAAGTGGGCTAAAGTCGAGAGTTAAATCAATTTGTGTGATATATGCAAGTGCCATTAAAACGGGCACTGTTACAAGTATGGAGACAGTTGATGCACCCATGGCAATATTGATAACGCGTTGTATTTCATCATTTTTTGCAGCTTTTACTGCTGTTAGTAACTCTGGTGCAGCAGAGATAAGGGCAATGATCAAGCCTGCAATACCGTGAGAGATTCCATACTCTTCAGCGAGTTGCATCCCATCATCTGCAAATATCTCTGCACCAAACGCAATGATGGCAATAAAAATAAATATTGTAGCTATTAGACCTGCATTATTAAATCTATCAAAGAGATAATCTTCATCCTCCTCTTCTTCTTCATGTTCCTCTTTGAGTTTCTTTTTAAGTCGAAGGAGTCTGCTTCTTGCAGTTTGTTTAAAAAAATGTGTATGGGTTTTTGTTTGAAATATTACGATAATGATGTAAAAAACCATCAATAAGGCAGAGAGAATCATCGAGACCTGATAGAGTGTGCTTTGGGCATGATTGCTCTCATTTAATATACTTGGGACAAGGAGTGCCAAACTAGCTACTAGTAAAATAGTTGTGTAAGTACTTGAAGTATCTTTGTTGTGTTCTTGTTCTACAAAACGTAGTCCACCAACAAAAACGGCAAGACCGAGAAGCACATTCATATCGACGATGACAGCTGCGATAATTCCCCCTTTTACCGTTTTTACAACTTCAGGGTCATGCACTGCTTGGAGTAAAATCATATATAAAAGTATGATTTCTACGACAACAGCACTAGCTGTGAGTACAAAACTTCCATATGGCTCAGGAAATCTCTCAGAGAGGATCTCTGCAATTTCTGAAACAGTGAGTGAAAGTGTCCCAATAGCAATTGCAGAGAGAATAGTTGCTAAGGTATCCATGTGGTTGTGATGAAAATAAAATGCAAAAGCAATGCAAATAAATCCTGTGTATATATCCCAATAATCTTCTATATAAGAGAGAAATTTATTTTCTTCTTGTATGCTACTACTCAACTTTTTCCTTGTTCTTGGATTTTATCTCTATTTATGATTGGTAGTGCAGCTTCAATGGAACGTACATGCAAATCAACTTGTGGAAACGGTATTTCGATGTTGTGTTCATTAAGTGTATTATATATTAAAATTAAAAATTTTGATGTGGTTCGCTTGGGTTTAAGAATTTCTCTTCCTTTTATCCAGACAAAAAGATTAAAGTTAACACTACTATCACCCATCTCTGTCATTATAACATTTGTATATCGTGTACGAGAAGTATAAATCTCTTGAAAACCACTCTCTTGTACAGCTTTTAGTATTACATCAATAACCTGCTGTGGATTTGTTCCATATTTTACACCAAAAGGAATTTCAAAGCGTTTAATGTTGTCCGTCATTGTCCAGTTTATGACATTGTTTTGTATAAAGTCTTGATTTGGAATGATAATATCAATATTTGCATTTGTTTTTATAGTTGTAGAACGCATTCTTATATCTGTTACGCGACCTCTCATGTCATCATTAATCTGTATATAATCTCCAATTTTAACACTTCGTTCAAACATTAAAATAAGACCCGAAACAAAGTTTGAGACAATGTTTTGTAGTCCAAAACCTATGCCAACAGAGAGTGCGCCAGCTACTACGGCAAGAGAAGAAAGATTGATGCCAACCACTTTGAGTGAGCTAAAAAATGCAATGATTATTATAAGGTAGTAGCCTATATTTGAAATAATCATTCGTGCTGAATAAGAAGATCTCTCTACGCTGTCTGTCTCATCGTCGCTGCTTTTTACTTTTAAGACTTTTCTTTTAAAGAGAACTCCAAAAATAAAACCAAATAGAATAATAAAAATAACCCAAAGTAATTTTAATATACTAATTGGTGTATTATTGATTTGAAAAAGTGGATTTGAGAGTAAATTCCAGATAGATTGTGCTGAATTTTTGACTGTCTGTTCAGTTGCTCCACCAAGAGTGTAGATAATACCTAAATATTTTTGTTCCATTGTGCTTAAAAGATTATCTAATGCATCACGCGTTACATCATCTTTTTCTAATTGCATAATCTTTTGTTTATATGTAAACGCAGTATGTTTTTTCTGTTGTAACTCATTGCAAAAAATCAAAAAATCTGTTGCAATGAGATATTGAGATATTTGTTGCTGTTTTAGCTCCTGTGATGTGATGTTCTTTTCTACTCTTGTCAACTCTATAGGATTTTCTAAAAGTTCTATACGCTCTTTTTTTATTTGTAACTCTTTAAGTAGTTTGTTTCTAAAAGAGAGTTCTTGTAAATATTTTTGTTCCTGTTTCCTTAGAATCTCTTGTTTTAAAAGTACTGTTTTTGGAATTTTAATAATTGTTTTTTCTGTTGATTGTCTCTCTTCTTTTAAAAGAGCAAGCTTTTTTATGAGAAAAGATATATTTTTTTGATAAAGGGCATATTGTAACTGATATGTAGAGAGTAGAGGATCTGTTTTTAATGCGTTTGTAATTTCATTCTCGAGAGTCGCTTTTTTACTCTGTAAAGATTTTTGTTTTGTTTGTAGTGTTGTTATTTTATCAAGAAGATCAAACCATTTAAAAAGAAGTTGTTGTGCTTCTTTTGCATTTTTTGCAACATTGAAGGATGATTGAGTCTGCTTGAATGGTTTAGAGGTTGAAATAAGTTTTTCAAGGAGTGCAACTTGTAAAAGTGTCTGTTCATTCTTTCTTGTGGCTGATTTATTTAATGTTTTCAGTAGTTTTACATATACATCTTTATTTGCATTTATAAGTGTTGCGTTTATATCTGCTGCATTTAGTTGTACAAATAGTAAAAGCAATATTATAAATATTAGTTTCATGTGTGTCTCTTAAAAAGTCTGCGTAAACAGCTGCGTTTAAAAGAGATCATAGGGACTTTTTGTGCATAGTCTTTGTACTCTTTGTCAAATTTTCTTTTCACTTCCATCTCTTCAAAAACTATCACCATAAAAATAATAAAGAGCATCTCTAGTGGAGCGATAATTGTGATGAAAGTCGGCATTCCTAAAAGCAGTGCCCAGCCAAGCGGCAGGAGTGTAAGTCCAAAAAGCATAGGGTGACGCATACATTTATATATGCCTGTTGTAACGAGTCTGTTTGTCTCCAATCGAGGCATATTTACATCTCTCCCTTTTGCTAGTTCTCTGCCTCCATTGGCTGCTGCACGAAATGCTAAACGCAGAATAAAGAGACCAATGAGTGCCGAGAGTAGATGAAAGAGCGGTGCGTGAAAGAGGATGTCGTCTTTATCAATGGTATAGGAATAATAAGCACCTCCTAAAAGCATAAAAAGCCATAAGACGATGCGAACTACAACGGAGAGTGAAGTCTTTATTTTCATAACTGACCTTACGCACCTTTAAGCCTTTGCAACTCTGCAAAAGCAACTTGATTGGCTCGGATAAGCAACTTTGCCCTAAGGGCGAAATGGTTGAGGCTGTGTTTGATTTTTAGACATTCCAGTTTGAATACCGCCACAATCGACAGGAAAATATGATTAATCTGTGTCGTTACTGTTTTAGTGGGTGATTTGCTCAGTGCTGCATTAGACTTGAGTGACTTGTGATACTCTTCAACTCTCCATCGTTTTTCATAGATTGTTGCGACATGGTTGCCATCGAGTGAGACATCCGAACAAATCAGATGCAATATGCCAGTGCTTCCATCTTTGTTTGTA
>FPHK01000034.1_pt1 | contig 22385 bp, 24 predicted proteins | sample 1057251 | NCBI WGS metagenome assembly FPHK01 (sample SAMEA4473311, study PRJEB15554) | hydrothermal vent metagenome | biome: marine basaltic hydrothermal vent biome; feature: marine hydrothermal vent; material: water | place: Pacific Ocean | collected 2011-06-14/2011-07-23 | depth 1155 m
TTGTCCGTAAAATGCCCAAAAAGCAACCCATGAGACAATAGCGCCTTCCCAAACGATTGAGAGTTTAAGCAGTTGAGAGTAACTTATGTCTTTGTATGCCATACCTGCCGGTATCACTTTTTTTGCCGCCATATTTAATGCAAACATACTTGCCAAAAGTGTTGTTACATTGATGCCATATTGTGGCAAATCTTGATGTTCAAAGAAAAGACTCTGTACAGCAAGTCCAAGCGCCAAGCCCATTGATGCTGGAGCAATTCCAAAGATTAAAAATATCGTTGTTCCCAAAATCAGATGCACTTCACTAATACCAATAGGATAGTGAGGCAACACCTCAAAACAGAAAAATACTATCATCGCCGAAAGAATTGTTTTTGCTGCATAAGAGAGTACATTGTTCTCTTTTATGTTATCCCACGCCATCTTTGCAGAGAGTCCAATCACTCCTGCTCCTGTTGCGTAACTAAGTATTATCTTAGCACCTGCTACTACACCTGCTTCTATATGCATATTTTTATCCTTTTAATTTTTTTATTTCATTTCTCTAGCAAATGAAAAACTGTGGCGGCGAAGTCTTATACTCTTGATACTCCATCGCTTTTAAATGGTATTCAAGCGCACTCTCAACCCTTGTCAATTTATGCAAAGATGAGTACATCGCAATAATTGCCAATGAAAAGTATCGCTTTGTATAGCCTCTTAGATGTTTCATAAAGGTATTTTACCATTATTTTGGCATAATTTCAGCACAAGGAGTCTCTTTTGGGTTACAGTGAATGGGTAGAAAAACATGCCAAAAAGCATAAGAAGATTGTCGAGAAGCTTCTAAAAAAAGGTTTTGACAAAGAAAAGATTATAGATTATTTTGATTTTGAAAATATGAAAGAAAAAGAGGTGGATTTTTGCCCGCTCTATGCGAAAAATAAAAAGTGTCATGATATGGAGTCACTCAACTGCTATCTGTGCTCCTGCCCAAATTTTCGTTTTAACGACAAGGGTATAAAAAAAGTGGATGAAAAGAGACAATTTAGTTACTGTAATATTGACTCAAAAGATGGCAAACAAGGCATCTATGGCGAAAAAATCCATCAAGACTGTTCTGGCTGCGCTGTTCCACATCATAGGGCATATGTAGAGCAGCATTTTGACCTTGATTGGACAAAAATTATGAAACCCTGCAAAGCCTAATGGGGGTAAAAAGAGCTCTTAGTTTGCAAGAAGCAAATGAACTTTTCCCCGCTTATGAGTTTGTTGAGATTATCCCCACAAAGTATGGCATCATAGATACAACTTACATCGTAAAGAGTAGCGCTTGTGAATATATTTTAAAGCGATATGAACGAGCGACAGAGAAAGAGATAGAGACCAACAACGCTCTTTTGGCACTGCTTTTTGCTTCAAATCTCAATACCCCGAAATTGCTGGATAAAAATAAAGAGTGGTATCTCTACACAAAACTCAAAGGGGAGATACCCAAAAATATAGAGTTGATGCACATTAAAAAAGTTGCAAACTTTATGGCAGAGTTTCATAACATTAGCAAAAATTTCAAAGTTGCTGCTCCTTTTATTTCAAAACATAAGATAAACACACTCCTTGCAACACTCAAAAAAAGCCACTATTTTTACTATAAAAAGCTCTCTTGTCTGCATACTTTAGTGCAAAAAGAGGATGGATTTATTCATGGAGATCTCTTTAGAGACAACACTCTTTTTGCAGGAGGAAAGATAGCAGTATTTGACTTCATAGACGGTGGTTTGGGAGCGTTTAGCTTTGATATTGCCGTTGCTCTGCTCTCATTTAATCCAAAAAACAGAGCTCTGTATCACACAATATTTTTGCAAACTTACAATCAAAAAGCAAAAAAGAAGATAACAAAAAAAACATTACAACAACAGCTTCACGCAGCATCAAAATTTTATGCCCTCTTGCGTATAGTCCACGACAAAAAAACAGAGCGTGCCAAGGAGTTAGCAAACTTTTGGTAAAATCTGACTACTAAACAAGAGGACTAAAAAATGAAAAAGATATCAAGACGCGGATTTTTAAAAGCTGCAGCAGCCATAACTACCCTGCCACTGCTTGGCAGTGCTAGTGAAAAAAACACGCAACAAAAATCAAACACGCTCAAGTTTATTCACATTACAGACTCACATATGGATCTGGCTGATGATGACTCCGTGGCGGCTATGAAGCTTGCTGTTGCTTTCATTAATAAAAACTATCCTGATTTGGATTTCGTTCTCTTTGGCGGAGACAACTTCAACAACAATGTCGCCGGCGATAAAGATGCTGTCGTTTTTAAAAAAATCTGCGATAAACTTACAATGCCCTACTACTCGGTACGTGGCAACAAAGAGTCCTCTCCAAAAGGCGATGATGAGATCAACCTCGCAGAGTTTCAAAAGATGTTCGTTGCAAATCGTGGGCTAAAAACTTCAGGTAAAGATTGGCTTTTAGAGACAAAGGGCTATAATATTTTAGGACTTGACAGCTGTATAGAGCATCAAAATAATGGAAAATATACCCAAGAGACACTCGCCTTTGCAGAAAAAACACTGCAGAACAAAAAGCCGACAATCATCCTCAATCACCACCCATACACAAACTACTGGGGCGGCACGGAAGAAAAAGATATTCATAAATATGTACTTAACAATACACAAGAGACACAAAAAAGACTCTTTGGCTACAAAAATCTGCGCTTAACGCTCTCAGGGCACAAACACATCGACTCACATACGAAGATTAACGATGTCTCTGTTGTTGTCACGCGAGGTTTCATCCGTCCAAAAGATCTCGATATGTATCCGATGCGCTATGTTGAAATCACAGAGAATAAAATCAGCCAAAAACTTATCTATACAGCATAAAAATGATGGAGATAAAAATCAATGACTACAATATGCAAAATCTTGAGGCCTTTAGTGAGCTGAAGAAAAAAGATATAAGCACACTTATTAACGAAGCACTTGAAGAGTACTTTATCAATGAAGAGAAAAAACTGCTTGAGAAAAATCTTGCTGATGAGAATGCCATGACAAACCTAGACTATGATGAATTCTGGTCAGGTGTGGAGATAGACGAATGATGCAGCACGGCGGTAATATTTACAAATATGCAAAAGAACTTGACTGCGAGCCTGGCGAGATAATTGACTTTTCATCAAATATAAACTGTTATGCTCCTGATATGCAGATAGATTGCTCGAGTCGGCTTGTAACAAAATATGCCGACAGCAATTATCCTGAGCTAAAAAGCGCTATTGCACGCAACTACAAAACAGCAAGTGAGAACATCGCCCTTTACAACGGTGCAACTGCTGCCATCTATGCACTATTAGCTTCACTCAAGGGCAAAGAGGTCACTCTCTATGCACCACTTTATGGCGAGTATGAAAAAGCGGCGCTTGCTGCAAAAAAAGATATCTACAAGATCAACCGCATCGAAGATATTGATACGGAAGTTGCAAAAAAATCCATCGTTGTCTTTGTCAATCCTGCAACGCCCGAGGGGAGTTTTTACGATCTTGAAGAGCTTTTTTTACTCTGGAAGAAGAAAAAATGTACGATAATTGTTGATGAAAGCTTCATTGAATTTGAAAAACACAAATCTTTGAAAAACCAAATAGATGACTATAAAAAACTCTATATAATCCAATCTTTTACAAAATTTTATGCATGTGCCGGTGTGCGTATAGGCGCTGTTTTCTCCCATAAAAAGAACATTCGTTCACTGCATACTCCTCTTTGGAATATCTCTTCGTTTGATGCACTCTTTTTAAAACAACGTCTTGAGGATGCAGCATTCAAAGAGGCTTCTCATACAACGCACAAAGAGCAAAAAGAGCAGCTTCAAACTATTTTAAAAGAGTCCGGACTTTTTGATACTATCGTTGCAAGTGAAGCAAATTTCATCCTCACGCAGTCATCTCACGCAACACAGCTCTTTGAACATCTGCTTGCACATAAGATACTTGTAAGAAGCTGTGAAAGTTTTGACTATCTTGACAACTCTTGGCTGCGCTTTGCCGTTAAAGACAATGCCGCACAAGAGAAACTCAAAAAGGCTTTAGATGCATTCGCTTAGTATTTTTGGTACAAGCAGTGATGCAGGCAAATCGACATTCAGCTTTGCCATTACCTACCTTTTGCATAAACAGGGGATAAAAACAGCCCCATTTAAAGCCCAAAATGTCTCAAACAACTCGGTCGTAACCGACATCGACACAGGCGAGATAGCCATTCCCCAAGCTTTTGCCGCAGAGGCAATAGGACTCAAAACAACACCCCTTTTTAACCCGATACTGCTCAAATCCGGCGCAAAAAACAGCGCGCATCTTATCATCAACGGCAAAACTCTCAAAGATACCGATGTACGCAGTTACTATAAAAACATAGACAAACTCAAACCCATAGTCAAAGAGGCGTTTACCACCCTTGCAAAATCATACGAATGTATTGTCGCTGAGGGGGCAGGCAGTCCTGTTGAGCTTAATTTGATGGAGCAAGATCTCTCCAACATCTATGTTGCCAAAGAGTTCAAGACAAAGATCATCCTAGTAGCCGACATTGAGCGTGGCGGTGTTTTTGCCTCCATCTATGGAGTTTACAATCTGCTTCCACAAGAGCTGCGTGAGAATATCATCGGTGTCATTATCAATAAATTTCGAGGAGATACAACACTCTTTGATAAGGGCATAGAGATTATTGAGCAGGATTTTGGGCTAAAAGTTTTAGGGGTTGTTCCCTACAAACCTTTTAATCTCGGCTTTGAAGACAGCGCTTCACTGATGAACTACAAACAACAAACACAAAATGCCATCATCAAAGTTGCCGTTATTAAGCTGCCACATATCTCAAACTTTACCGATTTTGAGCCTCTTGTTGCAGATGAGGAGATAGCGCTTGATTTTATCAGTTCTGCCTCTTTGGCAAAGAACTATGATCTGCTTATTTTACCTGGATCAAAACGTGTTTTTGATGATCTTGCGTGGCTGCGTGAGCAGGGATTTGAAGCGGTTTTACAAAAGAAAAAACAAAAAGTCATTGCCATTTGCGGCGGGTATGAGATGATGTTTGAGCGTTTAATCGACAGTGCGGGCATAGAGTCCGACAAGCGAAGTATAGAGGGAGTGGCACGACTAAAAGGCGAAGTGACATTTCAAACTAACAAAATAGTTCAAAAAGGGTGTTATAATCTTTTTGGTGTTATGGGTAAGGGGTATGAGATTCATAACGGCACAACAAAAAAAAGAGCAAAAAAAGCAAAAAATTTTTATGGAACATTCCTACACGGTATTTTTGAAAATAATACACTGCGTGAAAAGATCTTTCGAGAAATAAATCCTGCATATAGAGGCTATAATTTTCAAGCCTATAAAGCAGAAGCTATTGCAGATTTTGCAGAGCATATCGACAAGCACATAGATTTAGATTATATTATAAAGCAACTTGATGATCAGTATTGAGAATATTTTCATTGCACTTTTTGCTTATTTCATAGACAAAATTTTTGGTGAATTTTCTTTTATAAAACATCCTGTTATCATCATTGGTGACATTATCACCTTTTTTGAGAACAAACTTTATAAAAAAAGTATATTCCGAGGTTTGTTACTTGTTTTAGCTGTTTTAACTATTGTGAGTTTTTTTGTTATTGCATTACAAAAATCTCTTGAGATCATTTTTCCCTCTTTTATCAATTTTTTCTTCTATATATTTATATCTTCTATGTTTATTGCACATAAGATGCTTCGAGACTCTGTAGAAGATGTATTGCATAGAACCGACAAACGAGAAGCAATTTCAATGTTAGTTTCACGTGATACTAAAGAGCTGAGTGAAAGCGATATCTATAAAGCTGCTATAGAGACCTATGCAGAAAATTTAAGTGATGGAGTTATCGCGCCGCTGTTTTATCTGATCCTCTTTGGACTTCCTGGCATTGTCATCTACAAAACCATCAATACGATGGATTCAATGATAGGCTATAAAAATGAAAAATATGAAAAGTTTGGAAAAGTGGCAGCACGGCTGGATGACATAGCAAACTACATCCCTTCACGCCTTACAGCACTCCTTATAATGATAATCGCAAAACAAAAAAATTATTTTTCTTTTTACCAAGATGGTAAAAAACATGACTCTCCAAACGCAGGACACCCCATTACAGCGATGGCATTAGCACTCGGCATTCAACTTGGAGGAGATACATCATATTTTGGCAAAATGAAAAAAAAAGCAACTTTTGGCGAAGGGAAAAAAGAGATAGATCAAGAGAGTGTAAAAGAGGCTTTACGCCTCTTATAACTAAAAATCTATACCTAGACCAACAAGGAATTGATAATCATCATTTTTTGGACGTACCCCATCTTCATCAACAGTTGGTTTTGCAACATAGTCCCAAATCATACTAATATCAATATCCAACCAACTAGAAAGTTCATTTTCAATATTAAAAATCATATGATGTTTATAACTACCGCCTCCTTTACCTGAAAACGTCAATTTATAATCATATGTCAAATCCGTTATTGTCGAGAGTTCTTGTTCAAATTTTGTACTTATTTCTATTGCAGGTGAATAACTGCTGCTTTTCTGCCCATCACTTACTGTATAATAGTGTGTATAGAGACAAGCCGGACCACCGGAAAAGTTCCAGTATGTTTTTTCAGTATCTATAATACTATACCCCAAACCTGAACCGACTGTAACTTGATCTTTTATATTTTTATATTTGTCAGTATAGTATTCACTAAAAATCGGGGTCCAGAAAAAATTCCGTGTGATATATCTGTCATACTTTTCATTAATACGATGATCATCTGCAATCTCTTGAGAATCTTTTATGGAAATACGTCCCAAATAATCTAAAGAGAGATTAGAGACAGCTGTACGCCGTTTCAAATTAACTTGTGCCGCATAATCTGATTGATTTGTATTTCCATGTCTTAGATCAAAACTAAAGCTCATATCTCCTGACCAATAATCTCTCTCTAAATTTGCATCAGGAGCAAACGAGATAATCGCAGATCTTTTAAACTCATATTTTGTGTCACCCTGAATAATTGTTACACTATCACCATTAAGACGTAAAATACCTCTAAATGATGCTAAATTTTCAATATTTACACTAATAATGTGATAACTCTTAATTGTTTTGATATCATCAAAATCAAAAGTATATAATCCAATCTCTTCACTTTTAAACTCAAGCTTATTATTGTAGAGCCCTTTTATTGTACCACGGAACCATTCACCTTTGTTCGTTTGCAGCCAATCATCTTGTATAGGAGTAGGAGAGAGATCTTCCCAACGTACTTTATACTTTTGTTTTTTCAGTTCTTTATGTTTTTTGTTATCTATTTTTTTAGCAACTTGACGCACTTCATCTTCACTCAACCCTGAAGTATCTTCTACTTTGACAAGATTATTTTCACTCTTTTGATCCGATGCATTCAGAAATGTTCCAACAAAAATAAAAAGTATAAAATAACGATACAATTTAAATCTTCCCATACATTTCATTATGAAAATTAAGCGCATAACGGTCACTCATACTCGCAATATAATCAGCCACAACTCTATGTTTGTTTCTCTGCTCTAATTGTCTGTAATAAAAGCTAGGAAGCATCTTCTCTTCTTCCATCAAACCTTTATAGAGCCCTTTAATTGCCTGTTTGCCGGCATACATACGTCGCACAATGTTTTTATGCTGATACATCTTGTTAAAGAGTAGTTTTTTTAGCTTTTTTATCTTTGTCTCTAAGGATTTTTCAAAACCTATCGGCATAGCCTCTTTTGCTGCCACTCGTTCTTGAGAGTATGCCAGTAGAGAGTAGACAAGATGGTTGATAAGATGCGAGCTAAAACGATAGCGAAACATCTCATCATTTTCATCTGTTACCCCTTCAGCTGCCACCTTTTGTAAGATTTCACATGCAAGTTCACTCTCTTTGAGATCTTCAAATGTAATGAGTCCTGAGTTTACACCATCATCGATATCATGACTCATATAGGCAATCTCATCTGCACGATCGACTACCATAGCTTCATAGGAAGGGTGCTTCTGCAGATCAAACTGCTCATCTATTATTTTTGGCAAAAAAGGCTTTTTATAAGGGTAGGAGTGTTTTAAGATACCCTCTAAAGTTGCAAAAGTAAGATTAAGCCCGTCGAAAGCTTGATAACGTTTTTCCAGCTTCGTAACAACACGAAAGCTTTGAAAATTGTGCTCAAATCCATTTTTAAAACCATCAGCTTTAAGGCATTCGTCCAAAGTATCGCCGCCAATATGCCCAAAGGGTGTATGCCCGAGATCATGCGCAAGTGCTATTGCCTCAGCAAGTGACTCGTTTAAACCGAGTTGATTTGTAATAGATCGGGCAATTTGTGAGACCTCAATGGAGTGTGTTAAACGCGTACGAAAGAAATCTCCCTCATGATTGAGAAAAACCTGTGTTTTATACTCAAGTTTACGAAAACTTCCAGAGTGAATAATGCGATCACGATCCCTTGCATAGGGATTGCGAAAGTCATCATCTATTTTGTAAAAACGCTCATAAGGCTGCATTAGGCTTTTTTAATGAATTCAGTTTTAAGGTAGATCTTCGTGCCGTTCACGCGACCTTCAACATGATCATCCATATCGTTTGGCAGTGCAATTTTTGTTACTGTTGTACCACGTTTTGCAGTAAAACCAGCCCCTTTGACGTCTAAATCTTTTAAGATAACAATACTGTCACCGGCATGGAGTTCAACACCGTTTGCATCACGAAAAACCACTTTATTTGCTTCAGCATTGATTGCAGCATCGACAAGCTTCTGTTCAGCCTCTTCTAGGTACATCATATCTGTCATATCAGAACGACCAAGTTTATTCCATAAAAGATAAGCCATTACCTTTACAGCAGGAACTTCCGACCACATTGCATCATTTAGGCAGTTAAAGTGCGTCTCATCAAGCTCACCGCTCTCAATTTGCGCTTTACAGTTTGCACAAACATAGATGCTTTGCTCTTCGCTTCCATCACTTACAGGTAACTCCATTAGAGTTACATCTTCACTACTGCCACACAGTTCACATACTTCACTTCTTGCCATCATTTATCCTTTATAATTTTTGCGAATTATACTACTTTTCTCTGTTAAACTCTAGGTCTTTATCAGATACTTTTTTATCATCTACAACTTTATCAAACGCTTTGGCAGCTTTTTCTTTGTCATAATCTCTACACTCTTGCGGTATCTGTGCATTTGGATCTGCTTCAATTTTATTACACATTGCAGCGGTAATTTTTATATTGCTACAAGCAGAAAACGCAAGTGCAAAAAGAGATGTTATTACAATTTTATACATAAATATTCCTATTTCTTTTTAATGATTAAATCAAGATATTTTTTTGGAGTAACTCGCATCATCTCCTGAGCAAGCCAACGTATCTGAAAATATGCCGCACTACTCTCACGCAAGGTAAAATAGTTCTTGAGACTTCTTAGATTGAAAGTCACCACCATATCTACCTTCCAGTTGTCTGTCACGATGTGCTTAAAGGCATCCCCGACATTCCTTTTCTTTTTGCCGTTTTGCAACGCTTCGTACATTGCTTGCGGTTTGCCTTTGAGCTCCTCTAAAAATGGCAGAGAACTCTTTGCCACAGCGATTGCATAAAAATCTTCTACTTTTGTGGATTGAAAATCAAGTTTATCATACATCGCACCAATCTCTAAGCGGTTATAATCCGCATCAGCAGTTACAAACATATCAAAATCAAGCACTTTTTCTATGAAAAACTCTTTGTCCCCTCCATGTTTTGATGCGACAAAGGCATTGATAATACCGCTCATCGTGTAGCGGGTAGAACGCACAGAGATAGCTTGAATACGATGACGGGCATGCTCTTGTAAAACACCGCGACTTGTTCCTCGAACTAAAAATGAAAGATTGGCATGTTCTAAAATAGAGTGGTGAAAATAGGTCCATGCAAGATCATCAAGCAACGCGGAATCTTCTATCTCGTTGAGTGCATTGCACATAGCAGGATTAGGAAGTCTATGTTCTAACTCTTTTATAACACTATTCTCACTGTTAGTAAAACTATCATAACATGTTCGTGCAGCCGTCTCTGCTACACCAATACCTGTCTCTTGCAGCAGCACAACCTGCGGTCTTGAATATTTTATGCCATACATCTCTTCCATCTCTAGGCCTCTTCTCTTAAGTGTTACTCTATTTTACTATAATGAAGCTTTATTTTGCAACACCATCAAGTACAGGGACAAAATCACAATCCTCAAGCTCTTCTTCACGAATGCGTGCGCCCTCTTTTATAAAACGGGTAATAACCTGTTTGCCGCCGCGATCCATCGGTGCTACCAAAATACCGCCATCTGCTAACTGCTCAAAAAGTTTTGCGGGAATCTCTTTTGCTGTTGCCGAGAAGAGTATTCTATCATAGGGTGCATACTGTATCCACCCTTTTTGCCCGTCGTCCGTGCGCACATGGACATTGTTGATACCAAGCTGGCGAAAACGTTTTTTTGCCTCAAGCACCAAAGGCTCTATGCGCTCTATTGTAAAAACACCGCGAAAGAGGTGTGAGAGTACTGCTGCTTGATATCCGCTGCCGCATCCTACCTCTAAAACCCTGTCAGCTCCTCTTGGGAAGAGATACTCTGTCATCTTTGCTACTGTCAGCGGAGATGAAATATATTGATTTGCACTGATTGGGAGTGCATCAAGTTTATAAGCTTGATTTCTAAAACCCATAGGCACAAACGCCTCTCTATTTGTTTTTGCTATTGCCTCTTTTACCTCTGCTGAGAGGGGAAACTCTCTCTCTATCGCATCCGCCATACGTGCCGTTTTTGTTGCTGTTATTCTATCCAATACCTATATCCATATATCGCCTCATAAGGCTTATCTCTTTTTTGCTGTATGCCTGTGTTAAGCAAGGTGTATTCCCATTTCTCTGCTCTTTCCCCTGTGGATCGATGATACCACTGAGTCCTGTACACTCCTCATTTTTAGAATCACTTGCAACTACATAACATTGGTTCATCAGTGCTAATGCCTGCGTGAAAATTCTAAAGTGCTCACGTCGCAATACTCCCCACCAAGAAGGTACGGCTATTACATCTGCACCTTCGCTTTTTTGCCACAGCTCTTTAAAACGCAGTTCAAAACAGATAAAGAGTGCAATTTTAATGCCATCAACCGTAACAACTCTAAAATCATCTACACTGCCCTCTTGCATATATTTATGTTCATCCCCAAAACGAAAGAGTTTTGCTTTGGCACGCTCATAAACCACTTCGCCATTGTGAAAAATTTTGGCAAAGTTATAAACCTTACCGTCCCGCTCTTCAAGCATTGTCATAATAATAATTTTATTGCGTGAAGCTTTTTTTAAAGCCTCAGTTGCGTGAGAAGCAAATGCAAGCATCTGCGGCATATTACCATAATCATATGAGGTTAAACAGACTTCAGGTGCAACAATTATAGAATTTACTTCTGCTTTTTCTACAAGATCCAGCAAAATTTGTAAATTTTTTTCATAATCAGCAGTCGTTTCAAAAAGGAGTGAAGAGAGTTTATAATTTTTCATAATGTTGCTTTTACCTAAAATTCGTTCGCTCTATCGGTGGTTTATAGTGTGGATCTTTCCCTGCTACTGTCCAGAGCTCTTTTACAAGATAGCTTACTGTTTTTTTCATGTCATCTTCTACCAATGCAAAATCACTAAAGTACTCACGCAGGAGTGCTAACTCCTCTTCTTGTGTGAGTGGCTGTTCCTGTTTTATGAGTGCTAAGGCTGTTTTGTTTTTAAGATTGTAAAGATGCCAGAGGCTCAAAAAATCTTCGGAATATTTATTGAGAATATGGTGCGCATAGAGTTGAAAGTTCTTCTGTCCGCTTGCTTCAAAAAGCTCTATAATGAGTGTGAGTGTTGCTTTGAGATGCACAAAAGGAACCATGGAGAAGAGTTGTCTTGCAACACTCTGTCCATTGTCATGTTCTGCACCGATAAAAACACGTGCTCCGCCGTCTGTATCGCCAAAGTTGTTGGTTTTAAGACCTATGAGTCCAATGTCCGTATGGCGGTGGCGACCACACCCTTTTGCACAGCCTGAGAAGCCTACTTTGATACGGTTTTTGTAGATTTGCTCTAGCGGCAGATACTCATTTGCCTCATCTTTGATACTCCAAACGGCATACGGGCAGAGATTTCCCGCACAGGCAACGATGGTAGAGCTTAGCGCCGGTGAATCAAACGGAACAACTTTCTCTTTGAGTCCAAGCAGATAGATGTTTTGATCTGTCCCTATGCGAATATCCAGACCTTCTTTTGCAACAAAATCACTTATTTTACGCAGTTCATCTGCTTTGAGTCTTCCAAAATCACTCTGATAGCAAAAGCTGTAAGAGCCGTCACGCAACTCTTCAAACTCTTCAAAGTCAACATGCTCAAGCTGTAACTCTCCGGCACTAACAAACTTTTTGTTATAGATACCCTCTATAAGCTCTTTGAGTTTTACAAGTCCCATAGACTCGATCATATAAAAGAGTCTTGTTTTTGAGCGAGAGAAGCGTGATCCGTGTGTGTAGAAGGTCTCGACAAAGGCTTTGAAAAAATCAAACACTTCATCTTCACGCAAGAAGATATCTGCATCTTGTGCGATCTCGGTGTTTTTACCGCCCATGTAAACATTAAAACCATATACACCATCTTTTTTCGCCAAAGCATAATAGAGATCATTTGCAAAAAAGGAGTTGACATTGGCAGAGTTTCCAGAGATGCCAATGCTCACACGACGCGGAAGCATACCGACATATTTCGGATTTTTGATGATATAATCATTCATCTGTTTGATGAGCGGATGCGCTTCTATTTTGCCGTATCTGCTGACACCATCATAGACATCAGTAACAATATTTCTCGTATTGTCCCCAAAGCTTTGCCACGTTGTCAGACCGCTATCGTTAAGTTTATGCCAAATCTCTGCAACATCATCACTGTAAACATCATGAAGTTGAAAACCTGATCTTGCCGTTATAACAAAGGTAAGATCGTACTCTTGGACAATATCTGCTAAAAGTGTAAAATCCTCCGCACTAAAACGCCCGCCGGCATTATTGCGCAGGCGAATGGTAAATTCATCTTCTAAAAAGTCGGTATTAAAGATACCAAAATCCTGCAGATAATATCTGTCTCCCTCGCCAAGGGAGTCAAAATCGATCGTTGCAAACTCATTGACATAGTAGTCATACGGCTTTAGTCGTGCTTTGTACTGCTCACGCTTATTTAATTTCTTCTCTAACTCTTCAGACATAGTAACTCCATAATAATTCTGCTAATGGTAACAAAAAAATATTAAAATTTTCACTAAGCACTAACAAACTGTGATATAATTAAAACAAAAAAAAGGTTAGTTATGGCAAAAGAGCACTCATTTGACATTAGCGCAAAGATAGATATGCAGCTGTTTAAGAATGCTGTCAATTTGGTTGAGCGTGAGGTGGCAAATCGTTATGATTTTAAAGGAACACCTTATGAGATCAAATACAAAGAGAATGAGAAGGTTTTGGTTTTGGTTGCCTCTTCCGATAACAAACTTGATGCACTTAAAGATATTGTTGTTGCAAAACTTTTAAAACAGGGGCTCTCTTCAAAGGTGCTTGATGAATTGCGAACAGAAGATGCAAGCGGGGGAACGCGAAAAGCTACTTATAAAATTGTTGACTACATCGAGTCAAAAGAGGCAAAAAAGATAGTCGCAGAGATTAAAAAGATGAAGCTCAAGGTCAATGCGCAGATAGAGGGGGATCATATTCGTGTCAAAGGTGCGAAGCTTGATGATCTGCAAAAGGTGATCAAAATGGTGCGTGAGGGTGAATGGGAAGCGCCGATCGTATTTGAAAATATGAGATAAAAGGCAAAAAAATGAAAAAGATGAGTATTGCCGAAGCAGCTGCGTTTTTTGGTGTTTCAAAAGAGGCAATTCACAACCGTATACGACGAGGCTCTTTGAAGAGTTCGCTTGATAGCAATGGTGTTAAAATGGTCTTTGTTGATGAGACAAACAAAGTAAAAAACACAACATCAAAAAAAGCACCAAGGCTCAGCACAAATGATGAGCGCTACTATAAATTCCTTGAAGCGCAGAATGAAAAACTGCAAGCAAGAGTAGAACTACTTGAAAATGAGACAAGATCACTACGTGATCAAAAAGAGCAGATGCTTATTGAAGAGCGTCAGAAAATAGAACATATCTATAAAGAAAAAGATGAACAGCTTAAAAATATTTTACAGACTATATCTTCAAAATTTATGTTAAATGCGCCACTTCAAGAACATGAAGATACGCTTGAAGCAGAGATGGTTGAGATAGAGGAAAAGGAGATTAAAAGTAATGTTATCTCTTTAAAAAAATATTTAAAATCCTCTCATTTTTCAGAGAAAAAAATACAAAAAATCAAAAAAAGATTTACTAAAAAAGCAAAAAATGATGAAAGAATCATTACAATTGGCAGTAAATTTTATCTTGACACTATAAAATATGACTATAAAGACCTTATAAAATAACTTCACAGGAAAAGAGATGAACATCATCATCGCAGGAGCCGGCAAAGTCGGTTTTAACCTTGCAAAAACTTTGAGTATCGGACACAATGTAACTATTATTGATAAAAACTCAGAAGCACTCCATAGAATTCAAGAGAGTCTTGACATCTTACCATTACGTGGAGATGTGGAAGATTCACAGACATATACATACTTTACAGACAAAGATATTGACCTTTTTATCGCTGTTACAAATATAGACAATGTCAATCTTATCTCTGTTGTTATGGCTGAAGCTGTTTTAAATATTAAAAGAAAGTTCGTACGCCTGCAAAAAGAGTTTTTTCATGAGAGTGATATTCAAAAGCAATTGGGCATAGATACTTTGATCTTTCCTATTCAACTTGCTTCAAAGGCAATCTCCTCTTTGTTGGCGTATCCAAAAGCAAATAATGTTAAATTTTTTAAATATACAGATTATAAACTTATCTCCGTTATGGTCTCTAGCAATGTTATACCGCAAAACCTGCCATTGCACAGTTTTAAAATAGTCGGCATCGAGAGAAACAAAGAGTTTTTTATTCCTACAGATGATAATCAAGAGATTTTACCAAATGATCTTGTCTATTTTTTTGGTTCTGAGGAAGAGATACGCACAGTTTGTCAACAACTTGAACTAGATGCAAGCCAAGAGATCCGCCGTTGTGTCGTTTTTGGCGGAGGGGATCTGGGTGTTTCCATCGCAAAAGAGCTTGTAAAAGTCGGACGTGATGTAAAACTTGTTGAAGAAAATCTTGATTTATGCGAGCGTGCGGATGAAGCACTTGAAGGGAAGGCAGCTATTATCAACTCAAAATATAAAACCCATGATGTTTTTGAAGAGGAGGATCTTGACAGTGCCGATATGTTTATTGCTGCAACAAATAATGATGAGTTTAATATCATTAAATGTCTCGAAGCAAAAGAGAGCGGCATTAAAAAAGTTGTCGCGATTAACAATGAGATGGAGTACTATAATCTAATGCATGCATTGGGCATTGTTGTTGTACGAGGTCCAAAGATTAGTGCTTATAATACTATCATTGAAGAGATAAGTTCCACAGGTGTTGTCATTCAAAAGAGTTACTGTGGTGCAAAAGCTGTTATCTTTATGCGTAAAATATTTCACAGCTCAGGACTCGTAAATAAAAAAATAAAACCCCTATTACTTGAGGGAGCAGAAGTGTTTTATATGCGTGATAAACAGATATACTCTTTGAATGAAAAAATAGTATTGCAAGAAGATGATTTACTCGTTGTATTTTGTGCAACAAAAACAAGTACAAAAGTAAAGCAGTGGATCTATGAACTATAAAAATATTTTTAAAATACTCTCTCTTATCGGCTTGACGGTAGCACTTATATTTTTGCTTGATGTCTTTATCGGTCTTATTTATGCAGAGAGTTATCTAAAGTTTTTACTCTATGATATACTCTTTTTTAGTGTGAATTTTGTAATATGGTTCTCTTTGCGAAATCATGAAATTAATCTGAAAATCAAAGAGAGTATTTTGGTTGTAAATCTGTTATGGCTGCTTTTGGGAGTTGCCGGAGCTATGCCGCTTATACTCTATACCAATGTTTCATATGCTTCTGCTTTTTTTGAAGCCGTCAGCGGCTTTACGACAACAGGAGCTACGGTTTATACAGATATAGAGTCTCTACCGCATATGATCTTGTTTCATAGAAGTTTGATGCACTGGCTCGGTGGTCTTGGGGTAATCGTACTTGGTGTCGGACTGCTCTCAATGATAAACCCGACAGGAAGTTTGTCACTCTTTAAAGCAGAATCAACCGGTGTACAGCTTGAAAAACTCACACCCAAGATTAAAGATACGGCTATGAGTTTGTGGCTTGTTTATGTTGTTTTAACCTTTGTTGATATGCTCTTTTTGAAATTTTTTGGTATGGATTGGTTTGATGCTCTCAATCACGCTTTTTCTACAATCTCTACAGGAGGTTTCTCTACAAAAAACAGCTCTTTGGGCTACTTCACGCAAGACGGCATTATCTGGACAACGACAGTTTTTATGCTTTTAGCGGGTATTAACTTTTTAGCGCATCTCAAACTCTATCATAAAGACACATCAGGCTATAAAAGTGAGGAGGTGCGGTGGTATCTGGCTATCTTTTTAGCATTGAGTTTGGCACTTAGTTTTGTGCATATGGATATCAGCGGGGACTCTTTTTATGATGCCCTCAAGCACTCAAGTTTTACCATAGCTTCTGTGATGACAACAACAGGATTTGCAACGATTGATTACGGCTCTTGGTCACACCTTGCCATTGCTATCATCTTTGTCGGGCTTTTGATGGGCGGCAATGCCGGCTCAACGGCAGGCGGCATTAAGATTATTCGACATGTTATAATTTTTAAGACGCTCTCTTCAGAGTTAAAACGTATTTTGCATCCAAATACCATCATCTCCGTTTTTGTCGATGGACTCAAACAAAAAGAGCGCATACTCTCTTCCACATTTGGCTTTTTTGTTCTCTTTATGATTACCGTTGCCATCGTTACTATATACATATATGCAAGAGGATATGATGCCATGAGTGCGATATCGGGAGCATTTGCACTTGTTGGCAATGTCGGTCCGGGATTTTCTCTGGTTGGTCCTGCTGATAACTTTTCATTCTTTAGCAATTTTGACAAAATGTTCTTCTCTCTTGCTATGATAATTGGAAGATTGGAATGCTATACCGTCTTTGTGTTGCTTAGTAGCTCATTTTGGAAGAAATTTTAAAATTTTTTTCTCTAAAAGACGACATTTGTTTTGAATTGTGTAATAATTATATAAGGGTTTTTAGTAGTGTCCTAAAATAATTAAAAAGTATAAATAAAATGATAAGAAAGCATGCAACAGAACAGACAGCCATCTTTTTTAGTGTCGCAAAATGGGTTTTTCTCTCTTCTATAATTGGTGTAACTATCGGTGCGACGGTAACGCTTTTTTTAAAGATTTTACAATATAGTGAAGGTGCTCGCGGATTACTTCCTTTTGATTTTTATTATTTACTTCCTGTCGCACTTGTTTTAAGTGTATGGCTTACAAAAAAGTTTGCACCATCTGCCGAGGGGCATGGAACAGAGAAGGTTATCTCTGCGGTACATAAAGAAGATGGCAAGATCAATGTCTCTGTTATTCCTGTAAAAACGCTTACAACTGTTCTAACGATTTTTGCCGGTGGTTCTGTCGGTAAAGAGGGTCCAGGCGCGCAAATAGGGGCAGGTGTTGCTTCCGTAATTTCAACGCTTTTAAAATTTCACAAACAAGATAGAAAAAAACTCGTTATCTGCGGTATCAGTGCCGGTTTTGCGACCGTTTTTGGGACACCAATCGCAGGAGCTATTTTTGGTGTTGAGGTACTTATTATCGGTGTGATTATGTATGATGTCCTGCTGCCCTCTTTCATTGCTGGTTTTGCTGCTTTTACAACAGCACAGTTTTTAGGAATTGACTATACCTATTATGATCTTCATTTTTTTCAAGATGTCTCTTTGGATATTGTGCTTATTATTAAAGTTGTGCTGGCTGGACTCTTTTTCGGCTTTGTTTCAGATATAACCATAACAGCAATTTCACATACACACAGTTTTATAAAAAAAATTCCGGTAAGTACTTATATAAAAGCTTTTGTAGGCGGGAGTGTTATTGTTGGACTGACACTTATTTTTGGAAAAGAGTATATCGGCTTAGGGCTTGATGTTATCGGTGATGCACTCAATCCAGATCCTACAATTTACCATGATATTCACTGGTACACATTTATCTTAAAGACTATCTTTACCTCTCTCTCTTTGGGTGCAGGAGGCAGCGGTGGTGTTATTACTCCAATTTTTTACATTGGCGCTACAAGTGGTAACTTTTTAGGTTCTGTTATTTCACCGGAACATATTCCACTCTTTGCAGCACTTGGGTTTGTCAGCGTTGTTGCTGCAACAACAAATACTCCTATCGCGTCAACGATTATGGCAGTGGAACTGTTTGGTATAGATATCGCACACTATGCTGCACTCTCAGCAGTCATCAGTTTTTTGATCTCAGGGCATAGAAGTATTTTCTCCTCACAAATTTTGGCAATGCGAAAATCAGAAATGCTTAGTGTAAAAATAGGTGAAGAAGTAGAGAATATCAACATTTCTCTTGAAGAACATGAAATGAATAAAATAGATAAAATCAGAAGAAGATTACATAAGAAAAAGAAAAAATAGCAAAAATGTTTAGAGATGATGTTGATTTTGTTATACTTTTAATATGAAAATTTTATTTATAGGTGGTATTAAGAGTGGAAAATCTCTTCATGCCGAAAAATACATTCAAAAGATGACAAAAGAAAAACCTCTCTATCTGGCAACAACAGAGTTTATAGATGAGGAGATGCAGCAACGCATAGAAAAACATAAAACACAGCGTGGCGAGAATTTTTTAACGGTTGAAGAGGCACTTGAACTCTCTCAGGCAATAAACGAACATGAAAACACGGCTGTTTTACTGGAGTGTCTTAGTATTTGGGTAAACAATATGCTCTACCATGAAAAAAGCTATGAAGATATGCAAGCAGAAATAAACAGGGTAATGATGCTGGATCGTGACATTGTATTTGTCATTAATGATGTTAGCTGTGGTGTTATTCCTGAGAATCCTTTAGCTCGCAAGTTTGTTGATGCAAACGGCAAGATAGCCCAACTTGTTGCAAGTGAATGTGATACAGTCTATCATGTTGTTGCCGGAATTGCCACGAGAATTAAATGAGTAAAATTTTTAAAGGCTTTGCACTGGCACTCTCGATGCTAACAACCCTGCCTTTTTTTAAAGTGCATGATTTTTACAAAGGTATCAATGGTTATGCCGTAATGTTTTATCCACTAGTCGGTTTACTTTTAGGGAGTATTCTTTATGGAACGTATCTGTTGGCATCAAGCTATGTTCCTCCTTTTCATGCCGCCGTTATTGTCTTTGTGCTGTGGGTTATTTTAACGGGAGCACTGCATCTCGATGGTTTTGCCGACACAATAGATGGTCTTTTTGTACCCAAGGAACGCTCTTTGGAGGTTATGAAAGATCCACACAACGGCGGAATGGGGATGATATTCTCTACAGTTTTTCTCATTCTCAAGGCCTCTTCGCTGATCGCTTTGCCAGATTATGCTTTTACTCTTTTGCCGATTGTTTTGTTGTTGCCCCGCTTGACAATTGTTTTGTGCATCTATTTTTTCCCTTATGTTTCAGGAGGTATGAGCACGTTAGCAAAACAAGAGCTACAAATCAAGCAGGTATTTGTCGCACTGCTCTATAGTTTCGTATTTATTTTTCTATACAACAGCTACTTCTTGCTTGCTGGAACACTTTTTATGATGATACTTATCAAGAGATTCTTCATTAAAAGATATGGTGGATTTACCGGTGATATCTACGGTTTTACCATTGAAATGACAGAACTCTTTTTGCTCAATTGCATCATTGTAGGTCTTGCGTGAAAATAACACTTATTCGCCACGGTGAAGTTGATGAGAAGTATCATAAATGCTACAATGGACATATTGACATCGAACTCTCACCCAAAGGAAAAGAGCAGGCAAAAGAGGTAGCTGAAATGTTACAAAATAAAGAGTTTGACCTTGTGTATTGTTCTGATCTTCTGCGAGCAAAAAAGACACTAAAACCATCAAAACACTACAAAAATGCCATATTTACTCAACAGTTGCGTGAAAAATCCTGGGGAGAGTATGAAGGGATGAGCTTTGATGCTATCATAGCAAGAGGAGAGATTCGTTATGAAAACTTCACACAGTGGATAGAAGCACTCGGAGGAGAGCCTTATGACACATACATTGCACGCATACGAACATTTTTTTTAGAGTACCTTCCATCACAAAATGCTAACACTGTTTTGGTTGTTACTCACGCAGGTGTTATTCGTGTTTTGATAGCTATTGTGCAAAACATTTCGCTTCAAGAGGCTTTTTGTATTGATGTTCCTTATGGCTCTGACATCGTTTTTGATACGGATTTGCAAACTTTTAGCACGATTAAATAATAACTTCGCTAAAATGTCACTCTTCAAACTAAGGACAGCTGGCCGAGTGGTCGAAGGCGCTCGCCTGGAACGCGGGTGTGGAGCAATCCACCTAGGGTTCGAATCCCTAGCTGTCCACCACTAAATATGCTATAATCTAATCATGAAAAGCAAAATTTTAGTCTTCTTACAATTTTTTATCATCTTTTTAATGACATTTAATATCATTTATGTTATAGTAATCTCATTCTTTTAGGGGTTAATATGGGGGTTGATATGAAATTAACCCCTTTTTGAAATTTATTTAACCCCCATTTATTAGGGGTTTCTTATGGCAAGAACGATAATACCGCTCACAGACACAAAAATTAAACAGGCAAAACCAAAAGAAAAAGACTATAAATTATTTGATGGTGGGGGCTTGTATCTCTTAATTTCAAAAGCTGGAGGCAAACATTGGAAGTTAAAATATAAATTTAATGCAAAAGAGCAGCTTTTAACATTTGGCTCTTATCCAGAAATAACACTCTCAAAAGCAAGAGAGCTGCGTGAGGAGAATAAGCAGCTTATCGCAAATGGAATTAATCCTAATGACTTAAAGAGAGAAGCTAAAGAACTACAAAACCAAGAGGCAATTAAAAGCCTCAATACTTTTAAGAACATAGCCCTAGAACGCTTAGAAAAGATAAGGGATGATATTAGTGAGCCACACTATAAAAGAATGCACAGAGGCTTTATAAATGATGTTTTTCCCTACATAGGGGATAAGCCATTAGATGAGGTAGAGGCAAGTGATATTATAATCATTTTGCAAAATATGCTTAAAAGAGGCGTGAAAAATTCAGCTCAAAAAGTTTTTCAATCAATCAACAAAACCTTTAAATGGAGTGTGGCAAACGGATTAGCAAGAAGAAACCCGTGTGCTGATATTGAAGTAAGTGAAATTATCGGGAAACCACAAGAGGTACACTACCCAACAATAACAGACAGCACAGGCATAAAAAACCTCTTAACAAGCATAAAAGAGTATCAAGGCGAAACCTCAACAAAATACGCCCTTTTGATGTTGGCTTACACTTTTGTACGCCCTGCAAATGTACGCCTTGCCTTATGGAGTGAAATAAACCTCAACGCTAAACAGTGGGTTATACCTGCTAAGAAGATGAAGACACGAGATGAATTTATAGTGCCTTTGAGTGATACGCTCATAGAACTATTAAAAGAGGTGCAGCAGTACAGTAGCGGCAGTCCTTATCTATTTCCTAGCACAAAGAGCAAAACCACCCCGCTAAGTGACGGGGCATTATTAGGAGCTATAAGACGAATGGGCTACACCAAAGAGGAGTTTACCCCTCACGGTTTTAGGGCAATGTTTAGTACCATAGCACACGAAAAAAGCCCTTTTAAATATGATGTAATCGAAACACAGTTAGCCCATAGTGTAGGCAACAGCGTAAGCCAAGCATACAACAGAGCTAAATACCTTGATGAGCGGGTGGAGCTTATGCAGTGGTGGAGTGATTATCTTGATGAGGTGCAAAATAAAAGGAGCAAGTAAAAATGAAAATTAGTAGAAAAGACAATCTATATGTAGAGATTGAGAAAATTGAGAATATTTCAACTCAATATCAAGTATTTTTACAAATGATGCGATTTAGATATTTCTTTGACCATAATCCAGTAGAGTGTCCAGATAAGTATATAGAGAGTGCTCAAATAAAGAATATTAACATTTCTGAACATTCACTAGATTATGATA
>FPHK01000145.1_pt1 | contig 21938 bp, 27 predicted proteins | sample 1057251 | NCBI WGS metagenome assembly FPHK01 (sample SAMEA4473311, study PRJEB15554) | hydrothermal vent metagenome | biome: marine basaltic hydrothermal vent biome; feature: marine hydrothermal vent; material: water | place: Pacific Ocean | collected 2011-06-14/2011-07-23 | depth 1155 m
TTCAATTTAGGAACTAAATTTAAGGAGATTGGTATGGCACATAAGAAAGGTCAGGGTAGTACACAGAATAATCGTGATTCAGCTGGTAGAAGACTTGGTGTAAAGAAATTTGGTGGAGAAGCTGTTGTAGCTGGTAACATCATTATTCGCCAACGTGGAACAAAAGTTCACCCAGGTAAAAATGTTGGTATGGGAAAAGATCATACAATTTTTGCTTTGGTTGACGGTGTTGTTGCGTTTGAGCGAAAAGATAAAAATCGTAAACAAGTTTCAATTATCCCTGCTGCATAATTCTACATTTGTTTGAGCTTCGGCTCAAACATTTTTTCTTACACTTCGGAACTTAGTTCCAAAAATACAAAACTCGAAATATTTAATAATTTACTTTATAATAGTTTTTTCTTAAGTATTTAAATAGCTAGATATAAAAAGGATCAGACAATGTTTACAGATAGTGTCGAATTAACAGTTTCATCGGGAAAAGGTGGACAGGGATGTGTAGCATTTCGTCGTGAGAAGTTTGTACTTAATGGTGGTCCAAATGGCGGTGATGGCGGTAAAGGTGGAGATATCTGGTTTAAATGTGACAATAATACACATACACTTTCACATTTTCAAAGAAAGATGCATATAAAAGCAGAGAACGGCCGTCCTGGTGAGGGTTCAAACTGTACTGGAAAATCAGGTGCGAAAAAAGTTATCATCGTGCCACCGGGAACACAGATTGTGGATGCAGATACAGATGAAGTTCTTCTCGATATGGTTGAAAATGGTCAAGAGGTTAAATTTTTAGAGGGTGGAAAAGGCGGACTTGGAAATACACATTTTAAATCTCCTACAAATCAAAGACCTACCTATGCACAGCCGGGTGAAAAGGGCGAAACAAGGCATATAAAACTTGATTTGAAACTTATTGCCGATGTTGGACTTGTCGGTTTTCCAAATGTCGGTAAATCTACACTTATCTCTACAGTATCAAATGCGCGTCCTGAAATTGCAAATTATGAATTTACAACACTCACGCCAAAGCTCGGTCAGGTAAATATTGGAGATTATGAGTCATTTGTAATGGCAGATATTCCGGGAATTATCGGTGGAGCACATGAGGGAAAAGGGCTTGGAATCAAGTTTCTACGCCATATTGAGCGCACAAAAACACTGCTGTTCATGATAGATTTGGCTTCATACCGTGATTTAAAAGAGCAGATCGAAGTGCTTAAAGAAGAAGTTGCCTCTTTTTCAGAGAAATTGGGTAGTTCAAAATATGCTATCGCTTTGACTCGTGTTGATATTGTGCCGGCAGAAGATGTTACAGATTTAGTGACGAATTTTATTGAGATGTTGGGACTTACGCCAAGTAAGCAGAGTGAATTTGAATTTGACAATGAGCTGCCATATTTTATTCAAGAGAGCGTTGATGAAACACTTGGCTTTGAGAGAGAAAAACCATATTTTATAGCGCCTATCTCTTCCGCTACACATAAAAATATAGAGCCGCTTAAATATGCACTCTTTAATTTAGTACAGTCTGATAGAAAGTAGAAAAATGAAACGTGTTGTTGTTAAAGTAGGCAGTGCAGTACTCACGCAAGATGGTGAAATTGCACTCACGCGAATGCAGGCACTTGTAAACTTTTTAGTGCAACTCAGAGAAAAGTATCAAGTGATTTTAGTCTCTTCAGGTGCTGTTGCCGGAGGATACACGAAACTTAAACTCGACAGAACGATTTTAGCTAACAAGCAGGCATTAGCTGCTATTGGGCAACCGGTTCTTATGGGCAGATATGCTAAGAAATTTGAGAAACATGATGTTATTACAGCACAGGTACTTGTAACGGCAGCCAATCTTAACAAGCCCGATGATATTCAAAGAGTAAAAAATACGGTTGAGACATTGCTTCAAAACGGTGTGATTCCAATTGTCAATGAAAATGATGCAACGGCTACGGATGAACTCGAAGTAGGCGATAATGATCAACTCTCAGCTTATATTACAAAACATACAGAGGCGGATATGCTCATTATTCTTTCGGATATTGATGCTTTTTATGACAGTGATCCTCGTAAAAATCCAGATGCAAAAGTTCGTAAAATAGTTAATTTTATTGATAATGAGATGCTTACACAAGAGGTGACGCCAAATAACGTTTTTGCAACCGGCGGTATTGTGACAAAGTTGAAAGCTGCTGCATATCTTTTGAAAGATAATAGAGATACATTCCTGGCAAGTGGATTTGATCTTAGTGATGTTAAATCTTTTATGCTTGATGGTATACATGAAGGCGGTACACTTTTTACAAAAAGGTCGCAACAATGATAGATATTATTTTTATGGGTACACCTGATTACGCGGATGTAATTTTACAAAGGCTCATTGATGAGCGTGAAATTAATGTAAAAGCAGTTTATACACAGCCGGATAAGCCAGTTGGGCGTAAAAAGATTTTGACACCACCGCCTGTAAAAACAACGGCTCTTAAATATGACATAGAAGTGTACCAGCCACAGAGATTGCGTGAGGAGAGTGTTGTTAGTGAGTTGTTAGAGATAGAGTGTGATTATATTGTTGTAGCAGCTTATGGGCAGATATTGTCACGTGCTATTTTAGATCATGCCCCTTGTATTAATCTGCATGCCTCTATTTTGCCGCAGTATCGTGGTGCATCACCGATCCAACAGACACTTTTAAATGGTGACAAAGAGACGGGTGTAACAGCTATGCTTATGGAAGAGGGGCTCGATACGGGGGATATTATCAAGATAGAAAAGATTTTAGTACCTGATGATATGATGCTTGAAGCGCTCTTTGAGAGGCTCACGCAAGTAGCAGCCGATCTTACACTTGATGTTGTAAAGCACTTTAAAGAGTATACGCCTCTGCCACAGGATGAGGCTCACGCAACGTACTGTAAAAAGATTACCAAAGCGGATGGGCTTGTGCGTTTTGATAATGCAAAGACGCTTCTTAATAAATACAGAGCATTCACGCCATGGCCGGGAATCTATCTCGATAGTAAACTGAAACTTAAAGAGATTGCCTTGGAGGAAACAGAGTCATCGAATAATCCTGCAGAGATACTCTCAGTGGATAAAGAGAGCATTGTCGTAGGATGTTTAGAGGGCAGCGTTCGTATCTTTAGAGTTCAGCCGGAATCGAAAAAAGAGATGGATGTTTTAGCTTACATAAACGGTAAAAGGCTGCGTGTTGCAGATTATTTATCTTGAAACGATAGACTCAACACAGAAATATCTCAAAGAACAGATTGAAACTAAAAAACTTCAAGCACCCATAGCCGTATCTGCTGAGCTGCAGACAGAGGGCATTGGCAGTAGAGATAACAGATGGGAATCGCAAAAAGGCAATCTTTTTCTTTCATTTGCTCTTGCTCTTGATTGTCTGCCAGCTGATTTGAGGATCGAATCGGCATCTATCTATTTTTCTTATATTTTAAAAGAGACATTGGCATCATTTGATTCAAAAGTATGGATAAAATGGCCTAATGATTTGTATCTTGGAGATAAAAAAGTAGGTGGTATGATTACGAATATGGTCGATGAGAGCCTGCTGTGTGGTGTTGGTTTAAATATGACAGATGCACCGAGTAATTTTGCCAAATTGGATGTAGCAATAGAAAAAAAAGTGTTGCTAAAAAATTATTTCAAAAATATTGAAAAAAAAGTTTTATGGAAGCAAGTTTTTAGCAAATATAAGTTAGAATTTTATAACAACCAGAACTTTTTTACACATAGTAATGGTATTACAATTTCTTTAGGTGATACTAGGCTTAATGATGATGGCAGTTTGAATATTAATGGTGAGAGGATATATAGTTTAAGATGAGCGAAGTAATTGTAATAGCAAATCAAAAGGGTGGAGTGGGTAAAACTACGACAGCTGTTAACTTAGCAGCTTCCCTAGCGGTTGCAGAGAAAAAAGTTTTGCTTATCGACTCTGATCCGCAGGCAAATGCTACGACTTCACTCGGTTTTCACAGAAATGATTATGAGTTTAATATTTACCATGTACTTATCGGTACAAAAAAACTCAAAGATATTATATTAAAGTCAGATCTCCCGACACTGCATCTTGCTCCTTCAAACATTGGACTTGTCGGTATTGAAAAAGAGTACTATGATGCAGATAAAGCCAAAGGACGTGAGCTGGTGCTTAAAAAAGCTATTGCAAATGTCAAAAAAGATTATGACTATATTATTATTGACTCTCCACCTGCTCTTGGACCAATGACAATTAATGCGCTTTCGGCATCAAACTCTGTTATTATCCCTATACAGTGTGAATTCTTTGCACTTGAAGGACTTGCGCAGTTGTTAAATACAGTCAAACTTGTGAGAAAATCAATTAATCCAAAACTAACGATTAAAGGTTTTATTCCAACAATGTTTTCCGTACAAAATAATCTTTCAAAGCAGGTTTTTGCAGATTTAAGACAACATTTCAAAGGGAAACTTTTTACTGATGAGAAAGATAGATATATTGTTGTACCAAGAAATGTAAAATTAGCGGAATCTCCATCATTCGGAAAACCTGCAATTCTTTATGATGTAAAATCAGCAGGCTCTATAGCCTATCAAAATCTAGCACAGGCGATTATACGATAATGAAGAGACAAAAACTTGGACGTGGTTTAGATGCACTTTTGGGTGAAATAGATGAGGCGTATGAAAACGAAGCTACAAAGAGAGATACTGTCCTTGAAATACCTTTAAAAGATATCCGCCCAAATCCTTTTCAGCCGAGAAAATCTTTTGATGAGACAGCCTTGGCAGAACTTGCAGAATCCATTAAAAACGATGGACTACTGCAGCCTATTGTTGTAACGGAAGATATAGACGGATATGTACTTATAGCGGGTGAGAGACGTTTTCGTGCTTCCAAACTTGCAAAACAAAAAGAGATTCGTGCAATTGTTTTAAACTCTGATGAACAAAAAATGCGTCAATTTGCATTGATTGAAAATATTCAAAGGGAAGAACTCAACTCGGTTGAACTGGCAGAAGCATATAATGAACTTATTAAGCTTCATGATATTACACATGAAGAGCTTGCGACAATGATTCATAAAAGCAGAGCACATATTACAAATACACTTCGTCTTTTACAATTGTCCATTAAAACACAAAAAGCATTGGTTGAGAAAAAAATTAGTGCAGGGCATGCACGCGTTTTGGTTGGTTTAAATGATAAAGAGCAAGAAGTAGTAGTTAACTCTATTATTGGTCAAAAACTGAGCGTTCGTGATGTAGAATCAATGATAAAAAGTAGAAAAAAAGAGGAAAAAGAGCTTCCTCAAAAAGAAAACAATGAAATTTTACTTAATTTTTTAAAACTCAAAGAAAAACTTAATGACTTTGGATTTTCTGTAAAAAGTGCCAAAAATAAATTGACAATAGAATTTAATTCTCAAGAAGAATTAGAAAAGTTTTTTTTACATCTTAAATAATAAGAGTAAAAAATTCACTTTTTACTCTTCATTTAACTATCCTTTCAATTTAATCATAGTATAATCTCGCAACTTTTAGGAGGTGCTATGTTAGATATAAATCCAATACTACTCTTGGCTACATTTGTTGTATTTGTTTCGCTTATAGCCGTTCTAAATAGTTGGCTTTATAATCCATTGATTAGTTTTATGAAAAAACGTGATGAAGACATTAAGAAAGACCTTGAAAAAGTCGGTAATAATGATGCTGAGATCAACGAACTTCATGCAAAAGCTGAATCAATAATTATGAATGCTAAACTAGAAGCTGCGGCCCTAAGAGAAAAAGTTATAACGGATGCTAAGGAACTAGCAGACAGTAAATTAGAAGCAAAACGTCTTGAACTCGCGTCAGAATATGCAGAGTTTGAACAATCGCTTGAAAAATCTAAAGAAGAGTTGACAAATGACTTGATGAGTCAGGTTCCAATGTTTAAAAAAGCTTTAAAAGCTAAAATAAGTCAAATATAAAGGATGCAATGTGAGTAGAATTTTAGTATTATTACTGATGATATCAACTTATGCGTTAGCATCTGAAGTTGGGCAAGGGGGAACAGATATAGTTCAAAGAACTGTAAACTTTTTACTTTTTGCCGGGCTTATTTGGTATCTGGTAGCAGAACCGGTAAAGAACTTTTTTGCTGCAAGAAGTCAGGGTATAGCTGATGAGTTGAAAAAAGTTCAAGAGAAACTTGATGAGTCTGTTACTCTTAAAAAAGATGCACTTGCAAAAATTTCAGAAGCAGAGAAATTTGCTGAAGAATTAACTGCAAATGCTAAAAAAGAGAATAAGATTCTTAATGATAGTATTATGCAGCAGTGTGAAGCTGAATTGGAAACTTTGATAAAACAACATGCTGCTAAAAAAGAGTTTGAACAAAGAAATATGGTTCGTGAAGTAGTTGAAACTATTGTTGCTGAAACATTAGAACAAAGTTCTGATATCTTTGCAAGAGAAGCTATGGCAAATGTTATTTTGAAGAAGGTGGCATAGATGGAAGAACTTATTGCAAAAAGATATATAAAGGCACTTAAAAGTGACTTTGATATACAGACACTTCAAAATATTTCATCTGTTTTTAATGCGCTGGCAGAATTATTTAAAGATGATAAGTTTGTCAGTGTTATTGAGAATCCTGAAGTAAATGCTTCAACAAAATCAGAAATTTTACTTGAAGCTGTACAGCCTGCAAAATCAGAGAGAGTTGATAATTTAATTAAATTGTTAATAGAGAACAAAAGAATTAATATTATTCCTGCAATGGCTAAGGAACTACAAAAAGATATAGCAAAAACGATGAAAACTTATGAAGGGGTTATCTATAGTGATAGTAAAATCAACAAAAAAGTTATAGAGAAGTTCGCTAAAGGTTTAAGTGAAAAATTCGATTCTTCTATATCTTTTATTTTTATTAAAAATGATTTCAATGGGATAAAAGTAGAAGTAGAAGGTTTAGGGATTGAGATTAATTTCTCTAAAGATAGAATCGACAGTCAAATTATAGATCATATAATTAAAGCAATTTAACTTCAAGAGAGGAGAACAATAGTGGTAGCAAAAATTCAAGCTGATGAAATCAGCTCAATAATTAAAGAGCGTATTGACAACTTTGAACTAAGTGTCGATATTAATGAAACAGGAAAAATTGTTTCTTATGCTGATGGTGTTGCACAAGTTTACGGACTAAGCAATGTTATGGCAGGAGAGATGGTAGAGTTCGAAGAGGGAACAAAAGGTTTAGTAATGAACCTTGAGGAGAGCAGTGTAGGTGTTGTTATTCTCGGTTCTGGTTTTGAGTTAAAAGAGGGAATGAGTGTTAAACGTCTTGGAACACTTTTAAAAGTTCCTGTAGGTGATGCACTTCTTGGACGTGTTGTTAATGCTCTTGGTGAACCAATTGACGGCAAAGGTCCAATTGAAGCAACAGAATATCGTTTTGTTGAAGAGAAAGCACCTGGAATTATGGAGAGAAAATCTGTTCATGAACCACTTGCGACTGGTATTAAAGCGATTGATGCACTTGTGCCAATCGGTCGTGGTCAACGTGAACTTATCATTGGTGATAGACAAACTGGTAAAACAACAGTTGCACTTGACTCTATCATTAACCAAAAAGGGAATGGTGTTGTATCTATCTATGTAGCGGTTGGACAAAAAGAGTCAACTATTGCACAGGTTGTTCGTCGTTTAGAAGAGCATGGAGCAATGGAGAACACTATCATCGTTTCAGCTACTGCTTCTGAAGCTGCTGCACTACAATTCCTTGCGCCATATACAGGTGTTACAATGGGTGAATACTTCCGTGACAATGCACGTCATGGTCTTATCGTATATGATGATCTTTCTAAGCATGCGGTAGCATATCGTGAAATGTCTCTTATTCTTCGTCGTCCTCCGGGTCGTGAAGCATATCCAGGGGATGTTTTCTATATTCACTCAAGACTTCTTGAGCGTGCTGCAAAACTTTCAGATGAAAATGGAGCAGGTTCTTTAACTGCACTTCCTATTATTGAAACACAAGCAGGTGATGTTGCGGCGTATGTACCGACAAACGTTATCTCTATTACAGATGGTCAGATCTTCCTTGAGACTGATCTTTTCAACTCTGGTGTTCGTCCTGCGATTAACGTTGGTCTTTCAGTTTCTCGTGTTGGTGGTGCTGCTCAGATCAAAGCAACAAAACAAGTTGCCGGTACTTTACGTCTTGATCTTGCTCAGTATCGTGAACTTCAAGCGTTTGCTCAATTTGCATCTGATCTTGATGAAGTTTCTCGTAAACAGCTAGAACGTGGTCAAAGAATGGTAGAGGTTCTTAAGCAGCCTCCATACTCTCCACTCTCTGCTGAGAAACAGGTTGCTATTATCTTTGCTGGTAATGAAGGTTTCTTAGATGATTTTGATGCATCAAATGTAGTACGTTTTGAAGCGGAACTCTATCCGTTTATCGAAGCTTCTTATCCTCAAATTTTTGAGAACATCAGAAGCAGCCAAAAAGTTGATGATGATACAAAAGCACTGTTAATGAAAGCATTAGAAGAGTTTAAAGCTAGCTTTGTAGCGAACTAAGGGATATTTTATGGCAAACTTGAAAGATATTCAAAGACAGATTAAAAGTGTAAGTAATACGCAAAAGACGACGCGTGCAATGAAACTTGTTTCAACTGCAAAGCTTCGTCGAGCAGAAGAGCTTGCAAAACGTTCTCGTCTTTATGCCCAAAAAATGAATCAGGTTATTGCCGAAATAGCGGGACGCATTCAGTGTAATAAAGTTGGCGGATTAAGTAAAAAAGTACTTGAATCCGTTGGTACATCTGAAAACCGTATGTTTGAATCTATCGAAGATCCAAAAATGGTTGACATTGTTTTTGTAACTGCAGATAAAGGTCTTTGTGGTGGTTTTAATATTCAAACTATTAAAGCTGTGAACAAGCTTTTAAAAGAGTATAAAGCAAAAAATGTCAAAGTGCGTTTACGTGGTATCGGTAAAAAAGGTATAGAGTACTTTAACTACAATGAAGTAGAGATGCTCGATACCGTAGTTGGGTTGAGTTCTAAACCTGACAAAGAAAAATCTGATGATTTTATTATGACATCTGTCTCTGATTTTAGAGATGGAAAGATTGATGCTCTACATATTGTATATAACGGTTATAAGAATATGATTACGCAAGAGTTACATGTAAATCAAGTTCTTCCGATAGATGCAGATAAATTTGACTGTAAAGAAGCAGAGTCAAGTTCTATGTTAGAGATAGAAGCAGAAGATGAAGAGAAAATGCTTGATTCTTTAGTAGAAAAATATATTAATTACAATATGTACTACTCTTTGATCGATTCAGTTGCTGCTGAGCACTCTGCACGTATGCAGGCAATGGATACGGCAACGAATAATGCAAAAGAGATGGTGAAAAACTTAAATGTTGAATTTAATAAAGCACGTCAAGCTGCTATTACTACAGAGCTGATAGAAATTATCAGTGGTGTGGAGTCTATGAAATAATGGAGAAAAATATGATTGGAAAAATTAGCCAGGTAATGGGTCCTGTTGTTGATGTTGATTTTGATGGTTATCTTCCAGTAATTAACGAAGCTATTGAAGTTACAGTTAATTTAGATGGAAGTGAACATCGTTTAGTTTTAGAAGTTGCTGCACACTTAGGTGATGGTCGTGTAAGAACGATTGCAATGGATATGAGTGAAGGTTTAGTACGTGGTATGGAAGCTACTGCTACTGGTGCACCTATCAAGGTTCCTGTTGGAGAGAAAGTACTTGGTCGTATTTTTAATGTAATTGGTGAAACTATTGATGGTGGTGAACAAGTTGAAGGTGCTCCTGAATGGTCAATCCACCGTGCTCCACCACCACTTGTTGACCAATCAACAACTACTGAGATGTTTGAAACCGGTATTAAAGTTGTTGACCTTCTTGCTCCATATGCAAAAGGTGGTAAAGTTGGTCTCTTCGGTGGTGCTGGTGTTGGTAAAACAGTTATTATCATGGAACTTATTCACAATGTTGCACATGGTCACGACGGTCTTTCTGTTTTTGCCGGTGTTGGTGAGAGAACACGTGAAGGGAATGACCTTTACTATGAAATGAAAGAATCGAACGTTCTTGACAAAGTTGCACTGTGCTATGGTCAAATGAGTGAGCCTCCTGGAGCACGTAACCGTATTGCACTTACTGGTCTTACTATGGCTGAGTACTTCCGTGATGAGAAGAAACTTGATGTTCTTATGTTCATCGATAATATCTTCCGTTTTGCACAGTCTGGTTCAGAGATGTCAGCACTTCTTGGACGTATTCCATCGGCTGTTGGTTATCAACCGACACTTGCTCGTGAAATGGGTGCGCTTCAAGATCGTATTACATCTACGAAAAATGGTTCAATTACTTCTGTTCAAGCGGTATATGTACCGGCAGATGACTTGACTGACCCGGCTCCTGCTTCTGTATTTGCTCACTTAGATGCAACAACAGTACTTAACCGTAAAATTGCGGAAAAAGGTATCTATCCTGCGGTTGATCCACTTGATTCAACTTCAAGACTACTTGATCCACAAATTTTAGGTGAAGAGCACTATAACGTAGCACGTGGTGTGCAACAAACACTTCAAAAATATAAAGATCTTCAAGATATCATTGCGATTCTTGGTATGGATGAACTTTCTGAAGATGATAAAAATGTTGTTGAACGTGCTCGTAAAATTGAGAAATTCCTTTCTCAACCATTCTTCGTTGCAGAGGTATTTACAGGTGCTCCTGGTAAATATGTTTCTCTTGAAGATACTATCAAAGGTTTCAAAGGCATTCTTGATGGTGAATACGATCATATGTCTGAGAACTCATTCTATATGGTTGGTAGCATTGACGAAGCTATTGCTAAACACGAGAAAAACAAATAAGCAATATGCTTAGTAAAGGACTGTAATGGATACGTTTAAACTTGAAATCCTAACACCAAACGGCGAAATCTACAATGATAAAGCCGTTAGTGTTGTTCTTCCTGGTAAAGAGGGAGAATTTGGCGTTCTAGCTGGTCATGCTTCACTGACAACTTTGTTAGAAGCTGGTGTAGTGGACGTTGAAAAAGAAGATAAATCAGTCGAATCTATTGTTATTGACTGGGGTGTTGCTCAAGTCAGTGAGGATAAAGTCGTTGTTTTAGTTGAAGGTGCTACTGCTATTCGTGGTGCGAATGAAGCTGAAATCGCAAAAGCTTTAGAAGATGCGAAGAAACTCATTAATGATGTGGCGGATTCATCTTCTGCAATCGCTTCTGTTTCTGCTAAAATAGAGTCAGCAGCGCAAAGATTACTATAATATATGATTAATAATATAGTCGATTTTTATCTTAAGAGCCATCCTGTAACGATAGCTGTACTGATTCTTTTATCAGTATATTTTATTATATTGAATTGGGTCTTTTTTTATCGCTATTTTTCTCTTAACAGTTGGCTTAAAAGCGAGAGTGCTTCTCTTGAATCACTCTTGCTTGGAGCTGTTAGAGTTAATGAAAACTCTTTTTTAAATAATTTTATAAAGACTAGTAATATTATTTCGAAAGAAGTTTTGGACTTAGCAATGCTTGCTGCTACAAAGGAGGCAACAAAGGGGCTTTCTATGCTCTCTGTATTTGCTTCTACATCTCCATTTATTGGACTTTTTGGGACTGTTGTCTCTATTTTAGATACCTTTGCTCATATTGGACAGACTAGCGGGAGCATGGCTATTATCTCTGCCGGTGTTTCTGATGCACTTGTGGCAACTGCTTCAGGTATTTTTGTAGCTACTTTTGCCTACACTTACCATCAAATTCTTAAAAGAAAATCTTATGAACTTATCTCTTACCTTCAAATGCAAAGTGATGCACTTTTAGCTCGTAAGGCATAATATGATTTATGATTGGGAAGAGAAGCCAGAGTTAAATATTACACCGCTTGTGGATGTTATGCTGGTCTTACTTGTCGTTTTGATGGTTATTGCACCTAATATTATGTTTGAAGAGAATATCAAGTTACCGCAGGGTTCAACGACACAGGAGCTTTCCAAAATACCGCCTGTGCATATTACAGTAGATAAAGAGGGAAATATAAAAGTAAACAAAGAGAACTTTCTTTTAAATGCATTTAATGATAATTTCTTTTTATATGCTAAAAAATTGGATAAAAAGGCAACAGTTCTTATTAGTGCAGATAAGCGTCTTGATTACGGTATTGTTATGTCTGTGTTAGCAGCAGTGAAACAGGCTGGTTTTTCAGAGGTCTCTTTAGCGACAAATGGATAGACATAATAATTATTTTATCATAAGCGGCTTTTTAGCTTTTTCTCTCTTTTTTTTCTTTTTAGGGCTTTTTATTTATATGTTGTTTGTCTCTGTTAAAGATATAAATTATGGAATGACTAAGCAAAAATATATTGCTGTTTCTGTTGTTATACCTAAAAATATTGTAAAAGTAACATCTTCTGCTGCGAGTTTACAAACAAGTTCTAAAAGCCTAAGCCAAAATATTGATGTTAATGATCTTTTTTCAAATGTATGGACACGTAAAATAAATCTTCAAAAGAGAAAGAAAAAAGTTAATACAAAAAGGATTAAAGATATTGCAAAAAAAATCAAAACTGCTGAGAAAAACAGCGTAAATTCAATTGCTGAGAAAATCGAAAATTTGGATATGTCTCAATCACAAAAAAATGAACAACAGGCTTCAAGTGCTAATGAAGTTAATGAATATTTGGCTAAAATTCAAGCAATTGTTTATCAGCATTTTAATGTTCCGCCAAATAGCGCAGGTAATAGTGTCAAGAGTGTTATTGAACTTGACCCGCTTGGTCATATGAAAGATTTTAGGATCTTAACTTATTCGGCAAATGAGGCATTGAATGCGGAGGCAGATAAGATTAAAGCGAGATTGAAAAATGTTATTTTTCCTAAAAATCCGCAAAATAGGTCCAGCAGGACAATAGTAGTATTAATTTCTAAGGAGTAACATTTGAAAATTATTTTTTCATTATTCATTTTTATCAGTGTTGTTTTTGCAAATGATGCAACTATTGAAGTTATTAAAAAAGCAAATACTTTACCATCTATAGCAATAGAAGATGCTTCAATCTCTTATGATGATACTTTTAGAATACGCTTTTTTAAAACACTTGTTGCAGATTTAAATGTAATTTCTATTTTTAATGTTGACAGACATCATAGAATTGCTAATTTTAATGATGTGGATGTACTTTTTCAAAATAAAGATATGAACTATGTTTTGCGATATAAAATGTTTGAAGATGATAACGCTGCTTTAAATGTTCAAATAAAACTTTTAGAAAAAAACAATGAAGTTTTTGTGAAAAATTATCGTGTTGCTAGAAGAGATATTTTTATGTTCATCTCCCATGCTATAGCCTATGATATTAACGAGTATATGGGGAAAACACCAGTTACTTGGATGAAGCGAAAGGTTATTTTTTCACGTATAGTTGCACCCAAAAAGAGTGAAATTGTGATTGCTGATTATACACTTGCTTATCAGCATGTTATTTTAAAAGGTGGTTTTAATATTTTTCCTAAGTGGGCAAATAAAGAACAAACTGCTTTTTACTATACGACTTTAAATACGTTAAAGCCAACATTGAAATATGTTGACATTAAAACAGGTAAGGTTAAAAATATTATTTCTTCAGAAGGTATGATGGTCTGTTCTGATGTGAGTGCCGATTGTAAAACATTACTTTTAACTATGACAACTTCAGGACAACCGGATATTTATAGTTTTAATACTGTAACAAAAAAATATAAGCGATTAACACGTTACAGTGGTATTGATGTTAATGGACAGTTTATGAATAAAAATCAGATCGTTTTTATCTCTTCACGCTTAGGTTATCCAAATGTATTTACGAAGCATTTAGATACAGATGAAGTTGAACAGATGGTCTATTATGGTAGAAGTAATGTGTCGTGTAGTGCACATGGAAATTATGTAGTCTATGCAGCAAGAGAGAGCTCCAATGCTTTTAGTAAAAATACTTTTAATCTGCATCTTATTTCAACAAAAAGTGATTTTATTAGACGTTTGACAGCAACAGGTATTAATCAATTTCCAAAATTTTCAAAAGATGGTGATGCCATTATTTTTATAAAAAATTATAAAGGGCAGAGTGCAATAGGTATTATTCGTTTAAGTTACAATAAAAATTATCTTTTTCCACTTAAATATGGAAGAATTCAATCAATGGACTGGTAAAAGTGTTACAAAATTTTGGTATAATAATTTTAGATTAAATATTCAAGGAAATAGAGATGAAAAGTATAGTACTTTCTAGTGTTGTTACAGCACTTTTAGTTTTTAGTGGGTGTTCTTCAAAAGAACCTGCAGTAGATAAGAAGTCTGAAGAGGTTTCTGCTCCAGCAGCTCAAGAGGTTCAAGCACCGGTAACTGAAACAGTATCAAAAGAAAATAGTGTTGTAAATTCAACTACGTCAACTGTAGAGAATAGTGTAAATTCTGTTGAAACTACAATGGATGCAATAGAAAGTAAACTACCGACAGTTTATTTTGCGTTTGATAAATATAATATTACTCCTGAAATGCAAGAGCGTATAGATGCAGCTGCAGAGTTGGGAAAAACAGATGTTGCAAAATCTTTAAGTGTAAAACTTGAAGGTAACTGTGATGAATGGGGCAGTGATGAGTATAACTTTGCACTTGGTTTAAAACGTGCACAAGCAGTAAAAAGCGCTTTAGTTGCAGATGGTATTGATGCTTCTCGTATTTCAATGGTAAGCTACGGGGAATCTAACCCTGTTTGTACTGAGCATACAAAAGAGTGCTGGGCTAAAAATCGTCGTGTAAACTTTAAACTTTTACCGTAATTTAAGTACACTTATGAAACGAAATGCAATAGTAAATTTGTTTATTGTTGCTACTATTCCAACTGTACTCCTGAGTGCCGAACCTTCTGCGTTTGGTGCTGGAGATCTTTCAAGTCCTGAGCCTTACGGGCTTACTTCTAGCGAAAAAGTCATATTAGAAACAAAAAATAGGCTGAAAAAAGTTGCACTTAAAAGTAACTCACAAGCAAGTCAGCTTGACTCCCTACGTGAAAGAATAGATGGATTACAGAGTATTGTTGAGAGTATCAGCAGAAAAACACATAACAATCAAATTAATTTAGAAAAACTTAAATCAGAAGATGAGACAGGTTTTGCAAATGCAGCAGAGTATCAAACACGATTAAGTGAATCGGTGCAGCAAAATGCAGAGCAAATTGTAGAGTTAAAAGCATCACTTTTAGAGCTTTCAAAGTTTCTTGATAGAATCAATGCAGAGTATGTGACTAAAGATGAATATAACATACTTGTTAAAAGTTTTAATGATTTTAAAGTTTTAGTTGCAAAAGAATTAAAGTCTTCAACAAAAACAAACTCTAGTAGAACAAAAATAAGCAGTGCTGCTTTATATAATCTTGCAAAGAAAAATTTTGATAAAAAGCATTATACAAAAGCAATTGCAAATTATAAAGAGCTTATCAGACGTAAATATAGACCAGCTTATGCACACTATATGATAGGTGAAATGAACTATAGAAGGAAGAATTATGCACAAGCAATTGCTTACTTTAAGAAAAGTTCACAGCTCTATTCAAAAGCCTCTTATATGCCTAATTTAATGTTGCACAGTGCAATATCTATGGAGAGAACAGGTGATAAAGCGCATGCAAGTGCGTTTTATAAGGCACTTATTGTAAAGTATCCAAAGTCACAACAGGCAAAAGAGGCAAAACGTCGTTTAGGTAACTAAAAATTATGATAAAATCTCCGAATTAAATTATAAGGTAAAAAAATGGCAATCGAAGAGAATCAAATCGTATCATTAGAGTATGAAGTAAGAGACGGAGATAAAGTAGTAGACAGTAATGTCGGTGGGCAACCATTAGTATTTATGTTTGGAAAAGGGCAGATTATTCCCGGTTTAGAAGATGGTATTAAAGATATGCCTATCGGTGAAAAAGGTGATGTTCTTGTGAAAGCTGCAGATGCTTATGGTGAATATAATCCAGAGGCTATACAGGAAGTTCCTAAAGATCAGTTTGCAGGAATTGAACTGAGTGAAGGTATGACACTCTATGGACAAGGTGAAGATGGTTCAACTGTGCAAGTTACAGTAAAAGAAATCAAAGATGACTCGGTTGTAATTGATTTTAATCACCCTTTAGCTGGAAAAGATTTAATGTTTACAGTTACGCTTAATAATGTAAGAGATGCATCTGCTGAAGAAGCTATGACAGGTATTCCGGCTGAAAATAAACAAGAAGATGAGCATTGCGGATCTGGTAGTTGTGGATGCCACTAGTTTTATAACTGAATCTTCTGCTTCAATAGCGGCAAAAAAAACAGCTACTCTTTTAAAAACACTCAGTGTAAATGCCCTTATTATGGGAGAGAGTGGCGTAGGGAAAAGAACATTGGCTTCTTTTATCCTACCAGATGCATCCGTAGTGGATGCATCCAACTTTGATGAACTCTTAGCAGCATTAGAGAGTTCGCAAGAATTGATAATCACAAATATAGACAACTCCCCAAATTTAAACAGACTTATAGATACAATCAAAGAGAAAAAAGTTCGTGTAATTGCAACATCGAAACAGTTTTTTTCCAATGGGATAATTGACGATCTTTTTAGTGTTAAATTTGATATTCCACCATTGCGTGAGCGACTTGAAGATGTGGATTTTTTAATACGAAAGTTTACAAAAGAAGCAGCAATGCTTTTTGGTGGTGATGAGAATTTTAATATTGAAAATTTCAAACCGGATTTATCTCAAAATACTAAGTCTTTACGCAGACAGGTTATGATCAGTTATCTACTACAAGATATTACAGATAATGATCTAATGGAAATTATAGAACATTATCTTTATGAGAAACTAGGTTCTAACAGTGATTATAGAAATTTTTTGTATCTTTATGAAGTTCCTCTCATTCGTGGAGGTTTAAAAAAGTTCAAATCACAGCTGCAATTAGCAGATAAATTGGGGCTTAATAGAAATACATTACGAAAAAAAATAACAGAAAACAAACAATACTTAGGAGATTAGATGAGTAAAATAGCGATGATTTTTGCAGGGCAGGGAAGCCAGGCAGTAGGAATGGGAAAAGATTTTTATGAAAATTCAAAACTTGCACGTGAGATGTTTGAAAAAGCGGGTGATAGAATCGGTGTTGATTTCAAAGAGATAATTTTTGAAGAGAATGAAAAACTTGGGCAGACTGCTTATACACAACCAGCAATTCTTCTTGTTCAAATAATAGCTTATAAACTTTTTAGAGCCGAGTGCCCTGATATTAAACCTGCACTCTTTTTAGGTCACTCTTTGGGTGAGTTTTCAGCGCTTTGTGCTGCAGGTGCTATTGATTATGTCGATGCCGTTGAACTTGTGCATAAGCGTGGGGCTTTAATGCAAGAGGCATGTGATACTATTGAAGCGGGAATGATGGCGATTGTCGGTCTTGATGATGCAACGGTTGAGAAAATCTGTGCAGATGCTCAGGCAGAGGGCAAAAAAGTATGGCCTGCAAACTATAATCAAGATGGGCAGCTTGTTGTTGCGGGTATGAAGTCTGACCTTGTATCGTTAGAACAAACTTTTAAAGATGCCGGAGCAAAACGTGCACTGCTGTTAAATATGTCAGTTGCATCGCACTGTGATATTTTAGCACCTGCGCAAGAGCCACTTGCTGAGTTAATGGAACAATACATAACAGATAACTTTGAAGCACCGGTTATCTCAAACGTAACGACAAAACCATACAGCACAAAAGCTGAAGCGGTAGAACTTTTAAAAGAGCAACTCGTAAAACCTGTAAAGTATAAACAGTCAATTCAAGCAATTGCTCCTGAAGTTACTATGGCAATCGAGTTTGGAAATGGTGTTGTGCTTAAAGGACTTAACAGAAGAATTGCAAAAGAGCTTAAAACACTCAACATCTCTGATATGGCATCTTTAGAGAAAGTAAAAGAGGAAGTCTGCTCATAGTATGAGAGTGACACTTGCGCAGACCTCACCGAAGTTAAATCGTTCAAATCTGAACGATATTATTGAAATTGTCAAACAAAACAAAGACGCATCGGATTTGATTGTATTTTCTGAGCTTGCTTTGAGTGGATACTTATTACAAGATAAGCTGTGTGAGGATGCGTGGCGTGAAGAGGAACTCAAAGAACTTGCAGTGTTGAGCCATGAGGTTGATATTGCCGTTGGTGCTGCTATGCGTGATGGAGAGTTGTTTCGTAACTGCGGACTCTATTTTAGTGGCGGAGCTCTTGTAGCAAAGCACATTAAAGTGCATTTACCAAATTATGGAATGTTTGAAGAAGCACGCTATTTTGAGGGTGGTGAGAAGTTTGAAGCTTTTGAAGTAAGCGGAAAAAAAGTTTCGATACTTGTTTGTGAAGACCTGTGGCATAAAGAGGTGCATCATGAACTTATGCGTTTGAATCCTGATTTAATTGTAGTTCATGTTGCTTCACCTGCACGAGGTTTTAGTGAAGATGGTTTGGCAATTGAGCAGAAGTGGTATGCAATTATTCAAAAAGTTGCAAAAGAGTGCAATGCCAAACTCATTTTTGTAAACCGTGTCGGTTTTGAAGATGGACTTGGATTTTGGGGTGGCAGCTGTGTTGTTAATGGCAATGGAGAGATAATAAAACAACTACCGAAATTTAAAAAAACAATAGAGACGATAGAGATATAGGAAATAGAAATGAAAATAGCAATTATGGGAGCAATGCCCGAAGAGATAGCACCGATTTTAGAGCATCTTGAGGATGTAAAAGAGGTGAGTTATGCAAAAAATAGATATTATGAAGCAAAATATAAGGGTATTGATTTAGTAGTTGCCTACTCTAAAATCGGAAAAGTTTTTTCCACTTTGACTGCAACTACTTTGTTAGAGCATTTTGAATGCGACAGGCTTCTTTTTAGTGGTGTTGCTGGAGCAATCTCTCCCGATTTGAAAATTGGTGATTTGGTAATAGCTACTAAATTGGCACAGCATGATTTAGACATTACAGCCTTTGGTCATCCTCACGGTTTTGTTCCTGAAGGTTCAGTGTTTATTGAAAGTGACAAAAAGATGCTGGAGATGGCTAAAGAAGTTGCTTTAGAAATGAAAAAAGAGGTTAGAGAAGGTATTATTGCAACAGGATGTCAATTTATTGCTGATGCAGATAAGAAAAATTGGATAGGGAAGACTTTTGGTGCGGATGCATTAGAGATGGAAGGTGCAAGTGTTGCTGTTGTATGTGATGCATTGAAAGTTCCTTTTTTTATTCTTCGTGCTATAAGTGATGCAGCTGATATGGATGCAAGTTTTAGTTTTGATGAATTTTTGGAAACTTCTGCAGTTGAGAGTGCAACATTCATCATGAAAATGGTAGATAAACTTGTTGAAAAATAATGTCTGTTAAACTATCAAAAAAAATAATGTCAAAACTTGGTAAAACAAATGCCGAGTTTGAACTTATAGAAGAGGGTGATAAGATTCTTGTCGGACTGAGCGGTGGGAAAGATTCGCTTACCATGATTCATGCGATGAAAGAGCAGCAACGTCGTGCTCCATTTAAGTTTGAGTTTTTGGCAGTAACCATCAGTTATGGGATGGGTGAGAATTTTGATAATCTGATTTCTCACTGCAAAAAACATGATATCCCTCACATTGTACATGAGACAAATACCTATGAGCTTTCAAAAGAGAAGATTCGTAAAAACTCCTCTTTTTGTTCTTTTTTCTCTCGTATGCGGCGAGGTTATCTCTACTCTGTTGCCAAAGAGCATGGCTGCAATAAAGTAGCTTTAGGACACCATATGGATGATGCGGCAGAGAGCTTTTTTATGAACTTTATCTATAACGGTCAACTCAGAAGTCTTGCTCCTAAATATAAAGCTGAAAATGGGCTCATAGTTATACGTCCGCTTATTCAGATGCGTGAACGCCAACTGCGTGCATTTGTAGTAGATAATGGCATTGAAGCCATAGGTGATGACGCCTGTCCTGCAATGCGTTTTGATGTAAAAATGCCCTATGCCAGAGCGAAAATGAAAGATATGCTTGCAAATATGGAAAAAGAGCATCCACAACTTTTTACTTCACTTAATGCCGCATTTAAAAATATCTCCGCTGAGAGTTTTTTTGATAAAGAGAAGTTCTCTCTGTAGTACTTTTTTTATCATAAACAAAGGCAGTATACCTGCAAGCAATTATGGTAAATAGATTTTTCCAATAGTCCCCTCAGGTTTAACATCTTTTTTTATATTGGTGTAGTATTCCTCTATCCAGCTTTTTAACGGCCAGTCCTTAGCTGGTTTTTCATAATCATTTAGTTTATATCCGGACCAATCATTTCCATGTCCTAATGTCAATCCTGCAACATTTGCCTCATTAACTAAAAAGTCAATATTGCGAAAATAGAATGATGGATGCTCTGACCAAAGGGAAGTTTTCCATATCCATACCTTTGCATTAATTGGTGTTTTCCCATCTCTTTTAAGAAGTTTTTTAGCAACAGTTCCAAAATATTTTGTTCTTGCTTTATAGACATCGTCACTTCTCTTTGGTGCTCGTGGATTGAAATTAAAAGCCAAATACTCAAAATTTATACCAAAAGAATTGAGTTCATCAACCATCTTTTGAAGATCAGTATCATTTTCCCATCCTTCTTTTGGCTCTTTATCTTTTAGTCCTTGACTTCCCCACTCTTTGAGGGTATAAGCCATTCTGACATTAGGAGCATATTTCATACGTATATAGTCCATTACCTGAAAAATCCCGGCAAAGGATTGAGATGGATTTAGCTCTAGAGCATCTGGAAATCGAGTTTCGATAATTTTAGCCGGTACTTTTGAAGCGTTATTATCATCATGTACTCTAATCTCTCCCATAAAATAAGGTGGTGGGTCACCAGCAAAAATGTGGATAACGGCATTTTTAAAATTGCCTAGTTTTTGCATTTCTGTTTTCCAGTAAAAGAACCATCTATAAAGTTTATGAGGATCAAGTATGGCATTTTTAAAATCTTTTCTATGTCCCATAAAGATAGTCCAGCTTTCATCACTGATAACCACGATATAGTTTTTAGGATCATTTTGACTGCGTTCTTTGGCATAGTTCAAATTATTTACTTCACTCTCAATATCTGGCTTATAAAGTTTATGTCCGTAATTGTATCCCGGAGGCTTAATTCCTGCAGCACTCCAGAAATTATGACTGTTTGCTTTTGCTGCAACAATCGTAAAATAATCAGGTTGTTCCCCTCTTAACTTTTTACCAAACACTTCTTCTACTCTTTGTTTGTGTTTACTTGATGTTATAGTGTCTTGTGTTATATCAACATTCATTTTCATATCACGATCAATTGCTCTACCACCCCAAAGTGTTACACCTGATGGTGTTATGATTTTTGGGTAACGTGCACTTAAAATTATGGGTACTTCACAATCTTCAGTTTTTAAAACAATTTGCGAGTTTCCTATTTGTAACTTCCATCAGATCTGAGTTGGAGTCTAACCTGTAGATAGTTCTCTTTTCCATACCAATTTCCGATAAAGGCCCGTTGATTATTGCTCATTGGAGACAGTTGTGTAGTGTTGTCTATGTTGAATTTATCTTCTACTTTTGCATCTACTGTGTCAGGAGTAATTGTATTTGTAGCTGATTGTTTTTGTGTAGATTCAGGTGCAGTTGACGTACTATTGCCACAACCAATAAATGTTATTACTAAAAAAGCAATAATAAGAAAGTTCAATATTTTTTTTATTTCTATATTAATATTATACATTCATAAACTCCAATTTTTTTTATAAATCTAAATTTATCTTAATTTGTATTCAAGAGTATCTTCATCATAGATAACGGTAGTGCCTGCAAGTAGATCAT
>FPHK01000070.1_pt1 | contig 21099 bp, 17 predicted proteins | sample 1057251 | NCBI WGS metagenome assembly FPHK01 (sample SAMEA4473311, study PRJEB15554) | hydrothermal vent metagenome | biome: marine basaltic hydrothermal vent biome; feature: marine hydrothermal vent; material: water | place: Pacific Ocean | collected 2011-06-14/2011-07-23 | depth 1155 m
TGATGCAGATGCAACAGGATATAAAGATGTTTATACAAGCAATGCAACAATATCTCGAGATGGTGATGTAAAAAAGATTACTGTAACTATAAAAGATAGCAGTGGAAATATTATTACAAAGCTTATTACTTATAGTGCGAATATTGGTGAGCCTGACTATTATAAAAGGACTATGTAGTGAGGTTTCGTTATGCTTTTACAATGATAGAACTTCTTTTTGTCATTGTAGTTATGGGAATATTGGGAAAATATGGAGTTGAATTTCTTGCACAGGCGTATCATAACTTTATATTTTCAAAAATAAACAATCAACTTCAGGCAGATGCTGAAATGGCAGTTGAAACTATTGCTGCAAGATTACAGTATCGCATCAAAAATTCTACTATAGCACGTAAATCAAGTAATGGAGATTTTGAAGCTATTCAAAGTGCTAGCGGAACAGAATATGATATCTTAGAATGGGTTGGTAGTGATGAAGAGAGTTTTCGGGGTGCAAGTAAACCTTTATGGAGTGGTATCATTGATCTGGATGATTCAAATGCTACTTATCTTGTTTCTCCGGAAACAAATACATCAGATGTAAATAATACTGTAGTTGCTTTATCAGATAGTAGCGGAACAGATATTAATAATACAGCACTCTATTTTATTGGTTCAAATAGTGATAAGAACCAATGGGGATGGGAGATTCCTCATCCTGCATTTACAGACCAAAATAAATCAATACATCCGGTAAAAACAGATACAAATGAATCTGTTTTTATTCCAAAAGTAGGTGATTTTAGTGGAATAGATGTGTATGAGTATTATAAACTTTCATGGACTGCGTACGCTGTTGGTATGAATGATTATAATGCAACCGGTAATAATACTGGAACGCTTAAATTGTGGTATGACTATCAACCTTGGGATGGGGATGATTATAATTCTACTACAACAAAATCTGTTACAATCATGGAAAATGTCAGCACCTTTCAATTTCGAGCTGTCGGTTCGGTAATAAAAATTCAAGTTTGTGTTAAATCAGATCTAGTAGAGGATGAAAAGTATTCGGTATGCAAAGAAAAAACAGTTTTTTAAACTATAAAATAGGTACTAAGCGAAGTGCTATGGCTATGATTATGGCAATTGCTGTTATTGTTATCATTGGCACTATTATGGCTTTGGCAATGGCACTTACATCGCAGACAACAAAAACTACAACAGACCTCTATCTGCATGAACAAGCAGCACTTTATTCAAAATCTGCAGCAGAGCTTGCTCTTTTAGAAATTGCAAAAAATGGCTGTGCAGATAATTATAATCATACTTTTGGTGATTCTGGAGAGATACAGTTTGATGCAAATATTACTATGCAATATGTGTATACACAACCAGTTGCAGGATGTACACAATATATCACGATAGATACAGATGAAGAGAATGGTTCTGTCTTGATGGATATAGTAATAACATTGCATGACACTTCAATTACCACAGAACCAATAAGATATTTTAGAAGAACCGTTCAAAAATTGTAAAATTACATTTCATATAAACCTTTTAATGATATAATCCCATAATTATCAATTAAAAGGATTTAGTATGAATTTATCAATGACAGGTAGAAATATAGAACTTACAGAGGGGATTAAAGAGCATATTAGTGCCTCTGTTGCAACACTTGAAAAATTTAATCTTGATATTATTTCAGTCAATGTGATCGTATCTACGCAATCAAAAAAGGGTAAAGAGCACTCAGTAGTTGAGTTTGTTATCAATCTTGCACACAAAAACACTGTTGTCATTAAACAAAATGATCAAGATCTTTATGTTGCAATCGATTTGGCAACAGACAGAGCACAAAAAGCGATGCGTCGTATCCATGACAGAGATGTTGATCATCAAAAAGTCGGACTCAATGAAGCAAAAGCAGAGATTGTTGATGTAAAAGAGATAGAGCAAGAGATGGATGATGAGATCATCCCTGTTGAGCTTACACTCTACAAACCGCGTGAGGTAGAAGATGTTTTAGAAGATCTGAAAACAAGTGGAAAAATGTTTGAAATCTTTTTAGACAACGAAAATAAAACACGTGTTCTTTACAAAAGAAACGACGGTAAATTCGGTCTTTATTAATTACTCTGTAAAAGAAGAGATATCTTCTTTTACTTGCTTGACAATGGCACTGTCTTGTGCAAAATCCACCCACTTAAATTGTGAACCGCTTTGGTTGACTCCTTTGAGCAGATCCCCGCTTTTTCTATATTTTAGATCCAGATTCGCAATATCAAAACCGCTTGTAGTTTTTACAAACTCATTAAGTCGTTCAGAGCTTTTTTGATTGGTATATAAAAAACAGTACCCTTTGAGTCCTGTCCTGCTGACTCGTCCACGCAGCTGATGCAGTGTTGCAAGTCCCAGTCTCTCAGCACCGACTATGATGACCGTTGTAAGCCGTGGAAGCGAGATGCCTACCTCCACAACCGTTGTTGCTATAAGAATGTCACCTCGCTCTCTAAAATCGAGTAAAACCTGCTCTTTTTCTTTATCTTTTCCATGTGTAACATAGACATTTTCAAAATTTTTCTCCCAGTATTTGCGTGCTTCATCTATGCTTTGGTACTCCAGCACTTCACTCTGCTCTACTAAAGGGTACACGAGTAAAATCTGATTATTTTTTGCTATTTCCATACGAATATGAGCAAGCAAATCTGTAAAATCTTGCTTATGTATGACTTTGGAGTCTATATTTTTCTTAAAAGGAGTGGAAGTAATGAGTGAGACATCTATATGTGCAGACTCTATCATCGCTAATGTTCTTGGAATGGGCGTTGCGGAAAACTGCAGGTAGTGTGGTTTTTTCTTCCCCTGCGATATAAATTTCTCTAACATATTGCGCTGCTGCGTTCCAAAACGGTGCTGTTCATCTACCATAACAAGCCCAGCCTCCGGCAGATCTCTATAAAGCAGTGCATGTGTTCCTATGATAAAATCATATGCATCTAACGGATTCTTTTTTGTTTTATTGGTTACAAGCGCAATTTTTATATTTGGCAGAAATTTTTGTGCCTCTTCATAGAGTTGATTTGCCAAAATCGTTGTCGGTACCATCAATATAGAGCGGTGCGGCAGCATCATAAAAGCTGATGCTAAAATAACCATCGTCTTACCGCTTCCAACATCCCCGACTACCATTCTCTTTGCAGCCACATCACGTGCAAAATCATTTTGAATATCTTCTATGGCTCTTATCTGCTCCTGCGTGAGATGAAAAGGAAGCTGATGAACAAAAGGCGCATAACTGCTCTTTTGTGACACAAGCGCCTTGAAATATCTTCTTTTTCCTGCAAGCTGTTTCATATAGCTGTAGAGTTCCAAATATTTTAAAGCAGCGATACTCTCCTCGCGCAACTCTTTTTGCAATAAAATTTCCTCTGTTGGAAAGTGTAGGGACAAAACGGCCTCTATGATCGTTTCTTTTATCCCCTCAGCTGCAAGATTTTCTCGCGTGAGCAACTCCGCCACAAGACGCCCCATCACATCACTCCGCAGTGGCGTTTTATACTTTGGCGTTATCTCTCCTACTTTTGTCACTTTTCTTGGCATACTCATAGAGCATTGCCCACTTTTACACTCTATAACACCATAGTAACACTCTCGATCCCCTACTTTAAACTGATGAAGCATATAGGGTTTGGGACGAAAAAGCACTCCCATCACTCTATGTCCAAAGTTGTGTGCAAAGAAAGTAATTTGAATGGAGTTAGGAGCACGATAGACAGACTCAACAGTTGCATCTATAAGCTGTGACGCGTGGGGGAGCAGTTTATCGCCAATGCGATAATCTTCATAGGAGTGCGGAATCAAAAGAGTAAGTTCACTAATAGTGCTAATACCGAGTTTTTTAAATTTTGCTTCTTGCTCTTTTGATAACTTTTTCATTTTTATTCTTTTATGGTATAATCCGTACTGCGGATGTGGGCTAATGCCCACTAACCTTTATAGTTAAGCTGAAAGGTCGAAGTCTCAGCTTGACTTTTAGGCTAAATCGCTTCAAAAGCGACCTCCTACAGTACGGATTTGTCCCACCGAGTACTCGGTGGGAACATCACAACTTTACCAAAAAATCAAAAAAATCTCAAAAAATATGACAATTTGACAAATTATCCGTTAACTCTTTTGTTTCTCTCTTCTTCTTGTGCTTTATAGAGCTCTGCACAGCCGCGTGAGAGATCACGGATTTTTAAGATATAGTTCTGACGCTCTGTTTGTGAGATGGCTTTTCTAGCATCAAGCACATTAAAGACATGCGATGCCATCATACACAGATCATATGCAGGCAGCGGCAGTCCAGCTTCTAATGTTCGCTTACACTCTGCACTTTTTGCATTAAACTCTTCAAAGAGCATTGCTGTATCGGCTACCTCAAAATTGTACTTAGAAAACTCTATTTCACTCTCTTTATGGACATCTTTATAGAGTGTTTTGTTCCCCTCTTTATCCACATTCCATACAATATCAAAAACAGTATCAACACCCTGCAAATACATTGCAAGTCTCTCTGTTCCGTATGTTATCTCAGCAGTTACCGGACTACATTCAATCCCGCCAACCTGTTGAAAATAGGTAAACTGTGTCACTTCCATACCGTTAAGCCACACTTCCCAGCCAAGTCCCCAAGCACCGAGTGTCGGTGACTCCCAGTTATCTTCAATGAAGCGGATGTCGTGTTTGCTTACATCAAGCCCAAGATACTCTAATGACTGCAGATAAAGCTCTTGAATATTATCCGGTGAGGGCTTTATGATCGCTTGAAACTGATAGTATGAGCCAAGTCTGTTTGGATTCTCTCCATAGCGTCCGTCAGTTGGGCGGCGAGAGGGCGCAACATAGGCTGTAGCCCATGGCGTAGAGTCTAAAGAGCGAAGAAAAGTAGCCGGATGAAAAGTTCCAGCACCTGCTGGAATATCATACGGCTGTACAATATTACACCCCTGTTTCATCCAAAATTCTTGAAGTTTAAGTAACATCTCACTAAAAGTTATCATTCGTTTTTGCCTTATTCTATTTATAAGATTTTTTAGAATGATACCTATTAGTGCGTTAAAACTACTTGAATGTGTAGTGATAAAAAACACCAATTAGTAAAAAATAGTGAGATAGTTTGGATTTTAATTTTATGAATTTATTTGAAAGTTTTATTTATAGGATTGTGGTGCGCAGAGGGGGAGTTGAACCCCCACACCCGAAGGCACAACGACCTCAACGTTGCGTGTCTACCATTCCACCACCTGCGCATATAAAAAGTGGTCTAAAAATGTCCGACTCCAAAGAGTCGAACTGAGGTTTTTACTTATTTTATCGTGTGAACGATTAACCTAAGTAAGGGTTAGCGTAAAGTGCGATTAACGCAATTACTAGTGCATAGATAACTTGTGCTTCGATCATTGCAAGAGCGATGAACATTGTAGTCATAAGTTTAGCACCTAAACCTGGGTTACGAGCTGTACCAGCGATAGTTGCAGCAGCAGTGCTACCCATACCGATAGCTCCACCAAGTGCAGCAGTACCGATCGCTAAACCAGCAGCAAGCATAGAGTATGCTTTAAGAGTTTGGTTTGCAACTTCACCATCAGAAGCGAATGCAGCAGCAGAAAGAGCTACTAAAAGAAAAAGAATTTTTTTCATAATATGTTCCTTAAAATTATTACAATCCGTTCGGATAGCGTAACCTCATTCTCATGAAGCAACCGTAACATAAATGCCACGATTTCCCTACTAGAAATTGATAGCCGAATTATACACAGCCTTTTCTAAAATCTCGCTTTATTCTGCCATACCTAGAGATATTTTATTGCCTTTGAACTCAAGAATCTCTACTTTTATTTTTTGGCCCTCATGGAGTACATCATTAACACTATTTACGCGTTCTTTAGAGATTTTTGATATATGCAATAATCCGTCTGTTCCATCTGGTAACTCTACAAAAGCACCAAAGTCAACAATACGTTTTACAATACCATCATAAATTCCACCGACTTCATATTTCATTTTCTCTTTTTTAGGTGCATTAACTATAGAGTGGATATGCTCTTTTGCACCCTGTACACCATCTTTATTTTTACCGGTAATTTTTACTTTACCGCCTTTTTTATCAATATCGATCGCAACTTCAAATTTTTCTATAATTTCACGAATTGTTTTTCCTGCCTGACCAATAATTTCACCTATAAATCCAGGATCAATATGAAAATGCTCTGCTACAGGCAGTACACCGTCATTAAACTCTATTTTCGTCTCAGCTTCTAGCATAATATCAATAATATGTGCACGTCCCTCTTTTGCCTGATAGAGAGCCTCTTTTAAGATATTAAGTGAAATGCCGCCAAGCTTGATATCCATTTGCATAGCAGTGATGCCGTCTTTAGAACCTGTTACTTTAAAATCCATATCTCCATCATGATCTTCAAGTCCCATAATATCCGTTAGTATTGCATATTTCTCATCTTCACTGACCATTCCCATCGCAACACCGGCGATAATATCACTTGTTTCTATATCTGCAGCTTTGAGTGCTAAATAACCACCACATACCGTTGCCATAGAAGAAGAACCGTTTGATTCTAAAATTTCTGAAACAAGACGTACTGTTTGCCCTTCAAGATTGACAATAGGTTCTAAGGCACGTTTAGCCAAGTTACCATGGCCGAGTTCACGACGTTTTGTTCCCATAATCGGGCTTGCTTCTCCTACTGAGAAACCTGGAAAGTTATAATGCACCATAAAGTTTTCATTTTGTGTACCTTGATCAGTCAAACCTTCAAACATTTGTGCATCCTTTTCTCCACCTAAAGTAAGTACAACCAATGCTTGTGTTTGACCACGAGTAAAGAGACAAGAGGCATGTGCAGCCGGCAATACATTTGTTTCAATGCTAATGGGTCTGACTTCATTTAAAGCACGTCCATCCGCTCGTACTCTTTCATTAAGTATTTGTGAACGAACAAACTCTTTTTTTACAGCTTCTATGGCATCTTTTAACTCTAGTTCTAACTCCACATCTTCCCACTCTTTTTTTGTTGTAATGATTTTTTTGCGAAGTTCACGTAAAGCAGTTGAGCGTTCTGATTTTGCCATTTGTCCAAGAGCATGTTTAATATCTGATAGATAATTTTCTTTTACATATGTAAGCATTTCGTTATTTATTTGATGTGCCTTAAGTTCAAGTGGCTTAATATCTTTTTGATGTGGACCAAATGCTACTTCATATTCAACATTTGATGCAAAGAGCAGTTTTTGTGTCTTCTCAAGTACTTCTATAAGTTCATCCTCACTCATTGCATTGGAGATATGCTTAGAGAGGACTACAGTTCCAATAGAAGGGTCCATTATCGGATCTAAAATAGGTTCAGGAATCTCTTCTACATCAACCTTTTCGCTCCCGATAGAGCGCATCTCAATCATTAGAAGTTCTTCTTTTGTCCCTGAAAGATAGAGATCAAGTGTAGAGTTTTTTAACTGTGTGAGTGTTGGATTGAGAATTAATTCTCCATCAACTTTTGCAGCGCGAACAGCAGACACACTTCTATTAATGTCAATATCTGAGACATAAAGTGCTGCTGAAGCTGCATTGAGTGCAAGGAGCTGCATATCTGAATCTGCATCTGCAGAGAAAACCATGATTGTGATCTGTGTCGGATGACCAAAACCTTTTGGAAAGAGCGGACGCAGACTTCTGTCAACTATTCGTGATGTAAGTGTTTCAAAATCACTCGGTTTTGTTTCACGTTTGAAGAATCCACCCGGAATTTTTCCTGCTGCATAGCTCTTCTCTATATACTGTACTGTAAGCGGTAAAAAGTCATCTTTTACAACTTCGGTTTCATCTATAACTACTGTTGCAAGTATTACAGTGTTACCTGATTTTATCCATGCGCTTCCGTTTGCCTGTTTTGCAACTGTACCAAAACTATACTCTTCTACTCTGTTCTCTAATGTTAACTTTACATCATATTTCATCTATTTTCCTTAAAGTACCTATCCATAAATATAACCAACTAACGGCGATAAGAAAAAGGTACAGATGCAAGATAGATTTTTGCAAGACTAGTTAGTCTAATACAAAAAAAATTTAATGAATTTAGATGTGCCTTTTTCTTATCGCCTAAAGGAAGGTTTACAATGATACCTATTACTGCGTTAAAACCACTTGAAGCCAACTTGTGGCTTTTGCGTAATTTTGCCCTCTTACTTAATTCTTGTACATTCCTAATTTATTTGCTTGTTTGGTAATTTATATGTAATAAATGAACTGTTTTTACTTGGTTGCATTAATGGTTTAAGGACAATTGTTACATAGATGTATTTATCATAGATGGAAGATGCCCCTCCATTCGTTGTTAGAATAGGTCTATTGTTTTCACTATATTTTATGCCAAAATCCCAACATCTCTTTTTATACATAAAGCCAATAGACATACTCTTTTTTTCTTTTGATTCCATATCATAATTGTAAAGTGCAGAGAGCGAATAGTGCCTATTATAATCATACTCTATATCCGATGTTAAATACTTGGTATATTGTAAAGAATCACTAGTTGCATCCATAAAATTGTCTTTATAAAGATAAGAAAGCTGTAAATTCATACCATAATTATTATGTAGAGAGAGTTTATTAAAGATCTTTGAAAAGGCATTGTGATCATAATTATAAAACATATTATTATAGAACGAAAGCCATGATGTCAGTTTATAATCAAGCTCATTCTCTAATTCTCCATAGCGACTTGTTTTAGAAGAGTAAGAGACTCTTTGTGCTAAACGATGATAAAATATCTGTTGTGCTTTATTATCATAAAGATACTGAGTAAACTGTAGTTGTGCCGCATTATCTATATCTGTTATATTGTAAAATTCACACTCCGGTGTCGTTTGATTATTTATATCTGAACAGTACTCATCTTCATCTGCATAAAATCCTGTCTCTTGATTCCATGAAGATTTATTATATATAATGCTTAGCCCAATAACATGGCTTACATTTTCATATGCTTTTGTTAGCTGTGTGCTCGCTTTAAACGTATGGTAATTTCGTGCATAATAGCCATCTCTATATGTTGTCGTTGTGTTGATATCATTGCCTCTAAATGTAGAATGTTGCATATAAAGGTTTGCAGTATAAGAAATATTTAAAAAATCATCAAAAAGTGATGTCTGGAGTGTAATTGGAAGATTTATATCTGTTTGTATGATTTTTTTATTTATTTTTCTTTGAATATTGTTACTTTTTACATTTAAAGAGTAAAGCAGATGATCTTTTAAAAGTGTATCAAGATAATAGTGATACTGCAGTGTTGGAAGTTTTTGCAATGTATTATCATTATTTTCAAGTGCTAAATCTTGATAATATTTAAAGTATGTACCAATATATTGCTTTGTGGTGTTGTAAAACATATTAATTCTAGAAAGAACTTGCTTTGAGGTTGTTTGATTCTCAGTGTTGTTTGATGCAAGGTTGATATAATCAACATCGTTCATATGATTAATATCAACATAGAGACCTGATTGTCCGGAAAAATCATAGCCACTCCAAAGGTTTAAAAAATCTCTGTTGTCGTATTTAATGTTAAGACCATAGTGAGAATCATTTTGAAGATTGTTTTTTTCAAAATATGTTTGTTTTTCTTTAAAGTAACCCATTGTAATTTCACCATGTGAAACTTTAGAGTCAAGAAAACGAAAGTTTGCATAGAGACCTGAACCGCGGTTTGTCCGTATCTGCGGTAAGAGTTCCAGATCCCACCAGTTTTGCTCTGCAATGTATATAGGTTGCCGATAATAAAAACCTTCGTCATTAGAGAGTCCGATCGATGGTTTTAAAAGTCCACTTCTTCGTGTTGTATCCAAAGAGTAACCGAAATAGGGCGTATATAAAACAGGAATATCATAAATATACAAACGCATATTGTAGAGATTAATCCATTTTGATTCTGTATTATAGTCCGAAGCTGAAAATTCCATAGTCCAAAGAGGATCGATTGGGTTACAGCCACTCACTACTCCTGAACCGATATCTATCTCGGCATTATTTGCTTTACCTTCAGCTCCACTCATCCATACATCGGATCTATTGTCAATCATATAAAAAGGGCGAAAAACTTTTTCTTTCTTTGCAAGATTGAGCTTCGCATATTTTCCTAAAACTTTATATTTTCCGGCACTGTTTGCACGGATATTATCAAAGAGTTCAAGCTCCCCCGTTTTTTTATCGTAATGGGCTCTGTTCGCGGTTAAAATATAATCTTTATAGATAACAGAAACGCCACCTGTTGCATCAATAATATCATTATGAGAAGTAAGTTTAGAAGCGTAGATCTCTATTTTGTTGCCGGCATAAAGAGATGTAGAGAGTAAAAGAAAGAGAAAAAGAAAATACTTACGCATTTACCACTAAAGTCCGTGCGGTTTTATCATGCCATGTTTGACGAGCAGGATCCATCATTCCCCATAAAAATCCAAGATAAAAAAGCATTTCGCTGATAATACGAAAAACAGCACGGTTGAGTGCAACTGCAAAAGTAGGGTTTTGCAGTGTTGCTACTTCTATAACACGAATTTTCATTGCTATCTTTCCAAGTGTTGCCCCATATTGCCATACAAAAAAAGTTTGATAGGCAATCTTCATTAAAAGATATTCCCAAAGAAAATTGTTTGTTAAAATAATAATCTCTTCAACAGTTTTTGCATTGGAAAAAGAGTCTGACATTGCAATTATAAGAAGAAAAGAGAGCAGCATCTCATCAATAAAAAATGCCATAGCACGCTTTTTTATATCAGCAAGAACCAAACCTTCACGATGCAGTAGATTCTCTATATCTTCATTCAAAATCAATACCCCTTAAAGTGCTTGGTAGGCAATATCGCTACGAAATTTTTTTCCCGCGAAATGAACTTGACCACAGCGAAGATAGGCTCTCTCGCGTGCCTCTTTAATACTCTCTCCAAGCCCTACACAAACTAGAACACGCCCACCGGTTGCCATAAGTTTTCCATCTTCTTTACTTACACCGGCAAAAGAGATGTGTGTATATTTTGCTATCTCTTCGTGATGAATTTCATCTAAAATAATTTCAGCAGGAGTTGAAGAACCGTACGGATAGTTTTCACTCGCCATTACAATCCCTACTGCATATTGATTTGAAAATTCTACTTTAATCTCAGAGAGGCGATTTGTTGCAGCTTTATAGAACATATCTGAAACAGAAGATGTCATAAGCGGCATTAAAATTTCACACTCAGGATCTCCAAAACGAACATTAAACTCCAATGTAATTGGCTCACCATTAACAACCATAATGCCAATAAAAAGTACACCCTCAAACGGTGCACCCTCTTTTTGCATACCATCTAAAGTTGGACGGATAATTCTATCTTTTACTTTTTGATACAGCTCTTCATTAACAAGCGGTGTCGGCGCATACGCTCCCATTCCACCCGTATTTGGTCCTGTGTCACCATCGCCGACACGTTTATGATCCTGTGCAGCCGGAAGTAGAATATAATCTTTCCCGTCACATACGGCAAACATAGAGAGTTCATAACCATCTAAAAACTCTTCAACTATTACCTTTTTACCTGCATCACCAAAACTTTTTCCACTAAGCATCTCTGAGATGGCTTTTTTTGCTTCATCGTGACTCTGCGCAATAATAACACCCTTACCACCGCAGAGTCCATCCGCTTTGACAACAATCGGTGTGCTTAAATTATTTGTAAATTTGAAAAGTTCCTCAATAGAATCACTTTCAATATAACGGGCAGTCGGGATATTGTATTTTGCCAAAAAGTTTTTCATATAGACTTTTGAACCCTCAAGCTGTGCAGCTTCTTTGCTTGGTCCAAAAATAGTAAGTCCATTTGCTTTAAAAATATCGACAACACCATCCACAAGTGGTGCTTCTGGTCCTACAATTGTCAGCTCTATTGCATTCTCTTTTGCAAATGCTGCCAAATCATTGTAATTTTTAATGTCTAAGTTTGTTCCTAACTCATCTGTAGCACCATTGCCAGGTTGAAAAAAGAGTTCATGGTCTGTATTCTCGTTTGCAATAGCAAGACCTATTGAGTATTCACGACCCCCACTGCCTAGTATCAATATTTTCATAAAATCTCCATAAAAAAAGTTTACTTACCTCACTACCATGAAGTAAGTAAACTTCTCATCTATATAGCCTGCGTAGCCGTCACACTATTGGCTCGGTTCTAAAAGCCGAATTTGGGTGAAGAGAGAACTAGCTGACGGCGACAGTCTCATCGGCAGAGTTAACATACCTCAAGCGAGATCATCGACACACGCTAGTTCTACTTGTTCACGATATGAATATGTAGAACCCTCATATACGTGCTGACACGAACTACTCAGACTAACAAGATAATTATACTAAACTTTTGCTTGATATTATTTTAGAAATTGTTCTTTTGCTATTGTTATGCAACTTTGAATGCTTGTTTCATCAGATAGAGCATACTCTACTTCACCAGGAAGTGCTTTTGCCGTTGTTTTGCCAATGACAATTATCTTTTGCTCTTGCGTGAAGGTATGGTTTTTCAAATAACACTTTACACTCGATGGAGAGCTAAAGATGAGTATGGCATCATCTGTAACTTGCACCTCTTTTATAGCCTCTGAGCAGTCACTCTCATAGACTATGCTCTCATCTATGTCATATCCCTCTGCTTTGCATATTTGAACAAAATCGGATGCTACTGTTTTTGCCCGCAAATAGAGCCATCTTTTCTCTTTTGGGTAAGATTTTATTTTATCGACAAGATTATCCCCATACCCTCCGCCAATATCCAAAACCTTACCACCTAAAGCCTCATACGACTTTGCACTCGCTACTGAAACACAGAGGGCGGGAAGTTTTATGTAAGCAGTTTTATCATACTGCGTGAGTGCTTTTGAAGCCTGTTTGGAGGTGATGATCAAAGCATCGTATTTTGAAAAATCAATATTTGGTTGAAAAAAAGTAATATCTAAAGAGTTGATACTAACAGCATCAGGATGTGAGGAGATGGAAAAGAGATAAATTTTTTTATTTGTCATAATAGCTTCTATTGTTTAAAAGACAAAATCGTAAAAAGTTTGATGTAAGTTGGAATATTTTGAGGGTAAAGCATAGTGAACCTATGCTGATACCTCAATCATTTCAAAGTGCATTGAAATTTTTACGATTTTATTCCCATTCGATTGTTGCCGGTGGCTTGCTGGATATATCATATACTACACGATTGATTCCATCAACTTCATTTATGATACGGCGAGATATACGCTCAAGTAAGTCATGCGGTAGATGGGCAAATGTTGCTGTCATTCCATCGACTGCTTCAACAACTCTCACGCAGACTGTATTGTCATATGTTCGATTATCTCCCATAACACCGACTGATTTTACATTTAAAAGGACTGCAAATGCCTGCCATGTTTTTGCATAGTAGCCACTCGCTTTTAACTCGTCAAGTAAAATCACATCTGCTTCACGCAAAAGATCTAAATCTGCCTGATTTACATCACCCATAATACGAATCGCAAGACCCGGCCCAGGGAATGGATGACGGTTGATCATCGACTCTGGAAGTCCAAGTTCAAGACCGATTTTTCTTACCTCATCTTTAAAAAGTTCACGCAATGGCTCAATCAACTCAAAATCCATCCAGTCAGGAAGCCCGCCGACATTGTGGTGTGACTTGATAACTTCTGATGGACCGTTTACTGAGATAGATTCAATAACATCCGGATAGAGTGTTCCTTGTGCTAAAAATTTAATACCTTCATGCTTTTTTGCCTCTTGTTCAAAAACTTCAATAAATGTATGCCCGATGATTTTACGCTTCTCTTCAGGATTGTCAACACCTGCTAAACGGGAGAGAAAAAGTTCTCGCGCATCTGCAACAACCAAAGGTACTTTGAGATTAACTTTAAATACCTGCTCAACCTGTTCACGCTCACCTTTACGCAAAAGTCCGTTATCAACAAAAACAGGTACAAGTTGATCACCTATTGCTTCATAAAGCATCGCTGCCACAACAGAACTGTCAACGCCGCCACTAAGACCACAAAGCACTTTTCCATCGCCGACCTGCTCACGGATTTTAGCGATTTGCTCTTTTAAAAAGTGTTCCATTTTCCACTTTTCTGTAACCCCACAGATGTTTTTTGCAAAGTTGCGAAGCATCAGATAACCCTCTTCGGAGTGTTGCACCTCTGGGTGAAACTGCATTGCATAGACACGTTTTTCATCATTGGCAATTGCAGCATATGGAGAGTTGTCAGATGTTGCAATGACTTTAAATCCATTAGGAAGCGTTTCTACTCTGTCTGAGTGACTCATCCAAACGATTCTGTTGTTATCACACTCTGCAAAAAGAGGAGAAACATCATCAGGATAGCCGACAATATTAAGTTCTGCTTTTCCATATTCGTGGTGATCCGAACGAATAACACTGCCGCCGAAATCAACAGCAATTCTCTGCATACCGTAGCAGATTCCAAGTACCGGAATACCCATCTCGTAAACACCCTGATCTACTTCGTAAGCATCTTCATTGTATACAGAAGATGGACCACCGGAGAGAATGATTCCTTTAGGGTTTTTTGCTTTGATATCTTCTACTTTTGTATGGTATGGAAGAATTTCACAGTAGATTTTATCTTCACGCAGACGGCGCGCTATTAATTGTGTGTATTGAGAACCAAAATCGAGGACGATGATGCTAACATTTGTCATGTCAATGCCTTTTAAAAATGTAGAGTAAATTATATGTCTGAAAGGATACTATAAATAAGATTAAGATTTAATTTGTTTGCAAAGAAAAAGTCCGGAGTAAAAATTCCGGACTAAAAAAGAGTTTAGTAAAGTCCCATTATCTCAAACTGCACATACCAGATTACAATAGAGAGGATATAACCTGCCAAGACTGTCCACGCATGTTTCATATGGCTTCCAAAAGTATAGATACCGCGAAGTTTACCCATAACACCGACACCTGCTGCTGAACCAAAAGAGATAAGACTGCCGCCTACACCTGCTGTCATAGTAACAAGCATCCATTGATCTGTTCCCATACTTGGAGAAGATTTTAAAATAGCAGACATTACTGGTACATTATCGACAACGGCAGAGAGGAAACCAACACCTACATTTGCCGCTGTTGCGCCTATCATACCGTAGAGTTCATGCACATACTCTAAAAATCCCAAGAAGTGAAGCGCGCCAACAGCAGAGAGAATACCAAAGAAGAAAAGCAGTGTATCATTCTCAACTTTTTGCATATTTACAAAAATATCAAAACTATGTCCGCCTCTTCTTTTTAATTGGAAAGCATAGAGTTTGAGTACTGCCAATCCAAACATCATTCCCCACATTGCCGGAAAGTGAAAAAATTGATGTGCAAGTACAGCAAAAACAATCGTTCCTACACCTAAATAGGCAACAACCATACCACCATCTAAAACAACCGGTTTTTTCTCTGTTGCTGCATCAAAAGCAGGCTCTCCCTTTGGTACTGAAAGACTAAGCAAATAAGCAGTTGCCACCCAACCAAGAAATGCTGCAGGGAAGAGGTAGAGAAAATCAACAAATTCTCCTTTTCCTGCTGTCCATGACATAAGTGTTGTAATGTCACCAAACGGTGACCAAGCACCACCGGCATTTGCAGCAACAACGATATTAATGGCACCTGGGACTAGGAAAGCCATATTTTTTTTGTCAATTGTAAAGAGAACAGTTGAAAGGATAAGTGCTGTTGTCAAGTTGTCTGCAACAGGTGAGATGAAAAAAGCTAAAAATCCGGTAAGCCAAAAAAGTTTTTTATAACTATACCCTTTTGAGACCAACTTAAACTTCATCAAATCAAAGACACCACGCTCTAGCAATGTCTCAATATAGGTCATAGCAACAAGTAAAAAGAAGAATATCTCTGCAATTTCTAAGATAAGATGCTCAAGTTCGTGATGTAAACCATCTGGATTTAAACCATTAATAGCGTAGTAAATACCTATGAGCATAAACATAAATGTACCGGCAAAAAGTGCAGGTTTTGCTTTATTTATCTCATACTTCTCTTCTGTAGCAATAAAATAATACGCTATTACAAAGACAGCTAAACTCAGCCATCCTACCCATGTTGTTGCAAGATTTATATCTGTAGCAGCATGTTCTGCAACTTTTTGTGCCGCCCCTGTGATTGCACTATGTTCCATTAGTTCTCCTCTTGTATTGTATGAACCCCTATGGATTCACTTCTATTTAATGCGGCTTTTACAATTTCTCTCGCCGTTATTAAACGAAATTTTAACAGTTTACCAATTTTTTCATTTAAAAGAGCATTAATTGTCTCTAAGGCATCTTCTAGTCCACTTCTTGTCCGAATAATTGAGACATTTTCCCACATAATATGACGGAGTTGATTTTTCTTTCTTTTATCATCTTTATAGCTCATCACTTCATCACTTACTTCAAACTCTTTAAATGCTTTTGTCTTTTGATTTGCTAAAATAGTATCAACAGCAACTTTTGCAAAAACAAGTCCTTCTAAAAGTGAATTTGAGGCTAGTCTGTTTGCCCCATGTACACGAGTTGATGCTACCTCTCCAATAGCATAGAGATTTTTTACATTTGGCACTTTTGCATGCAGATCTGTCTTTATGCCGCCAATGGCATAGTGAAATGCAGGCGAAATCGGCACTCTCTCTTTTGGTACTTTGTAACCGAGTGCGCGTAAGTTTTTGTATATATTTGGAAATCTGTGGGAAAAATACTCCTCATCAAAATTTGCAACATTCAAGTAAACCTGCAGCCCTGTTTTTTTCTTGTACTTATAGATAGATTTTGAAACAATATCGCGTGAAGCAAGTTCCCCACGTGCATCATACTCAAATAAAAATCGATTGCCGTTCTCATCTTCTATGGTTGCACCTTCTCCACGCAGTGCCTCTGTCAAGAGCATCTTTTGCGCGCCTGTGGCATTGACAAAAACCGTCGGGTGAAACTGCAGCATCTCCATACGATCAAGTGCAATGCCTTTCATCACGCAAAGTCCCTGCATATCTGCACTGATGCACGGAGCGTTTGTGTGATACTCATAGAGCGATCCCACTCCACCGCTTGCAATGATGACATCTTTTGCATAAAGGTTGTAGCTTTTACGATGATCGAGCACTGTTACACCAAAACACTCTCCATCTTCGATAAGCAGATCGACAACACGGGCATCACTCAACATGGCGTGAGGATTGTGAGAGAGTAAAAAATGGTGCAAATAACGTCCTGTTGCATCACCACCCGCATGTAAAATACGCTCACAAGAGTGAGCCGCCTCTTTTGTATAGAGTAGATTCCCCTCTACATCTCTGTCAAATTCAAAACCGTTTTGAATCAAATCATCAATCGCTTCACGCGAGTGCTCGCTTAGAAGCTCTACTGCCTCTTGATCACAAAGCCCATCGCCTGCGGCAAGTGTATCTTGAATATGTGCAGGAATATCCGCCGTATCTCTTGCAAGTGCCACACCGCCTTGTGCATAGAAAGTATTACATTTAAAGGGCTGGCGTTTGTTGATAATGAGTACTTTTTTATCTTCCGGCAGTTTCATCGCGGCATAGAGCCCCGCTACACCTGCTCCGATAATGATGACATCATAGTGAAACATCAGTTACACTCCCGCTTGCTTTCATTGTTCTCAAAAGTTTTGTTTTTGTAATGAAATTCGACATTTTTATCGCCTTTTGGCACTTCTTCTTGGTAATATGGCGGCGCTTTATAACCACAGGCACTCAAACTTAACAAAAAGCTTGTTATAATTAGCATATGAAAAACGCGTATGATATTATTCTCTCTATTCAAAATAGACCTCAATTCTCTAAATTATCTCGTTTTAAGTGCATCAATACAATACGCTCAAGCTTTAGCAGACCGCTGCAAAAGATGATAAAGTTTGCTTACATAAAAAATGAAACACTCTTTTTTGTGCTTAACCATCCAGGGGCTAAACAAGAGTTTGATAATAATATACAAAGCATTAAAAGCGCTTTAAAGTTTGTACAGCCACAAGAGTGTAAAGATTTTACAATAAAAGATATAAAAGCCTTTGTCACACACACTATCACACCCAAACAAGAACAGACAATAGCGCCAAAGCTGCCTCAAAGCTACCCTGAGAGAGCCAAAGGGACATTTAGCATAACAACACAAGATGAAAACCTTCGTAAACTTTTAGAGTCTATTCGTAACATTATAAAAGAGAAAAATGACGCTTAAAGAGACAATTTCACAACTTCCTAGTTCTCCCGGAATCTATCAGTACTTTGACAAAAACGGGCGACTGCTCTACATTGGCAAAGCAAAGAACCTTGCAAACAGAGTCAAGAGTTACTGGCTCTTTACCCCGCAGCTTCGCCCAAACAAAAATCTCTCGCTCAGAATTACCAAAATGCTAGAACAGACCGCTTCGCTGGAGTATATTGTTGTTAATTCCGAGCATGATGCGCTTATTTTGGAAAACTCTCTTATCAAACAGCTCAATCCAAAATATAATATTTTACTGCGTGATGACAAGACCTACCCTTATATTTACATTGACAACTCTCAAAAATACCCCCGTTTTGAGATTACACGCAAAATTATTGAAAGTGGATCTATTACTTACTATGGTCCTTACAGTGTCGGAGCGCGTGATATTTTAAACTCTGTTTATGAGATAGCCAAGCTTGTGCAAAAAAAAGGCTCTCTTAGATCAAAAAAACTCTGTCTTTACCATCAAATAGGCAAGTGCCTCGGTCCTTGTGAGCTTCCTATCTCCCAAGAACGTTACAAAAAAGAGCTGACTCTTGCAACAAAACTGATTAAAAATAAAAAACTTCTTATTCAAGAGCTGCAAAAGAAGATGGAGTTTTATGCACAGGAGCTGCGTTTTGAAGAGGCTGCCGAGCTGCGTGACAGAATAGAGAAGATAAGTCGCTCAGAGATAAAAAGTGAAATAGACTTCGCATCCAATGAAAACTTCGATATTTTTGCCATTGAACACAGTGACAATCGAGCCGTTGTTGTGCGTATATTTATGCGTCACGGCAAGATTATTTCCTCTTCGCACGATTACATAAACCTGCGTGAGGGATTTGATGTAAATGAGCTCTACTCACGGGCACTGCTTGATTTTTACAAAGATGAAAAACCGCCTATTATCGCACCCATTCTCATAGCCGAGAGTTTTGAAGACAAAGCACTCATTGAGGAGCATCTCAGTCGTGTTTTTGAGAAAAAAGCACAGATCCTCGTGCCACAAAGAGGCAAGAAAAAAGATCTCATCTCTCTAGCACAGCGTAATGCGGATGAACTGCTAAAAAAAGAGTCCAAACAAAAAGATACAAAAACAGTGCTTGCGCTCCAAGAGCTCTGCGGGCTTGAAAAAACTCCCTACAGAATCGAAGTCTTTGACAACTCACATATGGCAGGTGTGGCAACAGTCGGCGCTATGGTAGTCTATGACAACGGAAAATTTGACAAAAAATCCTACCGCACCTACCACCTAGATGCAAAAGATGAGTACGCACAGATGAAAGAGACACTCTCTCGCAGAGCAGAGAGTTTTGGTAAAAATCCACCGCCTGATCTTTGGGTACTTGACGGTGGAGCAACACTATTGCAGCTTGCCTTGGATATTTTAGAATCTTTTGGCGTAAATCTTGATGTTATAGCCATCGCAAAAGAGAAAATCGATGCCAAAGCACACAGAGCCAAAGGCAAAGCAAAAGATATCATCTACACAAAAGATGATATCTTTCGCCTCAAAGAGAGTGACAAACGACTGCAGTTTGTACAAAATTTGCGTGATGAAGCACATCGATGCGCCATAAACTTCCATAAAAAAACAAAACTTAAACACGATCAAGAGAGTAAGCTCTTAAGTTTACATGGCATTTCAGCCGCAAAAGTGCAAAAATTACTCAATCATTTTGGAACTTTTGAAGCACTTAAAAAACTTACAATCGAAGAGATAAGCATTATTCTAAATAAAAAAGATGCAAAAATCATCAAAAGTTTTTATAAATAAGTTTTTTTTTCACTCCTTTATGTTATATTTGTGATTATTTTAGTTATCTCATGAGCATATAAGGTTTTTTAATGAATAAAGTAACACCCATTGATGAAGAGTATTTTTTTGAAGGTTCAGCTATCATTTCTCAGGCAGATTTAAAAGGTACAATAACGTATGCAAACAGAGCGTTTAGCGAAATTTCCGGTTATAGTGTCGAAGAGTTAATTGCAAAACCGCATAATATACTTAGGCATCCTGATATGCCCAAGATAGTGTTTGAAAAAATGTGGAGTACCATTCAAGGCGGACAGGCATGGAACGGACTTATTAAAAACTTACGTAAAGATGGAAGATATTATTGGGTTGATATAGAGATATTACCAATCAAAGATAGTGATGCTGAAATTACAGGTTATATTGCAGTACAGAGAACTGCTTCAGAAAAAGATATTCAAGAAAAAGAAGAGACATACAAACGCATGTTCGAAACACAAGATTAAGATTAAGAAGGTAGAGATATGTTGATTTATAATTATCAAAAAGAGTTTTTAGGAATTGATGAAAAAGATTTGAAGACTCTGGGCTTTAATTCGCTTTCAGAACTCAGAGCAGAAGCAACGGATTTTGCAGATCTTTTTGTTAAAACACCAGGACATGTGCATAACTTTCAACATGTACACTGGATTGATTTTATTAATTATGCAGATAGTTCTGAAGAATTAAAAGTACTTATTAACGTAAATGCGAAAACATTTAAAGCAACACTTGGTGTTTCTACAATCTTTTTAATTGATAATCCAACACAACCTGCATATATAATTCATCTCTATAATCTTCGTCCTCTTACGAAAAATGAACATGAGAATATTGCAAATGATCTGTTAAAACAAGAGCATCCAAAAGTGCAGCCGCTAGAGCCAAAAGTATTTACGCCGGCTCAGGAAGTAAAACCGGTTACAGAAGATGTGTATGATATGCCACAAGTTGCAATTCAAGAGCCGATAAAAGAAGAATATTCAGATG